>Ga0209573_1001569_pt1 | contig 34277 bp, 30 predicted proteins | sample TNRBio252014_DNA_FD_185870 | JGI IMG/M metagenome (GOLD analysis project Ga0209573, IMG submission 185870) | Wastewater treatment Type I Accumulibacter community from EBPR Bioreactor in Madison, WI, USA - TNR Reactor_6/25/2014_ DNA (SPAdes)... | ecosystem: Engineered > Bioreactor > EBPR >...
GTGTGGAGCGATCGCGCTGCAAGTGTTGGAAACCGACATGCCGCTCGACATGCTGTTCGACAGCGAGGACAAACTGCTCTCCGCCCTGGCGGATGAAATTCGCAAAACAGACGCCGAGCCGAAGCGGCATCGCGCATGGCGCTGGCTCCAGGAGACTTTTGCCATCGCCTGCTCCGACATCCGTGAGCGTGACGACCTGCCGGAGCCGCTGGTGGACGAGGTGGAGGAGAAACGCGCGGCATTTCTCAGCGCGCTCGGAGCGCTGGAGGGGGAGAAACATCCGCAAGACGGCGTGGCGCGGCCGCCAGCTTCTGGTCCGGCTCACCCTTCGAATTCGCAAGGCGGCTTGCGCTTTCGTTTTGAACAGGCCCACGAAAACAATGTGGAGGCAGTGGCCATCTCGAGCGACGGGCGGATCGGACTTTCGGTCGGCTGGAATTCGTTCGTGCGGGTGTGGGATCTGGAGACCGGACGCGAGCTACGCCAATTGCAGGCCGAGGGCAGTTTTCTGACCTCGGTCGTGCTTCTGGGTGATGAATCGCGCGTTGCTGCCGCAGGAAGTGGCGGTGTGATCTGGATCTGGGAGCTGGCCAGCGGCCGTGTCATTCATCGCTTGTGCAAACACTCCTTCACCGTCTTCAGCCTCGCTGCCTCGGCTGACGGCCGTCTGCTGCTCAGCGGCAGCGGAGACGGCACGGCACGCCTTTGGGACACGATCAAAGGCACTCATGTGCGGAAGTTCGGCGGCTTGTTTGGCAAGACCCTGGCTGGTGGCGTGCAGGCGGTCGCCTTGTCCCCCGACGGAGCATGGGCGCTCACCGGCGGTGGGGAGTGCGCGGACACCGTCAAGGTGTGGGATGCAAGCAACGGCCAGATGGCTCAGAAAGCCAATTTCCCAGAGCGTGCGATCAAGGCGATCTCGTTTTTGCCCGAGAGGTGGAAGGCCGTGGTGCAATCTGGTTACAAGCTGCATGTGATGGATGTGACCGAGGGCCGTGAGATGGGCCTTCTCGCGCGCACGAACGACAGTCTCGATGCATTTTACCTCGCCCGAGGCGGTCAATGGGCGAGCGCCGCGGCTGGCGCGGAAGTTTGCGTGATTGAGGTCGGTGCCGGCACAGAGAACTGCGTCCGGCGGAGGTTGAAAGGCCACGAACAAGCAAGGGACGTTTACGCGAGCGCCATCACGCCGGATGGCAGGCGTGTGATCAGCGGCGGGAATGATCTCGCGGTGATTGTTTGGGACGTCAGCTAGACACTTCTCACCACCAGCACCTGCCATCATGACTCACTCGGAACCCGATCCCGATCAGCACTGGGTCGCAGAGTATTGGTACCAGAGCGGCATGAAATGCCTGCAATGCGACGAATCTTCGGACAAGGAAGCTGAGGATTATTTTGCGCGTGCCTTGGAAGCCGATCCCGCACATGCCGGGGCGCTCATCATGAAGATGTCCTTTGGAATACAGCACAAACACTTCGAGGAAACCCTGGCCTTGTGCGACCGCCTGATGGCCTTGGAACCGGCGGCGCTTGGGCTTTTCAACCGGACCATGATCGCCTCTATCTGGCGGAACAAGGCCTTGGCTCTGCATGGGCTGGGAAGGATCGAGGAGGAAATCGCATTCTACGAGCAAACGCTCGCGAGTCACCCGCCGGCCGCTGAGCAGGCGGAGATCTGGGGACTGAAGGGCGCGGCGCTCATGGCCTGCGGAAAATGCACGGAGGCATTGATCTGCTTTCAAACCGCCCAAGACCTCGGAAATCCGCGAGCAGCACAGCTATTCGAGGCATTGCGTGCTCATGCACAGAGCAATTGACCCCCAAGCGCGATCGTAAGCGCCCAACGGCACGCTCCTGCCGATGCTAGGCCAGTTTGAGCAGCGCGATAATCGCCATCAAGCCCAGGCAACCGGCCAGAACGCCGCAAGCGACAATTAGACAGCCTGATTTTCCCGATGATGAGCCCGCAGGTCCGGTCTGGATAACGCCGCCGACCTGAACAGACGAAGAGCCATACCAAAAGGCCTTTTGTTTGCCGGTCATGTCCTCGTCCCATTTCAGACTGGGCCGCGCATCAAGCAATCGCTGAAACTCCGACGGCACCGTGGCTTCAGGAGACATGTGACGGATCAGATGAATGAGATTGCCAAAACACAGGATGCCATCATCCCAGCTTTGAAAAAGCCGGACGGCAACCACGCGGCTCCGGATCTCCTCCAGTAACTTCGCGGCCTCGCGCAGATTGCCAGGCTGCGCGTGAGCGGCTGCCGCATCCAGCTTCTCAGCCACCCATGCTTCGTCGGGTGAATCCACATGACCACGGCTGGCGCAGTCGCAAAACCTCTGACGGTCATCTTCCCAATCGTAGGCCATGGGTGATCAAAGTTTGAGCGCTCAATGACGAAGGAGCGACTGCCGCTGGATGATGCTCCGTCACTGACGCGTGTCATTCAATAACCGGAGCAGGGCTGTTCGTCAATCCACCGCCCGCCCTTCCGGCCTCCGCTGCCGCAGGCCGAAACCGAAGTGAAAAAACTTTTTTCAAGCGTCACGCAGAGTTGGGGCCGGGACCGGTAAACCACATGCAGAGAGGCAATTCCGCCGATCAAAACAAACAAACACAAACACATCCGCATCCCATGAAAACGAAGCTCTGCCAATCCATCCTGTTCCTCGCCGCCGTCTCGGCAATCTCCAGCGCCCAGGCCGGCGAAAAATCGGTCATCGACCGCGTCGTGGAAAAACTCCAGGAGCGTCACACACCCGTGCGCACTCCCACCGCCGTGGCCGCTGTGCGTGGCTGAACCATCCAACCAACCCGGCACAAACAAACCCTCATCCTTCCCTTCCCATGAAAACGTCCATCCTCCATCTCTGCCTCGTCGCGGCCGCGCTCGCCTTCCACCCGTCCGCCCATGCGGACACGATGATCCATCCGCTGCCCATCTGCCCGCCGGTCTGCCCTGAACTGCCCAAGCCCTATCATCCGCTGCCCCCACCGCCGCCACCGTTCAATCCTTGGAGCCAGCTCGCCGTCACCGGCACAGACGACGGCTGCGTGAAGCTGCCAGGCAAGCCCACCCGCCCGTTTCCCATCAGCACCACACCGCGCCCCGTGTGAGATTCATCCATCAACAAACCAAACACACCCAACATCATGAAAACTCAACTTCACCTCGCGTTCCTCCTGCTCGTCACCGCCAGCGGCCCTCTCACGGCAGCTGATACCAACGACAAGCTCGATCAGGCGAAGAAAGTCGTCGAACGCATCATTGAAGCGCAGCCGCCCCGGGTGACCGAGAGCACGCGCACGCCGGAGCAGGCCATCAAGGAATACAAGGAGTCCGGCAAGGCGCCGGGCCAGAGCTTGAAGATCAATCCGGTGCCGCCGCCGTCTCTCTGAAAGACCGCGCCCAAAACAACGGCAAGCCTGAACCCCACAGGCTTGCCGTTTTCGTTTTACCCGGTAGCGTGCCCCGCATGAGCAACGAGGGCGAGATGTTTCCACAGACGCGCTGGTCGCAGCTCGCGCGTCTGAAGGCCGGTGATGACACCGAAAAGCGCGAAGTTTTGGGCACGCTCTACCAACTGTATCGCCGGCCGGTGCTGGCCTACCTCGCGCGCCGTGGCTTCGGACATGAGAAGGCCGAGGATCTGGTGCAGGACTTTTTTTTGCACTCCATGCAGCATCAGTTGTTTGAAAAAGCGGACACGGAACGCGGCCGCTTTCGCGGTTTGATGCTTTCCGCGCTGCAACACTATGCCGCCAATGCCCACCGGCACGATCAGGCACAGCAGCGACGGCCTGCGGGAGGATTCGTCGCGGCTGACGAGGTGATGGCGGAGGGTGGCAACACCGCCATCCTCGGCGTGGACCGTCACACACCTGAGGATGCCTTCACGCAATCCTGGGCCCGCATGCTTCTCGCACGCGTGGTGGACACTCTGGACCGCGAATGCCAGGCCACGGGCAAGCAGACGCATTTCGAAATCTTCAAACGCTTCATGCTGATGCCCATTCTCGACGGCGTTCCAGCGCCTTCACAGCGCGACATGGCGGCGGAGTTCGGACTCACCGAAAAAGAAGTCGCCAACCGCCTCGTCACCGCACGCCGTGCTTATCAGAGGCTGTTGCGCGAGGAAATCGCCCAATATGCGGCGGACAGCGCCGAGGTGGACGCGGAGATTCGCGATCTGTTCGCGACCCTCAGCAGGCCCGTTTGAAACATTCCATGCCGACGCCAAATCCCAACTCCCGCAGCCTGCGTGACCTGCTCTCCGCCTTGAAGCGGGGCTTGATCGACGCGCGTGAGGCACGTTCGGCGTTCTCCTCGGACGGATCGATGATTCAACGTCTGGAACAAGGCGGCCCGCTTGAGCCAGGCGGTCTTGCCGAGCTGCTCGGGCTCGATATTGAGCAGCAAAACGAGGCTGAGCTTCTCAAACACATCCAGCGGGAGTGCCAGTTTCTTGAAGAAGTGCCCTTTCAGCCGGGAGAACGCATCGGCGGCACCTATGAGGTGCTCAAGATTCTGCATGGCGGCTTCGGCCTGGTGTATCTCTGCCGCAGCCTCGGGCCGGAGCACTATCGTCGAGGCGATTCGCTGGCTGCTTTGAAGTGCCCGCTTCCCCGGCATTTGAACGATCCTGATCTTTGCGATCAGTTTGTGTTGGAGGCGGTGAACTCCGTGGCGCTTGGCCCTCATCCGAACCTCGTCCTCGCCTACGGCGTGGAAACTCACAATCGCATTCCATTTCTCGTGATGGAGCACATCAGCGGCGGGCGGACGCTGGCGGAGGAGATCGTCTCTGGTCGCACCGACTGGCGCTCCACGCTGCGTCACGCGCTCGACATGGCGCGCGGGCTGGCGCATGCGGCCGCGGAGGCACGGCTCATTCATGGAGACTTGAAGCCCGCCAATGTTTTGATCACCAGCAACGGCACGGCGAAGGTCAGTGACTTTGGCCTTTCGCTCACCGGCGGCGATTCCGGTCCTGACGGAGTCATCGCCGGCACCGATGGGTTCATGGCCCCCGAAATGATGGCCCGCCGCTCCGGCCGCAGCACCGCTGCCGATGTGTATGCCTTTGGCGTCACCCTGCTTTGCTCCATCATCGGCCGGCATCCCGATGCGCCACGTCCGGCCGACCTTTGCACCTCCGCGCACATGCCGGAGCCGCTCGCGGCGATTCTGCGCCAATGCCTCGCCGTCGATCCTTCGTCGCGCCCTGCGGGATTTCAGGAGATCGCCATGCGGTTGGAGAAATTGTTTCCCGCATTGCTCGAAACGACTGCGCCTCACGCAGCGACCCCCGATTCACCGTTGCAGGCGGATGCTTTGGTCAATGCCGCCCAGACCTGGCTCAATCTCGGCCAGCCTCGCAAAGCGGCGGCCGATGTGGATCGGGCGCTGCGGCTGAATCCCGCGAACTGGAAGGCCCATCAGATTCAAAGCTGCATCCAATTGGAACGACGGGAGTTCGAAGCCGCCCTGTGCAGCGCCACGAAGGCCCACAAGCTTGCCGACGACGAGACCGGCCCGGTCACCAACCTTGCGCAGGCCGCCATGGGCTTGGGGTATCGTGACGAGGCTCTTTCGTGGATCGATCACGCGCTGCGGCTCGCCCGCCAATCAAGGCGCATGGGCGATCTCGACGGCAGCTCGCATCTGATCATCGATCTCCTTCCAGCCGAGCAGGCCTGCCGCGTGATCGACGCCATCCTGGCTGATCAACCCGACGCGGCCATCACTTGGAACAATCGCGCCATCCTCATGCGCCGCATGAAATGTCCCGAGGAAGCGCTCGCCAGCGCCGACCGGGCGATCGCTCTCAACGCCGCTTACGCCAAGGCCTGGGTGAATCGCGCGAACGCGCTCGTCGAATTGCACCGATTTGCAGAGGCGCAGGCCTCCGCATCGCAGGCGCTCGATTTCGATCCTTGTCTCTCCGGAGCCTACTGCGCCAAGGCGACCGCGCTGGCCCAGATGAACCGTCTTCCCGAAGCGAGGGAGGTCATCCGCTCCGGTTTGTCTCTCCTCCCTGACGACCCCCTGCTTCAGAAGGCGGCGAGAGTGTTTGGATCATAGACGGCACACGTCTTTGTCGAATGAACCACGTCCATGAATCGTTCCCAAGCCATGCCGCGCCTTCTCTGCCTCGTTTCGTCATTCATCATCGCAAGCTCGTCCTTTTCGGCTCCGCCGAACGTCCTGCTCATCATCACCGACGATCAAGGCTACGGCGATTTCTCCATTCACGGCAACCCGCACCTCCAAACGCCGCACATCGACAAACTGGGCAACACAGGCGTGCGCTTTGATCGGTTCTATGTGAACTCCTTCTGCGCACCAACACGCGCCGCGCTGCTCACGGGGCGCTGGCCGCTGCGCACGGGTGTACATGGCGTCACGCACAACAAGGAGGCCATGAAACCGTCTGAAATCACGCTGGCGGAGGCGTTCGGAGCGAACGGCTATCGCACCGCCTGCATCGGCAAGTGGCACAACGGCGAGCAGTTTCCCTTCACACCAGGCGGGCAGGGTTTTGAGCATGTCTTTGGTTTCAACAACGGCCACTGGAACAACTACTTCGACGCCACGCTGCTGCGCGGATCGAAGCCTGAACCAACGAAAGGCTATATCACCGACGTGCTGACCGACGAAGCGATGCAATTCATCACCGCGAGGCAAAAGGAGCCGTTTTTCTGCTACCTGGCCTACAACGCGCCACATTCTCCCTATCAAGTGCCGGACAAGTACTTCGACCAATTCAAAGCCAAGGGCTTCGAGGACAACGTCGCCGCCTTCTACGGCATGTGCGAAAACATCGACGACAATGTGGGCCGCCTGCTGGCTCATCTCGACACGCTGAAGCTGACCGAGAACACCATCGTGCTCTTCCTCACCGACAACGGCGGCACCGCCGGTGTGAAGACCTACAACGCCGGCATGCGTGGCGGCAAAACGAGCCTGCACGAGGGCGGCAGCCGCGTCCCGCTCTTCATCCGCTGGCCTGCGGCGAAATGGACGCCGCATGTCGTGAAACCCATCGTCGCGCACATCGACTTGTTTCCCACGCTGCTTGATCTCTGCGGCGTGAAAGCCCCCAACAGCCCAAAAATCGACGGCGTGAGCCTGCGCCCGCTTTTGGAGGACGAAAACAGCTCCACATGGCCTGAACGCACTCTCTTCACGCACAATCCCATCGACGAGACGAACAAGTTCCCCGGCGCGGTGCGCACACAGCGCCATCGCCTCGTGCGCGAGATCAAGGGCTCCGGTGGAGGCTCTAAAGCAAAGGCGAACGATGCCAGTGCCACGCCCTGGCAGCTTTACGATATGGAAACCGATCCCGGGCAGACCCAGGACATCGCCAAGGAGCATCCCGATCTGGTCCAAGAACTCGCCGCCAAGTATGACGCATGGTTCGCTGACATCTCCCGCGATGGCTTGAAGCGCTTCCCCATTCCCGTCGGCCACGCGGAGCACAATCCCGTCGAGCTGCACGCGCCGCAGGCTTATGCCGACGCGCCGCTTCATTTCGCCAGCGGCCCGGGCTTTGCCAACGACTGGCTCACCGGCTGGACGGACGTGAAGGCGAAGATCGTGTTCGATCTCGAAGTCGTCACCGCGGGCGAATACGACATCGAACTCGCCTACGGAGCCACTGCGAAAACGATAGTTCGTCTCAGCACCAGCATGCAAACGCTCGAAGCTCCGATCCCCGCTGCCGAAGCCCCCGAGACTCCTCTTCCCCACCGCGATGCGGATGGAAAGGCACGCTACCGCGACCGCCAGTGGGCCAATGCGAAGCTCGGAACCCTCAACCTGAAGCCTGGCCCCGCGACTCTCACGCTGGAAGTCCTTTCATCTCCCGGCATTGACCTGAAGCATCTCAATCTGACCCGCCGTTAATCCTCACTCATGAAGCGCCTCGCCTTTCTTGTTTCGTCATTCGTCATTTTACATTCGTCATTTGCCGCAGAGCGGCCGAACATCCTTTTCGCCATCGCGGATGACTGGGGGCCGCATGCGAGTGCGTACGGCACGCCGTGGGTGAAAACGCCGAACTTCGACCGCGTCGCCAAAGAAGGGCTGCTTTTCAATCACGCCTACACGCCGAATGCGAAGTGCGCACCCTCACGCGCCTGCATTCTCACGGGTCGCAACTCCTGGCAGCTTAAGGAAGCCGCGAACCACATCTGCTACTTCCCGCCGGAGTTCAAAGGCTGGGGAGAGGCGCTGGCCGAAAAAGGCTGGAATGTCGGCCACACAACGAAAGGCTGGGGGCCGGGCGTGGCCAAAAACGCGAGCGGCAAGCCACGCGAGATGACCGGCAAAGCCTACAACAAACGCAAGACGGCGCCGCCAACGCCGGAGATCGGCAACAGCGATTACGCGGCCAATTTCAATGACTTCCTCCAAGCCGCGCCCGCCGACAAGCCCTGGGCCTTCTGGTATGGCGCCATTGAGCCGCATCGTGGTTATGAATTCGGCAGTGGTGTCAAAAAGGGCGGCAAGAAGCTCACGGACATCGACCATGTGCCCGCCTACTGGCCGGACAATGATGTGATCCGCAATGACATGCTGGATTACGCCTTCGAGATCGAGCATTTCGACGCGCATCTCGGCCGCATGCTCGCTGAGCTTGAAAAGCGCGGCCTGCTGGAGAACACGCTCGTCATCGTCACCGCCGACCACGGCATGCCTTTCCCGCGCAGCAAAGGAAACGCCAACGTGCAGGCGAATCATGTGCCGCTCGCGGCCATGTGGAAGAAAGGCATCGCCGCTCCAGGCCGCGTGATCGAGGACTTCGTGAGCTTTGTTGATCTGGCACCAACCTTGGTCGAAGTGGCCGGTTTGAAGTGGGGAGACACCGGCATGGCCGAGTCGCCCGGACGCAGTTTGACCGATCTCTTTGCCAACAAACCTGTCCACACGCGTGATCATGTGCTCCTCGGCAAAGAACGCACCGATGTGGGCCGCCCCAACGACTGGGGTTATCCGATCCGGGCCATCGTGACGAAGGACAGCGTCTTTATCGAGAACTTCGAGCCTACCCGTTGGCCCGGCGGCAATCCGGAGACCGGCTACATGGATTGTGATGCGGGCGCGACGAAGAGCTTTCTCATCGACGCCCATCGCAAGAACCCCGCCGACCCGTTCTGGCAGCTTTGCTTTGGTTTGCGGCCCCCGACGGAGTTCTACGACCTCAAAACCGATCCCGACTTCGTGAAAAATCTCCCCACGGATCCACGCGCCGCCAGCATGCGCGATCAGCTCCACGCCGAACTCAAAGCCCAAGGCGATCCACGCATGGAGGGCAAAGGCGACCTCTTCGACAAGTACGAACACGCCTCAAAGAACAACGTCGGCTTCTACGAGAAGTTCATGCGCGGCGAGCCCATGAAAGCCGGCTGGATCAATCAAACCGACATCGAACCAATCAAACCGCTGCCATGAGATTTCTCGCTCTGCTCCTGCTTTCGTCATTCTGCGTTCTGCATTCGTCTTTTTCAGCGGCCCTGTCCTCCGAAGCTTTAGCGAAGGATGGAAAGCCGAATGTTCTCTTCATCATCTCCGACGACCTCACGTCCACGGCGCTCGGCTGCTATGGCAATAAGATCTGCCAAACGCCAAACATCGACCGACTCGCGGCGCGCGGGATGCGATTCACGCGGGCGTATTGCCAAGGAACCTACTGCGGTCCGTCGCGCGCATCGTTTCTCTCCGGCTACTATCCTCATGCCACGAGTGTGCAGGGTTACATCAGCCCGCGCGCGGCCATTGGTGACCGCACGACGTGGCCGCAGCATTTCAAGAACGCGGGCTACTACTCCGCCCGCGTGAGCAAGATCTTCCACATGGGCATTCCCGGTGGGATTGAAGATGGCAGCGATGGCGCGGATGATCCGGCATCATGGACAGAACGTTTCAACAGCCAGGGATCGGAGTGGAAGGCTCCCGGCATCGGCGAGACACTGGAAAAGAACGCGGATGGCAAAAAGCCCGTCATGGGCGGCAACACCTTTGTCGTCGTGGCGGCGGATGGCGATGACATGACACACTCGGATGGCAAAACGGCGGCGAAGGCCTGCGAACTCATCGCCCAGCATTCGAAGGAGCCGTTTTTTCTCGCCGTCGGATTCGTGAGGCCGCATGTGCCGTTTGTCTCGCCGAAGAAGTATCACACCTATCCACCAGACTCGATGGTGCTGCCCGTGAAGAAGCCCGGCGACTGGGATGACATTCCCAAACCCGGCATCAACTACAAGACGAGCCTGAACATGCAGATGGATGTCGCCAAGCAGAAGAAGGCCGTCGCCGGTTATTATGCGGCAGTGAGCTTCATGGACGCACAGGTCGGCAAGGTGCTCGAAGCATTGGAAAAATCCGGGCGGGCGGACAACACCATCGTCATCTTCACCAGCGACCACGGCTTCCATCTCGGCGAGCACGATTTCTGGGCCAAAGTCAGCCTGCACGACGAATCCGCGCGCGTGCCGCTCATCATCAGCGTGCCCGGCAAAAAGCCCGGCGTGAGCGATTCGCTCGTCGAGCTGCTCGATCTCTATCCCACCACCGCAAAGCTCTGCGGTCTCGAAGTGCCCGCACGTCTGCAAGGCAAGGACATCAGTCCGATCCTCGATGATCCGCAGGCCAAGGTTCACGACACCGTCTTCAGCGTCGCCGGCACCAGCAAGGGTCTCATGCTGCGTGACGACCGCTGGGTCTTCATCCAATACACTGAAGACGCCTCCAAAGGCATGGAGCTCTTCGACATGCAAAACGACCCGCGTCAGCTCACCAACCTCGCGCAGTCGCTCGATCATGTCTCACGCGTCGAGGAATGGAAGACGAAGATCACCGCGAAGCTCTCCGCTGTGCGTGCGAATGATCTCAACAACTGAAACAAACACCATGAAAGCCATCCTCACTCTCCTCTGCCTCGTTACCTCTACCTTTGCCGGGCCGACCATCGTTTATGTCTCCGAAAGCGGCGATAAACGCATCGCCATCTGGTCGCTGGATGAATCGTCTGGCGAGCTAAAACGCGTCGGCGAAGCCGTGCTGCCTGGAGCGCCGGGCAGTCTTTCGATCAGTCCAGACCGCAAGCATCTGTATGCCTCCGTGCGCTCCGCGAAACAATTCGCCACGCTCGATGTGGATGCGAAGACCGGCGCGCTCACGAACCCGACCTTTGCTGACGCGGGCTTTAATGCCGCTTACGTTTTTGCCGACAAAACCGGCCGCTGGCTGCTCGCCGCGTCCTACAGCGAGGGCGTCGTCGGTTTGTCCGCGATCAAGGATGGGCGTGTGAGCGGTCTGCCCGTCGTCACGCTCGAAACGGGCAAGAAGGCGCACTGCATCCAGGTCGATCCGGCGAACCGATTCGCCTTCGTGCCGCATGTGGGCGAGCTGAACAAGGTGGAGCAGCTCCGCTTCGATGCGCAGGCCGGCACGCTCACGCGCAACACGCCGCCGCATCTCCCCGGCGGCGAAGGCGAGGGGCCACGGCACATGCAGTTTCACCCGAACGGCAAGTGGACCTACTTCGTGAACGAGCAGGGCAAAAGCGTCACGCTATGCGATTACGATGCCGCCAACGGCATGCTCAAAGCCCGCCAGAGCGTCCCCACCGTGCCGGAGGACTGGCGCACAAAAGGCTCCTGTGCCGACATCCATGTCAGCGCCGATGGCCGCTTCGTCTATGCCTCGAATCGCGGTCACGACAGCCTTGCCGTTTTCTCCGTGAATGCGCAGACCGGCGAACTCACGCCGCACGGCCAGACACCGACGGAAAAAACGCCGCGCTCCTTCTGTCTCGTGCCCGGCGATCAATTCGTCGTCTCCGCCGGAGAAGGCTCGCACAAGCTCATCGTGTTCCGTCGCAATTCCGAAACCGGCGCACTCACCCCACTCAAAACCTACGACTGCGGCAAAGGCCCGGCCTGGGTCATGGGCGTTAAGTTTTGAGCCAGATCGAGCTGCGTTATTTCCGTGTCGGTGCCGCTACGATCTCGTCCATCTTCGCGATCATCGTCTTCAAGCGCTCAGGCTGCTCGGCGCTCACATCCTTCAGCTCGGCGGGATCATCGGGCAGATGGTAAAGGCGATGAAGCGGGGCCTGGCTTTCATCGCGGGTCTTCTTTGTGACCACGGCTTGGGATTTGCCCTTCGTTTTCATCCTCACGAGCTTCCACTCGCCCATGCGGAGGCCGAGGTTGTTGCCGTTGTTGTCCTGCTGGAGCAGCGAATCGCGGCCTTTCGCGCCTTTTTCGCCGAGTAGAGCAGGCAGGATGTTTTGGCTGTCGAGGCAGGCGTTTTCAGCCAAAGCAGTCCCGGTGAGGGCGGCAAAGCTGGCGGCGAGATCGACGGTGCAGACGACTTCATCAGACACACCCGGCTTGATGCGTCCTGCCCACTTCGCGATGAACGGCGTGCGCGTGCCGCCTTCGAAAACGCTGTATTTGCCGCCGCTGAACGGCCCCGCAGGCTCGTGGGAGCCGAGTTTCTCCACCGCGCCATCGACGTAGCCGTCGTCGAGCACAGGGCCGTTGTCGGAGCAGAGCACTATGAGGGTGTTGTCGGCCAGTTTGAGGCGTTCGAGCGTCTTCATGATCTCGCCCACGCTCCAGTCGAACTCGACGATGGCATCGCCGCGATAGCCGAGCGTGGTTTTGCCCTGAAAACGCTCGTGCGGCATGCGTGGCACATGGATGTCGTGGCTGGCGAAGTAGAGGAAGAAGGGCTCTTTCGCATGCGTCTCGATCCACTGGTTCGTTTCGTTGATCCACGCATCGCCGAGGTCCTCATCGCGGAAGCGTGCGGCGGTGCCGCCGGTGTAGAAACCGATGCGCCCGATGCCGTTGTGGATCGTCTGGTTGTGACCATGCGTCCAGTTCATGCGCAGCGTGTCGCGATGCGTGATGCCGGTGGGATGATTTTCATCCGGTGACTTGTCACCCACCCACAGCGGGTCTTTCGGGTCGAGATTCCGCACGCGATGATCGTCCACATAGACCTGAGGCACGCGATCATTGGTGGTGGGCAGCAGCAGGCAGTGATCAAAACCGATCTCCAGCGGCCCGGGTTTCAAGTCGCCATTCCAGTCCGGTTTGGGATCGCCAAGGCCGAGGTGCCATTTGCCGATGACTGCCGTGGCATAGCCCGCTTTCTTCAAAATCGACGCCATCGTCTCCGTGCCGGGTTTGATCAGTGCCGGGCCATTTGGCGGAGCCACGCCGGTGCCTTTTTGGCGAAACGCATACGTCCCTGTCAGCAGCGAAAAACGCGTCGGTGTGCAAGTGGAGGCGCTGCAATAGCCGCTCGTGAAGCGCAGCCCCTCAGCGGCCAGCCTGTCGATGTTCGGCGTCTTCACTGCCTTCGCACCGTAGCAGCCCACATCGCCGTAACCGAGATCGTCCGCCATGATGACGATGATGTTGGGCTTTCCATCCTTCGCTAAAGCTTCGGAGGACAGGGCTGCGGCAAAGAGTAAAACGGCGAGAAGTCGGGACATGGCGTGCAAACGAGCCGTGGATCGGCTGCATTGCGAGGAAGTTCGACCGAAAGCCATCGTTTCAGGCCGGCTCTCAAGTTCAGCTCACAACCAAAGCCCCGATGAAATGATCACGGCCGCTTCACTTACCTGCATCGAGAAACTCGATCGCTTTCTTGAGCCACTCGGCTTTCGGAGGCGAGTGGCCCTGACCGGGGATGTTCATGAGCTCGACGGCTTTGAACCCTTCCTTTTTGAAGCCGTTCTCATACACGGCCTGAGTGTTCCCGAGGTTGAAGTCTTTCTCACCGGTGACGAGGACGTAGCGGCACTCATTCTTCGCGATCTTCACGAAGTCGTCGTGGGGGAGATAGCCTAGGCGGAAGGTTTGTTTGCCGTCGAGAGTCGCCACGTCGGTGTAGAAGTTCACGCCCATGCAGCAAATCGTGGAGGGAAAAATGTCGGCGTAACAAACACCGAGCATGCTGGCCACACGGGCTCCGCCGGAGAAGCCGGAGACGATGACGCGGGCGGGATCGATGTTGGCGAGCTGGCGCACGTTGTAGTTGGCGTCGATGGCGAGGCGCATGCGGTCGAAGACGCTGCGTGGGTTGCCGGATTTATGCGCTCCGATGAAGATGAGCTTCTTTTCGGCGAGGACGGCCTCCCATTCCGCCGGGATGGCGGGTTTGTCGCTGGCGCTGATCCAGATGAAGAGGCCGTGCGGATCGTCTTTGCGGAAGTTTTTCGGTAAAAGGATGTCGAAGGTCTCTTTCTTCACGTCGTAGGCTGGCGGGGTCTCGGCGGCGCTGAGGCGCAGCTTGAGTTCGAGCGGGTCGGAGTGCGGCGGCGATTCCTGGAAGGTGAGGGTGCTGCGCACGCCAGGTTTGAGGTCGGCGGCATGGCCGAAAGCGGCGCACAGACAGAAAAGCAGGGTGAATCGCGACATGGAACGAGCCAAACGAAGTGCGCAGGCCCGGTCATGCTGAGAATGCTGCAATCCAGCGGGCCTGGACTGCGTTCACGGGCGCATGACCCGCTGTTTCCTGTTTCTCCTGCTGCTTTCGTCCTTCGTCCGCGCCGCTTCGGACAAGCCCAATGTCATTTTCATCATGGCGGATGACCTGGGCTACACGGATCTGGCCTGCTTTGGCTCCAAGTATTACGAGACGCCGAACATCGACAAACTGGCGTCACAAGGGATGAAGCTGACGAGTCATCACCACTGCCAGAACTGCCAGCCGACGCGCGCGGCGCTGATGTCCGGCCAGTATGCGGCGCGGACAGGGGTTTATACGGTGGGTGGCATCGACCGCTTTGACTGGAGCACGCGTCCGCTGCGACCCGTGGACAATGTGACCGAGCTGCCGCTGGAGAAGAAGACTGTGGCGCAGGCGATGAAGACGGCGGGTTATGCCACGGGGATGTTTGGCAAATGGCACCTGGGCGAGAGCGGTGATTACCATCCCGGCAAGCGCGGCTTTGACGAGGCGATTGTGTCGATGGGTCAGCACTTCGACTTCAAAACCAATCCCAAGACCGAGTATCCGCAGGGACAGTACCTGGCGGACTTCCTGACGGACAAGGCGGTGGATTTCATCCAGCGGCATAAGGCCGCGCCATTCTTCCTCTACCTGCCGCACTTCGGCGTGCATTCACCGTATCAGGCGAAGCCGGAGCTGATCGCGAAGTTCAAGGACAAGGCGGCCGTGGGCGGTCATCACGATCCCAAGTATGCGGCAATGATCGCGAGCGTGGATGAAAGCGTGGGCCGCGTGATGGCGGCGCTGGATGAGCTGAAGCTGGCGGAGAACACGGTGTTCATCTTCACCAGCGACAACGGCGGCGTGGGCGGTTACACGCGCGAAGGCATCAAAAAAAGCGGCGACACCACGGACAACGCGCCGCTGCGCAGCGGCAAGGGCAGCCTGTATGAAGGCGGCACCCGCGTGCCCTTCATCGTGCGCTGGCCGGGCGTGACACAGGCGGGATCGAGCTGCGATGTGCCCACGATCCATGTGGATGTGTTCCCGACTCTCGCGGAGATCGGCCAGGCAACCGCGCCCGAAGGCCAGCCGCTCGATGGCGTGAGCCTGGCCCCGCTGTTTCGCGATCCCGCCGCCCGTTTGAAGCGGGAGGCGATTTATCAGCACTTCCCTGGGTATCTTGGTGCCGGAGCGGACACCTGGCGCACCACACCGGTCGGCCTGATCCAGAGCGGCGAGTGGAAGCTGATGGAGTTCTTCGAAGACGGCCGTCTGGAGCTGTACCACCTCAAGGAGGACATCGGCGAGTCGAAAAACCTCGCCACCGAGATGCCGGACAAGGCGAGGGAACTGCACGCGAAGATGATCGCGTGGCGTGAGTCCGTGAAAGCGCCGATGCCGGTGAAAAACACGCCGCAAACCGGCGCCGAACCCAAGAAGAAGGGCAAAGGCAAAAAGAAGAAGCAGGCGGAGTGAGATCCGATCACCGGGCTCAACACAACCAAGTCTTAACTTCCGACGCTTTTGGACAAGCTGTGTAGAATTCAAAGTAAGCCGGCTCCCGGAAAAACTGTGCGCGAATCGATTCGCCCACAGTTTAGTGTGACTGAAATAACGTTCGCCTAACCATCAAGCGCCCCGATCCCATGCCTGAGAACGAAGACGACTGGACACTCAAGGAGTGGCGTTCTGGCACCACGCCAGAAGTTAGACTGTTTCGGAAGAACCTCTGTGCAGACATTGCCGGTTTCCGCAGCACACATGGCTACTTGGCTTACTTCACTTTTGCCTTTACCCCGAAGGACAATAGCGGGCTACCCACGACTGCTGATTTTGATAGGCTAGCGGAGATTGAGGAGTCCGAGTTGGCGTTTCTCACAGATGGAGAGCTGGCTGCGTTTGTTGCTGTAGTGACCGTTTCCGGGAGTCGTGACTTTCTGTTCTACACCCATTCGCCAGAGCTATTTTTGGCCAGAGCAGAGGCAGTCAGGGACAGGCACCCAGACTTTCAGTGTGGATGTCAGATTTCACCTGATCCAGCATGGAGCCAGTATGACGACCTCCCATGATCACTCAGCCAGATCAGCCATGACCATCGCACAACACATCATCCGCCAACCAAAGGCGAAAGCGCGGCCATGTAGGAGTTCCATGACGGCAAGAGTCATTCAGACGGCAGGCTTTCGCGCGATGTAAACGAACGCGGGCGGCAGATTGCGCCAGACGACGCGGCTGGTCTCGACGCCGTGGGTCAGCTCATGCAGCAGGCTGCGGAAACGGCGGCCGCTGGGCAGCCGGTGAAAGCCGAAGTAGGCGAAGGTGGCGAAACAGCCGCCGGGGGCGAGATGCGGCAGCACGTTGTTCAAAATGGCCTCCTGCAAGGCGCGTGGGAAGGCCGTCCAAGGCAGGCCGCTGATGATGGTGTCGAATTTTTCGCCGGGCGGCAGAACCTGGCTGAAATCAAACTCCTGCGCCCCGGCGCACTCGAAGCGCATCTGGGGAAAACGCGGGGTGAGCTGCTGGACGAAGGTCGGGTTCAGCTCAATGCCGAGGTAGTCGGCCCCGCGCGGCATCGAGTCTGAGATGGCGTCGGTGAAGGCTCCGGTGCCCGGGCCGAGCTCCAGCACGCGTTTTGCCTGCCAGACGCCGGCGGCCTCCATCATGCGCTCCGCCAGCGCCGGGCTGGAAGGCGCGATGGCGCCGACGGTCTTCCAGTTGCGGCAGAATTCTTTGAGGAAGGTGGCGGCGGACATTCGGGGGCGGATGCTAGCCACTGAATGCGAGAGTGCGAGGGCTTTCAGCGGCGGCCATGAATGGAAGAATGGAGAATGGCGGAACTCAGCATGGAGGAAATGCCACGGAACCGCTCATTAAAGCCACACCGCAGAGTTTGGAACGCCGCAGAGGCTTGATTCAGAAGGGCATTCTCCCGGATAACTTGAATTTTGATCCACAGATTTCTCAGATTACGCAGATGGGCTTCAATCGGTGAAATCTGCGTCATCTGTGGATACATCCTCAAGTGACTCCTTGTTCCACACGCCCGCCCGGCGTTCCGGCGCTCTGCGGCGTTCCCGACTCTGCGGTGTAAATCAGTGTTTCCCCAGCAGCAAATCATGCCCGCATGAAGACCTGCGCAGATGTTGTGAGAAGCGAGACGCCCCAGAAACGCCCCCATTCTACCATGCTGAGTTCCGCCATTTTCAGTTCCACCTTGGGCGGTGGAAACCGGTCACGGTTTCATCTCCGCCTCGATGCGCTGCACGGATTCCACGGCGAACTGCGCATGGGGATGATTCGCGCCGAGGAGCTTTTGAAAGCCGGCCTGGGCGCGGCGCATGCAGGGCAGCGCCTCGTCCAGCTTGGATTGCGCCTCCAGGCACAGGGCGAGGTTGAAGCAGCTCAGAAAGACATCGGGATGCCTGGCTCCCAGCACCTGCTGGCGCAGTTCTAGGACCGTCCGGTGCTCCCGCTCGGCCTCGGCATGGCGGCCCTGCTCTTGAAGCACGGCGGCCAGGTTGTTGCGGCTGGCCAGGGTTTTGGCGTGCTTCGTGCCGAGCAACCGCTCGCGCAAGGCCAGCACGGCGCGGTGCTCTTTTTCCGCCTCGGCATGCTTGCCTTGGTCGTTCAGCGCCGTGGCGAGGTTGTTGCGGCAGTCCAGGGTGTCCAGGTGCTCCGCGCCGAGCACCCGCAGGCGCACGGCCAGCACCGCGCGATACTCGCGCACAGCCTCGGCATGCCGTTCCAGTTCCTGAAGCGCGGCGGCGAGGTTGTTGCGGCTCAGCAGCGTGTCGGGATGCTCCGCGCCCAGCACGTCCTGGCGGATGGCCAGCACAGCGCGGTTTTCCTTCTCCGCCTCGGCATACTTCCCCTCCTCGGCCAGCGTGGCGGCCAGATTGCTCCGGCTGATCAGAGTGTCCGGGTGTTCCTTGCCAAACACCTGGCGACAGGTGGAGACGATCTGCCGCAGCTCGGCCTCGGCCTCCGGCAGCCTGCCCTGGGCGGTCATATCCGCCGCCTTTCGATGCTGCTGATGCAGGGCCAGCAGCACCTGCTCCTGCTTTTGGACCGCCGTCCTGTCTTTGACGCTTTGTTCCTGCGCCTCGGACTTCACGCCGAAGCAAACCAGCAAAACTGGCAGCCAACACGCCAGACATAGGCGAATTTTTTTCATGCTCATCACTATAATGACGGTGCCATAGCAGGCACAAGGCCAAAGTCATGAGCGAGTCAAAACGCACGCTTTATTTCTACGATTGGCCGGAATCCTCGTGAGTCACAGCGTCTTGAGTTAGTCACAGACCCCACAGTGATCCACTTCATGCGCTCGCTGGAACGACTTGGTCTGCGTCTTCATAGAGGCCCTGATCCCGAATGCCGGCTCTGTTGCCCCACTCAGAAGATGGAAGAAAACAAATCCTTGCCAGAACGCCTGCTTTTTGGCGGTATGAACAACCTCTATGCGTCTTTTCTCGCTTCTTCCTCTCCTTCTCATTGCCACCAGCCTGCGGGCTGAATCCCTCCTGCCTCCGAACGCCCGTGTTGCCGTGATTGGCGACAGCATCACGGAGCAGAAGATTTATTCCAAATACATCGAGACCTACCTGCTGGCCTGCACCGGCAAGAGTGACATCAAGGTGTTCCAGTTTGGCTGGAGCGGCGAGCGGGCGGGTGGCTTTGCAGCGCGGCTTGAGAATGACCTCGCGGTGTTCAATCCGAATGTGGCAACGACCTGCTACGGCATGAACGACGGCAGCTACACGGCCTTCACGCCGCAGATCGGCGGCGAGTATGAGAAAAACATGCGCGCCATCCTGGCCGGGTTCGGCAAGGTCGGCGTGAAGGTGGTGGCGGTGGGTGCGCCGGGCGGCGTCGATCCCGACTTCTTCACGCGGCCCACGATCAAGGGCGAGATCTACAACGAAAACCTCGCCCAGCTCCGCGACATCGCGAAGAAACTCGCGGAAGAGAACAAGCAGCCGTTCGCGAACGTGCATGACACGATGATGAGCGCTCTCGCCAAATCGAAAGCCGCGCTCGGCAAAGGCTACGGCCCCTTTGGCGGCGATGGCTTCCATCCAGCGCCTGCGGGTCAGCTTCTCATGGCGCAGGCGTTTCTGAAGGCGCTGGGCTTCGATGGCGAGATCGGCACGATCACGGTGGATTTGAAGGGACAGGCCACAGCGAGCAGTGGTCATGTGGTCAAGAGTGGTCAAGGGGGCAGCGTGACGCTGGAGAGTTCGAAGTGGCCGTTCTGCTTCGACGCTGATCCAAAGTCATCGGGCAGCAATCGCAGCATCCTGCCGTTCACCAGCTTCAATCAGGATCTGAACCGCCTCACTCTTCAGGTGAAGAACCTCGGTGCCGCGAAGGCGAAGGTCACTTGGGGAGCGCAGAGCAAGGAATTCAGCCGCGAGCAGCTCGAAGCGGGTATCAATCTCGCCGCCGAGTTCACCCAGACGCCGTTTGATGCCGCGTTTGCCAATCTGATCAACGCCATCGGCCTGAAGCAGAGCTTTGAGACGACACTGATCAAAAATCTCGTCACCCACATGCGCGTTGTGGCCGCTGAAGCCGCCGAAGAACCCAAGGTGGCCGCCGCGCTGGCGAAGTTGAAGAAGAAACTCGCCGACGAGCATGCCAAACAAGACGCCAACGTGCGCAAGCAGATCAAACCGGTCACCCACACGATCAAGGTCGAGGAAATCCACTGAAACACTCATCCGCAGATGGCGCAGATTTCACAGATTGGATTCCATCTGCGTCATCTGCGAAATCGGTGGATCAAATTCTGATGATATGCAGCTAGCCGATTTGAAATGGAACGAGGTGGATGCGCTGAGCCGCGACACCCCGGTGATCTTCCCCGTGGCCGCGCTGGAGCAGCACGGGCGGCACATGCCGGTTTTCACCGACAGCATGCTGACGAATGAGCTCGTCCGCCGCACCGAAGCGGCGCTGGGTGAGCGTGTCTTGATCGCGCCGCTGACGTGGCTGGGCAATTCGCATCACCACATGGATTTCCCCGGCACCTTGTCGGCGGAGCCACGGTTGTATCTCGATCTGCTCAACGGGCTGATGGACAACTTCATCGCCCACGGCTTCAAGCGCCTCGTTTTCCTCAACGGCCACGGCGGTAACGACATTCCCGGCAAGCAGGCCGTGTTCGAGACGCGGCAGAAGTACCGCGACCGCAAAGACCTGCTGCTGCTCTTTGCCACCTACTGGAACCTCGGCGCCGAGCCGTGGACTCGCGATCCGTCCATCAAACAACGCGTCATGGGCCACGCCTGCGAATGGGAGACCAGCATGGTGCTGCGTCTCCGCCCCGAACTCGTCGGCGATCTCACAAAAACCAGCGACGTGCCCTTCGGCAATGCGTTCGAGCCAGCCTCACGCGGTTGGATCATGCCCGACCGCAGCGAACCCGGCCACGTCGGCGATCCGCGTTCTGCAACGGCGGAGAAAGGCGAGGTGCTGTTTCAATGCTTCGCCGAGGAAGTGGTGAAGATGCTGGAGCGGGTGATCGCGTGGGATGGAAGGAGCTGGGAGGGGTGAACATGCTGGGTCACTCTTCCTGGAGCTGGTGCCTTGGTGTCCTGACTGTCATTTTGATGTCTTGCGCTCAAGATAAACCTATCCAGCCGATTTTTAATCCGATGGAAGGCGCCTGGGCCGGAATTAGGGATGGCATCAACAAGCTCGATAAAGATCACGCGAGTGAAGATGAATGGCGCAAGGCAAGCGAACCACATCCTGGGCCTGATGTGGTTGTGACGATCGCTGTGCTAAACGAGCTAACAAAGAATTTGGGGCTCACCGAGGCTGAAAGGTCGGAGCTTACTGCGGCTTTCAACAAATCATCGCGAGTCGTTCATTTCGGATTCGAATGCGACTATCATGCCCTGGTGTTCTTTGATGATGCCGAGCGAGCTTGGAAAGTGATCAAATATTAATTTATGACCGCACAACGCTCCCCCCTCTGGAAATGGTATCTCTGCGGCCTGCTGCTGCTGGCGACGACGATCAATTACATGGACCGCCAAACGCTGGCGAACGCGGCGGTCCGGGTGACGAAGGAGTTCAAGCTGTCGCAGGAGCAGTACGGGGATCTGGAACTGGCGTTTGGCTGGGCGTTTGCGGTGGGGTCGTTGGTGTTTGGGTTTTTGGCGGACCGGTTTCGGGTTTACTGGCTGTATCCGATTGTTTTGAGCGGGTGGTCGTTGATGGGGATCGCGTCCGCACACACCGAAGGCTACTGGCCGTTGTTGATGTGCCGGGTGCTGCTGGGATTTTTTGAGGCGGGGCATTGGCCCTGTGCATTGAAGACGACGTTTGCGTTGCTGGACCCAAAGGACCGCACGATGGGCAACAGCGTGCTGCAAAGCGGCGCGTCCATCGGCGCGGTCGTGACGCCGCCAATGATGATCTGGCTGATGACGGACGACATTTCGAGCTGGCGCTTCGCCTTTGAGGTCATCGGCGGCATTGGTTTGCTCTGGGTGGTGGTGTGGTTCCTCTCGATCCGCAAGACGGAGCTGGATGTGGTGGTGCCGGATGATCCATCCAAGCGTGAAGGCATGTGGGACATCCTGCTGGGCCGTCGCTTCTGGGCGCTGGCGGCGCTGATCTTCGGCGCGCAAACATGCTGGCATCTGTTCCGCGTGTGGCTGCCGAAGTTCATGCAGGAAGGACGTGGCTACTCGGAGACGGAGGCGCTGACGTTCAACTCGGCCTACTACATCGGCACAGACATCGGTTGCATCGCGGCGGGCTTCATCTCGCTGTGGCTGGCACGGCGGTTTGCCATCTCGGCGCATGGCGCGCGCCGCTGGGTCTATGCGGGAGCGTGCGTGATGACGTCGTTCAGCGTGCTGCTGCTGTGGCTGCCGAAGGGCTGGCCGCTGATGGGAGCGATCCTTGTCGTGGGCGCCGGTGCGCTGGCGTTGTTTCCGTGCTATTACAGTTTTGTGCAGGAGCTTTCGGACCGGCATGTGGGGCGGCTCACGGGTTTGCTGAGCACCTGGGTGTGGGCGGTGTCGTCGCCGATGCACAAGCTCTTCGGTCGGATGGTGGATGAGACGAAGTCCTTCGACATGGGCATGGCGATGGCCGGTCTGGCACCGTGGCTGGGTGTGATCGCGATGAAGCTGCTGTGGGACAGAAAAGCGCAGTAATGGGGCGCTTCATCGCGTTGAAAACGCATGACTCGCCTTTCCATTCTCCTGCTCGGCCTTTTTGCCACGCTTCGCGCTGCGGAACCCTACGAGATCAAGCTCGAAACCGTCACGCGTGGCTACGATGGCAAGACCTGCTGGGTGCATCCACGCGCGGGCGCGATTCCCGGCCCGGCTCCGCAGGTGGTGATGACCATGCAAAAGCTGCTGCTCACCGGCAGCGATGTGTTTTACGCGCTCAACCACGTCAGCAGTAGCGATTTCGGCCAGACGTGGACAAAACCGGTCGAGCATGGCGAAACGCTGGGGCGACGCGAGGAACCGGGCGGCGTGATCGTGGCCGCGTGCGACTTCACACCGAAATGGCATGCAAAAACCGGCAAGCTGCTCGGCACAGGGCACACGGTGCGCTACCAGGGAGACAAGGTGATCCACGACCGACCTCGCGAGACCTGTTTCGCGGTGTTTGATCCAAAGACATCGACTTGGACACCGTGGACGCCGTTGCTGATGCCGGACGGCGTGAAATTCTACAACGCGGGTGCGGGAAGCGTGCAGCGCTTCGATTTGCAGAATGGCGACATCCTGCTGCCGATCTACTTCAAGGCGAAGGGGGACAAATATTACCGTGTGACGGTGCTGCGTTGCAGTTTCGACGGCAGCACGCTGCGCTACCTCGAACAAGGCAATGATCTGGGCCTGGAATCCGGGCGCGGCGTGTATGAGCCGTCGCAGACTCGTTGCGCGGGCCGGTTTTACCTGACGCTGCGCAACGACACCGCCGGCTACGTCAGCGTGAGCGATGACGGCCTGCATTTCTCCGAGCCGAAGAAGTGGTGCTGGACCGACGGCAGCGACTTGGGGAACTACAACACGCAGCAGCATTGGGTGACGCACAAGGAGCGGCTCTACCTCGTCTATACCCGCAGAGGCGCGAACAACGACCATGTCTTCCGCCATCGCGCCCCGTTGTTCATGGCGGAGGTGGATCAGGCCACGCTGACGGTGAAGCGCGACACCGAGCGCGTCCTCGTGCCCGAGCGCGGCGCACGGCTCGGCAACTTCGCCGTGTGCGAGGTGAGTGAGAATGAAACCTGGGTCACTGTGGCCGAGTGGATGCAGAAGAACGGGCCGGACATCGTCATCAAGCCCGACAACTCCTATGGCGCGGACAACAGCGTCTATGCCGCACGCATTTTGTGGAAGGATGCCAGGTAGGACATGCCCCGTCGGCCTTGCCGACCTGCTTGACGAAGGTTTTTCTCGCCGCTCTTGGCAAAGGCGGAGATTTCCATCATCATTGGGATGAATTTAGCTTCCTTGTCCTCCCATGAGCCGCGCACTTTTTGTTTTCACTTTTCTCGTCATGAACGCGGCCGCCATGGCTGGGGGCACGGTGCAAGGCGCGCTGACGGTGGAGGCGATGAAGCCCGCGCCCGCGAGACCGGGCTATGTGGCACCGCAGACGAAGAAACCGGTCCAGAGGCCTGACACCGCGCCGGCGATCGTCTATCTGGAGCGCGATGATGAAAAGTATCCGCGCACACGCACTGGCGAGACGGTCAAAATCCGCCAGGAGGGGTATCAATTCCGTCCGCCGATGGTGGCGGTGCAGGCGGGCGCACAGGTGACGTTTCCCAACATGGACGACGAGTTTCACAACGTGTTCTCCTACTCCAAGGCCAAGCGTTTTGACCTGGGCCGCTTTCGCAAGGACGAGGGCAGCCCGGCGGTGCTCTTCGACAAACCGGGCGTGGTGAAGATCTACTGCGAGATCCACCAGCACATGCGCTGCTTTGTCGTCGTGCTGGACACGCCGTGGTTCGCCACCACGGACGCAGGCGGCAAGTTCACGCTCAAGAACGTGCCGCCGGGCGAGTACTGGCTGCGGGTGTTTCAGCCGTCGGAAAAATTGCTGCAGGAACGTGTGACTGTCACGGATGGCAAAACAACGACGATCAATCTCTCACGCTGACGCCCATGACATTCCGCGCGAAGCTGCTAAGGGCGATCCTGGCCATCGTGATGATCACGACGGCGGCGAGCCTGCTCATCGCGCAACAGCAGAACGCGGCTCTGTTCCAGAGCGTGGTGGACCGGTTGTTCGCGGAGCAGATGAAGTCGTTTCAACAAACCCAGGAGCTTCCCATCGGGGCCGCCAAGGTGGAAGCGAGGCGGCTGGCACAGTCGGTGCGCCTGTTCGCGGCGTTGGAGGAGGGCGATCCCGAGGAGGTTTACAAAATCGCCAGTGACGAGCTGCGGCTGGGCGAGTTTGCCTTTTTCCGACTGCTGGACGCGGAGGGAAAGCTCATTCCACCTGGAGCCGACAGCCGCGCGGGTGTGTTTGATGCCGCAGGATTGCAGGGTGAATGGCTGCCGCATGGCAAGGCGGGCGAGGAGGTGGATTTTGGCTTCGTGGCGACGCAACACGGCACGATTTACCGTCTGCTGGCCTGCCCGATCACGAATTTCGACGAAACGGTGGGCACGCTCATCATGGGGCAGCCGATGCCGCGTGAGACGGCGATTTTGCTTGGCGGCCAGTTCATCGGCGAGGGCGTGCCTGCGGCCCTGCGTGCCGCCTTGATGGCGCAGAAAGAACAATCGGGCCGGTTTGAGGTGGGTGGCGTTGAGCATCGTTTCACACGCTTTGTTTTGAACGAGGGATCTGCTTATCCAGCGGCGGACTGGGTTTCCGTTTTCTCGATGGCAGAGCTGGCAGCGCAGCAGCGCGTGCTGACGCTGCGCATCGTGCTGATCGGCCTCGCGGCGCTGCTGCTGGCAGCGCTGGTCGCGGGGGTGCTGTCACGGCAGCTCGCGCAGCCGGTGGCGAATCTCGTCAAAGCCGCGCAAAGCGTGCGTGAGGGCGACTATGCGGTGAATCTGCCGCAGACGCGCACGTTGGAGCTGAACCACCTGGGCAGCGCCTTCAACGAAATGGCCGCCGGGCTGGCGCTGCGGGACCGCTACCATTCCGTGCTGCAAAAAGTGACCGATCCGCGCGTGGCGGCGGAGATGGTGGCCGGAAACATCAAGCTGGGTGGCGAGCTGCGCGAGGTTTCCGTGATTTTTTGCGACATTCGCGGCTACACAGCGCTGAGCGAGGGCCGTGACCCGGTGGAGGTGATCCATCTTTTGAATGATCACATGACCGCGCTGGCCAGCATCGTGCAGAGAAATCTCGGCGTGATCAACCAGTTCGCCGGGGATGCGATCATGGTGCTCTTCGGCGCGCCGAAGAGCTACGGCAATGACGCGGAGCATGCCGTGCGCTGCGCTTGGGAGATGATGCAGGAGCGCGAGCGGCTGAATCGTGATGCGGTGGAGCCGCTGCGCATCGGCATCGGCATCGCCACGGGCAACGTGGTGGCAGGCTGCATCGGCGCGGAGAGCCGCAGCGACTATACCGTCATCGGTGAGAAAGTGAACCTGGCCGCGCGACTGTGCAGCACGGCAGCGGCGGGCCAGATCCTCGTGGATGCGGAGACGCGGGCCAAAACGAGCGCGCTGGGGGCCTTTGAAACGCTGGAGCCGTTGACGCTGAAAGGCTTCGCGCAGCCCGTGCCTGCGTTTCGTGTCACTTCGCTCAACTCAAACATAGAAAGAGAGTCCTGATGTTTGAGAAGCCTCCCCTCACCCTAACCCTCTCCCCCAAGGGGCGTGGGAATTGGCTTTGCGCGGTGATCCTGCTGATGGCGACGCTGAATCTATCCGCGCAGGAGTTTCTCGATTCGTTGGGCGAGAAGACGCGCTTTGAGTCGGAGGCGTGGGGCATCCGCGCCGATCTGTCGTTCATGGCGGATGCCACCGTGTTCGCTGCCGAGCGAACAGCGCAGGGAATGCTGTTTGAAGATGATGACGTGTTCTTTGCGCCGAGGCTGATCTCGTTTCTGAATGTGCATCTCGGCGAACGCGTCAGCCTGCACGGCCAAATGCGTGTGGACCGTGGCTTTGACCCCGGCTCCGCGCCGGACGGGCAGGTGCGGCTGGATGAATACTACCTCCAGGCGCGGCTGTGGCGGCAGGATGAGGTGAATGTGCGACTTGGGAAGTTTGCGACCGCGTTTGGTTCGTGGGCGAAGCGCAGCCTGAGCTGGGACAATCCGCTCATCACCGCGCCGATGGCGTATGAGGACATGCTGCCGATGACGGACGTTTCAGCGCCAGGCGGGCTGGCGGGCTTCGCGGCGCGGCGTGACATGGCTGACAACAAGCCCACCTGGCTGCCCATCCTTTGGGGGCCGTCGTATGCCACGGGTGTGTCGTTGTTTGGCCGGGTGGATGTGTTTGAGTATGCCTTTGAGGTGAAGAACGCGGGCATTTCATCGCGGCCGCAGGTCTGGGACGGTGTGCAGGATGGTTTTCAGACGAATCCCACTTTCACCGGTCATGTGGGCCTGCGCCCGATACCGGAGTGGACGCTGGGCACGTCGTTCAGCCACGGCCCCTACATGCAGGACAGCGCCGCGCTAAGCCTGCCAGTGGGAACGAGCGTGAACGACTTCACGCAGACGACCTGGGGCGTGGACGCGGGCTACACACATGGAAACTGGCAGATTTGGAGCGAACTCATCGCCGCGCGCTTCGAGGTGCCACGTGTGGGGGATGTCGATGTGCTTAGCGGCTTTGTGGAGGCGAAGTACAAGCTCACCCCGCAGCTCTGGACCGCCATGCGCTGGAATCAGGCCGCCTTCAGCGATGTGCCCGGCCTCACGACGGAATGGGATCGCAACGCCTGGCGCATGGATCTCGCGCTGGGCTATCGTTTGACCGAGCATGTGCAGGTGAAGCTGCAATACAGCTTTGGCGACAAACGCGGCAACGACGCGGAGGGCAATCACCTCGGCGCGATGCAGGTGACGGTGCGGTTTTGACCCTCAATGCAGGCTGACGGGGTCGGTGGTGAAGGCAAGGTCAGCCCAAGAAATCTTCGGTCACAATCTCCTCGTCTCCTTCATCGGCATAAATGCCCTGGGAGATCACGCGTTGTGTCACTTCGTCGAGATAAGCCTGCAACACGTCGCTGAGTTCGATGAATTCAGGCCACAGGGTCTCCTCCACAAAACTGCGCGGCACCTGGACCATGACGGTGTTTCGGCGCTGACGGGCACGGCGATAAGGTTTGAGCGAATAACGCCGCAGCAGCGCGATGAAGAGCTTGCGCGACCAGCCATCGACAAGCGTGAACTTGTACTCAATGGGGCGGTCCACCTTGGCGGTTTCGCCGAGGCGGCGTTTGATGCGGGCGATAGCCTCGGCGGCGGCTTCTTTCTCGCCATGCGTCGTGGCGCCGGCGTAGAGGCGCTCGATTTTACGCAGCTTGTCGAAGAGATCCTGTTCACGCATGGGGTTCTTTCCCAAACGTCGCGCTGCTGTCAACGCGGGCCTGAATTATGACGCGCGACGAATCCCGCGTGTGGCGAGGATGTTGCGCACAAGGCGCAGCATGTCGGCAGGCTCGTAAGGCTTTGGCAGCACGGCGGCGAAGCCGTAGGAGGCAGGGTTGGCCATGACGGGATCGTCCGAGTAGCCACTGGAGACGATGGCGAAGACCTCAGGATCGAGAACGCGGAGTTTTTCCATGGCGCGGATGCCGCCCATGCCGTTCGGGATGCTGAGATCGAGAATGACGAGGTCGAAGGCGCGGCCCTGGCTCTGACTTTCCTGATAAAGACGCACGGTTTCACTGCCTTCGGCGCTTTCGGTGACGTCGAAGCCGTTGCTGGTGAGATTGCGGACGATGAGGGAGCGCACGAGCGGATCGTCTTCCAGCACGAGGATGCGGGGAGCGGCGGCCTCGACCTCCGGCGGAGTGTCAAAGACCTTGCTGAGGCCGAAGGCGTCGGCCTCTTCGGCATCCGAATCGAGCGGGAGGTAAAAGCGCACGGTGGTGCCACGTCCTGGCTCCGAACGCACGGTGAGCGAGCCGCCATGGGCCTTGGCGATGGATTCACACACGGTGAGGCCAAGCCCGGTGGCATTGTCAGCCTTTCGGGTGCTGAAATAAGGCTCGAAAATGTGCGAGAGGTGGTCGGGTGGGATGCCCTCGCCCTTGTCCTCGACCTCAATCGCGAGCCCGGAGGGCTGGAAGTTTTTGTCTGAGACCATCTCACCTGGAAACATCTCGGCATGGTCGGGCGCGAAGCAGCGGATGATGATCTCGCCGCCGTTGGGCTGCGCCTGCTCGGCATTGCGGATGAGATTGCTCAGCAGTCGGCGGACCTGGGCACCGTCGATGGCGATCTGCGGCAAACCCGGCTGCACATCAATGCGGTACTCGATGCGGTTGGCGCGGGTGTGATGCGTGAAGAAGGTGTCGATCAGATCGCCAAGATGGATCTGTGTTTTGATCGGCGCACCACCACGGGCGAAGGTGAGCAGTTGCTGGACGAGGTTCTGCGCCTGGAGCGTGGCTTGCTTGGCCGTGTGCAACTCCGGCAGAGTGATGGCATTGCGCAGGCGCATCTCGGCCAGGGAGATGTTCCCGAGCAGAACGGTGAGCAGGTTGTTGAAATCATGCGCGAATCCACGCGCCAGCAGGCCGAGGGATTCGAGGCGGTCGATGCGGTTGCGGCGCTCAGCTTCCTCGCGACGAGCGGTGACGTCTTGAACGAGCAGCAGCAGGCCTTCGCCAAAGGGATAGCCGCGCACCTCGAGCCAGATCTGTTTCTCATCCAGGAACAACTCACGGTTTACCGTCTCCCGGTGCAGCATGGCGCGTGCAAGCGCCTCGTAATGCGCCTCTCGCGTGGCGGTGGGCATCAGATCCCACAGGGACAGGCCCAGCATGTCCTGAAGATTGCGGTCAAAGAGCCGCAGGGCGCTGGCGTTCGCATACGTCACGCGCCAGCGCGAATCGAGGGCAAAGAGCGGGTCCGAAATGCTCTCCACCACATCGACCAAGGGCGCGGAACTGCGGGTCGGTGCGGTTGGCGGCACAGAAGCAGGCGCATGAGCGCGGAAAAGAATGATCAGGCCGGTGAGCTCGCCCTGCTCATCGCGCAGCGGGGCCGTGCGGTCCTGGATCGGCACCCGTTCACCGGCGCGGGTGGTCAGATAGACGGTGCGCTCCGTGGCCTGGGCGGCGGCATCTGCGGGCAGAATCTCCGCCGGCTCGCCGCTGGCCTGATAAATATTAAAAACCTCGTTCAACGAGCGTCCAGTCACCTCCTCCGGCAACCAGCCCGTGACACGGACGGCGGCGGGATTCATGAAAATGACCCCACCGGCCAAATCGGCGGCGATGACGCCATCGGCCAGACTTTGGAACGCATCAAAGTAGCTGTGCTCGCGCCGTTGCCGTTTGCGCTCCTCCAGATAACGCTGCGCCGCCACCTCGACGGCCAGTCGCAGCTCATCGTGGTTGAATGGCTTGAGCAGATAGCCCTGCGGATGTGTCTGGCGGGCACGCGCCACCGTTTCCAGATCGGCACAGGCCGTCACATAGACGATGGCCACCTTGCTGCGGCGTTGCAGCTCACGGGCGGTGTCGATGCCATCGAGCTGACCCGAAAGATGCACATCGAGCAGCACCAGATCAGGCCGCAGCTCCTCGAACCGCGAGAGCGCCTCCTCCCCTGAGGCACAGATGCCCACGACGTGATGGCCGAGTTTGCCGAGGGACGCAGCCATGTCGCAGCCGACGAGGCCTTCGTTTTCGACGATCAAGATGCGAATGGGGTCGGAACTGGTCATTTCCCGGATGGTTTGATTATTCTAGCCGAGACAAATTATAAACGCCATAGGAAATTCTGGCTCTTTCTCTGACTCCTCGACTTTGCCGCACAAAACCGGCCATTTGGCGCATTCAAAAGCTGCCGTAGGAACTGCGGATGCCTAAAAAACGCAATCCCAGGTCATCTCCACCGTTTGGGGATGGCATGATGCGCCTGTTTCTCATCCTTTCGTCATTCGCAATTCTGGTTTCGTCATTGGCTGCAAAGCAGCCGAACATCGTCCTCATCCTCGCAGATGACCTCGGCTACGGTGATCTCGGCTGCTACGGCCATCCGAAGTTCAAAACGCCGCGCATTGATCAAATGGCGGCGGAGGGAGCGCGGCTGACACAGTTCAACACACCCGCGCCGTTTTGCGCTCCCACGCGCGCCTCGCTCATGACGGGGCGTTATCCCTTCCGCTGCGGCATGACGCAGAACCCCGCACCCGATGGCGGACCCGCCGCTGACGCGCTGGCGATGCCAAAATCGGAGATCACACTGGCGCAGGTGCTCAAAGCGGACGGTTATGCCACCGGCATGGTTGGCAAATGGCATCTCGGCCACAAACCCGGCTCGCTGCCCACCGAGCGCGGCTTTGATGAGTATTACGGCATCCCCTACTCGAACGACATGCGGCCCGTGCAGGTGCTCGAAGGCACCGAGGTGGCCGAATACCCCGTCGTGCAGGCCACGCTGACCACTCGCTATGCGAAACGCGCCACCGACTTCATCCAGCGCAACGCCAAGAAGCCGTTCTTCCTCTACTTCGCCGAAGCGATGCCGCACAAGCCTCTCGCCGCGCCAGACAAGCATTACAAAAAGAGCGGCGCTGGACTCTACGGCGATGCCTTGGCCGATCTCGATGACAGTGTTGGCGCGGTGCTCGATGCGCTGAAGCAAAATGGCGTCGATGACAACACACTCGTTCTTTTCACCAGCGACAACGGCGCGTGGTTCGGCGGAAGCTGCGGCGGATTGCGCGGCATGAAGGGCACCAACTACGAAGGCGGCTATCGTGTGCCCATGATCGCCCGCTGGCCCGGAAAAATCCTCGCTGGTCATGTCAGCAACGAACTCGGCGTGATGATGGACCTGTTTACCACCGTGCTGCACGTCACCGGAGCGAAGCTGCCCGATGATCGCGTGCTCGACGGCCGCAACATCCTTCCGTTGCTCACCAGCGCCGCGAAATCACCGCACGAGTTCATCTTCGGCCACCAGAACTCCAAGCTCGCCACCATCCGCGATGCACGCTGGAAGCTGCACCTGCTCCCCGCCAGTCAGATGAAGATCAAACCCGGACCGGACGGCAAGTGGCTCGATCCACGCGCTCCTGATGGCGTCACCATCCTCGCTCCCTTTGAGCAGTTCAATCTCGATGCCCATCCTGGCCTCACCACCGGCGTTGAACCTGCGAAGATGCAGCTCTTCGATCTCCAAAACGATCCCGGCGAGCAAGTCGATGTCGCCGCACAACATCCCGACGAAGTGAAGCGACTCCAAGCCGCTTACGATGTCATGAACAAAGACGTTCCCGTCGTCGAGGAGGTCAAACGGGCTCCGTACAAGAAGCCGTAGCCAGTGCTTTCGGCTGATACACACACGCCGGATCTTCGGCGAAGGGATCACCACTGACTCCATAAGCACGCGCTCGGGAGCCACCACAAACCGCGCGAAACTCGCAGCGGCCGCATTTGCCACCCAGGGTGTCGTTGTCACGCAGCGACACAAACAGCGGATGACGACGATAAATCTCCGCTGGATGTTCGTCGCGCACGTTGCCGCAGTCGAAGGGCAGGAAGCCGCTCGGTGACACCACACCTGTGTGCGAGATGAACATCACGCCACGTCCATCACGAATGCCGAGCGGTGAACGCATGCCTGGGCGGTGTTTGCCTGTCGTGGCACCGAGCGATTGAATCACCACGCGGCGGAAGTGATGCCCTTCCGTTGTTTTGACCGCGAACGGTGCCTTGCCGACGAGCGCGGCCATGTCGCGGAAGACAAACTCGATGTCCTGCGGGTCCGGCAGATCGTCGATGCCCGCACGACCGGTCGGCACGAGCAGAAAGACGCTCCACATGGCCGGTTTCAGTTCAAACATGAGCTGCTTGAAGGCCTCATACTCGCGCAGGTTGCCGCGCGTGAGCGTCGTGTTGATCTGCACGCTCAAATCCGCCGCGTGAGCGCGATGCACCGCTGCAATCGTGCGATCAAAGGTGCCTGAGACACCACGGAAAGCATCGTGTGTTTCCCGCGTGGCACCATCCAGGCTCAGCGAAATGCGCTCCACACCTGCGGCTTTGATTTCATGAAAGTCAGCATGCATCAACCGCGCCGTGGCCGATGGGCTGAGTCCCACATGCAGGCCTGCGCCAGTCGCCTCGCGCACGAGATCGAGCGCATCCGTGCGCATCAGCGGATCACCACCGGTGAGGATGAGCATCGGCGGCTTCAACTCGGCCAATTGACGGATGAGGCGACTCGATTCCTCGCGATTCAATTCATCAGGATGCCGATGCGACTGCGCTTCGGCCCGGCAGTGCTTGCACGCCAGTGCACAAGCCCGCGTGATCTCCCAAAAGACGAGAAACGGGCGTTCATCGAAACCGTCGTAACCCATCGCGGGCACCTTCGAGGCTTCCAGATCCAAAACGGGCATGTTCATGGGAAGAACAAACGCCCAATCGCCGAAAACGCTCCGCCACCCGATGTCGAAGGCTGCGCGGAATTTGCGATGCAGCCCTCAGTCAGGTTTCTGGCGACGCACTTCTCCAGTCTTCACGTTTGCAAAGAGTGTTTTGCCTTCGCAAGTCTCCACCTTGAGCCAGTCGCCAAGGAATAAAGAATGCCCACCATAGCTTCCGAGGCCCATCGCAGGTTTCAGTGTCCTCGTGTCATGAACGAACTGTCCGAGGGTAAACGACCTTGTCCTGCCATCCGACAAAAACACGCGAATGACCTCAGCTCTTTTTGAAAATGGAGGCACGATGAGGTGATCTCCGGTGACCAAATAGGTGCCGTCATCGGCCAATTCAGCCCATTCAATGTATTGATTGATCGACCAAAGCTTTTTCGGAAACCACCACCGTCGTGCTTGCTTGATTTCCACGCAGGCAGGATTTGCCCGGCAATTTGCGATGAAGCGCCCGTTTGCTGAACGGATCTTGTGATTGTGGGGTTCTGGCAAAGGCGTAAGCGCCATTGCTGCCGTTTGCGCCACGCACAGAGTCAGTACCAAAAGACTCAAACTTCGGTTCATTTGGAATGGCTACACATGAATGCTCAAAACGGCAACCCGCCATCTACTCCTCCTCATCCCGCTTCACGAATCGCCGCCGGTGCCAGATCAGCCAGAACAGCGCCAGCGCTCCCCAAGTCCACGAGGCATAGATGTGATGGGATACCGTGGTCGAAGGCACCCAGGCGGGCGTGGCGCGGGTTGTGGCGGCCAGGATGCCGAGGAAGACCAGAAAGCGTACCCATTTGGATTTCACGAAGAAGCCTTCCAGGTCGCCGCTGTGGCCGAACAGCACGCGACTGCCCACCACGAGCATCAGCATGCCAAAGCCGCCGATGTAGAGCAGGTGCTCGATGCTGACGTGCTGCACATAATAAAACGGCGCCAGCACGATGCCGAGCCAGCCGAGGATGAGCGCCCAAAACAGACCCGTGGTGAGCGATCCGGCCTGCTGCGTCTTCCATGTCACCTCAATGAGCAGATACCCCGCCGCGACGAAGGCTCGCAGAACATAGCCGAGCGTGACCTGACCGAACGCTTCGAGGAAAAAGCTGCCCACGAGCAACACAGCGGCGACGATGGAGCGAATCAGCTTCGCTTTGCTCTGCGCGGCGGTTTTGGGATCGCCGAATTCGCCGCCGAGCATGCG
>Ga0209573_1001570_pt1 | contig 34250 bp, 35 predicted proteins | sample TNRBio252014_DNA_FD_185870 | JGI IMG/M metagenome (GOLD analysis project Ga0209573, IMG submission 185870) | Wastewater treatment Type I Accumulibacter community from EBPR Bioreactor in Madison, WI, USA - TNR Reactor_6/25/2014_ DNA (SPAdes)... | ecosystem: Engineered > Bioreactor > EBPR >...
GGGGCGAGCCGGGCGACAGCCACGATTTTCCGCGCGCCAATGTCATCGCCCGCAAGGAGGGCGTCGGCCCCGGCAAATGCGTGCATTTCAATGGCCATATCGACGTGGTGGAGGCAGGGCAGGGCTGGACGGTGGAGCCGTTCGGCGGCGTGGTGAAGGACGGCCGTGTCTATGGTCGCGGCGCCTGCGACATGAAGGGCGGCATCGCCGCGTCGATCATCGCGGTGGAGGCGATTCTTGCCGCCGGTGTGCCATTTCTGGGTGCGCTGGAGATTTCCGGCACGGCGGATGAGGAATCGGGCGGCTTCGGCGGCGTTGGTTATCTCGCCCGCACCGGCTGGTTTTCGCCGCCGCGCGTCGATCACGTCATCATTCCAGAGCCGCTCAACCCGGATCGGGTCTGTCTTGGCCATCGCGGCGTATGGTGGGCGGAAATCGAGATGAAGGGCCGCATCGGCCACGGCTCGATGCCGTTTCTCGGCGTCTCCGCCATTCGCGGCATGGCCGATTTCATGGGCCGGGTTGAACAAAAACTCTATCCGCTGCTCGATGCGCGGCGCACGTCCATGCCCTGCAAGCCCGACGGGGCGCGTGCCTCGACGCTCAACTACAACTCGCTGCACGGCGGCCAGCCCGAACCGGAGGGCGGCCTGCCGGCGCCGGTGGTGGCGGATTCCTGCCGGCTGGTCCTCGATCGGCGCTACCTGATCGAGGAACCGCTGGACGAGGTGAAGGCCGAGATCGTCGCGCTGCTCGATGAGGCGAAGGCGGCCCGGCCGGGGCTCGACTACAGCCTGCGCGACCTGATGGAATTCCATCCGGTGATGACGGAGGCCTCCGATCCCGTGGTGCGCGCCCTCGACCATTGGGTGGAGGCGCTGTTCGGCCGCCCGGCCGAGCATATCGCCTCACCCGGCACCTATGATCAGAAGCACATCCAGCGCTTCGGCAACCTGAGGAGCTGCGTGGCTTACGGCCCCGGCATTCTCGATCTGGCGCACCAGCCGGACGAATGGGTGGGCATCGACGACATGCTGCGCTCGGCCAAGGTGATGGCGGCGGCGGCGCTGAGCCTGACGGGGACTGAGACGGGATAAGCTGCGACCATTCGCTCCTTTGCTTATGCGCATGAGCGCATATCATCTGGAAATGGATTCCATTCTGGGTGTGATGTCGGCCCTGTCTGACCCGACGCGTGTGCGGGCCCTGCGCCTGTTGTGGGACGGGCGCGAACATTGCGTCTGTGAATTGATGCGCACGCTTGGCGCCGGCCAGTCTCGGATGTCGCGACATATGGCCATTCTCAAGCAGGCCGGGCTGGTGAGTGACCGGCGAGATGCGCAGTGGGTTCGTTATTCCAGACGCTCCGACCTTGCGCCAGACGTTGCGGCCATCGTTTCCGCCGTATTGGCGGCGCTTGAGCGGCTCGATCAGGCGGAGGCTGCATGAGTGGGGATATCGCCGCGCCGCGACCCGCGCAGCGCTCAGCCGCGATCTGGCTGGCCGGGTCGGCCATGGCGGTGGGTGTCTGGTTTATCGTCTATCGCCAGCTTGTTCCGTTTTCAGAATGGGCGGTGGCTTTGTCGCCGCTTCAGCCCGGCAGTGCGGCGTTCGAGGCGCTGAAGTTCTTCCTTTACGACACGCCGAAGGTGCTGCTGCTGTTGACGCTGGTGGTGTTCGCCATGGGCGTGGTGCGCAGCTACTTCTCGCCCGATCGCACGCGGGCGCTTCTGGCCGGGCGGGCGGAAGGGCTTGGCAATATCGCCGCAGCCGGCCTTGGGGTGTTCACGCCGTTCTGTTCCTGCTCGGCGGTTCCGTTGTTCGTCGGCTTTGTCTCGGCAGGCGTTCCTCTGGGCGTCACATTCTCGTTTCTCATCGCGGCGCCCATGGTCAACGAGGTCGCGTTGGGATTGCTTTTCGCGCTGGTCGGCTGGCGCGTGGCCCTGACCTATCTGGTGTTCGGGCTTGGCGTCGCCATCATATCCGGCTGGGTGATCGGACGGCTGAAGCTGGAAGGCTGGCTCGAACCCTGGGTTCTCAAGATCCGCGTGGATGCGGTGGATATTAAACGCGCAGACCTGACGATCATCGATCGCATCCGGTCGGGTCTGGAGGCGGTGAAGGACATCGTCGGCAAGGTCTGGCTCTGGATCATCGCCGGCATCGCGGCAGGCGCGCTGATCCACGGTTACGTTCCGGCTGATCTGCTGGCGACAATCATGGGACGGGATGCCTGGTGGTCCGTTCCTGCGGCGGTTGTGCTTGGCGTGCCGATGTACTCCAACGCTGCCGGCATCATTCCTGTTGTCGAGGCGCTGCTGGGCAAGGGGGCGGCGCTCGGCACGGTTCTCGCCTTCATGATGAGCGTGATTGCCCTGTCGCTGCCGGAAATGATCATTCTGCGCAAGGTTCTGACCATCAGGCTGATCGCCGTTTTTGCCGGCGTCGTGGCCAGTGGCATCCTTGTCGTCGGCTTTTTGTTCAACACCCTGTTCTGAAAGGACAATGGCGATGAAAGAGATCAAGGTGCTCGGCCCCGGATGCGCGCGATGCGGCAAGACTGTGGATATGGTGCGCGAGGAAGCGGCGCGGCTTGGCGTGGCGGTCACGGTTGAAAAGGTGACCGATTTTGCCGAGATCGCCGGCTATGGAATTGCGGCAACGCCCGGCATCGTGATTGACGGAAAAGTCGTGCACGCAGGCGGCCTGCCGCGTGTCGAGGACCTGACGGCCTGGCTATCCGCCTGATCACAAGGACATGCGCCGTTTATTAACCGGTGCTTGCTGAACTGGGCGACATGGAGACATTGAACGAAACCGATCTGCTCTCCCGCCTCGGCGTGGCGCTGGCCATCGGCCTGCTGGTCGGGCTGGAACGCGGCTGGCACACCCGCAAGGAGCCGGACCACCAGCGCCCGGCGGGTCTGCGCACCTTCGCGCTCACCGGCCTGCTCGGCGGCGTCGCGGGGGCCATGGCGCTGAAATTCGGCGGTCTGGTGCTGGCGGCGATCTTCATCGCCCATGCCTTTGCCTTCATCGCCTTTCACTGGCTGGAGGCGCAGAAGGAGGGCGATCTCGGCGCCACGACGATCGTGGCGGGCATGCTGACCTTCGCGCTCGGCGCCTTTGCCGTGGTTGGCGAGGTGAAGACCGCGATTGTCGCCAGTGTCGCGATGACGCTGCTGCTGGCGCTGCGCGACCGGCTGCACAGCTGGATCGCGGCGATCACCGAGCAGGAAATCAATGCCGTCCTGACGCTGGTGGCGATGTCCTTCCTGCTGCTGCCGCTGTTGCCCAACCGCGCTGTCGACCCATGGCAGGCGATCAATCCTTACGTCATCTGGCTGATGGCGATCATGCTGGCGCTGATTTCCTTCGGCGGTTACGTCGCGGTCAAGATGTTCGGCGAACAGCGCGGCGTGCTGGTGATGGCGATCGCCGGCGGGCTGGCCTCGTCCACGGCGGTAACGCTGTCCTTCGCGCGGCTGGCCCGCAGCCATCCCGGCTCGTCCCAGCTGCTCGCCGCGGGTGTGCTGGTGTCGGGGCTGACGATGTTCGCGCGGGTCGCGGTGCTGGCCGGGGTGATGAGCCCGGCGCTGCTGCTGCCCCTCGGCCTGCCGCTGGCCGCGGCCGGAATAGCCACTGCGGCCGGTGCCTTCGTGCTGCTGCTGGGCACGGAGGCGACGGAAGCCCCGCGCCTCGAAATCAAGAACCCGCTCGAACTGGGGCCGGCGCTGAAACTGGCCGGGCTGATCATCGTCATCATGCTGGCGGCCAAGCTGCTGAAAGCGCAGGTGGGCGATGCCGGCGTCATCGGTCTGGCGGCTGTGTCCGGCATTGCCGATGTCGACGCCATCACCCTGTCGATGGCAAAATCGGCCGGCGGCGACATCGCTTACCCCCTGGCGGCGGCGGCCATTCTGGTGGCTGTGGCGGTCAATACGGCGGCCAAGGCGGCGCTGGCGTGGTATGAAGGCGGGCAGGGCATCGGCCTGCGGGTCGCTGTCGTCAACCTCGCCGCAATCGTCGCGGGGCTGGCCGTCCTGATGCTGACCTAAGCCTCAGCGTGCACCGGAGGTGATGGCGGTATCGTAGCCGCCGAGCGAGATCCAGCGGTTCGGATGCTCTTGAGACTGGCGCTTGATGTAGCGGTAGCCGGTGGCATCCCAGCCCATGACCTTGGTGGCCTGATTGTCGAGCACGAAATCGCCCCGGTCGGTCACCACCGTCAGCACGGCGTGACCGTCGCCCTTGAGGTCGCGCACCACGGTGATCAGCAGCGCCTGACGCGGCAGCCCGGCCCGGATCAGCCTACGGCGCTTTTCCAGCACGTAGTCCTCGCAATCGCCCTTGCCGTCCAGAGGGTAGGACCAGTGATCCATGACGCCGTGGTGAAGCATGTCGGTCACCGGGTCGATCTCGGCGTTGACCTTGTTGTTGATGCGGACGATGTCGCGCCAGGTCTTCTCGTCGAGGCTGACCGAAGCGGCCCTGAGCGTGCCGACCTCGCAATCCTCGCGGTTGCGTTCGCAGAAATCCACCCAGCCGATCGGGGCGCTGGCAACACCGCCCGCCGGCACAGCCTGCATCGCCACCTTCTTCGGTTGCGCGGCAGCCTGACCCGCAAGCGATACCGTCAGGGCAAAACCTGCGGCAAGGGTGGCAAGAATGGTTCTGACTGGGCGCATGAGGCACTTCCGCGTTGACGGGAGGAACTGTGCCCGGATTGGGTGGTTAACGAAAGCTAAACATTAACACATCGTTAACACGATCGCGCCACATTTCACAAACTTGCGTCTTTTCAATGCGTTATCCAACTTCGGCAGGGTTAACGGGCAGGCCGGCGGCCGATGTGGCACTGCACAATATGGCGACATCGCCTCTTTTCGCCGCTGCAAGAGCAGCTTACATTGTGTGCAGGACCCGGCGGTTGCCGGGCTGCTCCAAGGTTCCGGGGAGGGATACCGATGAGGCTCATACTTGCCGCCACCCTGCTTGCCGGCGTTTCGCTCGGCGCTTTGCCGGCGCTGTCTCAGCCGAAGGATTCGGTGACGCTGTGCATGACGCTGGAGCCGCCGATCCTCGATCCGACGCAAGGCGCGGCTCAGGCGATCAAGGAAGTGACCTACGGCAACATCTTCGAAGGTCTGGTGGCGCTGGACCGCACCGGCAAGATCGTGCCCAAGCTGGCTGAGAGCTGGAGCGTGAGCGCCGATGCGCTGACTTATACGTTCAAGCTGCGCGCCGGCGTGAAGTATCATGACGGCGCCGAGCTGACCTCGGCGGATGTGAAATTTTCGTTCGACCGGGCGGTCGCACCGGATTCCAAGAACGCCACCAAGAAGGTCTTCGCGCCCATCGCCTCCATCGAGACGCCCGATCCCCTGACCGTGAAGATCACGCTCAAGGAAGTCTCGGCCAATTTCCTGTTCGGGCTCAGCTATGGCGATGCCTCGATCCTGTCGCCGGGCTCGGCCAAGGATGCCTCGACCAAGCCGGTCGGCACCGGGGCCTACAAGTATGTTGACTGGAGCCGCGGCAACCGCCTGCAATTCACCCGCAACGATGGCTGGTGGGGCCCAAAGCCGGCGATCAAGGACGTGATCTATCGCTTCATCTCCGATCCGCAGGCGCAGCTCGCCGCCATTCAGGCCGGCGACTGCGACGCCCTGACCAATTTCGGCGCGTCCGAAAGCATCGAGGTGCTGAAGAAGGATCCGAAGCTGAAGGTTGCGGTCGGCAACACCGAGGGTGAGACGATCCTGGCGATGAACAACGCCAAGGCCCCGTTCTCCGACCTGCGCGTTCGCAAGGCCATCGCCCACGCCATCGACCGCAAGACGGTGATCGACGGCGCGATGAATGGCGCGGCAACGCCGATCGGCAGCCATTTCTCGCCCAACCATCCGGCCTATGTCGACCTGACCGGGGCGGTTCCCTATGATCCGGCCAAGGCCAAGGCGCTGTTGAAGGAGGCGGGCTTCCCCAACGGCTTTTCCACCACCCTGAAGCTGCCGCCGCCCTCCTATGCCCGCCGCTCGGGCGAGATTGTTGCCGCCATGCTCGGCGAGGTCGGCATCAAGGTGTCGATCGAGCCGATCGAGTTTCCGCAGTGGCTGGAGCGGGTCTACAAGAACAAGGACTACGATCTGTCGATCATCGCCCACACCGAACCGCTCGACATCGAGATCTATTCGCGGCCCGACTATTACTTCCAGTACAAGTCTGAAGCGTTTGCCAAGCTGAACCGGCAGGCCGAGACCACGGCGGACGACGCGGCGCGCTACAAGATCTATGGCGAGGCGCAGAAGATGCTGGTCGACGATCAGGTCAACGTCTTCCTGTTCATGCTGCCCAAGACCACGGTGACCCGGGCCAACCTTGTCGGCATGTGGGAGAACTGGCCGCTGCCGGTGACGCCCGCCACCGACCTGATCTGGAAGTAAGGAGCGTGCCCGCCTCTTCCTCGCGCAGGGGCGGGAGACGCAGGGAGCCATGTTAGGTTTTGCCCTCCGCCGCTTCCTGGGCCTGCTTGCCACGCTCGCGGCCACGGCGGTCGTCGTCTTCGTCGTGCTGGAAATCCTGCCCGGCGATCCGGCGGCGGTGATGATGGGGGTGAACGCCACGCCCGAGACGGTGGCGGCGGTGCGGGCCGAATATGGCCTCGACCAGCCGGCGGCCCTGCGTTTCGTGCACTGGATCGCCGGGCTGATGACCGGCGATCTGGGCAACAGCTACACCTACAAGGTGCCGATTTCCGGCCTGATCGCCGAGCGTGGTCAGGTGACGCTGCCTCTGGCCCTGCTGGCGGTGACGCTGGCCTCGTCCATCGGCATTCCGCTCGGCATGCTGGCGGCGGCGCGGGCCAATACGCGCACCGATTCCGCCGTCATGGTCCTCAGCCAGATCGGCCTTGCCGTGCCGAATTTCTGGTTCGGCATCCTTCTGGTGCTGACCTTCGCGGTGACGCTCGGCTGGTTCCCCTCGGGCGGCTTTCCCGGCTGGAGCAGTGGGCTGTGGGTCGGCCTGCGCTCGCTGCTGCTGCCTGCCGTGGCGCTGGCCCTGCCTCAGGCAGCGATCATCGCGCGGCTGACCCGATCGGCCGTGCTCGAAGCCTTGCAGGAGGATTTCGTGCGCACCGCCCGCGCCAAGGGGCTGACCTGGCGCCAGACGATGACCGGACACGTTTTCCGCAACGCGATGACCCCGGTGGTGACCATCCTCGGACTGCAATTTTCCGTGCTTGTGGCCGGCGCCATCGTCATCGAGAACGTCTTTTCGCTGCCGGGCCTCGGACGGCTGATGTTCCAGTCGATTTCCCAGCACGATATCATCGTGGTCAAGGATCTGGTGGTGCTGTTCGCCGGTCTGGTCGTGGTGATGAATTTCCTCGTCGATCTAGCCTATGGCTGGATCGACCCGCGCCTGAGGAAGGGCTGAGATGAGCGAGACCATCGCCACTGCCCCCGCCATCCGCCGCAGCCCGTGGCGTCACCCCTCGTTCCTGATCGGCGCCGCCATCGTCCTCGTCATCGTCGGCGTGGCGGCGCTGTCGCTGGTCTGGACGCCCTGGCCGCCGACCAAGATGAACATTCCTCACAAGTTGCAGGGCGCGTCGGCGGTGCACTGGCTCGGCACGGATCATTTCGGACGCGACATTTTCAGCATGCTGATGGTTGGAGCGCGCAATTCGCTGGCCGTGGGCTTCGTGGCGGTCGGCATAGGGGCGCTGTTCGGCGTCCTCCTGGGCACTCTCTCGGCGGCCAGATCGGGCACATTGCTGGACGACCTGATCATGCGCTCGGCCGATTTCACCTTCGCCTTTCCGGCGGTGCTGTCGGCGGTGATGATCACGGCGCTGCTGGGGCCGGGGGTGGTGAATGCCATCATCGCCATCGGCATCTACAACGTGCCGGTGTTCGCGCGGCTGACGCGCTCGGGCGCGCTCCAGGTCTGGTCGCGCGATTTCGTGATGGCCGCCCGCGCGGCGGGCAAGACGACCTGGCAGATCACGCTGCGGCATGTCCTGCCCAACATCGCCGGGCTGATCATCGTGCAGGCGACCATCCAGTTCGCCACCGCCATTCTGGCCGAGGCGGGGCTGAGCTATCTCGGCCTCGGCACCCAGCCGCCCAATCCAAGCTGGGGCCGGATGCTGAACGAGGCGCAGACCTACATGCAGACGCGGCCGCTGCTGGCGGTCTTCCCCGGGCTGGCCATCGCCTTCGCCGTGCTTGGCTGCAACCTTCTGGGCGATGGCCTGCGCGACATTCTCGACCCCCGCGTCGCACGGAGCCGGACGTGACCGCTTCGCCGCTGCTCGATGTCAGCTCCCTCACCATCGCGTTGGCGGCCGGGCAGCCCGTGCCGGTGGTGCGCGATCTGGCGTTTCGGCTGATGCCGGGGGAGACGCTCGGCATTGTCGGTGAATCGGGCTCGGGCAAGTCGATGACGGCGCTGGCGCTGATGGGGCTGGCGCCCTCGGCCATGCGCGTCAGCGGCTCGATCCGCTTCGAGGGGCAGGAGCTTCTGCCCTATGACGAGGCGCGGATGACGGCGCTGCGCGGCGCCCGCATCGCCATGATCTTTCAGGAGCCGATGACCGCGCTCAATCCGGTGCATCGCATCGGCCGGCAGATCGCCGAGGGGCTGATCCTGCACGAGGGCTTCGAGGAGGGGGCCGCGCTGGCCGAGGCGGCGCGCCTGCTCGACCGGGTTGGCATCCAGCATGCGCGCGAGCGACTCTCGGCCTATCCGCATGAACTGTCGGGTGGTCAGCGCCAGCGGGTGATGATCGCCGTGGCGCTGGCCTGCCGGCCCGAACTGCTGATCGCCGACGAACCGACCTCGGCCCTCGATGTCACCGTGCAGGTCCAGCTGCTCGATCTGATCCGCGACATCGTGGGCGAGCGGAAGATGGCGCTGATCATCATCAGTCACGATCTCGGCGTGGTGGCCGAACTGGCCGAGCGGACTTTGGTGCTTTATGGCGGCGCCGTGATGGAGGAGGGGGCAACGCGCCGGCTGTTCACCGCGCCGTCCAATCCCTACACGCGCGGGCTGCTGTCGGCCCTGCCGGGGCGCGGCGCGCGGCGGCGCAGGCTGGCCTCGATCCCCGGTTCGGTGCCGCCGCCGCATCTTCTGGCTCCCGGCTGTCCGTTCCACGGGCGCTGCAAATATTCCGAGGATCTTTGCCGCGACGTGGCGCCCGCCGCGGTCTGGACCGGGGAAACGCTGGCGCGCTGCCACAAGGTCAGCCGCGATGTGGCGGCACGCGAGGCAGGATCATGACGGTGCTGGTCGAGGCGCGGCGGCTGACACGGCGCTATCCGCTCAAGCGCAAGGGGCTGTTCGGCCCGCGGCCGATGCTGACGGCGGTTGATGACGTCTCCTTCACGCTGACGCGCGGCCGCTCGCTCGGCATCGTCGGCGAATCGGGCTCGGGCAAGTCGACGCTGGCCCGGCTGGTGATGGCGCTGGAACGGCCGGATGCCGGCACGGCGCTGTTTGCCGGCGACGATCTGTTCGCGCTGCCTGAAGCAGACCTGCGCGCCCGTCGTCGCCAGTTCCAGATGGTGTTTCAGGATCCGTTCGGCTCGCTCGATCCGCGCATGACGGTGGGCCGCATCATCGCCGAACCCCTTGAGGTGGCGGACCCCGGTCTGGCGCGCTCCGAGCGCGAGGAGCGCATCCGCGCCATGCTGGCCAGCGTATCGCTGCCGCCCGAGGCGATGGAGCGCTATCCGCACGAATTCTCCGGCGGCCAGCGCCAGCGCATTGCGCTCGCCCGCGCGCTGATCACCGAGCCGGCGCTGGTGGTGGCGGACGAGGCGGTGTCCGCCCTCGACGTATCGGTGCAGGCGCAGGTGCTCAACCTGATGACCGACCTGAGGGACGCGCGCGGCCTGACCTACCTGTTCATCTCGCACAACCTCGGCGTGATCGAGCACATCGCCGACGATGTGCTGGTGCTCTATCGCGGCCGCGTGGTCGAGCAGGGCGACACCGTGGCGGTGTTCGAAAACCCGGCCCATCCCTACACGCGCGCGCTGGTGGATGCCGTGCCGGGCATCGACGCCCGCCCGCCCAACGAACGCATCCGCCTGCGCGATGACGGCGGCAAGCCCTCCGCCGGCTGCGCCTTTGCCGGGCGCTGCCCCTATGCCGAAAGCCGCTGCTGGCAGGTGGTGCCTGCTTTGACCGAACATGGCGGGCGCAAGGTCGCCTGCCACCTGAGTAACCCTGCGGCGCTTTGAAACAGCCCCGCGCCCTTGACGGGGCACCGCAACAGACGAAGCTGATGCAGTTGCCCTGTGCGGGCAGAGAATTGCGGAGCATCCGGCATGGCTTCGGACATCACCTGGAAAGTCGTACGGTCGTGGGGAAACCGGCAGATCGGCGCGGTCGGGTTCATCGACAACAAGGTCGCCGTCATCACCTCGTTCTATGACGACGCCGACGGCGACATGAGCGGGGGCGTCAGCACGGGCGAGTGGGTCGCCTCAAAGCTGTGGAGCGTCGAGGGCTCGGCGGTGACGCGGGTCGCGATGCAGGCCCGCGTCGATCCCGATATCCTGCTCACCGATCAGGGCATCGACCAGATCGCCAAGAACATGTTCCTGAACTTTGCCCTCGGCCAGATTCAGGAAGGCATCTACAAGGTCTATTTCAGCCAGGGTGTCGGCACGATCGCCGAGGCGATCGCCGGCCGGGTGGTTACCGGATACGTCAAGCAATACGTCATCAAGAAAGGCATGGAGGCCCTCGTCAAGAAGGCCTACGACGCCTCTCTGGCGCGTTGAACGGGTCCGCCGCGTCTTCAGACGCAGCGGCCGCCGTCGACCTCCAGCACCGTGCCGGTGATGAACGCCGCCTCCTCGGAAGCGAAGAACAGCGCAGCGTTGGCGATGTCCTGAGGCTGCGAGAAGCGCCCCAGAGGAATGGTGGCGAGGAACTGCGCCCGTCGTTCGGGCGTGTCGGTGCCGAGGAACTGGCCGAGCAGGGGCGTATCGCCCGCCACGGGCGCGATGGTGTTGACGCGAATTTTCTTCGGCGCCAGTTCGACCGCCAGAACCTTCGAGGCGTTGTGCACCGCGCCCTTGGTCGAGTTGTACCAGACCAGCCCAGGACGCGGGCGGATGGCGGCGGTGGAGCCGATGTTGACGAAGCTGCCTTGCGTCTTTTCCAGATGCGGCGTCGCGGCGATGGTGAAGTTGTAGATCGACTTGACGTTGATGGCGAACACCTTGTCGAACTCGGCCTCGGTCGTCTCCAGCACCGGCTTGTTCGGATAGGTCCAGCCGGCGTTGTTGACAACGATGTCGATCCTGCCGAAGGCGCTCGCCACCGCCGCGACCGCGTCCTTCACCTCCTGCAACGAGGCTACGTCGCATTTCATCGCGATCACGCCCGCGCCCAGTTCATCGGCCAGCCGCTGCGCTTCTGCCAGCTTGAGATCGAGAATGGCGACCTTCGCCCCCTCGCGCACATAGGTGCGGACGATGCCCTCGCCGAACCCCTGTGCGCCGCCGGTGACGATCGCGACCTTGCCGTGCAGTCTCATGAGAACGCTCTCCTGATCAGAAATCTTATGGCCCTAACAAAACCCACGCGCCGGCGCGGATCAAGCGCCGAATTGTCCTACCCCGCCAGCAGGGCGCGCAGGCCGTCCCAGGTCAGCTTCAGGCCGGTGAGGCCGAGCAGGACGATCATCAGCCGGAAGAAGATGTGCTCGGGAATGAGGTTTTGCAGCTTGTAGCCGAGATAGACGCCAAGCGCCGCAGCCGGCATCAGCGCCAGCGCCGTCACCATCACCGGCTGGGTGAATTGTCCAAGCATGATGTAGCCCGGCACCTTGAACAGGTTGACCAGCGTGAACAGCATGACGTTGGTGGCCTGATAGGTCAGCTTGTTCAGCCCCTTTGGCAGCAGGTAGACCTGCACCGGCGGCCCGCCGGCATGGGCGGTGAAACTGGTGAAGCCGCACATCGCGCCCCAGAACATCCCCGGGCCGGTTTCGGGCGGCACATAGACCGCCGACGGTTTGCCGATGCCGACAAAGCGCGAGGCGATGTAGCTGAGCGACAGAACGCCCATCAGCAGCCGCATCATCGGTTCGCTGACGATGTGGAACGTCGCCGTGCCGATGGCGATTCCGATCACCGAGCCGATCAGCATCACCTTGAGGTGGCCGCGATCGGCCTTGCCCCAATAGGCCCAGACGGCAAACCAGTCGGAGATCATCAGGATCGGCAGGGTGAGCGCCACCGCAACGCGCGGATCGATGGTCAGCGACAGGATGGGCACCACCAGCGTGCCCAGACCGGCGGTGAGACCGCCCTTGGCCAGCCCGATGAGAAGGGCGCAGGCAAGGCCGAGGACGAACTGGGCATTTTCGAGCAACATGGGCGCAAGTCTCTTGAGGACGCAGGGCCGAAGCGGGCTTGAAAACAGGTTTGGCCCAATCTAGCTTGTCAGACAACAGCAGAGAGGCGATCCGATCATGAAGCCGATGAAATTCGGAATGGGGCAGGCAATCCGGCGCAGCGAAGACGCGCGCTTCATCACCGGAAAGGGCTTTTATGCCACCGATTACCAGCCCGACGGGCTGACCCATGCCGTTCTGGTGCGCTCGCCGCATGCCCACGCCACCTTCACCGTCGACAATCTCGATGCGGTGCGGGCCATGAAGGGGGTGCTGCTGGTCTGGACTGCGGCCGATGTTGCCGAGTTCAAGGGGGTGCCCTGTCTGGCGATGATGGCCAATTCCGATGGCAGCAAGATGCTGGCCACCGACTATGCCGTGCTCGCCAAGGGCGAAGTGCGCCATGTCGGCGATGCGGTTGCCTTCATCGTTGCCAAAACGCTGGCGCTGGCCAAGGACGCCGCCGAAGCGCTGGCCGTGACCTATCACGACCTGCCGGCGGCGGTCGGCATGCAGGCGGCGATGGCCGCCGGCGCGCCGCTGGTCTGGCCGGCGGTGAAGGGCAACATCGCCTGCGACTATCACACCGGCGACAAGGCCAGGACCGATGCCGCGTTCGCCAAGGCGGATCGGGTGGTGTCGATTCGCATCGTCAACAACCGTCTCGTCGCCAACTACATGGAGCCGCGCATCTGCACGGCGGAGTACGAGGCAAAGACCCGGAGCTACACGCTGACCCTCGGCAGCCAGGGCAGCCACGGGTTGCGCAACACGCTGGCGCGCATCATGGGCGAAAAGCCGGCGAACATCCGGGTGATCACGCCCGATGTCGGCGGCGGCTTCGGCAACAAGAGCTTCATGTACCGCGAATATCCGCTGCTGGCCAAAGCCGCGAAGGCCCTGAAGAAGCCCGTGCGCTGGGCGCAGGAGCGCAACGAGCACTTCATGTCCTGCGCCCATGGCCGCGACAACATTGCCACCGCCGAGATGGCGCTGTCGAAATCGGGCAGGTTTCTTGCCATCCGCGTCGATCTGCTGGCCGATTTCGGCGCCTACCTGTCGCAGTTCGCGCCCTATATCCCGTGGCTTGGTGCCTCGATGGCGACCGGCGTCTACGATATTCCGGCGGCCTATTACCGTGTGCGCGGGATCTACACCCACACCGTGCCGGTCGATGCCTATCGCGGCGCCGGCCGGCCCGAAGCGGCCTATCTGATCGAGCGGCTGGTGGATGCGGTGGCCCGCGAAACCGGCGTCGCGCCCGATACGGTTCGCTCGCGCAACTTCATCAAGCCCGCGCAGATGCCCTATGCCACGCCCGTCGACCGCGTCTATGACAGCGGCGAGTTCGAGGGGCACATGCGGCGGGCGATGGAGCTGGCGGACTGGAAGGGCTTTTCAAAGCGCCTCGCCGCCTCGAAGAAGGCCGGCAAGCTGCGCGGCATCGGCCTGTCGACCTACATCGAGGCCTGCGGCGGCGGCACGCCCGAGCCGGCCTATCTCGAACTGAAGAAGGACGGCTCCGTCACCATCAAGATCGGCACGCAATCGAACGGGCAGGGGCACGAAACCGCCTATGCCCAGCTCGCCAGCCAGCATCTCGACCTGCCGCTCAGCAAGATCACCGTGAAGCAGGGCGACACCAACGACACGCCCACCGGCGATGGCACGGGCGGTTCGCGCTCCATCCCGGTCGGCGGCGCCGCCGTCGATCTGGCGGCACGCAAACTGGCCGAGAACATCAAGACCATCGCCGCCAGCGAGCTTGAGGCCGGCGTGAGCGACCTTGAAATCGCCGACGGCCGCGTGCGTGTTGCCGGCACCGATCGGTCGATTGACTTTGCCGGCGTCGCCAAGTCGCGCAAGGCGACGGTGGACCTTCTCAACACCACCGGCACCTTCACGCCGCCGGAGGCGACCTATCCCAACGGCACGCATGTCTGCGAGGTCGAGATCGACCCGGACACCGGCCAGGCCAGGGTGGTGGGCTACGTCATCGTCGACGATTTCGGCAAGACGCTGAACCCGCTGCTGCTGGCCGGACAGGTGCATGGCGGCACGGTGCAGGGCATCGGCCAGGCCCTTTATGAGAACACGGTGTTCGGCGAGGACGGCCAGCTTCTGACCGCGACCTTCATGGATTATGCCGTGCCGCATGCCGATCATGTGCCGGATATCGTCTTTGAAACCCGGAACGTGCCCTGCACCACCAACATCCTCGGAGTGAAGGGCGCGGGCGAGGCGGGGGCGATCGGCTCGTGTCCGGCGGTGATGAACGCCGTGGTCGATGCACTCGACCGGGCGCGCGGCATCCGCCATGTCGACATGCCGGCAACCCCGCAGGTGCTGTTCGACCTGCTGCACAAGGCCTGATGCGGCGACCGATAGCCGCGCCGCCCCGGTAAGGCCGGGGCGGCAACACGACTGCAGCGTAACTGATGTTGCGCCTGCGCAATCACCAACGACTCGCAAGTTTGTGAACTTGCGAGAGCGCAACATGATCTTGCGTTCTTGACGGAACGCCTGCATCGCCATCAACGAACTTTTATTCTAGCCTGTGCTTATTGTTTCGGCTGTTGGCTCAGAAAACCCAAGGGACCCCGCATGCTCCGCACACTGATTATCGCCGCTTCGCTCGCCATTGGCACCACGGCCGTCGTCGCCCAGGCCGATGCCATCGCCAAGCGCAAGGAAATCCTGAAGGGCTTTGGCGAAGCCGCCAAGCCGATCGGGGCTTTCCTCAAGGGTGAAGCCCCTTACGACCTCAACAAGATCACCGCCAGCCTGAAGACCTATGCCGATGCGGCCAAGGACTTCGACGCCAATTTCGACAAGCATTTCCCGGCCAACTCCAAGACCGGGGGCGACACCGCCGCCGCCCCGAAGATCTGGGATGATTCCAAGGGCTTCAGGACCATCTGGACCCAGCTGAATGCCGACGCCACCGCCGCGCTGGCCGTGGTGCAGGACCAGGCCGCTGCCAAGCCGGCGCTCGGCAAGCTGATGGGCAACTGCAAGACCTGCCACGACGACTACCGCATCAAGAAGTAAGATCGCGCCCGAATGCCGCGCCTCCTTCGGATTGACGATCCGGGGGAGGCGTTTTCTATTGCAGATTGCCCGCAACCGGAGAATGCCGATGCAACCGGAGACGCCCGTCCGTCAGGTCAAGGTCTGGGATTTTCCCACCCGGCTCTTTCACTGGTCACTGGTTTTGCTGATCCTGTTTGCCTGGGTCAGCAACAAGCTGCTCGGCAAGACCTTCGTCATTCACAAGGTGACCGGCTATCTGATCCTTGCGCTGGTGCTCTATCGCATCCTCTGGGGCTTTGTTGGCGGCGATACGGCGCGGTTCACCACCTTCGTCCGGCCATTCGCCGCGATCGGCTATCTGGTCGATCTGGTTTCCGGCAAGGCCCGGCATTTCCTCGGCCACAATCCGCTGGGCGGGATGATGGTGCTGCTGCTGCTCGCTCTGGCTGGGGGGCAGGCGGTGCTCGGGCTGTTCAGCCTGGACGATGTGCCCGCCACCATCGAGGGGCCGTTCGCCTCCAAGGTGGCCGAATCGACCGCCGAACTGGCCTCGCGCTGGCACCGCCGCGGCTTCAACTTCATCCTGATCGCGGTCGGCCTGCATGTCGCGGCCAATCTGTTCTACACCTTCGTGAAGAAGGACAACCTGATCCGCCCGATGCTGACCGGCGTGAAGCCTGCCGGGACTTACGAGGATCTGGCCGAATCGCGGCCGGGCTCGCCCGTCAAGGCTCTGGCCTGCCTGCTGGCGTCGATCGCGCTGGTGTTCGGCTCGGTCAAGCTGTTCGGCAGCGGTGCTTTCCTGTAAAACCCCGTGATTCCTCATGAGAACTGCCATGCGTCGCCGTACCGTTCTTGCCCTCCTGACCACGTTGCCGCTCGCGATGGGCGCGCAGGCCGATACAACGCCGGCATCCGCCTCGGTGGACGAGGTGTTCGCGCAGGCCAGCGCCGGCAAGGTGCTGATCGTCGATGTGCGCACGCCGCAGGAATGGTCCGAGACCGGCGTTGCCCGCGGCGCGGTGCGCCTTGAGATGTCGGAACGCGAATTCCTGTCGAAATTCCAGGCCCTGCGCAAGCAGAACCCCGACAAGCAGATCGCGCTGATCTGCCGGACCGGCAATCGCAGCGGCGCGGTTCAGGCGGCGCTGGCCAAGGTCGGCGAGGCGACCATCAACGTGCGCGGCGGCATGGCCGGCACGGGCAGGGACAAGGGCTGGATTGCGGCCAGTCTTCCGGTGGACAAATAAACTCGAAGCACTCAGGCAACCTGCCGGGGCGCTCAATCCATCACGGCGGCCTTGAGGATCACCACCATGGTCGCGTGCGCCGGGGTTTCGCTGACCACGCGGATGATGTGCGGCCGGTCGCAGCGATAGCGCAGCGTTTCGCCGGCACGGGCCCTTTCCTTGACCCCCCCGACCTCGACCTCCATCTCGCCCTCGATCACCGAGAGGTTTTCGATTGAGCCGCGCTGATGGGCATCGGAATCAAGGATGCCACCCGGTTCGGCCCGCATGTCGTACCATTGCAGCCATTCCACGGTTTTCAGCCAGCCGATGATCTGCAACCGGCACTTCCCATCCTCGGACAGCAGGATCGGCGTGTCGCCGGCGGTGGATTTTTGCAAGAAGGGCACATCCTCGGACTGTCCGAGGAAGCGATCGACCGATACGTCGAGCGCCTGGCTCAGGCGCCAGATCGTTGCCAGGGTCGGATTGGTTTCGTTCCGCTCGATCTGGCTGATGATCGATTTGGCCACGCCCGATTGTTCCGACAGTTCGGACAGCGACAGGTTGTAGTTCTTGCGCAGTCGCTGAATGGTCTTGCCGAGCTGGCCCGACAGGGCCAGTGCCCCGGCTTCCATGTCCCGGTCCCGGGGCTTTTCGCGCTCTTTGTCCTGCATGGAGTCCTCGCCGGCCGCAGGGAGCCGACGGCTCTCGCCGGCACCACCTGTTCGAAATATCGAACGATTGTCGCACATTCAGGACAGATGATGCAACCGCTCGTGCGACGCAGCGTCAATTTCACACGTTTTTAACGACACCTCGTGTTGGATGGCGGATGTTCGAACAGGATTCCCGCCATGCTTGCCCATGCCGTCGCGGCTGATGCCCTCGATGTGTTGCCCCCCCAGGTTGCAGGCGTCCATTATCCGGCGGATGCGGACGATCTGGCGGAGGCGATCACCCGCGCCATCGTCAGCGCGCGCGCCCGGCCGCTCGGCAATCCGAAGCTGATCATCGCGCCGGCGGGGCCGCTTCAGGAAGCGGGCGATGTCATTGCCTCGGCCATCGCCGGACTGGCCAACCGCTCCGAAATCGTGCGCCGGGTCGTGGTCATCGGCACCGCCCATCGCGCCGTTCTGCGCGGGCTGGCGGCGCCGACCGTGCAGGGCTTTTCGACGCCCTTGGGCGAGATTCCGGTGGATTGGCGCATGCTCCAGCGCCTGAAACCGATTGTCGAGGTCAGTTTCGACGACCGGCCTTTCGAGGGTGAACACGCCATCGAGGTGCTGCTGCCGTTCCTTCAGGTCTGCCTTGATCGGTTCGAATTGCTGCCGCTGCTGGTCGGCAATGCCGATCCGCGTGTCATCGACTCCGTGCTGGAGGCGGTGTGGGGCGGACCGGAGACGCTGATCATCGTTGCCTCCGGCCTCAGCAGCGATGCTTCCGAAGACAAGGTGCGCGCCTTCGACGCCGACACGCGCGCCGTCATCGAATCGCTGGGCGCCGACCGCCTGAGCACCCACCGTGCGGCCGGTCATCGCGCCATTTCTGCCGCGCTGCTGCGGGCCCGCAGCCTCGACCTGCGCGTCACTGGCGTCGATTTCAAGACCGCGGCCGAAAGTCTCAGGCCGAGCGGGCGGTTCAATGGCTATGGCGCCTTCGTCTTCGAAAGCGCGATGCAGACCTGCCTGCCGCGCGACGACCGGCGTCAGCTTCTGACCCTTGCCGCCCGTTCGTTGCTGGCGGCGGTGCGCAGCGGGTCCACCGAAGCGCCGGTGCCGCCGGGCGGACGCCTGCCCCTGACGCTGATTGCCCAGCGCGCCGCGTTCGTGACGCTGGAAAAGGAGCGCGCCCCGCGTGGACAGGCTGGCACCTTCAATCCCATGCGGGGGCTTGCGGCGGAAGTTCTGGCCCAGACCGTGCGCGCCGGCCTCTGCGATCCGCGCTTTGTGCCGCTGAGTCTCGATGAGCTGCGCGCAACGACGCTGACCGTTTCGATCCTCTCCCATCCCCGCCCGATTGCGGCCACCTGCGACAAGGATGTGCTGCAAAAGCTGATCCCCGGCCGCACCGGGCTGATCGTCGAGGATCGCGGTCGCACGCTGGTGCAGCTTCCGGCGACCTGGGACCGCGTGCCCGATCCGGCGCTGTTCATCGCCACAGCACGCCAGCGCGCCGGCTTCGACGCCGGGCCATGGCCGCCGACCTTGCGCATGCGCACCTTCACCACCGAGAGCTTCGGCGCGCCGCTGTCCGAGCTTCTCGACTGAAAACGCCTCAGATGTCGGTCATCAGTGCCAGACCGGCCACGCCGATCCGCCGCCAGGCGCGGTTTTGCGCCTGAAAGGCGAGGTGTGAATCGAGGATTTTCTGCGCCAGCGGCGATTTTGCGCCGAGATTCCGCACGATTCCCTCCGCCGCCTTGCGCGCACCCTGCACGATATCCGCCGGAAACCGCTCGACCTGCACGCCCTGCGACTGGATCATATCCATCAGCGCGCGGCTGTTGTCGGCCTGCGCTTCGGCAAGGCCGCGCGCATGAGCTTCGGCGGATGCCACGACAATCATCGCCCGGAAATCGCCGGGCAGGGCCTCGAAAGCCTTGAGGTTCACCAGCGTTTCAGCCGCGCCGTTCGGCTTGTTGAACCCGGGCGCATAATAATGCGGTGCGACACGCGCAAAGCCGAGCGGGGCGTCATTCATCGGGGAGAGGAATTCCACACCGTCAACCACGCCGGTCGTCAGGGCCGGCAGGATGTCGGCGGCGGGAATCGACAGGCCGGTTGCGCCGAGCGCCTGCCAGACCTCGGCGCCCATTCCTTGAACACGCAGGCGCAACCCTTTGATATCAGTCAGGCTTTTGACAGGATTCTTGAACCATCCCCCCATCGAGGGGCCGGTATTGCCGCCAAGAAAGCCGCGCACGCCGAAGGGGGCATAAAGCTCGTCCCACAGCGCCTGCCCGCCGCCGTGCTCGATCCAGGCCTGATGCTCGACCGGGCCGGGGCCGAACGGCACCGTGGTGAAAAACACCGAGGCCGGCATCTTGCCCACCCAGTAGAAGGCCGCGGCGTGGCCCATCTCCACTGCGCCGTTGGAAACCGCATCAAACACCTGAAGGGCCGGCACGATCTCGTTCGCCCCGAACAGCTGGATTTCGAAGCGACCGTCCGACAATTCGCCAACTCGGCGGGCGATATGCGCCGCTGCGACGCCGGGGCCGGGCAGATTCTTCGACCACGCCGTCGCCATGCGCCAGCGCAGGCGCGACTGGCTGAGGGCTGGCGCGGCCAGCACCGGGGTCAACCCGGCGGCGGCAAGAAGCCGGCGGCGGCTGGGGCGCATGGCGTTACCAGTAGGCATGGAAATGATGGGTGGGGCCATGCCCCGATCCGACGCCGAGCCGGTCGGCCGCCGCGATCGCCGCCGATACGTAGGTTTTCGCCGCTGATACGGCTGTAGCGAGGGTCTGTCCCTTGGCCAGCCCGGCGGCGATGGCTGCCGAGAGGGTGCAGCCGGTGCCATGCGTGTTGCGCGTCGGGGTGCGCGGGGCGGCAAGGCGGTGCACCCCGTCGTGGCTGATCAGCAGGTCGACCGCTTCGGCGCCGCTGCCGTGACCGCCCTTCATCAGCACCGCCCGTGGCCCCATGTCGAGCAATTTCAGGCCCTGATCGCGCATGTCGGCCTCATCTCGCGCCATCTCGGCGTCGAGCAGCGCGGCCGCCTCATGCAGGTTGGGGGTGATGACGGCGGCCAGCGGGAACAGCAGGCGTTTCAGGCTGTCGGCGGCGCCCTCGCTCAACAGCCGGTCGCCCGAGGTGGCGACCATCACAGGATCAACCACGATGGCGCGTGCGCCATGACGCACGAGGCCGGCGGCCACCGCCTCGATCACCGAACTTTGCGACAACATGCCGATTTTGACCGAATCGACCCGCAAATCGCTGAATACGCTGTCGATTTCAGCCGCGACAAAGGCCGCCGGCACGTCGTGGATGGCCTGCACGCCGCGGGTGTTCTGGGCGGTCAGCGCGGTGATGACGCTGGCGCCATAGACCCCGTTGGCGGAAAAGGTCTTGAGATCGGCCTGGATGCCGGCGCCGCCGCCGGAGTCCGAACCCGCAATCGTGACAGCTATGGCCGCGCCCATCATCCCCTCCGAACACGCGCTTTATCGACAATTTCATGCAGGCGACGTGCCGCGAGTTCGACATCCTCGGCGGTGAAAATCGCCGAGATCACGGCAATTCCGTCGGCCCCCGCCGCAATCACGTCGCCGGCGGTGTCGGCGGTGATGCCGGCGATGGCCCCGACCGGCAGGCCGCTGGCCCGCGCCTCGGCCCGCAGCCGCGCCAGCCCGGCCAGCCCGACGGGCGCATCCGGGTTGTCCTTGCTGGCGGTGGGGAAGACCCCGCCGATGCAGCCATAATCGACGATGGCCGGATCCAGCGCGGCGACCTCGGCGCTGGTCTTGAGCGTGACGCCGAGGATGCGGCCCGGCCCGATCAGGCGGCGGGCATCGACCGGCAGCATGTCCTCGCGCCCGACATGCACGCCGTCCGCGTCAGCCGCCAGCGCCACGTCGACGCGGTCGTTGATGATCAGCGGGATGCGCCCGGCCAGCGCTGTCTTCACGGCGCGCGCCCGTTCGACGAAAGCCCGCGTGCCGGCGTGCTTGTCGCGCAGTTGCAGGATGCTGACCCCGCCGCGCACGGCGGCATCGGCCAGCGTGGCCAGGTCGCGCCCGCGCGTCTGCTCAGGGTCGAGGATGGCGTAGAGGCTGAGGTCGCAGGGGTTCATGACAGTCTCGCATGGCGGATGAGGTGGGCGCCGTCGATGGTGGACAGCGCATCGAGAAAACCGGCGGCGAAGGAGCCGGGCCCGGCTGCGCGGGTCCCGGCCATGTCGCCGGCGATGCCGTAGAGGGCGACCGCTGCCGATGCGCCGGTAAAGGCATCCGGCCCGGCCGCCACCGCCGCCGCGATCACCGCGCCAAGCGCGCAGCCCATGGCCGTGACGCGGCCGGCGAGGGGATGGCCGTTGGCGATGCGCAGGGTGCGGGCGCCCTGACTGACGACATCGGTGGCGCCGGTGGTCACGCACACCGTGCCGGCCGGAGCGGCGGCGGCGAGGCCCTGTTCGGCGGTATTGGTTTTCAGCACGGCCGGGGCGGAAGCAAGGCAGTCAAGCGCCAGATCGCGCCGCCGGCCCGAGACCTCGACGAAGACCGGATCGAGCACCCAGGGCTTGCCCGCCGCGCGGGCGGCGGCAATGGCGCGCGGAATGGCGGCGGCGCGGATCGGGTCCATCATGCCGAGATTGATCAGCAGGGCATCGGCCGAGGCGACGAAGGCGGCGATGTCGTCGGCATCGACCGTCAGGGTCGGGCGCACGTTCAGCGCCAGCAGGGTGTTGGCGGTCCGCTCTGCCGCGACCGGGCTGGTGAGCGCATGCACCCGCAGGTTGCCGCGCCGCAGCGCATCGACCGTCTCGGCCAGTGCCGCGCGTTCGTGGGCAGGGGGGGCGGGCTTGACCATCGCCGGTGCTTTCCTCCGCCGGTACGAGCCGGATCAGGTACGATGGGTTGGCGCTCTGCCTCTCAGCCCCGAACCACTCCGGGGCACCCCAAGCAACAGCTTCCAGCTAGTGCCCGGAGGAGGATTTTGCAAGTCTTGCCGGCAATGCGGGGCGGTTAGAGCGCGCGCGGCGGCCCGGCCTCGCGCTGGCGGCGGTTGGCGATGCCCAGGGCATGCTCGCGCAGGATGACGAAGATGCCCGAGGTGATGACGATGGCCGCGCCGATCAGCACCAGCATGTCGGGGATCTGCGAAAACACCAGCCAGCCGAACAGCAGCGCCCAGACCATCGAGGTGTAATCGAACGGCGCGATGACCGAGGCGTCAGCGAAGCGATAGCAGTGGGTCAGCAGGATCTGGCCGATGCCGCCGAAGAACCCGACCATCGCCAAAAGCAGGAAATCGCTGCCTGTCGGCCAGACCCAGGCGATCTCGGGCCGGAACAGCCCCGCTGCGAAGGTCAGCAGCGACATCGTCGTGGTGGTCAGCGAGAAATAGACGACGATGGCGCCGGTGTGCTCGGTGCTCGTCAGCTTGCGCACCTCGATGGTGGCAAAGGCGGCACAGACCGCGCCACACAGCGCCAGAACGACGCCCTTCCACGCATCCGGCTGGCTGGCGTCTGCGCCAAAGGACCTCAGGTGAGGGATGAACATGATGCTGACCCCGACCAGACCGATGACCACCGCCGTCCAGCGATAGATGCGCACCACCTCCTTGAGGAACACCGCCGCCAGGATGACGCTGAGCAGCGGCGCCGCATAGCCGATGGCCGTCGTATCGGGCAGGGGCAGGAAGCTGAGCGCGGAAAAGCCGAAGAACATGCCGCCCGAGCCGATCAGCCCGCGCCGGATGTGGCCCTTGATGTTGCGGGTGCGGAAGGCGGCGGACAGCGGCCGCGCATAGGACAGCCAGAGGATGACCGGCAGGAGCGCGAACAGCGAACGGAAGAAGATCATCTCGCCCAGAGGCACCGGGGTCTTCAGGCCGCCGCTGGTGGCATACTTGACCAGAGCCGACATGCTGGTGAAGGCCAGCGCGGAGATGATCTTGAGCGAAATGCCGAAGAACGGTCGATTGTGCCGCCGGCGGGAATCGTCGGTCGTCGACAGGAGGGGATCGTGATCGGGACTGTCTGGCACGGCGCTACGGGGGCTGATCTCCACGCGCTGCGAGTCAGCGCATGCGGCATTGAGCCACACTTAGCGATCTAAGGCCAGCCAGAAGCGTCACCGATCAGTGAAACCGGCGCAGGCGCTCGCTCACCTCCAGCCGGTCGTAGGCGGCGAGAGGCGATTCGGGCAGGGGCAACACTCGGGCCGGCGTCGGGTCGGGGGGCATCGGCGCAGGGGGCTGCGCGGCCGCAGTCTCCTCCGGCGCCGGCTCGTCCAGCGGGGCAGGGGGCGGCGCAAGGGCAGAAGGCTCGGCCGGGGCAAAACGGTCGAGCACCGTGGCGATGTTCGCCTCCACCGCCTTGAGGATATCGACGACCAGCGCCTCGCGCCGGGCGGCATGGTCGAGGCGGGCGGTGGCGGCGAAGAGTTCGCTGGCGCCCTTGTCGATCAGGTCGCAATCGCGCGACAGCCCGCCCCGGGTGCGCAGCATCCAGCCCAGATCCTGAAGCTGTTCGGCGATGCCGAGGGCGCTGGCGTTGGTGCCGGTCTCGACGCCCGAACTGAAACTGCCGGAGAGGGCGCCGTTGCTGCACAGTTCGGAGAGGACGCGGCCGACGGTGCGCAGTTCCTCGCACAGACCGGCGGCGACGGCATCGGGGTGCAGCACCGCACCTTCCAGCCGCGCGATGGCGGCAAGCACCCGCTCGGTGTCGGCCTGGCGGTTGCGCCGGGCATATTCATCGAGGAACCAGCGGCCACGCTCGGTTTCCTTCACCGCGCTTTCAATCAGCTCGAAATCGTGGCCGGACAGGCGGTCGGACGGGGCGGCGCTGGACATGGTCACGCATCGTTGTTGAAAATGGCCTGACCAGTCTCGCCGGTTATGGTTAATGAGAGGTGACCGATTCAACGGCGCGGTCCTGATCTGCCGTTGTCCGAGACCGTTCGTTCAGCATGGCGCAGCACAAGCGACCGACAGCCCAGGCCGGCTCGACCGTGGAACGCACGGGCGCGGACCTGCGCGTCAGCCTGTCGGGCGACTGGTCCTCCTCCAACGCCGAGGCCTGCGAGAGCGAGGCCGAGCGCATCCTTGCCGCCAGCACGGGGGCGCGCGCCGTGGCGCTCGATCTTGGCGCCATCGTGCGGCTCGACACGCTCGGCGTCTGGGTGATCTCGCGGCTCTGCCACGAGGTGCGCCAGCGCGGCGGCTCGGCCCGGCTCGATCAGGTGCAGCCGACGCACCGCATCCTGTTCGAGGAAATCCAGTATCGCCCGCTGCCCGACACACGGCGCAAGGGCGACTACATCGCCATCGACCTGCTCGCCGACATCGGCAAGGCGATGGTCGATTCCTATCGCGATCTGGTCAGCGGCATTTCCTTCCTCGGCGCCTTCGTCTCCTCGCTGGCCGTCATCCTGACCGGCCGCAGCCGCTTCCGCATCGCCTCGCTGGTGGCGCAGCTGGAGCGCGTGGCGCTGCGCTCGGTGCCGATCATCATCCTGATCTCGGTGCTGGTGGGCGGCATCATCGCCCAGCAGTCGGTGTTCCAGATGCGGGCTTTCGGCACGGTGCATTTCGTCGCCGACCTGCTCGGCGTGCTGGTTTTGCGCGAACTGGCCGTGCTCATCACCTCGATCATGATCGCCGGGCGCACGGGGTCGAGTTTCACGGCCGAACTCGGCTCGATGAAGATGCGCGAGGAGATCGACGCCCTGCGCACCATGGGGCGCGATCCGGTCGAGATCCTGGTGGTGCCGCGCATCGTGGCGCTGCTCATCGGCATGCCGCTGCTCACCTTCATCAGTTCGATGGCGATGCTGGTGGGCGGCGGGCTGGTGACGGTGATCTACGGCGGCGTCAGCCCGGAAATCTTCCTCTCGCGCCTGCAAAACGGCATCGGCGTCAACACCTTCGTGGTCGGCATGGTCAAGGCGCCGTTCATGGCGCTGGTGATCGGCGTCATCGCCTGCATCGAGGGCTTTGCCGTGCAGGGCTCGGCCGAATCGCTGGGCACGCGCACCACGGCCTCGGTGGTCAAGGCGATCTTCATGGTGATCGTGGTCGACGGGCTGTTCGCCATGTTCTTCGCCACGATCAGGTACTGAGCCGATGGACGCGCCCGAAACCGTGCACATCCCTCCGCTGGAGCCGGGCCGCAAGCCGGTGATCCAGGTGCGCGACCTTGAGGTGCGCTTTGGCGAGAAGGTCATCATGAACGGCCTCGACCTTGACGTGTACAAGGGCGAGATCCTCGGCTTCGTCGGCGCCTCGGGCACCGGCAAGTCGGTGCTGATGCGCACCGTGCTCGGCCTGATCCGCCAGAGCCGGGGCCAGATCGTCGTGTTCGACAAGGACCTCGACCAGCTGACGCCGCGCCGCCGCCAGTCGATCGAACGGCGCTGGGGCGTGCTGTTCCAGCACGGGGCGCTGTTTTCCTCGCTCACCGTGCGCCAGAACATCCAGATGCCGATGCGCGAATACCTGCACATGTCCGAGCGGCTGATGGACGAGATGGCGGCGCTGAAGATCGATCTGGTCGGCCTCAAGCCCGACGCCGCCGACAAGTACCCGTCCGAACTCTCCGGCGGCATGATCAAGCGCGCCGCGCTGGCCCGGGCGCTGGCGCTGGACCCGGAAATCCTGTTCCTTGATGAGCCGACCTCGGGGCTGGACCCGATCGGCGCGCAGGACTTCGACGACCTGATCGGAACGCTTCAGCGCACTTTGGGCCTGACCGTCTTCATGGTAACCCACGATCTGGACAGTCTGGCCGGCGTCTGCGACCGAATCGCGGCGCTGGCGGACGGCAAGGTGATTGCGGCAGGACCGATCGAAACGATGATGGCGTCAGAACATCCCTGGCTGAAAGCCTATTTCCACGGCTCGCGCGCCCGGCGCGACAGCCTGGAAACCGGGCATTTCCGCTCAAGCCAGAGGACCTGAGGGCCGATGGAAACGCGCGCCAACTACGCTCTGGTCGGCCTGTTCACGCTGGCGGTGATCGCTGCCTGCTTCGGCTTCGTCTACTGGTTCCGCGCCGCCGCCAGCCTGGGCGAGCGGATGCAGTATCGCATCGTCTTCACCGGTTCGGTCTCCGGCCTGTCGAAGGGCGCGGCGGTGCGCTTCAACGGCATCCGCGTCGGCGAGGTCACGGCGGTCGAACTGGAGCCGGACGATCCGAGCCGGGCGGTGGCGCTGATCGAGGTCGAGCCCAAGACACCGATGAAGACCGACACCCGGGCCCGCCTCGAATATCAGGGCCTGACCGGCGTCGCCTCGGTGCATCTGTCGGGCAGCCAGTCGAGCGCGGCGGCGCTGGCCAACCCGGACGGGAAGGGCGCCCCGACGGTCTATGCCGACCGCTCCGATTTTCAGGACCTGTTCGAGACGGCGCAGCGCCTGGCGGCGAAGGTCGACGGCGTGATCACCCGGGTCGACAAGATCCTCGCCGACGGCGAGGCGCCGCTGGCCAACACGCTGCGAAACATCGAGGGGTTTTCCAAGGCGGTGAACGAGAATTCGCCCGGCATCTCGGCCTTCATCGGCCAGATGACCAGCACCGCCCAGCGCTTTTCCGCCCTGTCCGACCGGGTCGACAAGCTGGCCGAGGCGGCCGACCAGATCCTGCGCGGGGTCGATGCGCAGAGCTTCAGCCGCTCGGTCGGCAACATCGAGGTCTTCACCAAATCGCTGGCGGACAACCGCAGCCAGATCGAAAGCCTGCTGGCGGATGCCTCCAGCCTCGGCCGCCGGCTCAACGAGGCCGCCCCCAAGCTCGACCAGACCCTGTCCGAAGCCAGCCGCGTGCTCAAGGCCATCGACGCCGAGCGGATCAACCGCACGCTCGACGGCGCCCAGAAGTTCGCCGACGCGCTGGGCAGGAATTCGGTCAACGTCGACAAGGCGCTGGCCGACGCCGCCGAGATCACCCGCAAGGTCAACGGCGCCGCCGACCGGCTGGACAGCGTGATGAAGGCGGCGGAATCCCTGCTCGTCGATCCTCAGGGCAAGAGCATGATGGCCGAATTCGGCGAGGCGGCGAAGGCGATCCGTCTGGCCGCCAGCAATTTCGACAAGCGGATGGGCGAGATTTCCGGCAACATCAAGCGCTTCAGCGGCCCGGGCCTGCGCGATCTGGAAGCCCTGACCGGCGACGCGCGCCGCGCCGTCAACGATGTCAGCCGCGCCGTGAAGTCTCTTGAAAAAAATCCCTCGCAAATCATCACCGGCGGCCGCTCCGGTATTCCCGAATACGGCGGCAGCCGCTAAAGGAGCGCGATGACTGGCATGACACGCATGGGGCTCAGGGGAGCGCGGCTGATCGGCCCGGCGCTGATGGCCCTGCTTGCCGGCTGTTCCTCGCCGCCGCTCGCCACCTACGACATCTCCGCCGCGCCGGCGCCGCGCGCGGCGCTGCTTTCGGGCATCGTGGTGGTCACCGAACCGGTGGCTGTGGGCTTCCTCGACGCGGACCGCATTGCCATCCGGGCGCGCGGCAACGCGATTGCCTACATGCCCGGCGTGCAATGGCCCGAGCGCCTGCCAAAACTGATGCAGGCCCGGCTGATCCAGAGTTTCGAGAACGCGCGCCGCGGCAATGTCGTCGGCCGGCCGGGCGAGCGGCTGACCCCGGCCTATCAGGTCAATTCGGAAATCCGCACCTTCGAGGCGCAGGAAGAGGCGCGCGAAGTGGTGGTCGAGATCACCGCCAAGATCGTCGACGACCGTTCGGGACGCATCGTTGCCGCCAGCCTGTTCGCTGCGCGCCGGCCGCTCGACGAGATCGCCGGCCCGGCGGTGGCGCAGGCGCTTGACCGCGCCGCGCAGGATGTGATGGCAGACATCGTTCGATGGGCGGCGGGACGCGTGTAGAGATGAGCAAGGGTAACGAGTTCGGCGGCTGCCGCCATTGCGGCCACACCCCGGTGCATTCCAGCGCGCGGGCCTGCCCCTATTGCGGGGGCATCGCGCCCTACACCCGCACGCCGCCGAAGAAGAGCCGCAACTGGCTGGTGGCGGTGCTGTCGCTGGCAGTCATCGTGCTGGCTGGCGCCGTCGCCTATGTGCTGATGGTCCGCTGAGCGGCGGGCAGGGCGCAGCCCGCGCACTTTTCTAAGCGATCTAAGCTTGACGGTGTTCTCGCCCCGCCTGACAAGGGAGGGATGACACTGCCACTCGTTCTGGTGCTGGGCTGCGTTGCCAGCGCCATTTCCTACAACCAGCGCATGCTCGATCCGCTTACCGCGCTGATCGCGCGCGAACTGCTGGTTGACCCGGGTCTGGTGGTGATGCTGTCGCCGGCCTTTTCGCTGCCCTATGCGCTGGCCCAGCCGCTTCTCGGCCCGCTCAGCGATTCGATCGGCAAGGCGGCGGTCATCCGCACCTGCGCCATCGTCGCGGCGCTCGCGACGGTCGTGTCGTATTTCATCACCAGCTACGAGGCGTTGTTTGTGCTGCGCATGGTCACCGGCGTTGCGGCGGGCGGGGTGTTGCCGGTGTCGCTGGCCCTGATCGCCGACCGGACGCCGCAGGACCAGCGGCAGGTGGCGCTCAGCCGCTTCATGATCACCATCGTGCTGGCGCAGATCTTCACCTCGCCGCTCTCGGCGGCGATCGCCCAGACCTACTCCTGGCATGCCTCGCTGCTCGTCTGCATCGTCCTCGGCATCTTCGGCATCGGCCTGATGATCTGGCAGATCAGGCCCAACCCCGCCGCCGTGCGCACACCCTTCAGCCCGCGCCGGGTGATGGAAACCTACCGGACCATCGCCGGCTTCCGCCGGGCGCGCATCTGCTATGCCATCGTGCTGGTCGAGGGCATGATGGTGTTCGGCTTCACCCCGCATGTGGCGCTGTTCCTGGAGGGGCAGAAGCTCGGCTCTGTCACCGAGGCGGGCTATGTCCTGGGCGGCATGGGCATCGGCGGGCTGCTCTATGGCCTGACCGTTTCCGCCATCGTCCGGCGTTTCTCCCTGCACACCATGATGAATGCCGGCGGGGTGCTGATCGCGACCGGGTTCCTGACGGTCATCGCCGCCTCAAGCTGGCCGGTGATCTCGCTGGCCTATTCCTTCATCGGCTTCGGGTTTTACATGCTGCACTCGGGCATCCAGACCGAGGTGACCGAGGTCTATCCCCCGGCGCGCGGGGCCGTGGTCTCGCTGCACGCGTTTTTCCTGTTTTTCGGGATGTCGTCCGGGCCGATCCTTGTCGGCCTGCTCTCAGGGCCGCTCGGCTATCGTCCGATTCTGGCGCTGTGCGCGACCGGGCTGTGTCTTGGCGTGTTCGCAGCGACAACCTTGCTGGGCCGATTGAAGACCTGACGCACCTTGTCGCGGCGGCGGCACAAGTTGGCGGTTTTCATTTTCGTGCGTTGGGGTTAGGTGATTTTCATGAGCACCGACAATCGTTACTACCTCACCACCGCGATCTCCTATCCCAACGGCGTGCCGCATCTGGGCCATGCCTATGAACTGATGGCGGCGGACGCGATTGCGCGGTTCCAGCGGCTCGACGGCAAGGAGGTGTTCTTCCTCACCGGCACCGACGAGCACGGCCTGAAGATGCTCCAGACCGCCAAGAAGGAAGGTCTCAGCGTCCGCGAACTGGCCGACCGCAATTCCGGCCGCTTCCGTGCCATGGGCGCCGCGCTGGATGCCACCAACGACGATTTCATCCGAACCTCCGAGCCGCGCCACTATGAGACCTCCAAGGCGCTGTGGAAGAAGATGGAGGAGGCGGGAGACATCTACCTCGCCAAGTATTCGGGCTGGTACTCGGTGCGCGACGAGGCCTATTTCGACGAGGATGACCTCAGCACCAATCCCGAGGGCAAGAAGTTTGCCCCCTCCGGCGCGCCGGTGGAATGGGTGGAGGAGGAGAGCTACTTCTTTCGCCTCTCGGCATATCAGGACCGGCTGCTGAAGCTCTACGAGGATGTGCCCAACTTCATCGGCCCGGAAACGCGGCGCAACGAGGTGCTCAGCTTCGTCCGCCGCGGCCTGAAGGACCTTTCGGTCAGCCGCAACACCTTCGACTGGGGCATCCCGATTCCCGGCGGCAACGGCCATGTCATGTATGTCTGGGTCGATGCCTTGACCAACTACATCACCGCCGCCGGCTACCCGGACGAGAGCGCCCCGCGCTGGAAATACTGGCCGGCCAACCTGCACCTGATCGGCAAGGACATCGTTCGCTTCCACACCGTGTTCTGGCCGGCGTTCCTGATGTCGGCCGGCATTGCCGTGCCGCGCCGCGTGTTCTGCCACGGCTTTTTGTCCAACAAGGGCGAGAAGATGTCGAAATCGCTCGGCAACGTCGTCGATCCCTTCACCATGGCCGACACCTACGGCAAGGATGCGGTGCGCTACTTCTTCCTGCGCGAGATCCCGTTCGGACAGGACGGCAGCTACTCGCACGAGGGCATCGTCAACCGCATCAACGCCGATCTCGCCAACGATTTCGGCAATCTCGCCCAGCGCTCGCTGTCGATGATCAACAAGAACTGCGGTGCCGAAGTGCCGGCACACGGCGCTTTCACCGAAGCGGATGGAGCGCTGCTGGCCTCTGTCGACGCCATGCTGGGCGAGGCGCGCAAGGCGATGGACGATTTCGCCCTGCACAGCATCCTCAACAGCGTCTGGGGGCTGATCGGCGACACGAACCGCTATTTTGCCGGCGAAGAGCCGTGGAAGCTGAAGAAATCCGACCCCTCGCGCATGAACACGGTGCTCTATGTCACCGCCGAGGCCCTGCGCCAGTTTGCGATCATCACCCAGCCGTTCATGCCCAATGCCGCGGCAAAACTGCTCGACCTCCTGGCCATCCCGGCGGACGCGCGCGACTTTGCCCATCTCGGCGCTGATCATCGTCTGACGCCCGGCACGGCGCTGCCGGCCCCGTCGGCCATTTTCCCGCGCTTTGTCGAGGCGGAGGAGGGCAAGGCGGGCTGAGGCTCGCCTTGCCATCGTTCGACAAGCCCGGCCTGACGGCTTAAGGGGAGGGCGGCTGCGCCGGCCTGACTGGTCCTTCGGCCTAGCAAGCGTTGTTCTCACACCGTAAGTTCGCCCATGCTGATCGATACCCACTGCCATCTCGATTTTCCCGATTTCGCCGAGGAGGGCGTGCCGGCGCTGGTGGCCCGCGCCAGAGCGGCGGGGGTGGGGCGTATGGTGACGATTTCGACCCGCGTGGCGAAATTTGCGACCTACGCGGCGATCGCCGAGGCCAACCCGGATGTGTACTGCACCGTCGGCACCCATCCGCACAACGCGGCGGAGGAGCAGGAGGTGAGCGTCGAGCAGCTTGTCGCGCTTTCCGCTCATCCCAAGTGCATCGGCATCGGCGAAGCGGGGCTGGATTACCACTACGACAAGTCGCCGCGCGACCAGCAGGCGGCGTCGTTCCGCACCCATATCGCCGCCGCGCGCATCACCCGGCTGCCGCTGGTCATCCACGCCCGCGCGGCGGATGACGACATGATCGCCATTCTGGAAGAGGAGCAGGGGCGGGGGCGTTTTCCGGCCATCCTGCATTGCTTTTCCTCCGGCGCCGAACTGGCGCGGCGCGGGCTCGCCCTGGGGTTATATCTGTCGTTCTCGGGCATTCTCACCTTCAAGAACTCGCAGGATATCCGCGATATCGCCGCCTTTACGCCGCTCGACCGGCTGCTGGTGGAAACGGACGCGCCCTATCTCGCGCCGGTGCCCCATCGCGGCAAGCGCAACGAACCGGCCTTCGTGGCCGGCACCGCCGCCGTGCTGGCCGGGGTGAAGGGCGTCAGCGCGGATGAAATCGCCGAGATCACCACCGCCAACGCCTTGCGGCTGTTCGGCAAAATGCCCAGACTGAGCGCATGAGCACGCGCGTCACCATCCTCGGCTGCGGCTCCTCGGGCGGCGTGCCGCGCGTGGGGCAGGGCTGGGGCGCCTGTGATCCCGCCGAGCCGAAGAACCGGCGCCGGCGCTGCTCGATCCTGATCGAAAGCGGCGATGGCGCGGCGCCGACCACCGTTCTGGTCGACACCTCGCCGGATGTGCGCGAACAATTGATCGCCACCGAGGTGCGCCATCTCGACGCCGTGGTGATGACCCACGACCACGCCGACCACACCCACGGGCTGGACGACCTGCGCCCGCTGACCATGGTGATGCGCCGGCGCATCGACGTCTACGCCGACCGCTACACCACGCGCTCGCTGCACGAGCGCTTCAACTACTGTTTCGTCACGCCGCCCGGCAGCGGCTATCCGCCGATCCTGAAGCTGCACACGGTGCAGACCGGCGAGCGCCTGACCATCGAGGGCAGGGCGGGTCCCCTCACCTTCGACACCTTCCCGGTGGTGCACGGGGAGATGGAGGTGATGGGGCTGCGCTTTAACAACATCGCCTATCTCCCTGATGTATCAGAGATTCCATCGGATTCCATTCCCTTCCTCGAAGGGCTCGACCTGTGGATTCTCGACGCCTTGCGGCCAACACCGCACCCGACGCATTTTTCCTTGCCGCAGGCTCTGGCCTGGATCGAGCGGATGCGGCCCCGGCAGGCGATCCTCACCAATCTGCATACCGACCTCGACTATGCCAGCCTGTCGGCGACGCTGCCGCCAGAGATTTGCGCCGCCTATGACGGCTTGACCGTGGAAATCGGCTGAAGCGCAGAAATTCCGGTTGGCCGGCGCCGGATTCATGCCATAGTCATGCGCCTTTCGTGCCAGCGGTTCCGCCATGTCGACGACCAACCATCCTGCGCCTTTGCACCGGACTGCACCCGCCGCACCCGACCGGGTGACGACGATCATCTCCTGTCCCGGCCTGCGCCCGATGGCGGCGCATGAGTCCCGGAAGGACCGTGTTGCCGGCGCCAACGAGAATCACTGGTTCGACCGCGTCGGCTTCCGGCGCCACTGGTATGCCAACATCGCCGCAACCGTCTTCGTGCTGCTGCTGCTGGCCGGCGGCGTCTGGGTGGTCAGCGAGTTCGTGCGGCTGCAAAAGCTGGAAGCCTGTTTCGAAGCCGGCGGCAAGAACTGCATGCCGCTCGACATGTCGCGCAAGGGACAGGCACCGCGCTGAGCCGGCGTTGTCGCGGCAAGACGCAAGCTGATGCGGGCGATCCAGATTGCGCGTTGGCTGGCATGGCAAGCGGCACTGTGTGATCGAACGGTATGTCTCGGCCCCGCATGAAAGACGACGCTCGAATCGTCCTCGCCAAAGTCGGCACATCAGCCATGCCGTGAAAAATTTGCCGCTTAGCCCTGCCTTGATATCCATCTTGGTTCCATAATATCGATTATGCGAATCGCGGATGTAGACGGGTGGATTCTCATTTGAAGCGCGACAGTTGAGGTCAATAACCCTGGTCACCTTGGTGTGCGCCAAGTTGGGGTGCCGCCTTTCCTCGTGATGGATGGGAGATGGCGGCATGGGATGTGATCAGGGATGCGATGCGGACGGGCATGCACGCTTGCCATTCACGGTGCGGCGAGCGGTTGCGGTAGTCTGACGGAAAATTGTGATCTTTCGGTGGGTTCGGTGATCTTGGTCATGTGCGGGTCTGTTGTCTCAGGCAATGGCGCCGTGCCGGCAGCTTGAGGGCGGTGACGTTTCGCCCTACCCTCACGCCGAGACAACGGGCAGGCAGAGCGGGATCATGACCTTCACCACATCGACGACGGAGCCTGCGGCGGCCGACCCTGTTGCTGTCGCGCCGCGCCCGGCCGCGGCATCGGGGCTTGAGCGGCTGGTGGCGATCATGGCGGCGCTGCGCACGCCTGTCACCGGCTGCCCGTGGGATCTGGAGCAGGATTTTTCGACGATCGCGCCCTACACGATCGAGGAGGCCTATGAGGTGGCCGATGCGATCGAGCGCGGC
>Ga0209573_1001571_pt1 | contig 34229 bp, 25 predicted proteins | sample TNRBio252014_DNA_FD_185870 | JGI IMG/M metagenome (GOLD analysis project Ga0209573, IMG submission 185870) | Wastewater treatment Type I Accumulibacter community from EBPR Bioreactor in Madison, WI, USA - TNR Reactor_6/25/2014_ DNA (SPAdes)... | ecosystem: Engineered > Bioreactor > EBPR >...
CATCGCAGAAAATGCCTATTTTATCAAACATGGAGAAGCCGGTCAACAGGATAAAACCTACAAACAGATCGCTCAGGAGATGTTCAGCCTGGCAGACGGTGCCGTGATGAGTGCCAAGAAAGACGCCATCGTCAATATGGGTGGATTCCTGGCATTGAATGACAAAAGGCTTTTTGAGGAATGCACCACCGTTTTGATCATTACTGAGGGTTATTCCACCTATGGAGGTTTGTCCGGAAGAGACATGGAAGCCATTGCGATCGGCTTGCAGGAAGTTTTTGAACACGATTACCTTCATTACCGGATCACAAGCACCACATATCTGGGCAGAAAGCTGAATGAACTCGGCATTCCGACCATCCGGCCGATAGGCGGTCATGCGGTGTATGTCGATGCCAAATCATTTTATGACCACATACCGGTGCATCAGTTTCCGGGTCAGGCGCTGGCTGTGGAATTATATAAACTCGGTGGGATCCGCGCCTGCGAGATCGGTTCCGTGATGTTTGGCAAAACCGCAGAAGACGGCAGCCTCATCCCTGCAAAAATGGAACTGGTCAGAATGGCAATTCCACGCAGGGTTTATACCCAAAGCCACATCGATTATGTAGTGGAAGTTTTTGCGGAACTAAGGAATCACAAGGAAAAGGTAAAAGGCTTTAAAATCGTCAAAGAACCGAAATTCCTCAGGCATTTTACAGCACATTTTGAGCCTGTTGGATAAATATTCCGCATTTCATTTTTACTTAATAAGAAATGATCAGCTTGATAGCAATTTAGTCTTAAGTCTGTTAGCTTATTATGTTTGATTTGGGTTAAAACATGAATTTCTGAGGTAAATTTAGAGTTATGCTCAATGCATTCTCTGAAATTCACCAGACTAAAGGACTAATGATCTAAACACCTGAAAAATTTCTATAAATAATAATTTTTCAATGACTTATGATCCACAGATTCATGAGCTGCTGGAGAAGTATACCAGCCGGTACAACCATGCAGGTTTTGTGGAGGGCGATCCCATTTCAGTGCCACGGATGTTTTCCTTAAAACAGGATATCGAGATCGCTGCTTTCTGGACTTCGGTGATCACCTGGGGACGCCGTGCCTCCATCATCCAAAGCGCCAAAAAACTGATGCAACTCATGGATCATGCACCTTACGATTTCATCATGAATCATGAGGAAAAAGATCGCATCCCATTTACTGTGTTTAAACATCGCACTTTTATGTACGATGACACCCTATATTTTCTTGAATTCCTTCAGCAATATTACCGTCAGAATGATACCCTGGAAACCGCATTTTTAGCCGGAACAGGCCCTGATGCGGTCAAAAATGGACTGAGTGCCTTCTATCAAAAGTTTTTTTCCCTTGAATTCGCTCCTCAAAGGACACGCAAGCACATTCCGACCCCGGACAGAAAATCTGCCTGTAAACGGCTCAATATGTTCCTTCGCTGGATGGTCAGGAATGACCAAAAAGGGGTTGACCTCGGACTCTGGAACAATATCAGCCCGTCACAACTCATGATCCCATTGGATGTTCATGTGGAACGCATTGGCAGAAATCTCGGATTGCTGACGAGAAAGCAGGTGGATTGGCTGGCAGTGGAAGAGGTTACGGCGAACCTTAGGTTGTATGACCCGGATGACCCGGTAAAATATGATTTTGCCCTGTTTGGATTTGGTGTGATGGAAGGGAAGGAAAAATTTGAAAATTTGAAAATTTTGTAATGGGTTTGAAAGTGTGTAATTATTGATAAGAACTACAGGCTTTTGTGAGAATCTGTGGATATATCTCTCGCAAAGGCGCAAAGGGAATACTATTATTTATCACTATTGACCGACAAAAATTACAAGATTTCTCGCTCCGCTCGAAATGACAGGGCTTTCAGGGGTTTAAGGTGAGAAGGGGGTAAGCGGCGGCAATGCCGCCGCTTACCCCCTTCTCATATAACTAACTGTCTGTCATTCCCGATGCTCATTTTATTCGATCCCGGCGTTCATTCTTCAGCAGGGACAGGTCGGGACAAGTCCGAACGAAGTGAGGAATCTCGAACACATAATTTTAACCTTTAGAATTTTTGTCGGTCAGTAGTGATCATATATATGCCAGGAAAAATGAGGAAATATGATAATTTGGAAATGGGGTAATTTGGAAATTTGAAAATTATATCTATATGCTCAAGTCTGGTTCTGTAAAACTCCTAAACAAATAAACGCATAAACAAATAAACGCATAAACAAATCAACACATAAACCCATAAACAAATCAACCTATAAACAAATCAACCATTTACCAAATAACTCCTTACCCAAAAAATCCCCCAAACCAAACCCCCAACCATACCTTTTAAAATATTGATTATGTATAAATTATGACCTTAAAATAGGAATTCGTAGTTTCTACACTGCCAACAGGGTGTTGTAATTTGATTTTTATACCAAGTTTTTTTCTTAAATTTTGTTTGAATTTTAAAATATAGCATTACTTTTGCATTCGCTTAACGACAAGGGTACACAAATTTGCCTCAGTTGTTAACGCACGGTACCCTAGCTCAGTTGGTAGAGCAACGGACTGAAAATCCGTGTGTCCCCAGTTCGATTCTGGGGGGTACCACCAAAGCCGGAATTTTTTCCGGCTTTTTTTTTGCCTTACAAAAAAAATGTTTATCTTTCTGAACTGAAATAAGATGGTTGCACCTGAATTTTTGTTGAGTATTCATAATTAATGATTTAGATTCAAAGATGAGGCGCTAGTTATTAATCAAATAAAAGAAATTGAATTATGTCAATATCCAAAAAGAAATTAGCCCAGGCCAGACGGAGAGAAAAAGAAAAAAGACAATTTTTTATTATTGCTATTATTATTACACTGATTCTCGTGGCGTTGGGCTACATGTTTTTTCTCTCACAAGCCAACTAACATTTTGCAGCTGGAAAACCAGGAAACTGAATTGATCACTTATTTTCACCGGGGATCTTGCCTGGACAGGTGAGATATAGTCAGGCTTTCAGGCTTACTGACCGAAGGCTTTTTCCGCATTACGACACTTATTCATTTAGACCTGATTTATGTTGATTGACAATCGTTTAATTCTGCAGATCCTCCATTAACTTCGCGGATAAATTGTTCAATAAATCCAATACAATTCCCATTCCGGAGTTTTCAATCATTGCGCCAATCCCTCACTGCCCAACCAGCCATTTCTCCAGCTGCCCAAAACATTGCACAGTTTTAGAAGATTTATTTTGGTTTCCAAGACTTGCAAATTGCCTCCTGATATCTAAAAAATGGTACTTTTGAGAAAATTTTCCATTTTATCAGGGCCAAATTGAATAAATTTGATCCACTTTTAACTGGAATTGATACATTTTGAGATTTTCTAAAAGTTTATTATCATTGAAATAAAAGCAAAAGCAGACATTTGAAATCGACATGATAACCATTGGCAAAACTCATATATGTCTGTTATATAGAACATTCAGGCTTTTTTTATAAAGCAACCATGAAAGTTATAATATTGGAAAAAGTGACAGCTAATGGCAGCGTCACTTATGACATTCAGGGATCCGTCAGTGTTTTTCATCAAAGATCCCTGTGGACAAAAAAAAACATAAAACACATATATGAAATTAAGAATGGATGTGGCTGTTCCAACTTCCTCTGCATGGGTTGATGCAGTGATGGAAGATTTTAATACTTTCCTGATCAGCCATGCTGAATGCGAACGGAAAGCCTATGCCATGGCGATGAGTTTTGTGGCCAAATATCCGGACAGGACTGCGATCATACCCGAATTGATCGATATCGGCATAGAAGAACTTGAACATTTCAGGGATGTATATCAATTGATGGCTGAAAGGAACCTTCTATTGCCTCATAAAATTGCTGAATTCGATTATGCTGCAGAGCTGGTAAAATTATCCAGATCAACGCCTGATGAGCGTTTCCTTGACAGATTAATGATCGCCTCCGTAATGGAAACCCGCGGTGGTGAACGATTCAGGCTGGTGGAAGAAGCGCTTGAACCAGGGCCATTGAAGACATTTTATAAGGAATTGTGGACGAACGAAGCCAAACACGGAGACGTATTTGTAAAAATGGCGCTGAATTATTTTTCTGAAGAACAGGTAGCTGACAGATTGAAATATTTTAATGAAATTGAAGGCAATATTGTTGCAAATTCAAAAATTTCAGCCAGATTGCTATGAATTCAGTAAAAGTCAGCAATATTCTATAAATTTTATTAAAACTATAGTCATTATTATTTGAAAATGAAACCATTATTATTTTTTCAAATCCTTTTTGTACTGCTTTCTTGTGGACAATCGCCTGTCAGGGAACAGGAAAAAACTGAATACACCACAGTAGAAGGTGAAACGATGGGCACATATTTCAGGGTCAGTTACAGCGATACCGCTGATATTAAGCCGGAAATAGAGCAAATGCTCCGGGATTTCAACATGGAAGTAAGCACCTATATACCCGAATCCAAAATTTCTGCATTCAATCAATCAACCAAAGGAATGGATTTTGAAGAAGGTGTATTTACTGACAATTTGAGAATTGCAAAGGAAGTTTATGATCAAACTAAGGGCTTGTATGATGTGACCGTAATGCCATTGGTCAATTACTGGGGTTTTGGTTATACCGAAAAAAAACCGGTCACTAAAGTAGACTCTTCAAAAATCAAAGCATTGCTCAATACGGTCGGAATGGACAAACTCCGTATTGAAAAAAAAGGAAAAACCTGGAAGATCACTAAGTCAACACCCGGTGTGCAACTCGATTTCAGTTCGGTGGCTAAAGGTTATGGAGTCGATCTCGTTGCAAAACTTCTGGAAAAAAAGGGCATCCGTCATTATCTGGTTGACATAGGCGGGGAAATGGTGATGAAAGGTAAAAACCCAAAAGGAAAAAAATGGTCCATTGGCATCAATGTACCTGAAGTGGAAGCTGGCATCACAGAGTCCATTGTTTATCTTGCACTCGGGAACAATGCCATCGCTACATCTGGCAATTACCGCAATTTTTATGAAGTGAATGGTGCACGTTATGCACATACGATCAATCCGGTTACAGGTTTTCCAGAGAGTTCAAAACTGCTTAGCGCAACCATCATCGCACCTGACTGCGCCACTGCAGATGCCTGGGCAACTGCTTGCATGGTCAGTGGTTTGGAGAGATCAGCCGAATATTTTAAAAACAATCCGCAATTGTCTGCCTGTCTGATCTATGCAGATGGGGACAAATTGTCAATCGCATATCACAACGATTTCGAAAAGTATATTCAACCGGCTGATTAACAACAGCTATTAATTCAAATAAAATGGACTTTAAAATTAAAAAAGATCTCGTTTTTTTCGATGTGGAAACTACCGGGCTCAATGTATTGAAAGACAGGATCATTCAGATCGCTTTGATAAAATACAAAAAGAATACGCCTGAACCGGAAGAGTTGCAGATGCTCATCAATCCGGGTATCCCGATTTCGGAAGAATCTATGAAAATACACAAGATCACTCCGGCAGACGTAGCCAACAAACCCACTTTTATCCAGGTTGCAAAACAACTGTATAACTTCATCGGAGATGCTGACATGGCAGGATATAATTCCAACAGGTTCGACCTGCCGATGCTGATGGAAGAATTTCACCGTGCCGGATTGGATTTCAATATAGACAACAGGTTGCTGATAGACGTCCAAAGGATCTTTTACAAAATGGAACCACGCACGCTGAAAGCCGCCTACAGATTTTATTGCGATGAGGATCTGAGCAATGCACACGATGCGTTGGCGGATGTACGTGCCACAGTAGATGTCCTGAAAGGACAGTTGAAAAAATATGAAAACCAGGACTTCGAAGATGAAAACGGCCTGATAGTGGAAAAACCGATCCGGAATGACATGGAACAGATCCATCAATTTACCAATGACCTGACTCAGATCGATGTGACTCAACGGCTTAAGTACAATGATAAAGGTGAAATGGTGTTTAATTTTGGCAAATACATCAACCAAAAAGTAGTGGATGTGATCAAAATGGAAAAGCAGTATTACCATTGGATCCTCGAAAAAGATTTTTCAGTTCAGGTAAAAAATGCACTCAGAAAACTCGTCAAGGAACATGATCTCAAAGTCTAAAATACAATGGGTCAGCATTTTAGGCCTGACGTTGGTGTGTAGTCTGACATCATGCTATGAGCATCCGGAAGGTTGTATGGATGTGAGAGCTGCCAATTACGACGTGAAAGCAGACCAACCATGCGACGATTGTTGCAAATATCCGGAGCTTAAATTGACAGTGAGCCATTTTTTTGAAGGTAATCCGGCCGACACGGGCACATTTCTTGTTTTGGAAGATGTACCTGATGTAAGGATCAGGTCGCTCACTTTTTATGTGTCCGACATAAAGCTGCTCAACGGGACTAATGATAGCGAATCCACCATAGAGGAATTCATTTCTGTTGGCAACAGAACGGGCAACCTGCTTTCCTATTATGATGCAAGATATGCGGTTGCCAAAATAAAATTCGGACCCACCAAAACCATTTCTCTCGGCACATTCAAAAATGCAGATCTTTATAAAGGTATACAAATGAATTTTGGGATCAGCGAAGAGATCAACCACAGCGTGATGGATAAAATATCTTCCAGTCATGCTTTATACACGAAAACATCCGATGGCATGTACCTCAATGAATCGGACGGCTATTATTTCCTGAAAATGGAGTTGCAACTTGAAGACCAAAGTTTCCGAACGATCACTATTCAGGGAGACGATCTGTTCAGAATGATGGCGCTGGAAAATGATTTTGATTTCAGATCAAGGACCATTCGGACCATCCAGATGGGAATTGAATACAAAAGTTGGTTTGGCGGCATCGATTTTCACTCAGACAGTGATTCAGCAATTCAGCAAAAATTAAGTGATCAAATTAAGTTTTCGGTGAGTTTTTTATGATTTTTTAAAAATATTTAGGAAAAAAACATAAAAAAATCATTTTTATTTGAAAAAAAATAAAAGAAAAAAAATGTTTTTTCGGACAATTTTAAAGTCAAAATCTTATACACATTTAATATAGTATTGTTTTACAGCAGTTTACAGTTTACCGATTTCATATTATACTTTTTTATATATAACAATGCCCTTTTTTTGTACTTGGCTACCGTTGAATGTCGTAGTATTCTTGTATCATCAAACATAATTAAAACACCGGTTTAAAGAAATTGGTTAAATTTTAATGGATATGTTCATGGGATTATAATTTGTTAATGGTAAGTTGTAAAGTTTTTTTTTACAACTTACTATTAACGGATTTTCAAAAGTGGAATTGAGTTATTAAATATAAATTGTTGAGTTCGTCCTTTATTTTGGTTTTCTAAGACTTCAAATTGTTCATGGGATTAAATTAAACAAAAACGCTGACCGACCATCAGCGTTTTTGTTTTTTAAGGCCATAAGATCCTTCAATAAACTATCACCCATCGCTTATTTACCATAAAATTTTATTTTATCCATCACTTTATTGATTTGATTTTTTGAGTTAAATATCCGATATTTGTCTAAAACTCATGTCAACAGATAAAGTTCCCTTCGGTTTGGTTCTATCAGGTGGCGGCACCCGCGGTGCAACCCATATCGGCGTCATGAAAGCGATGCAGGAACTGGGACTCATACCCGGTCTGATCGCAGGATGCAGCGCCGGTTCACTGATAGGCGCTTTTTTTGCTGCAGGTCATTCTGCCGAAACCACTTATACTTTTTTTAAAGAGACTTCACTGTTCTCTCATCCAAGTTTTCATCTGGCCAAACCCGGTTTGTTCAATGCTGAAAAATATCTGGACGATCTCGCGCCATTTTTCCCTGAAAACAAATTTGAATCGCTCTCTATTCCTTTAAGAATTTATTCAACCGACCTCATCTCCGGAAGGCTGATAGAACATCATAGCGGCGAACTGTTAAGACCGGTCATGGCCTCCTGTTGTATACCGGGTATTTTCACTCCGATCGAAATGGATGGCCAATTGCTTTCCGACGGTGGCATTATGAGCATACTCCCGGTCAACCCGGTTCGCAATTTGGCTGAAAAAATCCTGGGCGTCATGATCGCCCTTCCCGCACCGGAAAAAACTGCCAGACAGATCAAACATCTGCATCAGGTACTCGACCGCGCCCTGACTCTGGCGATCTATTCCAAAGCTGAAAGAGAACTGGAATTATGTGATTGGGTGATCGAACCTCATGAAATCGGCTCATTTAATATGATCAGCAAGCAAAACATCGATGTCATGTATGAAACCGGTTACCGGTATGGGATGGAAATGATACCGGAGATCATCAGTTCGATAAATTTATTTACTAAGGATAATTCAGAATCTGAAAAACTATATTAAAACAAAAAACAAACATTCACCTATGTGTGAACAACATGCACTGTCTGTTGCCGTTTTGCCGAAATCAGCCACAAGCCGGTAAAAGTTATGATCCCGTTGATCAGGATCAGCTCATTGCCGATGATGTAACCTGAAAAAATCTTTTCTGAAAGGTTTTGTAATCCCAGAGACGTATGCAATTTTGCTTCGTACCATGCCGGATTGCTCAACATGTCCAACGCCAGTGAAAGAAGAGGTGAAATGATGACCACCAACCAGATCAGCTTATCGTTCAGACTGCGTTTGGTCAAAATGCCAAACGCGAATAAACCTAACAATGGTCCATAAGTCACACCGGCAAACTTGAGTATGAAATCAATAATGAGTTTGTCATTGATCCACTTAAAAATCAATACCATGATGAAAAATACTACTGCAAAGGTGAAATGCACCTTCAAACGCAAGCGTTTCTTTTCCTTTTCAGTGCCTTCTTTTTGGTGAATGTTCAAAATATCAATACTAAAGCTGGAAGTAAGCGAAGTAATCGCTCCGTCAACACTTGGAAATAAAGCGGAAATAAGGGCAATGATGAAAATGATCCCGATAGATCCGGCAAAAGTTTCACTAAGAGCTATGGTAGGGAACAAATCATCGGGAGCAACCTGTATACCTTTTTCCGCTGCATACAGATAAAGAACGCCTCCCAAAATGAGGAACAAAAAATTCACGATCATCAGCACGAACGTAAAAGTCATCATGTTCTTCTGCGAACCTTTCAGCGTTTTGACACTGATGTTCTTCTGCATCATTTCCTGATCAAGTCCTGTCATGGCAATGGCAATGAACATTCCTCCAAGAATATGCTTCAAGGCAAAAGAACCGGCCTTCACATCCCAGTTGAATATCTGGGTGTAACCTTTGTCCATCATCAAAGAAAATGCTCCGCTAAAATCTGTTCCAATGGCCCTGGTAATGACAATGATGCAAATGATCAATCCAAGCAGCATTCCGGCAGTTTGTAAAGTATCTGTATAAATGATCGTTTTTACACCACCTTCAAATGTGTACAACAAAATGAGCAATAATATTACCAGAGCAGTTGCCTCGAACGGAATTCCCAGTTTATTGAATATGAATATCTGCAATACGCTGATCACCAGATACAGTCTGGCAGTTGCGCCTACCGTACGGGAGAGTATAAAGAAAAAAGCGCCTGCTTTATGCGCATTGACACCAAACCTTTTTTCAAGGTAGGTGTAAATGCTGGTCAGGTTCATACGATAATACAAGGGCAGCAAAACAAATGCGATCACAATGTATCCTAATAAATATCCCAGCACAACCTGAAAATAGAAAAAATTGCTGCTTCCGACGCCACCCGGAACGCTAACAAATGTAACTCCGCTCAGTGATGTACCGATCATGCCGAATGCAACCAGCATCCAATTGCTGCTTCGGTTTCCTATAAAAAACGATTCGTTGTTTGAATTTCTGGAAGTATACCAGGCAACCGTCAGCAATAAGGCGAAATAACCAAATACAAAAGAAAACATCAATATCGGAGACATAGCGCAATTTTTTACCTGACAAATGTAATCTTATAAGCTTTATTTACTATAAAGTGTCTGCAAGAAAACCCATGTTTTTTTGTTTTTGATAAAAAAGCTACAAGAAAAAGATTCAGGAAGTTTTTGAAAATGACGAGTTTATTTATTGAAAATGGATGTTTCAAAAACGATCATAAAGCAGTATTTGGAGTTTTTCTGAAATGACTATTTACTTTTTATGTTTTTTCGTTTTTGAGGCCAATCTATTTATTATGAAAATTTTTTCTCCGGATCCATGCCCGGAATGATTAGTTGGGATTTTTTCTTAGGTACATTCTTTCGTTTTGGATCTGTTTGCTTAAATTTGATCGTCGACAATCAGGGAACATTCGGAACAACCATGAATATTTCAAAATAATTCAAATATTATCATGATACAAACCATTGAACAAACAGAAATTATATTGTTTGTCAAAGACCAAAACAACGCAGCTGAGTTTTACGGGAAAATTCTGGGAATCCATCCGTCTTTGCATGTTCCGGGAATGACAGAATTCAGGCTATCTTCGAATTGCCTCCTGGGTCTGATGCCTCAGACAGGGATTTCGAGGCTGCTTCAATTGGATTTGCCGGCTGAAGAAAATGAATCCGCATTCCCTAAATGTGAACTGTATCTGCTGGTGAAGGATGCTGCTGCTGCGATCGATCATGCCATTTCTTGCGGAGCCAGCCTTGTCAGCGCGGTTCAGGCACGGGATTGGGGTGATTTGGCAGGTTATCTGAAAGATCCTGACGGAAACATCATTGCATTCGCCTCAAAAAACAATTAAATGAGTGATCTGACCAATATAGAATTCAAAGCCAAAGTCCATGACCTTGAACCGTATGAGACAAAACTGAAAACATTGCACCCGGAATATATCGGTGTGGACCACCAGATTGACCACTATTTCAATACAAAAAATGCCAGATTAAAACTTCGTGCAGGCAACATAGAAAATGCATTGATCCATTATGTAAGACCGGACACGAATGATGTCAAAAAATCCGAAGTGATCCTTTACAAACATGCTCCGGACGATGCCTTAAAAGATATACTCACCGCTCAACTGGGAATAAAAGTCGTTGTTGATAAAATCCGAAAAATATATTTTATCGGCAATGTGAAATTTCATTTTGACCTGGTTCAAGACCTTGGGACATTCATAGAAGTGGAAGCGATCAATTTCGGTAATCGGTTTACGATCGGGCAACTCCAGGCTCAATGTGACCACTATTTCAACTTTTTTGAACTGGAGAAAAAAGATCTGATTGCAAAATCATATTCAGATCTGATACTGGAAACAACTGTATAATGCATACTGAAAAAATTTATTGGTATCTGCGATATAATATTTGTATATTTGATTGTACGATCAGACGTCAAAAGCTGATAATTTCAGGATCAAAATAAAATTCCGCATTATGCCAAATAAACTATCACATATACTGGTTATTTTCTCCTTTATTTCTTCTTTTCCCCTGCTATTCAGCCAGACTGACCCTGAAATCAAATGGCAGTTTGACACGAATTCTGCGGCCTACGGCAATGCCGCAGCAGGCGATATAGACGGAGACGGAAAGTTGGAAATCGTTTTCGGATGCTACCGCAACGACGGACATATCTATGCATTGAATGCAGAAGACGGCAGTCTTTTATGGAAATATGATGCAACAGCACCCGGTTCAGACCAGGGTTGCAACGATGTGGCCATACTCATTTATGACACAGATTCGGATGGTCAACCTGAAGTGATCGTCCCTTCTTCCTGTAATGCCCGGACCTTTTGTTTCAACGGAACGGATGGCAGTTTAAAATGGGTTTCCAATACACGCGGGAGCGATTCTCCTCCAGTGATCGTAGATTTTGGCAATGGGTTGGAGGTCCTTCATGGAGAATTTACCGGATGGGTCCGGTCCATCAATGCTCTGACAGGTTCGACCAACTGGGATTTTCAGGTGCAAAACAATTCCTGGGTACAGACAGCGCCCACCATTCTGGATGTTGGCAATGACGGTGAACTGGATTTTGTTGTGGGAACATGGGCATTCAATGCTACAGACAACCACATTTCAGCTTACCGGGGCAAAGACCGTTCGCTTTTATGGAAAAAACAGATCGATGACGTGATCTATCATGGTTCGGCCATTGGCGATCTGGACGAAGACGGATTTGATGAAGTCATATTGGGTTCCTGGAACGATACACTTTATTGCCTGGACTCCCGAACTGGTTTGTCCAAATGGACGTACAGCATCGGGCCGTATTTTACACCTTACGGACCGGCAGTGATCGCTGATATGGATCTGGACGGAAAATGTGAAGTAGTGATTCCCACCTGGTATACCATATCTGTGATCGGTCCTGACGGTGACTTGAAATGGAAATACGATGACCTCAATTATGGCACCTGTTTCAGAGGCGTAGCTGTCGCTGATATCACCGATGATGCTTATCCGGATATCATCTATGGCACATCAAACGGTATATTAACAGCCATCAACGGATTCACAAAACAAAAAATATTTGACCTTAACCTAAGCGAATACCTGGGAGATGAAAGGTTTGAAATCGATCATGCCCCTTTGATCGCTGATTTTGACGGAGACGGGAAAAAAGATATTTTCATCGCCGGCGGATATGGGGTGATACCCATGGAAGACAATTTTGGAGCTGCGTTCATGATCAGCGCAGGCAAGGGAAACGGACCAGACTGGCTGATGTTCCAAAATGATGTTTGGCGAAGGAGCAATGTTTGTCATCCCGGAACTCCTGTCTCAGAAATCAATCAAAACCGTACCTTTTCGCTTTTGCCCAATCCCGCCTCTCATACTGTTGTGATCACTCCATCATCCTTTTTGGAAATATCTAAAACAACTTTGGAAATTTTTGATTTTCTGGGCAGAAAACTCAATCAGGAAATTGGTGAAATTGACCACAATGAAAATCAAATACTCTGGAGTATAGACTCCGGCATTCCAAATGGTTTGTACATTATAAAATTGTCGGGAAAAGGTTTTTCATCTTCGCAAAAATTGGCCATCTTCAGATAAAAACTCACATAGAATTTTTGATTGAACACTGAAAAATCAAGACTTTTTCCCAAAAATAATTGGTAATAAACGTGTAAATTCTCTTTACCATTAGTAATTTTGGGCAAAGAGTAAATCATGGATCGTGAATATTTTCACTTCCTTAAAAAACATCCAATATGATCACAAAATCACAGGTTTTGGCGGCTCAGCAGGAATGGGCAGATGGCATCGTTAAAATTGGTTCATTGAAGCACAACAGTTTGCAGTGCGAACATTTTACCAATGAATTTCTGGATAAATTATATGCATTTGATCTCGGAGAAGTATTATTTAAACCTACCAAATGCCATGTTGAACAATTCAGGCCCACAAAAATCAAAGCGCTGTCCTATTTTATTGCGCCACAATATTGTGCACTTCCCGAGGACCATGGGTTTGCTTTACAACCCTGGATCAAAGTCGTTTTTATTAACGCACATATCATTCTTGAATCAAACCGGGCAATTGCAATGGGCAATTATTATTTTACAGATGAAAACAAAAATCAGGTGAAAGTGGAATATACTTTCGGATATCGGGAACATCATGGTGCACTGAAAATCGATTTGCATCATTCTTCCCTACCCTATGATCCATCCAAATGAGGACTTAGATTTTTCAATTCAATCGATTTTATCCGGGAAAATTTTGCAACGGACCAAATATCAGCATCTGTTTTAAGATAGATTGAAAAACTATATAATTTACTATGATCTGTTTTAGAAAGCTGTAAATTTTTATAAAATAAGTCAAAAAACAGGACGAATAAGCAGATATTTACGTTAAAAGTATTATTTTCGAAATGCTTTTTATTATTCAGCATTTATTAAATTCAAAACCACTACCTATGAAACCAGCACAATTATTATTTTCAAGCCGGATAAATCCGATTTTTAATGTAAGCCATTATTTTAAAACACTCAAATTTGTTGTTATGCTTAAATTCTGGTATCTGATCATTCTGCTCATTGGTCAGCAAATATTGATCGGGCAGGCAAATGTCCTGAACCTTGAGACGAAACAGTCTTCCGATGCGATCAAGGCAACCATGCTTTCAAATGATGACATTTTCGGCATGGCGATAAAAAAAGCGAGACTATTTTCAATGAATCCGGAGTTCCGGGACCAGAATGGTTTTAAAAAAGGTGATATTTTGGCTTTTGAACTGTTTGAACTGCCAGGCTACCGTGCAGTCATTCAGTCTTCAATAACAGACATCAACAATGTTTTGTCCATAGTGGGCAAGGTGGAAGGATTTGATTTTGCTTATTGTTACATCACCCTGGATGGCGAATTCACTTCGTTTTCGTTGGATATTCCTGAATTAAACCAAAAATACATCACCAGGCTTCACCCGGAAAGCAGGAAAAATTACCTGCTCCAACTCGACGAAAAACATCTGGACTATATTGAAGGTGGCGCTCCAAAAATTTCTCTGGAAACATCCGGCCCGATTCCCGGAAATGATACCGAACCGACACCTGAAACTCCACGGAAGACAGCCATCATTCCCCAAAAAAATAACGAAAGTGTTAGCAGTGATGGTCAGGGTTGTTTGGACGACAATGATCCTGCCGTTCTGGACGTTTTGGTGGTCTATACGCCAGCTGCCCGCAACTGGGCCATATCCAACAATGGCAACATCAATACCATTATTTCCAATGCCATAACACGTGCGAATCTGGTGACCACCAACAACAACATGTTCATCACTTTCAACCTGGTACATTCGGCGGAAATCAATTATACGGAAGTAAATTCAAACACGGATCTTGACAATATCACCAACGGCAATGGCGTCATGAGCACGGTTCACACCCTCAGAAATACGCACAAAGCAGATTTTGTCGTTTTGATGACGCTCACCGAAGATACCGGCGGATTAGGATGGCTTCTGACCAATAAATTTGGCAATCCCAACAAAGCTTTTTGCCTGGCAAGAGTACAACAAGCAGGTTGGACCACAACTGTGATCCATGAGATCGGTCACAATATGGGCGCTCATCACCACAAAGCACAGCTGACACAACCAGGACCAACCGTTTGGAATAACTGGCCTGAGAATACATGGACTGCAGGATGGAGATGGGTTGGCAGCAATGGAAGCAGGTATTGTGATATCATGACTTACAACAGTGGAGAACACTTTGAAGATGGTTACGATCATTCGGAAGTACCTTATTTTTCAGATCCTTTGGTAAAATATTCAAACAAACCTACGGGAGATGCTACGGATGGTGACAATGCCAGATCAGTGAATTTTGTGAAGCATTTCGCCTCCCGCTATCGTGATGCAGGTACCATGCAATATTGTGCTGCGACAGGAATCAACACTTTTTACAACATTTCGAATGTTACTTTTGGATCGATAGACCAGGAAGGTGGCGCACAACCATACATGGATTTTACTCATTGTGCTACAGATCTCATCCCGGAAGAAGCAGAAGAACTCAGGGTAAAAATCAATAATCCTTATTACTCCAACCAGTTGCTGGTTTGGATTGATTTCAATAACAACAACAAATTTACGGATGCAGGGGAAGCCGTTTATGTATCACCCATTGGGAGCTATTCAGAATATGTTGCCAATATCATCACACCTCCGGGAACCAGTCCCGGGCTGAAACGGATGAGGATCAGGCTCCATCTAACCAGCGATGGCCCAAATGCCAATTCCTGTGGAGAATCCAACCACGGAACCGTTCATGACTACATGGTAAATATCATAGACACCGGTTGTTACGGCGCAGTCATTCAAAAACAACCTGAGGATCAGGCAACCTGCGTCAACAATTCTTCTGGCGTTTTGTCATTAGAATACATTGGAAGCCAACCTGTTGCATTTCAATGGCAATACCTCAACGGTGCCGATTGGATGGATATTGAGGATGGTGTGCCTGCAGGTGCAAGATACTTCAACAATAATTCCCCGGATTTGGTAATTGACAGCATTTCATCAGAAGGTTCTTACACCTACCGTTGTCTGATCTCCAATTGCGAAGGTGAGAATCAAGTGATATCAGAACCTGCAATTTTTCAGGTCAATCCTGCCGGTGAAATTCCTGCTTCACCAACTTCAATCACCGGTCCAGTGTCACCTGGATCCGGAAGTACCTATGTTTATTCTGTAAAACCAAACCCAGGCTACACCTACCAATGGGAATTCCCCGAAGGGTGGTTCATTTTGCCCGGCGCAGAAAGCTACGAGGTAACTGTAGATGTTGGCACCCAAAGTGGCATCGTTTCTGTCACTCCTTTCAACGCCTGTGGTGCCGGAATACCTTTCGGGATGAATGTTAATGTCATCGATTTTTGTGATGCAGGCGCCCAATCATCTCAATATGAATACATTAAAAATGTTACCTTCAATACAATAAATAACAGCAGCAGCCGGTCTACCTATTCTGACTTTTCACATATTTCTACAAAAGTGGAAATAGGAGAAACCTATCCTTTCAATGTGACCCTGGGAGATGGATACTCTGCTGATCAGATCGTCATGTGGATAGACTATAACCAAAACGGAAATTTCACGAATCCTGGCGAAAGGGTTTATCTTTCACCCAAAAATGATGGACCTTTTACCGGAAATATCAAAATCCCCAGCCATGCAGTGCCCGGATATGCAAGGATGAGGATCAGGCTGCACGATACCAGTCAGAGCCCGAATACGAATTCTTGTGATAATTCTGCTTTTGGTGAAGTTGAAGATTATTCCATACACATCATGGAAGCGTGTGAACAAGTTTCTATCCTCACTCAAAGTGGTGATACAGATATGTGTTCCGGTAAAGATACTGTCAACCTGGCCGTGGAAGCCACAGGAAAATTGCCGTTTGAATTCAACTGGCAATACCAACTTGGAGACAACTGGCTGAATATTGGATCAAATACACCAACAGGAGCTTTTTTCATGCATCCCGACAGTTCTGCCATCCGTATTTCAGGTCAACCGGAGCAGGGAATCCACCGGTTTCGTTGTCAGGTGACGAATTGCAGCGGAGAAAAAGAAACAGTTTCTGAGCCATTTGAACTGACAGTCTGGGATATTCCTGCGATGGCTGAAATCATCACTGGAGAAACAACTGTTTGTGAACAATCGCTGCAACATTATGCTGTCAGCGGATATTCTGACGTAAATTACCACTGGCATTTCCCTGCCGGCTGGCAAATTCAGGGAGAATCAAACACTTCGGAAATCCTGGTTTTGACTGGATCAACAGGCGGATTTATAGGTTTTTCAACGGAAAACCAATGTGGCATCAGTGAAGCTCTGAATGTAGAGATTACGGTAAATTCCAAACCTGCGACTCCTGTGATCGATTTTAATTCAACCACTGAAATTTTAAGCTCCAATACTTCGGAAGGCAATCAATGGCACGACCAAAACGGACCGATCCAGGGTGCCATAGGTCAAACGCATATTCCGGGTAAAACTGCGGATTATTTCACCATTGTAACATTGAAAGCATGTGCCTCAGATACATCAAATGTGATCCACGTGATCCCATCAGATGTGGATGAAATTACATCCGATAAGATATTGACCTTGTTCCCCAACCCGACAACAGGATTTCTGACGCTGAAAACCAATGAAATGGATCTGACATCCGGAAAGTTTGAATTGTACAATCTATCAGGTCAAAAATTTGAACTGGTCTTTAATGAATATGATGAATATTCTGTAGTGCTGGATCTCAGACATTTGCCTTCAGGGCAATATACTATCGTGTACAAAGACAACATTATGGTAAGATCCGGGAAGTTCATTAAGCAGTAACAGTAAAATTGATTTGCATAAAACGGAAAAAAGCCGTTTCTTGCAGCGATCATTTGTAAGCAGATTTACAGACCGGTTTTGTAAATCTGCTTTATTTTGTCTTTGCATGAAAACTCCAAAAACATGGTTTTCCAGCAAACAATTTTATATGTCCAATCATTTTTAACAAAACTAATCATCATGTATCGACTTATTTTAATGGTGCTTTTTTTCGTCATATCTGTATTCCCTCTCAATACATTTGCCCAGAAAGAAACATTCACTTCAACCCATCTCTGGCAGATGAAACGCTTATCAGGCGTTGAAGTTTCGCCTGACGGAAAACAGGCGGTATTCACATTGACCAGCTATAATATTGAAGAGGATAAGGGCTCAACAGATATTTTCCTGATGGACATCCAAACAGGTGAGCAGCGGCAAATCACTTTTACGGGCAAAGAAAGCAATCCTGTCTTCAGCCCGGACGGCAAAAATATCGCTTTCATTTCGAAGAGGCATGATGGTCCAGGCCAGGTGTATTTATTGTCTTTGCATGGAGGAGAAGCTCAGAAAATGACCGATCTGCCGGTTGGCGTATACAGTTTAAAATGGTTTCCCGACGGTAAGCAAATCGCATTCGGAGCCAATGTTTTGCCGGAATATAACGGTGATTTTGCCAAACTGAAAACCATGATCGATGAGAAGAAAAAGTCAAAAGTTACGGCTAAAACCACAGAAAATGTCATGTACAGGTATTGGGACAGATGGCTGACGGACGGATATTATTCGAGATTGTTTGTTGTAGAATTGGCTACCAAAAAAGTGATGGATCTGATGCCTTTGACCAATAATTATTTCAATATGATGGGAGGCGTTTCCTTTGACATTTCTCCGGATGGAAAACGGATCGCTGTGAGCATGAACAATACTCAACCGCCCTATGAAGACCTGAATGAAGATGTTTTTCTGCTGGAAACTGACGGTTCAGGAAAATTGATCAATCTGACTGAAGAAAACAAAGCATCTGATACAAACCCTGTTTTCAGCCCTGATGGTAAAAGTATTTTGTATGGAAAACAATCCATTTCACATTTTTACGCTGATAAAGTTCAAATGGTTGTTTATGACCTTCAAAGATCTTTTGCCAGAAGTATCACCGAAAAAATTGACCTTTCCTGTGAAGGCTGGCTATGGTCCGCAGATGGCAAAATCATTTATTTTGGAGCGGAACTGAATGCATGCAATGCGATTTTTTCTATCCCGGCCACCGGTGGAAAGTACAACACGATTTTTACATCCGGAACAAATAGCAATCTGCGTGTAGTAAATCCCAATTCACTGCTTTTTACCCATAATAACCTGAATAAACCTTCCGATATTTATACCATACAAACTGACGGGAAAAACCTGAGTCAACTGACGGATGTCAATAAGGAATTATTGGCAAAATTAAATTTTGGTAAGGTGGAAAACATCACCTACAAGGGAGCAAACGATGCAGATATTCAGATGTTTGCCATCTATCCGCCTGATTTTGATCCAGACAAAAAATATCCTTTGGTGGTAATGATCCACGGCGGACCTCACGGCACATTCGGTGACAACTGGCATTATCGCTGGAATGCGCACCTATTTGCTGCACCTGGATACGTGGTGATCACGCCCAATTTTCACGGGTCAACCAGTTTTGGACAGGATTTTGCCATTTCCATACACGGCGAACATGCATTCAAACCTTTTGAAGACATCATGAAAGCAACCGATTATATGTTGGCAAAGGGATTTATTGATGAAAAACGTTTGGCTGCAGCAGGCGGCAGTTATGGCGGATACATGGTCACCTGGATCGCAGGACATACAGACAGATTTGCTGCATTGGTCAATCATGCAGGTGTTTATGACCATCATTTGCAGTTTGCTTCTGACCATGCCGGTAATCGGGAATATCAATACGGAGGAACACCATGGAAAGATTTTGAAGTTTTACACAAAAACAATCCTTCTCAATTTGCACATAATTTTAAATCTCCGATGATGATCATGCATGGTGAACAGGATTACCGTGTTCCGGTAGCTCATGCATTTTTAGTTTACGGCATTTACAAAGGCATGGGGCTGGATGCCAGACTGGTTTATTTTCCGGATGAAAACCACTGGATACTGAAACCTCAGAATTCGATCTATTGGTATAAGGAATTGCATGACTGGTTTGAGCGGTATTTGAAATAATCTGCAATCTTTATATTGCCAGAAGCTTGGGGGATCAGTTGGCAGTAACTGTGACTGTATAAGTTATGGTTGTAGACTGATTTCCTGCCGGGATCAAAACAGATAAATTCCTGAGTTCATACTGGATAGGAACATTGCTTCTATTGCATCTTCCTGAATAAAAATACGTGTCATTACCTGTGATTTCCTGATAACTCAAACCGCCGGTGATGGTTGAACTACACAATATTTGTCCGGATCCATTTCCTGTTCGTCGTGCATAAAGTTTCAAACTCGTATCCCAATTTACATCGTTCTTTCGGATCTCAACTGTCCACGAATGCCCCCAATACCAAAACGGATTAACAGTGTGTGAGATTTGAACCTGATTGCTGGCACTCGCATAATTACCTGTATAGTTATTCCCGGCTTCGATGATGGTCGAAGAAGGAATATTGGCATTCCAGCTTCCACTGACAGTTACATTTGCAGAAATTTGAGCAAAAGACCATACGTAGCTTATGGCTAATGCCAGGATCATCGTCATTCTGATTGTTTTGCTCATTGGAAAATTAATTTTGAGTGATGGTATATACAATGGTCAGGTCAGCTGTTTGAATGCCTGCCAATTGCCCATAATTCTGAATCTGTAAAGAATAAGTCAGGCGGTGACCTGTGTTGGCGCCGTTGCCTGTATAAGCGCCTCTGATCCCTGTCAATAGATTTTGGGCCGTGCCGGAAATATTGATGGTTCCACCCGGTGTTCCAAATGTACCGGCACCCAATCCGCTGAATGCAGCAGCCTGAACCCTCAATCTGAGCCCTGAAGGCACAGAACCCGACATAAGTTGAACGGTTACCGAGCGGCTTGAGGCAGCGGAACTTAAAGCTGAAGTGTAATTCATCCATAGTGTATTATCGGTTGCCAGAGATCCGATCGTGACCGGATTCCCGGCTTCAGTTGGTGCGGAGATTTCCAAATTCACGCTATGATCACCAGGTTCGATGTCCAACAAAACAATAGACGGAAACTGTACGCTGACACCATGTTGCCCTGTGCCATAACCGGTTTGGCAATGCAAAACACTTACCATACTAAGTAAACATATCATACAGGAAAATCTGATGGCATCCATTTATTTGTGCATTGAAATAGTTTGCATCACCGGCGGATCAACATATCTGATCGACCGGCGTTTAGCTTTAATCTCAACATCGAACTCAATTTCGTCCCCTGGTTTAAGATCAAACTGAAAGGCAGACTGCTGTAACTCAAAGTCTCTTGTCAAGCCATTCTCATAAATTTTAATATCCCAAAGCCCGGGTCGAAGATAAGCAAACTCAAATATACCAAAATTATCTGATAATAATCTGATTATTTCATTACCCATTTTTGCTTCAATGATGATACCTCCGACTTTGGGTGCATTGACCGGCTCAGGGATGCTGCTTACCGGATGTACCTGCTCATTGGATGATTCCTGCTTAAATTTTATTTTCCCTTTCACATTGCATGCTCTGGTCAGGCCAAAAGAAACAAAACTATCCGTTCCTGGTTCGATGGTAAGTTTCAACGGCAAACGGATATTCGCAATATCGCCAAACTTTACAGATCGTATATCCATGGCCAGCATATAGGATCCCGGAGGTACATTTTTAAATTCAAAATTACCATTCAAATCTGTTTCAGTCTTATATCCATTGAGCAGCAATGTCACACCTGCAATGGTTTCAACACCTTCATTCAATAATCTGCCCGAAACAGTCTGACCTGGCTCAACCGTTCTTCGGATGGGTATGCCCAAATCAACTGAATACGAAATACCAAGTGAAAGATCTGTTTTTTCAGTTGACTGTTGAAGAATGGCATACTGACCCATCAGGGTAATTTCGTGGTGTTTTCCGAGTTTTTGGGTCAACCGAAGATCCATAAGACTTCTGTTGCGATAATACTCTTCCAATGCATAATTATTCTGGAATCTGAAATTGAACAACGTTCCTTTTCCAAACCAACTGGTAAGATCCAGCCCATAATACCAACCGGATTCCAATTCCCTGGAGTATTTCACATCCCTTTCATACGCGACAAATGTTCCTGCCCTGAATTTTTTATAAGGCGTATAGGCAAAATTAGCCTGAATTCTAAAGCCATTTGCTTCTTCTGACTCAGGTTCCAGGATCAGCAGGTTTTTGGTTTTCCCATAATCTCCGTTGAGATGAAAATAAAATACTTTATTAAATAACTGGTTGTATTCCAGCCGGAAATAATTTTTCTGGTAATGAAACATACTCACATCTGCCCTGTCTTCACTCAAAGTATATGCAGTCAAAAACCTCATTTGCCCTTCTTCCCCGATATTGATCCCAATACCTGCACGGTAATCTATTCTGTATGGAGAAATTCCATAAAGAGTGTCACGGGTAGTATTTTTATCATCCTTCCAGGCACTTCCGAAAAAACTGAGAGATTTATACACTCTATAAGAAGCATTGGCAGATAAGGTCGTTGTGTTGGTGTAATAACCAGGGTAGTATTTATCCGTATATATTACGTAAGTTGACAGGTAAAACCGGTCATTTCTCGTATCTAAAGCCACATGACAACCGTTTCCTGCCTTTTGTCCTTTCCATCCTCTTGAAAATTCTGCGTATAAATGGGTATTTTCAAAAAACTGTAATCCGGTTGAAAGACTCAAAATGCTGGCTGGTTCCGGATCATTTTTAAAAGATTTATTGAGAAAATTGATTCCAAGCTTTTTTTTCGGATCAAGCTTAACATGCAGATTTGCCCCAAAAATATCGCTCAATCCCGGAGAGAATCTGGGTTGGTTGTAATAAAATCCAGATTCTATAAACTTACCGGAAACATCTATTCTGGCTCCTTTTCCATACCGGCTGTTTTCTGTCAGCGGAGTCAATGCATAATTATAATCACCCAAAATGACCTGTCCCAATGGATTCGTGTATTTAAGGTAATATTCATCATGCTGTCCCAAAACTGAAAATTGGAATCTGTCAGGACCTCTCAACCTGAATTCCAATGCATGTTTACCTTTGGTATCAATGTTACCGAAACCAAACAATTCTCCCTGGAAACCTGTTTGGAGATCATCACCCAAAATTCTGGTGAGGTGGGTCAAACTTGCTTTAACATCAAAACGTTGATATTTATCCACTTTGGGTTCTGAGTTCGGGATGACCAATGCTCTGTGATATTGGGTAACCGACATTTTCTCATCGTTTTTTACCCGGGCTGTCAGCATGATACCTTTTTGCTCAGACTTGAGCAATTCTACTGATGTAAGCGTTTTGACATGAATGATCCTTGAAGAATCTGGTCTTAATACAAAACCATTCTGTCCGATAATTGATCCGCTGGATTCAAGCTCGATCTCCAAAGCATAATTACTCTTATTGGTAAGCAAGAACCTGGAATTGACCATACTGCCAGCTCGTACATAGCTGTCTGAGTCTGCCAGTGAAAGCAACAGATTGGACACCCGATTTACATCCAAATAGACTTCCCTGACAAATTTTTCCCCGTTCTCATTGTTGAGGGTGTACCGGACGGTATGCATTCCGGCTATACAATTCCTTGGCACGGTAAACGACAATAAGACAATCTGTTCCGTTTCAGGAAGTAGCACCATTTTTTTTGAAATGGACACCTCTTTCCAGTCTTCCGGCATTTCCACATAAGGCATTACCCTTGCTGACAACTTGTTTTTGTTTGAAATGCTGAAAGGTATGGAAATCAGCTTCCCCGGATCAGTATTCCATATGGTATCATTCAGTAGTTCTATAGAAATCCCTTGTCCATTCATGAAAAATGGAAAACACATAAAACACAACCATATGAACCAGACCCACTTGTTCATATCAATTACAATTGCAACGACTCAGGTCTATTTTGTTTATCCATGCATTTCGAAAACCAGATCTTTTTACTTTCTCCAATTCAGCTTCCAAATCCTCCGGATTGGCTGCTTTTGCACTGAAAATGCGATAGCCATCAGGACATTTGCAAATCATTGCATTAGTTAACTTACTGTATTCAGATTGTTTAGGCTTCTTTTTGCTATAACCGACCTGTATTCCCCAGACAGATTGATTGGGCTCAATCGTTGATTTTTCAACTTTTTCCTTTTTTTCGGAAGACTTTTGATCGGCATTTAACTGCCCGTTTGCAGGAATAAATCCATTTTCATCAGGGATCTCCAACTGCATGTTCGTTCCGAAAATATCTTCATTTTCGCAATCTGCGACCAATACCACATTATATTTACCCGGAGGGATCAACCCAATATCCAAAAATGCCGAGGTAGATGTGCCGGGAAAAGTTCTGTTAAGCTGGGCTTCCAATTGGGTCACTTTTTTACCTTCCAAAGTAAACACTTCCATTCCAATGGTATGTCTCAACATGCGTTCGCCCGTGTTTTCAATCATTACCTGAAGGTATAGCACAGAATCTTCCCGAATGATATTGGTTCCGGCAAAGTTAATCTCACGCAAACCGGTTGATCCGATATGTGTAATGATCTGAATACCATACCGTATCACAGACTTGATCTGAAAACCTTTTTGCTGGTTCGGATCCACCGGATCAACTTTCTCCACCATAATAATGCTCCAGTAACTGCCATTGAGGGAGGTTTCTTCAGGGACTTTTACCTGAACAGGTATATTGACTTTCTCACCAGGCTGTAAAACAAGGCTTTTTTGGCCGGTTTTAATCCAGCGTGCATTGGATCTGCTCAGGCTACCCGGTTCATCATAAAAACTTTCTCCTGAAGACAAAAACCGATAATCCCTTTGATAAATCAGGATATTCTCAACTTTGTCAGAGCCGTTGTATACCTCGATATACTCTGTGTAACTCTGGCCTGGCATAACCGTATTTTCATGGGCCAGACCATTGAGTATCATAACTTTAGCATATACGGTTGATAGGTGAACTCCAAAAAATAAAATAGATAAGATAAAGAGTTTACTCATCTTTATTTAATTGTAAAATAGGTTATTTTAGATGTCAAAACCTGCCGGCAAAATCAGATTAGATTTTGCTGGCAGGTAAAAAATTCAGCTCAAAGCCAACGGATGCGAAAATAAATCGCAGCAGTTTGATTATTGTGCTGCCGTAATGGTATATGTTACAACAACATCGTGATTCAGCGCAAAAATGTCACCATAATTACCCGTTGCAACATCAAATGTATAGGTGAGTCTGTGTCCTTTATTGGCACCATTTTCAGTATAGGAACTTCCAATACCGGTAACTGCATCCTGAGCAGTTGTGCTGAGTGTTGTTGGTCCGACAACACCTGTTCCTTTATTTCCTAAACCGGTTCCCGTATAGGCGCCAACAGCGAGTTTGACATCAATACCCGGAACAGTTTCATCTAACTGAACTGTGATCTTTCTTCTTTTGGTTGCAACATCAGGAACAATCGATGAATAGTTAAGCCACAAATCATTATTTGTTGCAGTAAATGTAAGGGGATTTCCGGCTTCAGTAGGTGCAACGGCGCTCAGTTCAATACTATTGGCTCCTGATGGTTCAATATCCACCAGGGCAACCTCAGGGATTTTAACCCTCAAAGCATGGTTGTCTGTATTAGAGTCCTGTCCACTGACAGGTGCCAGCCAGCCAACCATGGCAATTGTAAAAAACAGCAAAATCTTTTTCATATTAAATAATTTTTATCAGTGAAAAAACAGCACAAATGTAATGACGATTTTAGTAACTTGCAATAAGAAATGTATTACTTGATTAAAATTTAACATTTAACACATTATTCCAATTCTTCATATTACATTCTGAAACCCTTAAATAAACCTCTTTTGCATTCAAGACTAATGTAAAAAATATAGCCGCAATAAATTGAAGATTAATTTAATATGTTTGATTTTTTGTAGTTATTTAGGTGGTTAGCTAATTAGTTTGTTAGCCTGTTAGTCTCTTAGAATTGAGCGGGTACATTGAGAAAAAGACTCCTGATTTGTTCCGGAATCAGAGGTTTTAACCTTTGGCATAAATATTAGCTAATAGACTTAAGACTAATAGACTATTGAGCTAAACAATTACGATTTTTTTGCATTTTCTGCCTTGAAGATCCGATGAAAATAAATTCTGACAAAACTTTCAGAGCGCTGCATTGAATAACTATAAATCAAAAAAATCCAGGAGTAATTGCTCTTATTAGCACGACGAAAAAACAATTCAAGCTGGCTTCATCAACATCCGGAACTTTATTGATTTTCGTGTCATCAAAACAATCCTTGGGCAGTTTCGGAAAATTATCATGTTGTTTAATGTTGAATTAAGAACAATTTTGAATGAAATGGATTGAATTAACAGATTCAAGTAAAGTTTTCTTAGCCTGCTGTAAACAAACAACCTCTACAGCAGGCTTTTTTTTGAAATTTCATCCTGTTTTGCTTAATTTTGAGATGGCTTAAATCATCGATATGAACAAACTTACACTATTATTCCTGCTACTGACTGTATTTCGTTTCAATGTGCCGGCACAACATACCATTACCGGAACTTTCCCTGCTTTGGCAAAACAACAGGTCAGACTTGTCGGATTCGAAGGTTTTAACATCTATACCATTGACACCCAAAAAGTCTCCTCCGACGGATCGTTTCTATTGAATTTTGTTCCAAAAGACTACGGCATGGCCTATCTTGCTGCCGAAGACAACAAACCTTATTTTCTGGTGCTTGCTCCTGAAAATACTTTACTGAAAGGTGAAGTCTTCTCCTACGCACAATCTATCCAGATCCTCGAAGGTAAGGAAAATCAACTGTTCGACCATTACGCTACCGATCATCCAAAAAGGCAACAAGCGCTGAGTGCCTGGATTTATCTACGCAAAATGTATCATGAAGACCCGCTTTTTTCTGTTCAGCAAAAAGCCAATCAAGCCATAATGGAGGAAATCAACAGGATCAACAGCGAAGACAGCACTTTCCTCAGTCATCTGGACCCGAAAAGCTACATCAGCTGGTATTTACCGACAAGGAAACTCGTCAGCTCCGTATCCGTCATTGCCCAATACCGCCCGGAAGAAATTCCTGCTACCATTGATGCGTTCCGCACTTTGGACCATACAGATCACAGACTGTTTAAAAGCGGCTTATACAAGGATGTCATCGACAGCCACTTTTGGCTGATTGAAAACAGCGGGAAGCCATTGGATAAAGTGTTTGCTGAAATGAAGACTTCCATCGACCATCTCATGGAAAAATTGATACAGGATGAAAAGAAACTGAACGAAATAACGGATTACCTCTTCAAATTGCTGGAGCAACACAGCTTATTTGATGCTTCGGAATACCTGGCATTGAAAGTACTCAACGAGACGAGTTGCACACTCAACAGCGACCTGGCCAAACAACTCGAAAGCTACCGTTCCATGAAAAAAGGAAAAACCGCTCCTGATATCATCTTTGCCAAAGATAAATTTATGCCCGGTTTCCCGGCTAATGAAGCGCCTCAAAAGCTTTCCGACCTCAAAAACAAGTATTTCCTGATCGTTTTTGCTGCCAGCTGGTGTCCAAAATGCAAAGAAGAAGTCAAACAACTGGCCGGATTTTATGCTGGATGGAAAAAACAAGGGGTGGAAGTTGTACTGATCTCTCTGGATGACAATGAAGCAGCCTACAAAAATTTTGTCGGAACGCTCCCATTTATCAGCTACTGTGATTATCTTAAATGGCAATCACAAGCTGCGATGGATTATTATGTTTTTGCGACGCCTAGCTTTTTTCTGCTCGACTCAAAAAGAGAGATCCTGCTGCGTCCCAATTCAGTCAACCAGGTGGAAGCCTGGATAGATTGGTTTTTGGTAAAGGGCAATATGACACCCGGACAGGGTTCACAAAAGTAGTCAACACAGGTTTGTAATAAACTTCCTGCATAGTTAACATTGGCACAATCAGGAATGGATAGGTTAAATAAATTGTAGTTATGTAGTGTCTTAAAAATTGAATTCGTGTATTTTTTGGCAGAACTTTAAAGAAATTTGATGTAGAATTAAAGCCTCACTGAATATCGAACCCCCATACGGGCAAGCAAAGGATTAACGATTTTAGATTTTAGAATAGAAATACAAGATCTGAAATCGTTAATCGGTGTTCTTCGCTTGCCCGTATGGGTTCTTAAATCAATTTCTTCTTTGGTTCTGGCTCGTCCAGGTTAGGTGGTTAGCTAATTAGTCTGTTAGTCTTTTTGAATTGAGCGTGTACTTTGAGCAAAATAGACCAAATTTGTCCTGGAATCAGAGGTTTTAACACTGGGTATAAATCATTAGCTAATAGACTTAAGACTAAAAGAATATTGAGCTAAACAATTACAATAAATTTGATCAAGTCACTCCGGATTTTCTGCTTAAACAGTATACTTTCTTTAAAAAACATTGCCCGTTACTCATTGGTTAATAAAATGAACAAACATTTTAAATATAAGTATAACACTCTAAGGCACTTTTTTCATTAATGTACTTTATTACCATTGAAATATTTAAGGCATTTAAGGCCGCGTTAGTTCAGCGCTGACTTACTCCGGTTTAAAAGATATAACGCAGTACCATTTTCAAAAAATATTTTTGTAAGAATTCCTAACCACTGCAGTCTGATAGACTGGGAAAGGGTAAGATTACCAAAATCAACCCACGGTTTAAGGATGTATTCTGTTCTATGGCTTTTACAAATCACGCCGCCGTTAGGTCGGTGTCATTGTCATCTTTGTTGATGGATACCTTCAGGGCATAGCTCCGGCAGATCATAAAAAGGAGCAAGTTAGCAAAGAGTAGGAAAATGTGTTTTATTATATTTACTTATTAATTGCTTTAATTGATTCACAGATAAATAGCAAATTTTCAACAAACTTTGAGCTAAAAATACCGGATTGCACGTACACCAAAACTGGTACTCTTATTGTCAACGGTTTGTTGTCCGGAAGAGAAATTCTGCAACCATGCATAATACATACTGGTGTACCATTCTGAAGAGCTCCAATACCAATCAGATGTAAAACCGTCAATTGAATCCTTGTTAAGATAAAGCTTATTGAGTTCATCTTTACTGGGCAAATGCCAATCGCTGAAACCGTTCAATACAAGATCGTTGCATATGCTGGCAGCAATTCCGGCGGTGCTGCATCCTGATAAGATGTCGATTGTGTTCTGCGCCCCGGTTCCCAATGCAGTGGCTTCAGCACCAGGCAGATCAGTGCCATAACAACCCCATGTTGCATTGGTTTGATCGGATGGTGCAGCTATAATGCCATGCAATACATTGGCATCATAACCAGGATCACCTGGTTGAAGGAAATAGGCGATCATACCTCCCTGATGATAATCACCGATATCTAAAGCATAATTATTCACCCATGTTGGAATACCATTCACCAAGGTAAGTATCTGAGCGTTTTGGCCGGCAGCCACCGGAACCCATGATGTGCCGTTCCAATAAAGCATCTGGCCGGGAGTCGTTCCAGGTTCAACCACATTCCCCCATTCAGGGGCAGTGCCGGCTGAATTCATCTTTAATACCTGGTTGGCAGTGCCTTTCGAACTGCTTAAAACACCAGTCGAACTGTTCTGAACTATTCCTGCTGTAGCAAATGCAGGAATTACCACTTCGCCTGAACCCTTTATCCTGAACAATTCATCGGATGTGGTGGCCGACGTTCCGGCATAAAAAACATGGCTATCTGTTGTTCCTGGCAACTGATAACGGAAAGTATTGCTATTTACCCCTAAGCCATAAAACTGATGGTCGTTATCAATATTTTGCCAAAGTACAATCTTTCGGTTCGAAGTGCTGTTGCCCAGATCCAGTGCAGCTTTAGGAGTTGTGGTGCCAATCCCTACTTTTCCATCACCGGTAAAAACAACTCTGTTGGTACTGGATGAAACACCTGACCTGAAATAGAGCGATTGTTCACCCCAGTCAATATATGCATTTGAGTTTGTTTGATGCAATCTCAGCCTGTTTCCCGTACCGGATGCACTTCCAATCCAGTACGATTGTCCGGAGGGTATGAGAACACTCCCGTCAACATTCAGCTTCTGTGAAAGGTCAGTTGAACCTATCCCAACATTTCCTGTACTGTAATAAATATTGGAGCCACTGGTTGTCCATTGACTGTTTACAAGTCCATCCAATTTGGTTTTATCAGCCGCGCTCATGCTGCCGGCTGCACTTGTTGTTGCTGCCGAAATGGAAATGGCAGGCGCATTTCCACCAGACGAAATAATAGGCGCTGTTCCGGTAACCCCTGTAACTGTGCCAGTGGCTGGCGTCACCCATTGTGGAGCAGTTGCACCTGAATTCATGGTCAAAACCTGATTGGCAGTTCCTTTTGCCAGCCGGGTTCCTGTTCCACTTGCTCCGCCGTAAACAATGTCGCCCTGGGTTGTCATGGGCGATAAAGCATCGAAGGCTGCCGTTTTTGAGGTTGCACCGGTTCCACCTTTTGCAAGGCTGATGGTGGTCCCATTCCATGTTCCGGTGGCGATGGTTCCGAGGGTTGCAATGTTTGAAGAACCAGCCCAGGTTGAAAGTGCCGTGTTTTCAACATTTCCCAAACCAACATCACTATTAACCAGTGTAACCGCCCCGGTTTTTCCGGCAACGGAGGTTACGGGCGCAGCAGGGATAGTTGCCCAACTTAACGAACCGGCTGTGGCTCCGGCAGTTAGTACTTTCCCATTGTTTGTTGTACTGGTTGCAGGAACATGGAGGTTGCCATCGCCGGAAGGATGAACATAATTGTTCGCGTTGGTGGCAATGCCATCCAATTTTGTTTTATCGGCCGCGCTCATACTTCCCGCCGCACTTGTAGTAGCTGCCGAAATTGAAATAACGGGAGCTGTTCCGCCGCTTGATGTTATTGGTGCTGTCCCGGTAACACTGGTAACGGTTCCGCCAGCCGGAGCTGTCCAGCTTGTGCCGCCACTTCCATCGGTTTGCAGTACCTGTCCGCTTGTGCCTCTGTTGGCAGGGAATAAATAACTCGTGTTTGTGCCATTGTCATTGATTGTTAATGAGCCGCCTATAGTGGTGTTGGCATTTTTCAGGATGGTGAGGGCGTTGCTTCTGGCTGTATTAGTAGTGCCGTTTCCAATTACAAATAAGCGGTCAGTAGCTACATACTCATCATTATCACCAGTCACTTCTGTAGCATATAGCCCAAAAACTGTTTCTGCATAAGATGGGGCAGTATTTTCTAAACCATTTACTACTGTTGAGTATTGACCAATTGCTTTATTATTAAGACCTCCTCCAATAAATGAATATTTCCCGCTTGAAATATTGTTTTCTCCACCTACAACTATTGAATATCCTAAATTGCTTGCAGTAGCTTGGTTATTCATGCCCCCAACTACTATAGATCTAGCAAAAGTGCCACCGCTTGCCCTATTTTTAAGACCACCTCCAATAAATGAATCCTCTCCGCTAGCTTCGTTATCAAATCCACCCACTACTGTAGCATAATAACCCCCGGTAGCTCGATTTTTCCTTCCGCCTACTACAACCGGATAATAACTTCCTGAAGCCTGGTTTTCCCTTCCCCCTAAGACGACGGCATAATTCCCACTTGCTACCTCAGTATTAGCACTTCTATCCATTTGCAAATCAACAGCATAAATGCCCCTCTTGTTTCCTCCAGTACCTGTCCCATCAGGTTGTTTTGCAGTGATTGCCCCATTCCCTTTGGGTTGTATTACAAAATCAACGTTTGTGGCGGCATTGTCAGGAGTTAATTTCACACCGGTTTTGGAATCATAGGTGTAATTTGATTCGCTGAAGTTGACCAACGAAAGGTTTGTCCATGCCGAACCATCGTAATAATAAAAGCCCTGGGCACCATCGTTCTGGTAAACAAGCAAACCTGTGGCAGGATCAGCAATGGCTGTTCGCAGGGCTTCTGTCATGCGCGGAATTAACAAGCCTTTGCTTGTTGATTTTACATCCAACATGGCTGAGTTGTCGGGGTTGCTGCCATCGGCGTTGATGCCTACGTTTTGGGTATAGCTTTGTAGGGCCAACAGCATTGAAGCTGCAAATAACAGTAGTTTGTTTTTCATTTTTCCTGATTGAAACTTTTTAAATTTGGAAATTTATAATGTTGGTAAAACCGGAAAAGCCCTGACTTAATTATCAACTGACTTGTGCAGGTTTAAATGACTGTTTTGACGCAAATCATGATTCCGGTCTGCAAAGTCATCAAATTTCAGATATTAGCTTGATAACAAAAAAAATAATACTGAAATCAGTTGCTTTGCATCTGTTGTAAAAGTAAAAACATTGAAATATCCCTATGTAAAAAACAAACCTGAACTGGTCTCATTTTTATAAAACAGGACTATGTTGTATTAAAAAATTAAAATCCGGAACAATTGAATGATCAATTAATCACGCTTTGAAAATTGTGAAGCATAAGCTCCCGGTGTTGTTCCGGTAAATTTTTTAAAAGCTACAAAAAAAGTATTTTTGGAAGAAAATCCGGATAGCAACCCAATCGCCTCAATGGTATAATCTTTCGTTTTGATGTCTTCTATAAGTCCCTTTGCATGCTGGACGCGCCATTCGTTACGGTAATCATTGAAAGACTGTTTTTTGATTTCCTTGAAATAATACAAAAGATGATGCGCTGGCAGATTGACTATTTTTGCTAAAAAACTGATATTGCAATCCTTTTGTAAATATGGTTTTTCAGTTTCCATACAGGTTTGTGTCAGGCTTTCTATATATTTCATATACTTAAAATCAAATCCAGGGCTACACTTTTCTTCAAACAAATCAGGCGATTTTTTTGCTGATGACTCATCAATTTGATGATGATGTATTATTTTTTGGGAAACGACCTCCGGCACATTAAAATGTCCCATGCCATAAAGTACCGAAGGATAGAAAAAAGGTAATAAAATTGTACCCAACAAAAGTGTCCCGCTGATAAAATGAAATAATATATTGTGATGATAAAATTTCAAACTATTAGTTAAGAAAATTTGCACAACTACAAAAGATTGGGTTAATGACAATAATGCAATGATGATAAGTAAATAGAATAACCATCTTGAATGAAGGGATGATCTTTTATTTTTCCCACTTTTAAAAACAGTTTTATCCTTTAAAATAACTAAACGAATGGAAAAAACAGCATACACCAAAACAAATACATATCTGAACAGTATATTAAACTTAGTTGGAATAAGCCACCCGATATATTCCTGATTATATCGAACAAAGGCAAATTGATCATTAATCAGTTCCTGAGCAATTTGATTTTTTAGTTCCCAGGATATGAACAGATATTTTATTGTAGTTAAGAATATTATGATTGCAGGGATCAAATGGAGTATGTCTGTAAGTCGAAACTTGTGATCATCTGACAAGCTGTTCCTCACATAAAAAAACAAAACCGGTCCGATCAGGTATCCCAAAAAAGCAGTATGGATATAAAGTAAGCTTATCCAAAAAACTGAATCGGAATACATAACTACATATTGAGCATAATTATACAGGCATAATATGACAAAGAATAGCCCAAGGTACACGGTCTCAGGCCTTTTCCGGATGTTAAAATAAACCAGTATGACCGACAGAAATATTCCAAATATTGTTGAAATCTGCTGAACCATTATAATATATTATGTAATGCTTTGTTTTTGAAATGTTGTTTTATTTTGGAGTGGCGAGTCTCCATAATTACCAGCTTCCTGATATTTTCAAAAATAAAAATCTAATTTCTGAGTAATCATTAATTTTTGGTAATTCATTAATTGAGCATGTTATTTAATGCAACGGTCACAACTTTTCCCTTTTCGCCTGCTAACCTGGTACGGCCATCATAGGGAATGACTTCCTGCAGTGTTGATCATCATCCTTTTTCTCCCTGAGACCAGAGAGGAAGCACGCTCATCCAATTCATTCTGTCCCGCAAAAGCCCGGATAAAACTACTGATCTTTTTTTATTTCACCAAATACTTAAGGCCGGGCTGCAACGGTGTAATAACGGTTTGCAGCTATGCCCGGTAGCCGTTTTGCGGGCTTCGTCACTGTCCAAAGGCACAATGTTTCTGCGGGGTACGTTGTTTCAAGTTGCTCTTTCATAGGCTATTGGGCATAGGTGCTGTTATGTTGCGTTTTTTCTTATACAGTTATGGGATTAATCTGTATCTGTCCACCAATTGCTCTTAATACTTT
>Ga0209573_1001572_pt1 | contig 34225 bp, 29 predicted proteins | sample TNRBio252014_DNA_FD_185870 | JGI IMG/M metagenome (GOLD analysis project Ga0209573, IMG submission 185870) | Wastewater treatment Type I Accumulibacter community from EBPR Bioreactor in Madison, WI, USA - TNR Reactor_6/25/2014_ DNA (SPAdes)... | ecosystem: Engineered > Bioreactor > EBPR >...
GAGGCCGACGTGGATCGCCTGCGCGAGGAGAACCGGGCGCTGAAGGGCTCTCTGGGCATCGACGATCTGCTCGTCGGCGAATCGGCGGGGATGAGGCGCGTCAAGGAGCTCGTCCTCCGGGCCGCCGCCTCGCGGGTCGGCGTCCTGGTGCGGGGGGAGAGCGGCACTGGCAAAGAGCTCGTCGCGCGGCTCCTCCACTCCGCGTCCCCCCGCCGCGATGCCCCGTTCCTGGCGCTCAACTGCGCGGCCGTTCCCGAGACGCTTCTCGAGGCGGAGCTCTTCGGCATCGAAAGGGGCGTGGCGACGGGTGTCGAGGCGCGGCTCGGGAAGTTCGAGCTGGCGACCGGCGGCACCATCTTCCTCGACGAGATCGCCGATGCGCCCCTGGCCATCCAGGCCAAGCTCCTGCGGGTGCTCCAGGAGCGCGAGATCGAGCGGATTGGCGGACGGCGGCGGATCCCAGTCGACGTCCGGGTCGTGGCCGCGACGAACATCGACCTCGAGAAGGCGATTCGCGAGCGGCGATTCCGGGAAGACCTCTACTACCGGATCCGCGTCGTCGAGATCCCGCTACCGCCCCTCAGGGAACGCCGCGAAGACGTGCCCCGCCTCATAGGACACTTCCTGTCGCGGATCGCTGCACGCGAGGGGCGGCGCGCGAAGGCGCTGACGCGCGAAGCGGTGGCCCGGCTCCTCGACTACCCCTTCCCCGGAAACGTCCGAGAGCTGGAGAACCTCCTCGAGGGGGCGGCAGCTCTCGTCCCGGGCGACACGATCGAGGCCGGAGATCTCCAGCTCGGAGCCTCCCGGACGCCCGAAGGGCCGGGCGGCTCTCTCGATCTCGCCACACTCGAGATCCAGCACATTCGGCGGGTCCTGGATTCGGTCAGCGGGAACAAGAGCGAGGCGGCGCGCATTCTCGGAATCAACCGCCGCACGCTCTACCGGAAAAACGTGGCAATGTGACACTATGGGTCTAATTGCCCCATGCATTACAAAGTGTTACGGCAGAGTATCTTGAACTCGCGTACGGGTCCAAGAGAATCTCGATGTGGCAAATTGGCTCGATCTCAACCGCGATGACAACGTTGCGTTGATTCGCCAAGTTATTGATTGTAAAGGCTTTGTTCGTTCCGCCGGAGCCGCTGGTCGATATGGCGCAGGTGTTGCGTCATTCCGCCGCGGGAGGAGCCGATGGAACGCAGCGTGGATCGGTTCGATCGTCGGGTGGCGATCTCGCGGGCGGAGCGTCCGCAGGGAGCCGCCGGGTGGTCGGAGGCGACCGGTGACGAGGAGCGCCTGCCCGTTGGCCTGCTCGTTCTCCTCGCCGGAGAGATCGGGGTGTTCGCGGCGCTCGCGGCGTCGGGTAACATGCCCTCGATCGTTTCCGTGCTTTACCGAGCGCTCCTGACGCTCTGACGAGTCACCTCCTTGTCGATGTCGACGGCCGAGCCCAGAGAAATCCACCTCACCATCCCGGTCGCGCCGGAGATGGAGATAGCCGCCACGGCCCAGGTTGCGGCCCTCGGCGAGTGGATGGAGCTCGGGCGCGACAAGATCGACGAGGTGAAGATGGCCGTCGTCGAGGCCTGTATCAACGCTTTCGAGCACAGCGGGACCCTCGATCACAAGGTGGAGCTGAAATTCCGGGTCGCGACAGAGGCCGACGCGGGCGGCGGACGGACGTTCCTGGAGGTCGACGTCCTGGACAACGGCCACGGGTTCGACCCTTCGCGGGTGACGGCCCCCCAGATCGGCGAAAAGCTCCGCGCCCCCCACAAGCGGGGGTGGGGCCTCCGGATCATCCGGAGCCTCATGGACGACGTCAGAATCGTGAGCGGTGAGCGCGGGACGATGATCGTGATGCGGAAGTACCGCTGAAGGGCGACGATGAGCGAGACGCTGAAGGTGACCCTGGAGAAGCCCGATGGGGCGGTCGCAATCCTCCGGACGGACGGCTACATCAACAACACCGGCGGAGAGGAGATCGCCCGCCAGGCCTACACCCTCCTCGGGGAGGGAACGGTACGGCTCCTGCTGGACCTAGAGAAGACGAAGATCGTCAACTCGATCGGCATCTCGATCCTGATCGAGGTGTTGGAGAAGGTCCTCGACCAGGGCGGACGCCTCGCCTTCTGCCATCTGACGCCGACGATCGAGAAGACGTTCCAGATCATGGGCCTGGCGCAGTACGCGCGGATCTTTCCCTCGCCCGAGCCGGCCCTGGCGTGGCTGCGTGGTGAGGCGGAGTAGCACCCCGCGATGGGAGCCGACGTCCCGGGGGCCCACGCGCTCCTCGCGACGATCGAACCGGCCTCGGTCGGCCCGGCGCTTCTCGAGCCGGTTCTCGACGCCCTCCTGAAGGGCGCCGGCGGGAGCCGGGGCCTCGCTCTCGACGCCGCCTCCCGTTTCCACCACGCCTCACGCGGCCTTCAGATCACCCCTGCGGACCTGGCCGAGCTCGCCGCGGGCCTCGCCCGGGGCAGCGCGCACGTGGCCAGCTACGACGCGGCTCTCCTCGCGAGAATGTTCGGGCAGAACCCTCCCGAGGGGGAGCCCCCCTTCGACCCGCGCGTCGTTCCCCTGACGGCGGGAGACGACACGCTCGCGTGGATCGCCCTGGAACGCTCCCCAGCCGACCCGGTCGGTTTCGCCTCGATCGCGGCGCACGCCGCCTCGCTCCTGGCCTGGGTGAGGATGTCGGAGAAAGTCCGGGAGGCCGACTTCGAGCTGAAGTACCGGGTCTGGGAGCTGGAGAGCCTCTACGACGTCGGACTCTCGATCGCCGGGACCCTCGACCTCGAATCGCTCGCCGACGAGATCCTGATGAAATCCGTATCCCTCCTGAACGCGCGGAGCGGGACGCTCGTCGTGAGGCCCGGAGCCTCGCCCGACGGGGAGCCGCAGGTCTTCATCCGGAGCATCGGCACCCCTCTCGTCGACGACGGCACCGTCCCGGATCCGGTCGGGAGCGTCCTGGTCTGCAACCGAAGGGAGGATCGCCCCCCGGCGCTCGCGGCCGCTCCCGCCGAGAAGCTCCTCGCCGTGCCGATCTCGTCGGACGGCCGCCCGCTCGGCCTCCTCGTCGTCGCCGACAAGGAGAACCGCGCCGGGGGCATCGACGATTTCGGCCCGGCGGACGTCCGGATTCTCTCGCTCTTCGGCAACCAGGCGGCCATCGCGCTCGAGAACGCCCGCCTTCACCGCGACGCGGTGGAGAAGGAGAAGATGGAGCGCGAGATCGAGATCGCCGCGTCGATCCAGCGGGCGATCCTCCCGACGACGCTCCCGGCCGTGAACGGGATCCTCATCGCCGCCGGGAATCGCCCGACGAAGCAGGTCGGAGGAGACTTCTTCGACGTCTATCCGCTTCTCGACGGGCGCGTCGCCTTCTGCGTCGCCGACGTCTCGGGAAAGGGGATTCCGGCCGCGCTCCTCGTCTCGACCGTCCACGCCTGCATCCACCTTCTCGTGGAGGCCGGGGCGTCGGACCTGACGGGGCTCGTCGCCCGGATCAACCACCACCTGGCCCGCTTCTCCGCGACGCGGAAGTTCGTGACCCTCTTCGTCGCCGTTTTCGACCCGGCCGACCGCAGCCTGACCTACGTGAACGCCGGCCACAACCCGGGCATCTGGATCTCGGACTCGGGCGTCGCGCTCCTGCCGAGCGGTGGTGTCCCGATCGGGATGTTCGAGACCGCAAAGCAGGTCGAGACCCGCGTCGTCCTCGCGCCGGGCGACCTCGTCGTCCTCTATTCCGACGGCATCACGGAAGCCGGCGACGCGAAGGACGAGGAGTTCGGGATGGAGCGGCTGACGGAACTGCTCGAGGCGGGACGGGCGCTGCCGCCGAACGTCCTTAAGGACCGGATCTTCGCCGCCGTGGAGTCGTTCACCCGCGGCGTCGCGCAGTACGACGACCAGACCGTCCTCGTGGCCCGTCCCACCTGAGGCCCTTGAAGCCCGAAATGCCGGTGGATCGCTGCCTCGGCGGGCAGGTAGAGGAGGCGATAGGATGCCTCTCCCCGTTTTGAGACGCCTGCGGCGGCACGCCGCTCGCTAGAATGTCCGGTCGTGACAGGTACGCTCAGGCACGGGACCGGGAGAAAGGGGCTGGTGCTTCTGGTGGTGCTTCTCGGAGGGCTCCTCGGGACGGGGTGCCCCGGCCCGAAGGACGATCCTGACCCGACGGCCCGAGCCAGGGCCGGGATGGTGGAGCGTCAGATCGCGGCCCGCGGCGTCAAGGACGAGCGCGTCCTCCAGGTGATGAGAGAGGTACCCCGCCATCTCTTCGTTCCGCCCGACCAGGCCTCGCAGGCGTATGCCGACCACCCGCTTCCGATAGGGAGCGGGCAGACGATCTCCCAGCCCTACGTCGTGGCGTTCATGACCGAGCAGCTCGCTCTGAAGGGAACGGAGCGGGTCCTCGAGATCGGCACGGGCTCGGGATACCAGACCGCCGTCCTGTCGCGCCTCGCCGGGAAGGTCTTCTCCATCGAGATCCGGCCCGAGCTGTCGGCCGAGGCGACGGAACGCCTGAAGGCGGTCGGTGCAGCGAACGTCCAGATCCGCACGGCCGACGGCTTCTACGGATGGCCCGAGGAGGCGCCGTTCGACGGCATCCTCGTCACCGCGGCGCCGGAGACGATCCCTGAGCCGCTCCTGGCACAGCTGGCGCCGGGAGGTCGGATGGTGATCCCGGTCGGGGGCTTCTACCAGGAGCTGAAGGTCATCGAACGGACTCCTGACGGGTTTCGTGAGCGCAGCGTCCTTCCCGTCCGCTTCGTCCCCTTCGTCGGGGAGGCCGAGCGCCACCGCGGCGACCCGGCTCCCAGGTGAGCGCAGGCACGCCGCAGGACGGCGTCGCGCGGTAAGCTCGTCCCGGATGCGCGCCCTCGTCGCGGCAGCTGTCGCCATCGTCGCCGGGATGGCGGTTCACGTGTCCGCGGACGTCGATCCGCGCGTCCTCGCCCGTCCGTCCGTCAGGCCCTACACCGAGAGGGACGGTCTTCCCCAGGGAACGATCCACGCGATCGCGTTCGACGCGCAGGGCTTCTTGTGGGTCGGCACCCAGGACGGCGCCGCCCGGTTCAACGGGCGGGCCTGGACGCGGGTCGACATGCCGGACCGGACGGTCTCGAACTTCGTCCGGACCGTTCTCCCCGCGCGCGACGGAAGTCTCTGGTTCGGGCGGGAAGAGGGCGGCGTCGTTCGGCTGCGCGAAGGTGTGGCCACGGTCTTCGACCGGGCCGAGGGCCTTCCGTCGAGCCGGGTGAATCACCTCCTCGAAGCGGCCGACGGCGGGATCTGGGCCGCGACGCACGGAGGGGGCGTCGCCCGGTTCACGGGGGCGGGATTCGTCCCGGTGGAAGAGGGGCTCCCCGACCTGCGCGTCTGGCAGCTCCTCGAGGGTAGAGGCCCCGGAGGGGATCGCCGGCTCCTGGCCGCGTGCGAAGGGGGTGTCGCCGAGCTGGTCGACGGGGACCGCTGGACGAGCGTCGACCTCGGAACGTCCCTGGCGGGAGTCAGCGTGAACTCTCTCCTCGAGACGGGGGAGGGAGAGGAGCGGGCTCTCTGGGCCGGGACGTTCGGCGCCGGGCTGCTGCGCTTGAAGAAGGGGCGCGTGACGCGGTTCGGGCCGGAAGGCGGCCTCTCGAGCCGATTCGTCACGAGCCTCGCCGCCATTCCCGGAGCCGGGGGCTCGCCGGTCGTATGGGCCGGCACTCGCGACGCTGGTGTCTTCCGCTCCCGGGGCGACGAGTTCGAGCCCGTCGTCCTCGGGACGCCGACGAGAGAGATCTACTCTCTCGCCGGTGGCGTCGGCGTCGATACCGAAACGCTTTGGATCGGGACGCGCGTCTCCGGACTCCTGAGGGTCCAGGAAGCGCCCTGGGCTGCCCTGGACGTCGCGTCCGGCCTTCCCGGAGACCAGGTCTACTGTTTCCTCGAGGAAAGCCGCCCCGGAGGACGCGCAGCGACCTGGATCGGGACGAATTCCGGCGCGGCGGTCCTCGAGGACGGGCGGGTCGAGGCGCACGGCCCCGAAACGGGGCTCCCCGCAGCACAGGTCCGGTCTCTGGCCTCCTATCGAGAAGGAGGTGGTGGCCGGGCCGTCTGGGCCAGCGTCGTCGGTTCCGGGCTCCACCGCTTCGACGGCCGGCGCTGGAGCGCCGTCGACGCCGGACCTTCCTTCCGTTCCGACGACGCGTCGGTCCTCCTCGCCGTCGACGGCGGAGAGGAATCGCCGGAGCTCTGGGTCGGGACGGAGAAGTCGGGCCTGGGCCGGCTCTCCAAAGGGCGCTGGACCGCCCTCGGCGTCGCCCAGGGGCTCCCGAGCGACTCCGTCCTCTCCCTCCTCACGACCCTCGGCGAAGCCGGACGTACGGTGTGGGTCGGCACCCGGGGCGGCGGGCTCGCTCAGATCGTCGGCGATCGCGTCGCAGCGGTCTACGACCGGGGCTCTGGGCTCCCGAACAACAACATCCTCTCCATCGCGGAAGTGCATCGGACCAACGGCCGGCGTGAGCTCTGGGTCGGCACGCGAGGCGGTGTCGCGCGGAGGGCCCTCGACGACCCGAGTGCGTCCTGGTCGACCTTCTCGGTCGAGACCAGCCCCCCGCTGCCGAACGACAACGTCCTTCTCGTCGCCCCGGGCCGCGACGGACGCGTCTACCTCGGCACGAACCGTGGGGTCGCCCGCCTCTCACCGTCGGCGGGCGGTGCGGATCCCTGGGAAGCCGTGACGTTCGGGACGAACGAAGGCCTCCCGAGCGCCGCGTGCAACCAGGGCAGCCTCGTCGACTCGGTCGGCCGTGTCTGGGTCGCCACGAACGCGGGGGCCGCCGTCCTCGATCCAAACAGCAAGGAGGGCGGTGCCCGCCGCCCCCACCCGCTCGTCGTCGAGCGCTTCGAGGTGTCCGGCGCGGCGCGGCGGGCCACGGGAGGGCTGCGCCTGTCGCCGAAGGAACGGGACGTGGCGTTCGAGTTCGCCCTGCTCGCGTTCCAGGGGGAGTCCCTCGTCCGCTACCGGAGCCAGCTCGTCGGGTGGGAGGCGGTCCCGTCGGAGTGGGTCCCTTCGTACCGAAGGGAGTTCACGAACCTCCCGCCGGGGCACTACACGTTTCGCGTGTGGGGACGGGACGCCGATGCGAACGTCAGCGGACCGGTCGACGTGCTGTTCGAGGTGACCCAGAGCTGGTGGCGGCAGCCGGCCGCGCTCGTCCTCTGGGCCCTCCTCGCCAGCGTCCTCGGTCTCCTCGCGGTCCGCATGCGGGAGACCACGCTGCGCCGCCGGGCGGTAGAGCTGGAGGCGCTGGTCCGCCTGCGGACGGGGGAGCTCTCGGAGGCGCGCGACGTGGCGGAGGCCGCGACGGAGAGCAAGAGCCGCTTCCTCGCCCACATGGCACACGAGGTCAGGACGCCCCTGAACGCGATCCTCGGCTACTCGGACCTCCTGGCGGACGAGCTCAGGGACCGGGGCGCAGACGACCTCCTCGCCGACCTCGAGAAGATCCGACGCGCGGCCGGCCATCAGCTCGCCCTCGTCACCGAGGCCCTCGATCTCGGAAAGATCGAGGCGGGGAAGGCCGAGCTGCACCTGACGCAGTTCGACGCGGCACGCCTCGTCCGCGAGGCGGCGGAGATCGCCTGGCCTCTCGTGAAGAAGGGGCACAACCGCCTGGAGTCGGATGGGGTCGACGCGCTCGGGACCGTCTTCTCCGACGAGGGAAAGATCCGGCAGGTGCTCCTGAACCTCCTGAGCAACGCCGCCCGCTTCACGGAGAGGGGGACGATCCGGATCGAGGCGGCCCACGCCGACGACATGCTGACCATTCGCGTGCGCGACACGGGTGTCGGGATGTCCCCCGAGCAGCTCCAGCGGGTCTTCACCCCCTACGCCCAGGCGAGCGCGGGGACCTCGGCGGTCTACGGCGGGACCGGTCTCGGCCTCGTCATCTCCCGCGGCTACTGCGAGCTGCTGCGCGGCGCGCTCGAGGTGGAGAGCGAGCCGGGGAAGGGCTCGACGTTCACCGTCACGCTTCCCGTGCGGCTCGAGCGGCGCGGCGGGGCGCGATGAGCGCACGAAAAGCGCGAGAAGGCGCCTGAAGGCGTTCGTTCATCGCGACGGTCGTCGGGCCCGGATGGGCCACGGCGGCGGACAGCTCGCCTGACACTGGTTCCCTGCCGGCTGTCCTCCTCCTCCATGTCGAGGTGAAAGCGGTGAAGAAACCTGTGCAACGCCGGGGCGAACAGGACGCCAGCCGCGACGACCAGGAGCCCGCCGGCTCCCGCGTGAAGAAGCCGGCGGTGCAGAGAACCGCGAAGCGGCAGTCGGGGATCGGCACGGTGCTCGAACAAGGCGGTCTCCGGTCGGCATCTGAGAACGGAGAGGTCGCCCAGCGGCTTTCCGCGCGCCGGGCAGGCCTGCGCACCTCGCGGCCGAAGGGGCCGCGGGAGTGGAGCTTTCCGCCGCCGGATTCATCCTGGTCTGCTACTTTTTCCCTGTGACCCCCGTCGCGGCGCAGACCGCCTCCTCGCTACGCTCTGGTCCGTCGACCCTGGCCGCCCGCGCCATCGACCTCCTCCTGCTCGGCGTATTGGGTGCTTCCGTCGCGGGCGTCGTCGCCCTCGCCGAGCAGTGGGGGGCGCCGCTCCGCGAGGCCGTTCCGATCGACCTCTCGCCCTCTGCGCTTCCCGGCTACACGCTGCTGTCGCTGTCGCGCGGCCTTGCCGCGTACGTTCTCTCCCTCGCGTTCACGCTCGTCGTCGGAACCCTCGCCGCGCGCTCGCCACGCGCCGAACGCGTCCTCGTCCCGATGCTCGACATCGGGCAGGGAATCCCGGTCCTCGGCTTTCTTCCTGGCCTCGTCCTCGGCATGGTCGCCCTCTTCCCACGGACGAACGTCGGCCTCGAGCTCGCGTGCATCGTGATGATCTTCACGGGGCAGGTCTGGAACATGGTGTTCTCGTTCTACGGCTCCCTGAAGGCCGTTCCCGCCGAGCTGTACGAAGTCTCCCGCCTGAATGGCTTCTCGCGCTGGAAGACGTTCCGGACGGTGGAGCTTCCCTCGGCGGTGATCGGCCTCGTCTGGAACTCGATGATGTCGATGGCGGGCGGGTGGTTCTTTCTCACCGTTAACGAAGCGTTCGTCCTCGGAGGGCGGGATTTCCGCCTCCCGGGCGTCGGCTCCTACATGGCCGTCGCCATCGAGCGCGGGAACACGCGCGCCATGGTATGGGGAGTCGTCGCGATGACGGTGATGATCGTCGCAGTCGACCAGCTCCTCTGGAGGCCGCTCGTCGTCTGGTCCCAGAAGTTCCGCGTGGAGGAGACGGGCTCCGGGGAGCCGCCGACATCCTGGGTCGTCGCGCTCCTGAAGCGCTCGCGCCTCCTCAGGAAGCTGCTCCGCTCCCTCCGGCGCGCACGGGAGGAGGCGCGTGCGAGGGCCGCGGCGCGCGGCGCCCTGCCGGGAACGGGTGCTTCCCGGTCCGGCGTCCTGCGCACTTCGGCGTCGCTCCTCGGCGGCGTCCTCGCGACCGCGGCCGCACTCTGGGGCATGGTGCGTCTCGGAAGTCTCCTCGCGCGGGTCCCGGCGCGCGAATGGGGCGTCCTCGGCCTCGCCCTCGGTGCGACGGGCCTCAGGACGGCCTATGCGCTCGTCCTCGCAGTCCTCTGGACCGTGCCTGCCGGGATCCTCCTCGGCCGTTCCCGCACCTGGTCCCGCAGGCTCCAGCCGGTCATCCAGATCGTCGCCTCGTTCCCGGCGCCGATGCTCTACCCGCTCGTCACCGCAGCCCTCCTCTTCGCGGGCGCCCCGTTCGGCGGCATCGCGGCCGTCCTGATGGTCCTCGGGGCGCAGTGGTACGTCCTCTTCAACGTCCTCGCCGGAGCGAGCGCGATCCCGGGGGATCTGGGCGAAGCGGCCGACGTCTACCGCGTCTCAGGTCTCCGGCGCTTCCTGACGCTCGACCTGCCGGCCGTCTTCCCGTTCCTCGTCACCGGGCTCGTCACGGCGGCCGGGGGCGCGTGGAACGCTTCGATCGTCGCCGAGACGCTCGTCTTCCGCGGGCGCGAGCTGACGACCTTCGGCCTCGGCTCGCTCATCACCCGCGCCACGCACGAGGGGAACTTCCCGCTCCTGGCCGCCGGCGTCCTCACGATGTCCTTCGCGCTCGTCCTCCTCAACCGGACCGTCTGGCGCCGGCTCTACCGGCTCGCAGCGACGCGGTACGCTCTGAACCGATGAACGCCGCTCCGCCCCCGATCGCTGCAGTGAGCGGCGTCCGAAAGACGTTCCGGGACGAGTCGGGGCGCGAGCGCGTCATCCTCGAAGGTGTCGACTTCGAAGTCCGCAAGGGAGAGGTCGTCGCCGTCCTCGGCCCTTCGGGGTGCGGGAAGTCGACGCTCCTGAGGATTCTCATCGGGCTGATCGAGCCGACCGCGGGGCGGGTCCTCGCTCACGGCGAGCCGCTCTCGGGGATCCACGCCGGCGCCGCGCTCGTCTTCCAGAGCTTCGCCCTCTTCCCGTGGCTCTCCGTCGAGGAGAACGTCCGAATCGGCCTGACGGGGCGGAACCTGCCCGAGGCGGATGCCGCCGCGCGCGTCCAGGACGTGATCGCCCGAGTCGGTCTCTCGGGGCACGAGCGTGCCACTCCGAAAGAGCTCTCCGGCGGGATGAAGCAGCGCGTCGGGATCGCGCGGGCCCTCGTCTCCGGGCCGGAGCTCCTCTGCATGGACGAGCCCTTCTCGGCCCTGGACGTCATGACGGCCGAGCTGCTGCGCGCGGAGGTGTACCGCCTCTGGTCTGACGGCGACACCGGCCTTTCCTCGGTCCTTCTCGTCACGCATCTCATCGAGGAGGCCGTCACGCTCGCCGACCGGATCGTCGTCCTCGGCGCGAACCCGGGCACGGTCCGCCGCGAGATCCCGAACACGCTGTCCCACCCGCGCGAGCCGCGAAACCCCGAGTTCCTCCGGATGGTCGAGAAGATTCACGACGCCGTCACGGGCGTCCACCTCCCGGAGGAGGAGCCGGCCGCCGCGCCCATCCTGCCCGGTCGCGCCGCGATCGGCCCGTTCGTCCCGCTTCCGCCCGCCACGGTCGGAGAGATGCTCGGCCTGCTCGAGATCCTCGCGGACCATGGCGGCGAGATGGACCTCTTCGACGTCGACGCCCTGACCGAGTGGGACTTCGGTCGGACGATCGCGGTCGTGAAGGCGGCCGAGCTCCTCGACCTCGTCGATACGCCGAAGAACCGCGTTCTCCTGACGGACCCCGGCCGGTCCCTCGTTGCCGCCGCCCCGCGGGAGAAACCGCTTCTCTTCCGACGACAGCTCCTCGGCCTCGGGACGTTCGTCACCGTCGTCCGTGCTCTCGCCGGGCGCGAGGACGCCTCGGTTCGCGGAGGGGAGGTCCGCGACATGCTCGCAGAACGTCTCCCCAACGAGGCGACGCACGCCCTCTTCGAGACGCTGGTGAACTGGGGGCGCTTCGCGCAGCTGCTCGACTACGACGCCAGTGCCGACGAGCTGGCTCTCTTCAGCGCGCGCGCCGCGGACGCGGACGCCTGAGGCGGGCCCACTACCGTCTTCTCCCGCCTTCTACCGCCTTCTACCGCCCGTCCTCTCCCCACTCCTTCAGCTTGCGGTAGAGCGTCGCGACGCCGATGCCGAGCCGCTTCGCGGCCTTCTCGCGGTGGCCGTTCTCGTCACCGAGGATCGCGAGGACGTGCGCCCTCTCGACGTCGGCGAGCGTGTCGCCCGAGGCGCCGGAGCCGCGGGCGGGACGGGCGATCTCGTCGGGGAGGTCCTCCGCGTCGACCCGGGCGCCGTCGGCCAGGACGGCCGCGCGCTCGATCGCGTTCGCCAGCTCGCGGACGTTGCCGGGCCACGGGTGGCGCAGGAGGAGGCGCGCCGCCTCCGGGGTGAAGCCGCTCACCTTCGCGCCAGCCCGCCGGGCGGCGTCGACGAGGAGCGCCTTCGCGAGGGGCAGGACGTCCTCCGGCCGTTCCCGGAGGGGCGGGATCGGGATCTCGATGACGCGAAGGCGGAAGTAGAGGTCCCTGCGGAAGTGGCCCGTCTCCACGTCCCTGGCGAGATCCCGGTTCGTCGCGGCGACGATGCGCACGTCGATCTTCCTGTTGCGGTTCTCGCCGACCCTTCGCACCTCGCGCTCCTGGAGCGCGCGCAGGAGCTTGGCCTGGAGGCCCAGTGGCACCTCGCCGATCTCGTCGAGGAGGAGCGTCCCTCCGTTGGCCGCCTCGAAGAGGCCGGGCCGGTCGGAGGCGGCGCCGGAAAAGGCGCCGCGCGCGTGGCCGAAGAGCTCGCTCTCGAGGAGATTCTCCGGGAGGGCGGCCCCGTTGATGGCGACGAAGGGGCCGCCGGAGCGCCCGGAGCGTTCGTGGATCACGCGGGCCAGGACTTCCTTGCCGACGCCGCTCTCGCCCGTGAGGAGGACGGAGGAGTCGACGCGCGCGACGCGACAGGCGAGGTCGAAGGCGCGGCGCATCCCGGGGCTGCGCGCGATGACGCCCGGGTGCTCCTCCTCGATCTTCAGCCGCGTCAGCTCGCTCCGGCGCACCCTCAGCTTCGCCTCGGTCGCCCGGAGGGCATCCCGGACGCGGGCGAGCTCGCCCTCGAGGCAGAGTTCCGAGAGGCCTGCGAGGGAACGCCGTGTCGCCTCGTCCCAATCCTCCTCCGGTTCACCGGCCATCCGGCAGACCGCGTCCCCCTTTCCGACGCACGTCTCCTCGATGACCCGGATCGAGCGGCCGTGCACGGCCGTGAGGTAGCCGCTCGCGAAACCGGTCAGCGTCCAGCAGACCGGCTCGTCCGCGAGGCCGAAGTGAAGGAGGTGCTGCTCGGCCTCGTACGACTCCTCCCAGATCGCCTGCGAGAAGTGCCGGGGCCGCGCTCCCGTCTCGCGAGGGACCGGGCGGAACGTGACGAGTCCCTTCAAGCGGTGCAGCCGTCCGCCGGCCTTGATCCACTCCTCGGGGCTCTCCCAGTCGAACGCTCCCTTCATCGCCTCGGCGGTCCGGAAGCCGTGAGCCCAGCCGAAGCGGTAGAGGACCCCTCGGGCGACGGAAAGGGAGAGCGTGTCGATCAGCTCCTTGCGGAGCAGGCCGAGGGCGGCCGTGTCGAGAAGGACGGCCCGCTCGCCGGCGAAACGGTAGACGCCCCCCTTCGGGTCGGCGTCGAAGAGGGTGTCGAGCGTCAGGTCGTCGGCGCGCATGCCCGGATCATCTCAAATCGAGATGGGCCCTCCTCTCGATTCGGTTGACTCGCCCGGGCTCGGCTGCGGATGGAGACACGCACGTAGTTACCATGGAATGGTTTGGGCGTCTGAACCGGCGAACGCAGGGGCGCCCTCTCCTGGAACGCGGAATGCAGACGAGGTATCGGGGGCAGCCGCAACCGGACTGCCCGGGAGGTCCCTGATGATCACGATCCGAAAGAGCGACGAACGAGGGCACTTCGACCATGGCTGGCTCGACACGCGCCACACCTTCTCCTTCGCAGACTACTGGGACCCCGCGCACGTGCACTTCCGCGCGCTGAGGGTCCTGAACGAGGACCGCGTCGTCCCGGCCGCCGGCTTCGGCACTCACGGCCACAGCGACATGGAGATCGTCTCCTACGTCCTCTCGGGCCGGCTGGCCCACAAGGACAGTCTCGGGACGGGCTCCACGATCGTCCCGGGCGACGTCCAGTACATGAGCGCCGGGACGGGCGTGAAGCACAGCGAGTTCAACGACTCGACGTCGGACCCGGTCCACTTCGTCCAGATCTGGATCGTCCCCGACCGGAGGGGGTACGAGCCGCGCTACGCGCAGAAGCCGTTCGCCGATTCGGAGAAGCGGGGAAAGCTGAGGCTCGTCGCATCGGGCACGGGGGACGACGGGTCGATCGCGATCCGGCAGGACGTGAACCTCTACGCCACGATCCTCGGTGATGAGAGCCGGGTTCCCCTCGAGATCGCCCCGGGCAGGCACCTCTGGGTCCAGGCGCTGCGCGGCGAAGCCGAGGTGAACGGGCACCTTCTCTCGGCTGGCGACGGTCTCGCGGCGTCGGACGAGACCTCGTTTACGCTGCGCGGCGCGGGGGCCGAGGCCGAGCTTCTCGTCTTCGACCTCGCCTGAATCACCGCGCAGAGCGGTCTCTCCCGCGCGCGGGAGAGAATCGCGATCGTGCCGATCCTCAGCATCGACTCTCCGCGCCTCTCTCTCGTGGCCGCGACTCTCCGCCACCTCGAGGCGGAGCTGGCGGGACGTGCTTCCCTCGCGGCGCTCCTCTGTGCCGAGGTTCCCGCCTCGTGGCCTCCGGGCGAGTACGACCGACACGCCCAGGAGTATTTCCAGGGCCGGCTTGCGGCCGCATCCCCGGCCGACGCCGGCTGGTTCGGCTGGTACGCGATCGCGGCAGAGCCGCTCTTCCCGTCTCCCACGCTCGTCGCGGCCACGGGCTTCCTCGGGCCGCCCGACGCGGACGGCACCGTGGAGATCGGCTATTCCGTCATCCCTGAAGCGACCGGCCGCGGCTTCGCGACGGAGGCGGTGAAGGCGCTGCGAGCGTGGGCGATCGGCAACGGCGCGGCGCGCGTCATCGCCCACACCACGCGAGCGAACGAGGCCTCGGTCGCCGTCCTCCTGCACTGCGGCTTCGTCGAGGAGGGGCCGGGCACCGAGCCCGGAGCGATCCGGTTCGTCGCCGGACCGTCCGCTTTCTGACCTCGCCTGTCCCCGGGCTCAGGTTCGCCCGTCGGCCGTCAGGAGAGCGCCATAGAGCTCGGGACGCCGGTCACGGAAGAAGCCCCACGACGCCCGCTCCCGCCGGATCGCCGCGAGGTCGAGCGTGACGACGCGGACCCCGGTTTCGTCTCGCCCCATCTCGACGAGGAACGAACCGTCGGTCCCGGCGACGAAGGACGAGCCGTAGAAGAGCTGACCGTCCTCCTCGCCGATGCGGTTCGCGGCGGCGACGGGGATGACGTTTGACACCGCGTGTCCGACCATCGCGCGCCGCCACCGGTCGCGCGTGTCGAGGGAGGGGTTCGCGGGCTCCGAGCCGATCGCCGTCGGGTAGACGAGGACGTCGGCGCCGCCGAGGGCGAGGGCACGCGCGCACTCGGGGAACCACTGGTCCCAGCAGATTGCCCCGCCGACGGCGCCGGCCTTCGTGGCGAAGACGCGGAAGCCGGTGTCGCCGGGACGGAAGTAGAACTTCTCCTCGTAGCCCGGGCCGTCGGGGATGTGGCTCTTGCGGTAGGTTCCGAGGAGCGCGCCGTCGGCGTCGATCATCGCCAGGGTGTTGAAGTACGCATTGCCGGCCCGTTCGAAGAACGAGAAGGGGAGGACGACTCCGAGCTCCTTCGCCAGGATCCGGAATCGTTCGAGCGTGGCATTCCCTTCGACGGGACGTGCCCACTCGAAGAACGCGTCCTTCTCCTCGCGGCAGAAGTAGGGGCCCTCGGGGAGCTCGGGCGTGACGACGAGCCGGGCGCCCTGCCCGGCAGCCTCGCGCACGAGCCCTTCGACCCGGGCCACGTTCTCTTCGCGGCTTCCGCCGAGCGCGCACTGGACGATCCCGAGGGTGAGGAGGTCGCCCGTCATCCGCGTGTTCCTCCGGCCGGCTGCTGCTGGCTGATGCAGTGAAAAGCCCCTCCGCCGAGGAGGAGCTCGCGCGCCGGAACGTCGAAGACGCGCCGGCCGGGGAAGAGCTTCTCGATGCGTTTCAGCGCCGGGCCGTCGTTCGGGGTTCCGTAGACCGGCACGGTGACGGTCGTGTTCGCGACGTAGAAGTTCACGTAGCTCGCCGCCATCAGCTCGCCCTCGGGGTCGGTGACGACGCCGGGCGACGGCACGGTGAAGAGCTCGAGCCGGCGCCCCCGCGCGTCCCGCATGGCCGAGAGGTCCCGGATGATCTCCTTCAGAGCTGTCGCATTCGGGTCGCCGCCACCGGAGGGCTCCATGCAGACGACGACTCCGGGAGCGACGAAGCGGGCGACCGTGTCGACGTGACCGTCGGTGTGGTCGTTGATCAGGCCGTCGCCGAGCCAGAGGACCTTCTCGGCGCCGAGGCCCTCCTCCAGGCGCCGTTCGAGGGCGGCCTGCGGGAGATCCGGGTTGCGGTTCGGGTTCAGGAGGCACTGGCGCGTCGTCAGGAGCGTTCCCTCGCCGTCGGGCTCGACCGAGCCCCCCTCCAGGACGAGCTCGTCGCGGAACGTCGTCAGTCCCGCCGCCTCGGCGACGCGCATCGAGACCTCGGCGTCGCCCAGCAGGTCGTACTTGCCGCCCCACCCGTTGAAGGCGAACGAAGCGGCCGCGACCTCGCCCGCCGCGGACGTCAGGAAGATCGGCGCGATGTCGCGCATCCAGATGTCGCCGAACGGGATCTCGTGAACGCGGGCCCCGAGTCCGGCGAGGCGCGCGCGCGCCTCGTCCGCCCGCGCCGGCGTCGGCGCCAGGACCTCGAGCTTCTCGCCCCGTGGCACGGCGTCCGGCCCGGGGTCGGCGATGGCGCGCGCGAAGGCGACGAAGGCATCCTGAACCGGGCCGAGCGCCTCTTCCCAGAGTTCTCCGTGGCTCGGCCACGCGAGCCAGCACGCCGCGTGAGGCGCCCATTCGCCGGGCTGAGCGAACCCGGCGTCGCGGGGCGATTTCACGGCAATTCGGGGCGGGTCAGGTTGCGGACACCCTTCGCTTCGACGACGACGTCGTCCTCGACACGGATGCCGCCGAAGGGGGTGAGGCGGTCGACGAGCGCCCAGTCGAAGTCGGCGGCATTCGGGCCGCTGCGGTGGTCCTCGAGGAGCATCGGAATGAAATAGAGCCCCGGCTCGATCGTGAAGACCATCCCTTCCTCGATCGTCCGCGTCGTCCGGAGCGCCGGGTACTCGGCGGGCGGCGGCGCGAGGGTCCCTTCGCGGTCGGCGAAGCGGCCCGCCACGTCGTGCACCTGGATGCCGAGGAAATGCCCGAGGCCGTGGGGGAAGAACGGGCGCGTCAGCCCCTTCTCCACGGCGACGTCGCCCGCCACCTTCAGTATGCCCGCGCGGTGCAGGAGGTCGCCGACGAGGTGGTGGGCTCGCACGTGGAGGTCGAGGTACTTCATCCCGGGCCGCGGGGCGGCGGCGAGCTCCTTCTGGAGCGCCTCCATCCCGGTGATGAGGTCCCGGAAGAGCGCGTCGCACCCGTCGCCGGAGTAGGTCCGTGTGATGTCCGAGCCGTAGCCGCGAACGGCGACCCCCGCGTCGACGAGCATCACCTTCCCGGGCGCAGCCCAGGTCCCCCGCTTGCCGTGGTAGTGGAGGGTCGCGGAGCGCTCGTCGAAGCCGATGATCGTCGGGTAGGGGAGCTGCAGCTCCATGACGCCGGCGGCGGCGAGGAAGGCGTGGTGCACCTCCATCTCGGTCGCGCCCTCGCGGAAGGCATCCTCGGCGGCCCGGAAGCCGCGCGCGGCGGGGACGGTCGCCTCGGCGAGCGTCTCCACCTCGTAGGCGCTCTTGTACGAGCGCTCCCAGTCGAGCCGCGACACGAGCCCCTTCGGGTTGACCGCCTCCGCGGGAATGCCGCGCGCGGCGGCCTCCTCGACCGCTCCCCCCAGGAACGCGGTCTTCACTCCGTTGGTCCCGACGGCGGCCCAGACGGCGTCGGGCGTGGCGACGTCGAGGACGTCGAACACGGCGGCGACGAAATCGGGCGCCGGGTGCGGCGGCTCGTACCAGAAGTCGCGCGGAACGTACCTCACGAGCCGCGGCTTCTTCCCGGGCCGGAACTCCACGACGTGGCCGGGGCCGTCCACCGGCGCCCAGTGCGTGAAGTGGGGCGTCGGGACGAACGGGGCGTCCTGGTCGTCGGCGAAGTAGGTGTGCGGCGTTCCGGAGTGGAGGAGGAGCCGGTCGAACCCGGTCTCGGCGAGGGCGAGCTCCGTGGTCCGGCAGCGCTCGGCGACGTGCGCTCGGTAGAGGTCCGCGAGGGCGCTCTTCATGGGGTGGATGTTAGCGAACCAGGGCGCCGAAACGCTCCCTGCCGTGAAACGGCCCCACGAGTCCTTCCGGGCCGGACGGATCAGGCCGGCGAGGGGAGCCCTTCGCCCATTCCCGACGCCTCGACGAGCCGCTCGAGCGCCTCGACGAGGCTCCTGCGGGTTCTCTCGATCTCGAGGCGCAGCTCCTCGACGCGGATCTCGGCGAGCGCCTTCGCCCGCTGGCCGCGCAGGCGCGTGCCGGCCGCGGCGGCCGAGAGGGCCGCGGCGTAGTCGGCCTTCAGCTTCTCGAGGTGCACGGCGGCGCGCATGCGGGAGGCCTCGAGCTCGGCGAGCCGGCTCGAGGCCGAGGCGAGCGCCGTCTCGCGCCGCTCGGCCCAGCGGGCCGAAAGCTGCTCGGCGCGGGCGTCCCAGGCCGCCTGCGCCGTGTCGAACGCATCCCGCGCCCTCTCGAACGTCCGTGAAGAGAAGTGCCAGACGGCCCGCTCCCGGGCGAGGCCGGTGATCTTTTCGGGCACGGGGCGCAGGTCTTTCGCGATTCCGAGGAGCCGGCCGAGGCGGATGAGGTAGAGGCTCGGGTCGACCTGCCACCAGAGGAACCCCTGCGCGGCCGAGGCCTGGAAGTGGTGGTGGTTGTTGTGCCACCCCTCTCCCATCGTCACGAGCGCCAGGATGAAGCTGTTCCGGCTCGTGTCACGCGTTTCGAAGACCCGCTTGCCGAAGACGTGCGTGACGCTGTTGATGGCGAACGTCCCGTGCCAGAGGAGCACCGTCGAGAGGAAGAACCCCCAGAAGAGGCCGGTCCAGGAGAACGCGAGCCAGAGGCCGAGGCCGTAGAGCATCGGCGCGAGGAACTGGTTCCGGTCGAGCCAGACGAGCTCGGGGAACTTCGTGAAGTCGCGGATCGCGTCGGACTGCGTCGCCTCGTACTCGTCGGCGAGGATCCACCCCATGTGGCTCCACCAGAAGCCCTTCTGCACCGGCGAGTGGATGTCCTCGGGCTGGTCGGAGAAACGGTGGTGGTGGCGGTGGTGCGCGGCCCACCAGAGGACCCCCTTCTGCGCCGCCGTCTGGCCGAGGAAGGCCATGACGAACTGCCAGAAGCGGTTCATCCGGTACGTCCGGTGTGCGAAGTACCGATGGAAGCCCGCGGTGATCGCGAACATCCTGACGTAGTACGACCCGAGGCAGAGGGCGACGCCTTCCCAGGAGAAGTCGAGGGCCAGGATGCCCAGGGCGGCGGCATGGACGAGGCCGAAGCCGAAGGCGGCAGCGAAGCGAATGCGGGGGCGGGGCGTCGCGTTCATGCGCGGGTGTCCTGTTTCTGGCGCCTCGGCCCTTCGGGACCGGCCGCCGGACGCATCATCTCACGCCGTTTCCGCCGCGAGACGGTCCTGCGCTTCCTGCATCCGGGCGTGCACCGTCGCGACGAGCGTCTCGAGGTCTTCCTCCCCCAGCCCTTCGGTCGGAATCGCAGGGAGGACCCGGAGCCGGATCCGTCCGGGGAAGACGAGGAGGCGGTGCCCGTCGAGAAGGTCGTGCAGTGGCGTGCAGATGATCGGGACGATTGGAACCTGCGCCGCGATCGCGAGGTGGAACGACCCCTTCTTGAACGGCAGGAGCGTCGGGCCCCCGTTGCGGTGCCCTTCCGGAAAGACCCAGACCGAGATCCGCTCCGCCCTCACGCGCGCGGCGGCGGCGGCGATGGAGGCGATGGCCCTCGGGAGGTCCCTCCGGTCGAGGAGGATGTTTCCGGCTGCCCGGAAGAACCAGCCGAAGACCGGAATCCTCTCGATCTCCTTCTTCCCGATGACGACGGCCCGCCTCGGGAAGAGCCCCCCGTAGACGACGATGTCGAGATTCGACTTGTGGGTCGCCATCAGGACGGCCGGCGCCGACTCGGCGAGGCGTTCGCGATTCTCCACCGTCACCCGCCAGCCGAGGAGCGTCACCATGATCCAGTGGAAGCTGCGGGAAAGCTGGAACGAGGCGTTCCCGCGCGGGCGCAGGGCGACGTAGAGAAGGCCTCCGATGGAAACGGCGACGAACGAGAGCGCGCCGAGGAGACAGGCGAGGAGGAAGTGGACCCGTGCGAGGGCCCTGCGAACCGGCCCCCTCACGCGCGGGCCCCTTCTATGGACGCGCCGTGTGGCGACGGGAGAATCGGTTCGCCCGCGCCGTGTGCCAGTTCGCGCTGCACGTTCGACAGGTCTGATCGGACCCGCGCCATCAGCTCGTCGAGGTCCCCGGGGCCGAGGCCCTCGGTCGGCACGGGCGGGAGGACGCGAAGGCGGATCGTCCCGGGGCGGAGGATCCAGCGGCGCGCGTCGAGCACGGCCGAGAGCGGGCTGACGGCGAGCGGGAGGATCGGGAACTGTGCGCCGAGGGCCAGGTGGAAGACCCCCTTCTTGAACGGCAGCATCTCGGCACCCATGTTCCGGTGCCCCTCGGGCGCGACCCAGACGGACACTCCCACCGCCTTCGCAGACTCGGCCGCGCGGCGAATCACCTCCATCGCGACGGCGGTGTGCCGGCGGTCGATCAGGACGTTCCCCGTCGCCCTCCAGAGCCAGCCGAAGAGCGGAATCCATTCCAGCTGCTTCTTGCCGATGGCGATGGCGCCGGGCGGGAAAACCTCTCCCACCACGATGACGTCGAGGTTCGACTGGTGGCGGACCATGACGACCGAAGGACTGACCTGGGCGAGCCTCTCGACCCCCTCGGCCTCGATCTTCCAGCCGAGGACCCTCTGCATGACCCGCGAGTAGGTCCGGGCGGCGAAGACGGCGGCGTGTCCCTTCGGCCCCCGAGCGAGTGCGACGGCGAGCGCCGCAGCGGAAACGACGGGGAGGAGGAGGCCCCCCACGATCGACGCGGCGACGAAGTGAAGCGTGTAAACGCAGCGACGGAGGAGATTTGGCATGCGACCCGGTTCCGGGAAGCCGCATTATCTCCGCGATGGAGGCGGGCATCGTGATCGTCGGCGGCGGGGCCGCGGGGCTTCTCGCCGCCGTGTCGGCCGCAGCCCGGCTTCGCGAGGCCGGGAGCGCCGCGCCGGTCGTCGTCCTCGAGGCGGCGCGCGAGCCGGGGAGGAAGATCCTGGTCTCCGGGGGAGGCCACTGCAACGTCCTCCCGCTGCGCGAGGCGCGGGCGCGCTTCGTCTCCACCTCGCCGCGCCGTCTCGTCGACCGCACTCTCGACCGCTTTCCGCTCGCCGGGCAGCGCGCCTTCTTCGAGGAGATCCTCGGAGGGCCCCTCCGGGAGGAGCCGGAGTCGGCGAAGCTCTACCCGCCGTCGAACCGCGCCCGGGACGTGCGCGACGCGCTCGTCGCGCATGCGCGCTCCGCCGGGGCCGAGGTGCGCTCGAGCGCCCCGGTCCGCGACATCTCGCTTCGCGAGGAGGGCGGCTTCGACGTCCGCCTCGACGCGGACTCCCTCTCCGCCTCCCGCGTCGTCCTCGCCACCGGGGGCCGGTCGGTCCTCGCCGGGGGAGCCGACGCGGCCGGATTCGACTGGGCCGCCTCCCTCGGGCACACGATCCGGACTCTCTGTCCCGCTCTCGTTCCGCTCACCGGCTCGTCGCCGGCCCACGCGGCGCTCTCCGGGATCTCTTTCGAAGCCGCCGTCACTGCCACGAGCGGCGGCGCGTCGATCACGACGCGCGGCGGATTCCTCTTCACCCACAAGGGCTGGAGCGGCCCGGCGGTGCTGGACGTCTCCCACGTCGTCTCGAGGGCGCTCGCCGAAGGGCGCCCCTTCGCCGTGACCGTGTCGCTCGGCGGGAGCGCCGAGGAGTGGGAGCCGGCCCTTCGAGCCCACTCCGGCTCCGGCTCCGTCCTGGGCGTCCTCCGGCGATCGCTGCCGGATCGCGTCGCCGCACTCGTCCTCGGCGAGGCGGGTGTCGCGGGCGACGTGCCGCTCCACCGCCTCTCCCGCGAGGCGCGGCGCGAGGTCGTCCGCGCGCTCACCGCGTTCCCGCTGCCGGTCGAGGGGACCGAGGGCTATCGCACCGCGGAGGTGACGGCCGGCGGCGTGGCGCTGGAGGAGGTCGACCCCGGAAGCGGCGCGAGCCGTCTCGTCCCAGGCCTGTTCCTTGCCGGGGAGATCCTCGACGCCACCGGTCCCATCGGCGGTTTCAACTTCCAGTGGGCGTGGGCTACGGGGAGAACGGCGGGCGACGGCGCGGCGAAGTCGTTTCTCGCCGGCGCGGCTGTCAGCCCTTGACGATGAACCCGCGTGCCGCGAGGAGGGTTCGCACCCTCTCGCGCACGTCCCCGGCGAGCTCGATGGCGCCGGGACGCACCGTGCCGCCCACCGCGCACGCCTTCTTCAGCGCCTTCGCGAGCTCCTCGAGGAAGGGCCCATTGTCGGGCAGGGCGTCGACGACCGTCACGCTCTTGCCGCCGCGTCCCTTCTTCTCAATTCGCAGCTTCGCCGTCACCTTCGCCGGAACCGGCTCGTCGAGCTTCTTCGAGCAGCGGCAGTCGTTCGCCGGCCAGCCGCAGGTCGGGCAGACCCGCCCCTTGTCGCTCGAGTAGACGACGCGTCCGTTCACGCGCCGATCATCTCAGAGCCTCCGTCGTCACGGCTCCTCGTCGCCTCCGGCGTCGGCCACGAGGAGGTCGAAGCCGTTCGCCCGGGAGAGGAGGCGGTCGACGATTCCGGGGACGAGGCGCGCGGAGAGGCCGCGGCGCGACGGGGGGCCGACGATCAGGACGGCGACATTCTCTTCGCGGACGAATCGGGCGATCTCGGCGGCGACGTCCTCCGACTCCCTCACGACGACGGTTGCGCCGAGCGTCATCGCGAGCTCGACGTTCTCTGTGAGCGCCCTGTGCTGGCGCGCCGAGAGCCGCTCGGGGCGCTCGCGCGAGCGGCGGACGTGGAGGGCGTACCAGCGCGTGTTCATCCGGCCCGCCGTCCGGGAGGCGCGGAGAATCAGCTTTCGCGCGGTCTCCGGGGCGAGCGGGATCGCGACGGCGACGCGGGCCTGGGGCGCCGGCGCCTCGAGGGTGCCGCTGTCGTGGGCGTCGGCCTCGATGTGGTCCGCCGTCTGGAAGAGCGTCAGCTCCCTGAGGCGCGTCAGCTTCTCCTCGGTGAAGAAATTCGCGAGGGCCTGCTCCGCCTTTTCGGCCGTGTAGACCTTCCCGATGCGGATCCGCTCCCTCAGCTCCTCGACAGGGAGGTCGACGACGACGAGGGCGTCGGCGCCCCTGACGATGCGGTCGGGGAGGCGCTCCCGCACCTCGATCCCGGTCACGGAGCCGACGACGTCCTGGACCCCTTCGAGGTGCTGGACGTTCACGGCGGCCATCACCGAGATCCCGGCGGCGAGAATCTCCTCGACGTCCTTCCAGCGCTTCTCGTTCCGGCTGCCCGGCGCGTTGGTGTGGGCCAGCTCGTCGACGACGACGGCGTCCGGCCGGCGCTTCAGGATGGCGTCGAGGTCCATCTCCGGTAGTACGACTCCCTGGTAGCTGACCTGCTTGCGCGGGACGACCTCGAGGTCGCCGATCCGGGCTTCGGTCTCCGCTCTTCCATGCGTCTCGACGTACCCGATGACGACGTCGGTCCCGTGGCGCCTCAGGCCGTGGGCGTCGTCGAGCATCTTGTAGGTCTTTCCGACGCCGGCGGCCATCCCGAGGTAGACCTTGAGCCTGCCGAGGCGGGCGTCCCGCGAGGCCTTTCTGAGGAAGGCCTCTGGGTCGGGGCGGCGGTCGTCCGGAGCTCTCGGCACGAACCCGATTATCGGCTTCAGGGGGACGGCGGCCGGAACGCTGCACGCTCGTCGAGAACGTCCAGGTTCAGCAGGAGGACGTTCACGCGCGGCTCGCCGAAGAGCCCGAGGAAGCGCCCCTCGGTGCGACGGGCGACCATCGCCTCGAGGTCGGGGGAGGGAATGCCGCTCTCCTTCGCGACGCGCGGGACCTGCCAGAGCGCGAAGCCGGGCGAGATGTGCGGGTCGAGGCCCGAGCCCGACGAGGTCACCGCGTCGGCCGGGACCGGTCCCTTCGTCCCGGGGTTCTCCGCGCGCGCCCTGGCAACCTCCGCGATCACCCGATCGGCGAGAGCCTTCGACGTCGGGCCAAGATTCGAACCGCCCGAGGCCGTTGCGTCGTATCCGCTTCCGGCCGCGGACGGGCGCGTGCGGAAGAGCCCCGGGGAGGTCACGGCCTGGCCGATGAGAGCCGAGCCGACGACCTTCCCATCGCGCGAGACGAACGACCCGCTCGCTGCTCCTGGGAAGGCGACCTGCCCTACCGCCCACACGGCTGCGGGGTAGCCGAAGCCCAGGAGGAGAGTGAAGACGACGATGAGGCGGACGGAGACGAAGACGTGGTCTTTCACGGCAGGCACCTCAGGCGAGCTTCACGGCGACGAGAAGGAGGTCGATCAGCTTGATCCCGACGAACGGCGCGGCGAGGCCGCCGAGGCCATAGATCAGGAGGTTGCGACGGAGGATCCGTCCCGCGCCGAGCGGCCGGTACGAGACCCCCCGGAGCGCGAGCGGGATGAGGGCGACGATGACGAGCGCATTGAAGATGACGGCCGACAGGATCGCGCTCTCGGGCGTCGCGAGCTTCATGACGTTGAGAGCCTGGAGCTGGGGAAAGGCCGCGACGAAGAGGGCAGGGAGGATCGCGAAGTACTTCGCCACGTCGTTCGAGATGGAGAAGGTCGTCAGGGCACCCCGCGTCATGAGGAGCTGCTTGCCGATCTCGACGACCTCGATGAGCTTCGTCGGGTTCGAGTCGAGGTCGACCATGTTCCCGGCTTCCTTCGCAGCCTGGGTCCCGGTGTTCATCGCCATCCCGACGTCGGCCTGGGCGAGCGCGGGCGCGTCGTTCGTCCCGTCGCCGGTCATCGCGACGAGATTCCCGTTCGCCTGCTCCTTCCGGATGAGGGCGAGCTTGTCCTCGGGGGTGGCTTCCGCGAGGAAGTCGTCGACGCCGGCCTCCCGGGCGATACTCGCGGCGGTGAGCGGGTTGTCGCCCGTGATCATCACCGTCCGGATTCCCATCGCCCGGAGGCGGTCGAACCGCTCCTTCATCCCGCCCTTCACGACGTCCTTGAGATAGATCGTCCCGGCGACCTTCCCGCCATCGGTGACGACGAGGGGCGTTCCGCCCTCGCCGGCGATCCGGGCGACGTCGCGGCGGACCTCCTCGGGGAAGCGCCCGCCCGCGGCCCTCACGAACGCGTCGACCGTGTCGGCCGCGCCCTTGCGCACCTTCCGCCCCCCTTCGAAGTCGAGGCCCGACATCCGGGTCCGGGCGGTGAAGGGGACGAAGTGCGCGTGCAGTTCCCGCAGCTCGCGGCCCCTCATGCCGTACTTCTCCTTCGCCAGGACGACGATCGAGCGCCCCTCGGGCGTCTCGTCGGCGAGAGAGGCGAGCTGGGCCAGCTCGGCCAGCTCGCGGGCGTCGAGGCCGGGCGCCGGAAAGAGCTGGGCCGCCTGTCGGTTGCCGAGCGTGATCGTCCCCGTCTTGTCGAGGAGGAGGACGTTGACGTCGCCGGAGGCCTCGACCGCGCGGCCCGACATGGCGAGGACGTTGTGACGAAGGACGCGGTCCATTCCCGCGATGCCGATGGCCGAGAGGAGGCCGCCGATCGTCGTCGGGATGAGGCAGACCAGGAGCGCCACGAGGACGGTCGGAGAAAGGTCGCTCCCCGAATAGAGGGCGAAGGGGCGCAGGGTGATCGTCGCGAAGAGGAAGACGATCGTCAGGCCCGCGAGGAGGATGTCGAGGGCGATCTCGTTCGGCGTCTTCTGCCGCTCGGCCCCCTCGACGAGCCTGATCATCCGGTCGAGGAAGGTCGAGCCGGGCTCGGAAGTGATCTCGACGACGATGCGGTCCGAGAGGACCCTCGTCCCGCCGGTAACGGCCGAGCGGTCGCCTCCCGCCTCCCGGATCACCGGAGCCGATTCGCCGGTAATGGCGGACTCGTCGACCGAGGCGATCCCCTCGACGACGGTCCCGTCGCCCGGAATCAGCTGGTTCAGCTCGACAACGACGAGGTCGCCCTTCCGGAGCGTGGAGGAGGGGACGCTCTCTTCGCGCCGTTCGGAACCGACGAGGCGCCGCGCGAGGGAGTCCGTCTTCGTCCGGCGGAGCGAAACGGCCTGGGCCTTCCCACGCCCCTCGGCGACCGCCTCGGCGAAGTTCGCGAAGTGGACCGTCGCCCAGAGCCAGAGGACGACCTGGAGCTGGAAGGAGAACGACCCGCGCGTCCCGACCCCGAGCAGGGCGAGCGTTGCGAGGACGGCGCCGGCCTCGACGACGAACATGACGGGGTTTCTCGCCATGTGGCGCGGGTGGAGCTTGCGGAACGAGTCGGCCGCGGCCCGGGTGAGGAGGGCGCTGTCGAGCAGCTTGACATCGGAGGGCCTGGTCATCGGTTCCGTCTCAGAACGTCCGGCCCGCGGCCATGAGCAGGTGCTCGACGACCGGGCCAAGGGAGAGGACGGGAAAGAAGGTCAGCGCCCCGACGACGAGGATCACGCCGGCGAGGAGGAAGGTGAAGAGTGGGCCGTCGACGGGAAAGGTCCCGGCCGACTCCGCCTGCCTCTTCTTCGCGGCGAGCGACCCGGCCATCCCGAGGATCGGGACGATCATCAGGAACCGTCCGAAGAACATCGAAAGGCCGAGAAGGACGTTGTAGAAATCCGTGTTCGCGTTGAGCCCCGTGAAGGCGCTGCCGTTGTTGCCGGTCGCGCTCGTGAAGGCGTAGAGGGCCTCCGAGAGGCCGTGGGGGCCGGCGTTCGCGAGGCTCGAAAGGCCGTCCTTCGTCGTGACGGCGGCCGCCGTTCCGACGAGGATGCAGAACGTCAGGACGAGGACGGCGAGCATCGCGAGCTTCACCTCCGCCCCTTCGATCTTCTTTCCGAGGTATTCGGGCGTGCGGCCCACCATCAGCCCGGCGATGAAGACCGAGAGGACGACGAAGACGAAGACGCCGTAGAGGCCCGCGCCGACGCCGCCGAAGATCACCTCGCCGAGCTGGATGTTGACGAGCGGGACGAGGCCGCCGAGGGGCGTGAAGGAGTCGTGCATTCCGTTCACGGCGCCGCACGAGGCGGCCGTCGTGATCGTGGCGAAGAGGGCGGTGTCGCCCGCGCCGAAGCGGACTTCTTTTCCCTCCATGTTCCCGGCTGTGGCGTCGACCCCGGCGGCGTGGTGGATCGGGTTGCCCCGCGTCTCGGCCCAGGCCGTGACGCCCGCGCCGGCGAGGAACAGGAGGCTCATGGCCCCGAAGACCGCCCAGCCGTGCCGGAGCTTCCCGGTCATCGACCCGAGCGTGTACGTCAGCCCCGCGGGGATCGCGAAGATGAGGAGCATCTCGAAGAGGTTCGTCGCGGGGCTCGGGTTCTCGTACGGGTGTGAGGAGTTGGCGTTGAAGAATCCGCCCCCGTTCGTCCCGAGCTCCTTGATCGCCTCCTGGGAGGCGACCGGGCCGAGCGGAACCGTCTGCGTCGCGCCGTCGAGCGTCGTGACCTTGGCCGAAGCCGAGAAGCTCTGGACGACGCCCTGTGACATCAGGACGATCGCGGCGGCGAGCGAGATGGGGAGAAGTACCCAGAGGGTCGCGCGGGTCAGGTCGACCCAGAAGCTCCCGATCGTCTTGGCCTCGGCGCGGGCGATCCCACGGATCACGGCCATCGCGATCGCGATGCCCGCCGCTGCCGAGAGGAAGTCGTGGAGAGCGAGCGCCGCCATCTGGGTCAGGTGCGACATCGTCGCCTCGCCCACGTACGCCTGCCAGTTCGTGTTCGTGACGAAGGAGATCGCTGTGTTCCAGGCGAGGGCGGAGGGTAAAGCGGTCAGGCGGTCAGGGTTCAACGGAAGGAGACCCTGGAGGCGCTCGACGGCGTAGACGCCGAGGACGCCGAGAACGGAGAAGACGAGCAGGGAGGATGCGTACGTCTTCCAGTCCTGCTCTTTCCTCGCCTCGACGCCGCCGAGGCGGTACACGAGACGCTCCAGGGGCCCGAGGACGGGGTCGAGAAACGTCTTCTCGCCGGAGAAGAGCCTCCTCATGTAGAGGCCTAGGGGCTTCGTCACGGCGAGGACGAGGACGAAGTAGGCCGCGATCTTGAGGAAAGTGACGGTGATCACTTCAGAGCCTCTCCGGTTTCAGGAGGGCGAAGAGAAGGTAGCCGAGGGCGAGCGTCGCGAGGACGAGGCCGGCGAGCGACTCAGCGCTCATCGCGATCCTCCGGGAGAAGGGCAGCGCATCCGCGAACGTAGAGAAGCGCGAGACCTCCGAGGAGGAGCGTCGCGAGGACGAGAAGGGCATCTGCCATGGAGCTCAGAGCGGATCGCCCGGTTTCGTCCGGGAAGACTCGACCACGAAGAGAAGGACTCCGACGGCGAGGGCGACGAGGAACGGCATGAGGAGATCTCCTTCCACGGTGGGGAAGGTGCATCCGCGGGCGTCAAGAAGTCCGGAAGGGAAGCGAAAGAAAGCCGAAAGGCGGCCGGGAGAACGCCCTGGGAGGGTCCGAGACCTCTCGTGCTCCCCAGGAGATCAGTCGCCGAGCGGCTCGGCGACGAACCTGTAGCCGACCCATGGTTCCGTGACGACGTAGCGGGGCGTGGAGGGGTCGGGCTCGAGCTTCTTGCGCATCGTGCCCACGTGGACGCGGACGACGTCGACCGTCGTTCCCGGCGCCCCCTTCCAGACGCGCGAGATGATCCGGGCCGTCGTCACGGGCTTGCCGGCATTCGTCGCGAGGAACTCGAGGATGGCGAACTCGGTCGGCGTGAGCTTCACTTCGCGGGATCCTTGGACGACGCGCCGCCGCTCGAGGTCGATCGAGAGGCCGTCGAATTCCAGGACCGTCCGGGCTGGAGCGAGGCCGCTCCTGCGGAGCTGGGCGCGAAGCCGGGCGAGGAGCTCCGGGACGGAGAACGGCTTCGTGACGAAGTCGTCGGCGCCGAGGTCGAGGGCCCGGATCTTGTCGACGTCCGCGCCGCGGACGGAGAGGACGACGATGGGCGTCGCGCCAACTCTGCGAATCCCGCGGATCAGCTCGAAGCCGTCGGCGACGGGCATGGCGAGGTCGGTGAGAACGAGGTCCGGCGCCCCCTGTCCGAAGAGTGCGAGGCCCTGGCGGCCCTCCGGTGCCTCGAGGACCTCGTAGCCCGCATCGGTCAGCTCGGCGGCGAGACCCCTGCGGATCGTCGGGTCGTCCTCCACGACGAGGATGCAGGCGCTCGCCCGGATCACGTCTCCATCCCCTCGACAGGCGTTGCGGCGGGCAGATCCACCCGGGCGATCGTCCCGCCGCCGGGGCGCGGATGCAACGACATGTGGCCGCCGTTCGCGGCGGCGAGGCCGCGAGCGATCTCGAGGCCCAGTCCCCTGCGGCCGCCGTCGGCGAGGTCGCCCTCCGATCCGGGCGGGGTCACCGGGGCCACACCGGGCCCCCGGTCGGCGACCTCGAGACGGACGAGTCGGGGCTCGACCGGGTGCCGGGCCGCCGTCAGCTCGATCGCAGTCCCGTCGGGCGCGGCACGCGCCGCGTTCTCGACGACGTTGACGAGGACCTCGACGACGAGCGACGGGTCGGCGAAGGCGTCGGGGCAGTCCGCCGCGATCGAGACGTGTACGGGGTGCGCGACGAGGACGAGAGAGAGCCCTTCCCTTGCGGCCCGGAAGAGGTCTGCCGGAGGGGTCGGCTCCGCGCGCGGGACGCTTCGGCCTGCTTCCAGGCGGGCGAGGGCCAGGAGGTTGTCGATCCGGCGGGCGAGCCGGCCGCTCTCTCGCGCGAGGTCGTCGATCGCCGCCCGCGCCTCGGGCTGCCCTGCGAGCCGCCGCCTGAGGCTCTCGATCGAGAGTCCGATCGCCGTGAGGGGGCTCCTCAGGTCGTGCGAGACGGCGCGCAGGAGGGACGTCTTCAGGCTCTCGCTCTGGCGGAGGGCCTCCAGGTGGGCGCTCTCCAGGAGAAAACGTTCCCGCTCCATTGCAAGGGCGACGAGCCGGGCGACGGGGTCGAGCACCGTCCGGCTCGCCTGCGTCTCCAGCACGACGAGGACGCCGCTCGCTTTCCCGCCGACGAGGAGCGGAAAGTAGACGTCGCGTGCACCGTCGGGCGCCGGCACCTCCGCGACCTCTCCCCGGTCGAGGACGACCCGGACGAGGCGTTCGTGCTCCGGTGCCAGGTCATGTCCGGACCACGAGACGACCGCCGGCCGGTTGCTCCCCTCGGCATTCTCGAGAAGGCCGCCGCCTCCTGCCCCGACGGAACGGAGAGCCCTCGCGGCGGCCTCGCCGAGGACGCCGACGCGATTCGTGGTGGTGAAGAGGTCGATCGAGAGGTCATAGAGGACCTCGATCTCCCGGCGCCGCCTCAGGGCGTCGGCGGCCTGCTCGCGCTCCCGGATCACGAGCCGGCTCACGACGACCGCGACGATGAGGAAGCAGAAGAGCGCGACCCAGTTCGCGGGCTCGGCGATCGTGAAGGTGTGAAGTGGCGGGAGGAAGAAGAAGTTGAAGGCGAGCGTCGCGGCGAAGGCGCCGATCACCGCAGCGCGCAGCCCTCGCGCGAGCGCGATGCCGAGGACGACCACGAGGAGAACCAGACCGGCGGTCGTCGAGTTCAGTCCGATGAGCCGTACGAGGGCGGTGGCTCCTCCCACGGCCAGAAGCGCCACGGCGATGTCCGCGAGAGCGGCAGGAAGCCGTCCGGTGTCCTGTCGCGGGGCCTGGGGCATGATTCCCACGCAGCGTCTCCGACTGCAATCTTACGGCTCGGCTCCTCGCCCGCACCCGTTCCTTCCTGTGTCACGATGCCGTTCGACCGTGCCCGACCACATCGACGTCACCGCCACCGTCCGTATCCCCGCCTCGGCCCTCGAGGCGCGGGGCGTTCGCTCGGGCGGCCCCGGCGGCCAGAACGTGAACAAGGTCGCGTCGAGGGCAGAGCTTCTCGTCGACCTCGCCCTCGTCGAGGGGCTCGACGACGGTGCGCGGCTCCGCCTCGCCGGGCTCGCCGAAGGGCGCCGTGACGCCGGAGGACGGCTTCGCGTGACGGCGGGGGAGAGCCGCGACTTTCACCGGAACCTCGAGACGGCGCGGGAGAAGGTGCGTGCCCTCGTCGCGAAGGCGCTCGTCGTCCCGAAGCGGCGCCGCCCCACGCGACCCTCCGCGGGCTCGCGCGAGCGACGGATCGACGCGAAGAGGCGCGACGCGCAGGTGAAGCGGACCCGCGCGACGCCTCGCCGCGACGAGTAGTCCCTACGGTCCGGCGATTTCCCGTCGCGTGATGGGCGTCGGCCGGCGCTCCTCGTCGACGTTCACGTAGACGACCTCGGCCTCCGTCACCTTCACCGCGGCGCCCGGGTTCCGCGCGCGCTGCGCCTCGACGGTCACCTTGATCGTGACCGAGGTCCTCCCGATGCGCGTCACCGTGCAGTAGAACGAGACGAGGTCGCCGACGAAGACCGGCTCGTGGAAGACGACCTCGGTCATTTTCACGGTCACCATGTGGTCGCAGTGGGCGCGGGCGGCGACCGCGGCGGCGAGGTCGATGTACGACAGCAGGACGCCTCCGAAGATCGTGCCGTGGACGTTCGTGTCCTTCGGCATGAGGGTGACCCGGATGGCGGGGCTGCGTCCGTCGTTCATGGGGCGATTATGTCCGCGAGGCCGGTAAACTACCTCTCCGGCACCGATTTCACGCGGGAGGTCCCAACTTGGCCAACGAGCTGTTCCTCGGTCGTTCCGTCACGAAGGCGCCCGCGCCGCTCGCGCTCGACCCCGACGACCTGATGACGCACGGGCTGATCGTCGGGATGACCGGCAGCGGCAAGACCGCGCTGGGGGTCCTCCTGATCGAAGAGCTGCTCAAGCAGGGGATTCCCGTCCTGGCCATCGACCCGAAGGGGGACATCGGGAACCTCGCGCTCGCCTTCCCGCGGCTCGCCCCCGACGAATTCGCGCCGTGGGTCCCCGCAGGGGGAGAGGCGACGCCCGAGGGCGAGGCGAAGAAGTGGAGCGAGGGGCTCGCGAGCTGGGGGATCACCGCGGCCGACGTCGCTTCCTACGCCGCCTCTCGGCAGGTGACGATCTTCACCCCAGGTTCCAGGAGCGGAGTCCAGGTCGACCTCCTCGGCGCGCTCGCCCCGCCGCCCGACGGCGCCGAGAGCGAGGAGGGGCGCGACCTGATGACCGCCTTCCTCGGCGGACTCCTGGGTCTCCTCGGGCGTAACGCCGACCCGGTCTCCTCGCGGGAGTTCATCCTTCTGGCGCGCTGCGTCGAGGAGATCTGGGCGAAGGGGGAGACGGCCACGCTCGAGTCGCTCGTCGGCGCAGCCGCGCAGCCGCCGTTCGGGGCGATCGGCGCGCTGCCGCTCGAGACCTTCTTCCCGAAGAAGGAGCGCGACGGCCTCGTCCTGGGGCTCAACAGCCTCCTCGCCTCTCCGGCCACGTCCGCCTTCCGCGGCGGCGTCCCGCTCGACATCGACGCGCTCCTCGGCGGAGGCCCGGGGCCGGCGAAGCTCTCCATCTTTTCGATCGCGCACCTCTCCGACCCCGAGCGGCTCTTCGTCGTCGCCACGCTCCTCTCTCGCGTCCGCTCCTGGCTCCGTTCGCAGCCCGGCTCCACGTCGCTGCGGGCGCTGATCTACATCGACGAGATCTTCGGGTTCTTCCCGCCGTCTGGTGAGCCGCCGACGAAGAAGCCGCTCCTCTCGCTCCTCAAGCAGGCGCGTGCATTCGGCGTCGGCACCGTCCTCGCCACGCAGAACCCGGTCGACCTCGATTACAAAGGACTCTCGAACTGCGGCTGCTGGTGGGTCGGGACGCTCCAGACCGAGCGCGACCGGCGCCGCCTCGCCGACGGCCTCACGGACGCCGCCGGCCTGACCGACGTCGACGCCCTCCTGAACCAGACGAAGAAGCGGACCTTCCTGCTCCACGACGTACACAGGAAGGGACCGGAGATCTTCGAGACGCGCTGGGCGATGAGCTACCTGCGCGGCCCGATGACGCGCGACGAGCTGACGAAGCTGAAGAACGCGGCGCCGCCGGCGTCCGCTTCCTCCCGTGCGGCCACCGTCACCGGATCGGTCGCTGCTGCAGCGGTCACCGCCGCCGCTCCCACGGCCCCGAGGCCCGCCACTCCCGTGGGCCCGCCCATGCTCCCGTCCGAGTGGCCCGCCCGCTGGCTCGACCGCCGCGGAGGCGACCGGGCCGTGCCGTACCTCTGGGTGAAGGCGGCGGTCCGCTACAAGAGCGGCAAGGGGACGTCGGACGAGATCACCTCGACGAAGCTCTTCCCGCTCGACGCGGCGACGCCGCGCGAGGTCGTCCAGGGCGACGTCCTCGACCTCGAAGGGAAGGAGCTGCGCGACGCGGCCCCACGCACGCTCGCGTACGGTGATCTCCCATCCTGGCTCGGCGCCAAGGGCGTGAAAGAAGCGGAAAGAGCCGTCAAGGAACGCCTCCCGGACCTTCTCGCCACGACCCTGATCCGCGACCCGCTGTCGGGTCTCCTCTCGAACCCGGGCGAGGGCGAGGACGACTTCGCCGCCCGCGTCGGCCAGAAGTCGAAGCCCTCGGCCGCCCTCGTGGAGCGCATCGAGAAGAAGCGTCGTGACCTCGCGACCGCCGAGCAGGCCGAGAAGGCCCGCTCGATGGAGACGATGGCCTCGATGGCCGGCGCCGCGATGGACGTTCTCGGCGGCCTCTTCTCGAAGAGGAAGTCGCTCAAGGTCGGCAAGGTCGGCTCGGTCCTCAGCAAGCGCCGCATGGAGGGCGCCGCCGAGACGAAGATCGAGACCCTCAAGGCGGAGCTGGAGGAGCTGGAAGCCAAGGTCGCCGCTCCCGACCCCGCCCGCTTCGAGAAGGTCGAGATCATCCCGACGAAGACCGGAGTCGACATCCTCGGAGTCGGAGTCGCCTGGGTGAGCTGACCGGGAGAGGGAGACCGAGAGACCGAGAGACCGAGAGACCGAGAGACCGAGAGACCGAGAGAGTCACTTCATCGTGCTGCACGAGCCGCGGCCGGGAGCGGCGTCCAGCGGCGCCTTCTCCGCGCGCGCGACCCGTGTCGGCCCCGCTGCGCGGGCCGCCGGGGCGCTCGCGGACTCCTCGCTCCGCCAAGACGGGGTCTGGTCTACGCTCTGGTACGAAACTCGATCTAGGCGGCTGACCGGATCTGGATGTTAAGGCCGAGGTCTTTGAGGCGGCGGATGAGTCGTTTGGCGGTTCGGTCGCGGTCGTGCTGGTCGA
>Ga0209573_1001573_pt1 | contig 34212 bp, 29 predicted proteins | sample TNRBio252014_DNA_FD_185870 | JGI IMG/M metagenome (GOLD analysis project Ga0209573, IMG submission 185870) | Wastewater treatment Type I Accumulibacter community from EBPR Bioreactor in Madison, WI, USA - TNR Reactor_6/25/2014_ DNA (SPAdes)... | ecosystem: Engineered > Bioreactor > EBPR >...
AAGGATTCACTTGGCAATCCACCCGCTATCAAGGTTCTACTTGGGCAAACCGACTGCAAATAATGGAGAACGGTTCAATGGGTTATGCCGTAGGTAAAAAAGGAATGGTTGTTAAAACCATACTCCCCAATGACCGTCCTGATGACCTTGTAAAGCAAGAACCGTTCTGTGAAATCTATCCTAATCCTAATAAGGGAAAAATAATTTTACTTTTCTCGGCAATGAATCTTGATGAAACCAACGTCCAGCTCTACGACCTCAATGGTAAATTGGTGTACCAAACGGTGATTCATCCCACGGAAATACAAAACGAGTTTTCGGTAACCATCCCCGAAGCCGTACCGGGCGTGTATCAGGTGATCGTTCATCAGGGTACAGCCCGCAAGGCGATGAAGATCGTCATCGAATAGTAATTTATTCATAGGATATAAATCAAACCCCGCCCCAAGTTTAGGCTTAGTGGCGGGGTTTGCTTGTGTAGATTATACCGATTTCACAATTTGAATCGTTCAAACGTTTGCCCGTTAAACTTAAATGCTCCATTTTCGTGTGTGCCAAGCCAAATAACACCTTTATTATCCTTGTAAATATAAAACAAGGTAATGTCTTTAGCATTCATTTGAACGGGATAATGGACAATATTTTTTCCGTCGTATTTCCAAACACCATCACGATAAGTGGCAATCCATAAATTCTGATCATTATCTTTTGTTATGGACAAGTATTCATTTAGATTACTGTCCGGCTTCCCGTCTAAACTACCTATACTTTTCATTCTGCTGTAAAAGGGTTGCTCGTTTTGTTTATTGTTATAAACATTATAACAATATTCTGTGTTGAACCAAAAATTCCCATTTTTATCTTCCGCGATAGCACGAACACCGTTAGCGGGTCCGTTGTGAAGTTCAGTAACGTCTTGTTCACTAATCCAATCAAAAGACTTACCATCATATCGACAAACCCCAAACGGATTCGTGCCAAACCAAATGTTTCCTTTGGTGTCTTTGTATATAGTATAAATACCATCCTCAACATGGTTGGGATTTTTCAAAAAATAGTCCTCGATAAGTTTAGTTTTAGGAAGCTGTAATCTATATAAATTACTTCCATCATATTGGTACACACATCTTGGGCAATCAAAACATTTGAACCACAACGCATCGTCAATTAATTTCCAATCGTTATCAGAACTATTCGTTTTCTTTAAGGCACTAAAACTTGTTCCGTCAAATTTACTGATTCCTTTAGGCGTGTTAATGTAAATATTGCCTATTTTATCTTCTTTTATTTCTTCAATTCTTTTATGAGGTAACCCATCCTTGGTTGTAAAATGAATGATTGCGTGTCCATCATATTTATAGAGTCCCTCCTGCCAGCTTCCAAACCAATAATTATCTTTCCGATCCTGATAAACAACCATGATGTTGTTTCCCAGTTTTTTTACGGTATCACCCGGAGCTGTCGAGTGATTTAATTGCTCTAAATGAGCGGTTTGGGTAATGTTTTGCCCGTTACAAGAAGCTAATATAATCAGGATGCCGAAAACCAAACTATTTCTTAAACGCATGGAAATTTATTTATTGCTATTAGGCACAAATACTGTAGGAGTTGAAAACAGTATTGCAAATGTACGAATTATCTATTTCTCAATGCAAGAAATACCCTCACAGTTCAAAACGACCGTTACAAGGTATTAAATCGGCAACCACTTTTCATTTGATAGTTTTCTCCTTAAATTCGTAAATAACGGAATACTCCGGATCAAGTTTTGGCACCAGTAATCCGTTATAAAATCTTCCTATGGATAGGGGTATTTTCCCGTCATAGGTTTGTATATCTACCTTGGCTTGGAAGTGATAGGTCTTTGTTTGATGGTTCACCGTCAAGATAAAAGTATCTAATCTTGCGGATATATAACTGCTTGCACGCCAGACTAAAAACGTTTGCTTTTCGCGGTCATATTGAATATTTCTTGCAGGTAAGCATATGATAGGACGTATTCGTACATTTTTTTCAGTGTAAGTCGTAAATTGGCTGTCAGAGTAATACACATATAAACCCTGATGATAGTCGGAAAGATCCGCTCTGCTTACCAAACAATTCAGCAATTTGGAAGCATCATTACGATTTCGGTGATCAAAAAGTTGAATAATGGAAAGGCTTTCGACCGAATGCGATCGCAGGCAGTCAATCTTCGCGTTTTGGGCTGTAAGTGAGCCGATAGCCGAAACAAAACAGAAAATAAGAAAAAAGGCTTTCATAACGGACGTAAAGATAATCACATTGCCGATAATTGCAAGCCTTTGACCGTATTTACCGCATCGCCACGTCCGCCATCGCCAAAACCCCAAAGATCACCGAAGCGATACCATTCGTGGTGAAAAAGGCGAGATTGACCCGGCTGAGGTCATGGGCTTTCACTAAAGTATGTTGATACACCACTAATCCGCAAAAGATCACCCCGCCGAGCTTCAGCAGCCAGCCCTCACCCGAAGCATAGACGAAGTAGCCTACCGCCAGCACCGTCAAGAGATGCAGGAAAACCGATAAGCGTAATGCCCCGACCTTCCCCAGCCACACAGGGATACTGTTGAGGCGGTTATGTCGGTCGAAGTCTTCGTCTTGCAGAGCATAGATTACGTCAAAGCCCGCTACCCACGTCAGCACCACCAAGCCCAATACGATAATATACGGCGCGAAATGCTCCGTAACCGCAATGTACGCCCCGACGGGTGCTAACGCCAAGCCCAATCCCAAAACCAGATGACACAACGCCGTAAACCGCTTCGTATAAGAATAGCCCAACACGACAGCCAATGCAAGGGGCGACAAATAAAAACACAAGCGATTAATCATAAAGGCACTCACCATAAATAAACCCGCGTTGATGAAGACAAAAAGCAGGGCATTCTGCGGGGTGATGATGCCGGCGGGTAGTTCCCGAACAGCCGTGCGGGGATTAAGGGCATCAATCTTACGGTCGGCATAGCGGTTGAAAGCCATGGCGGCACTCCGCGCGAAAACCATGCACAGCAGTACATAAAACAGTTTATAACCGTCAAAGGTATTACCGTCCCGAAATCCGAACGCCAACCCCGTTAACGCAAAGGGAAGGGCGAAAACGGTATGGGAAAACTTGACCAAGGAAAGATACTTAGCGAGCATAGCGCAAAGGTACAAACAAATATTAACACCTCGTAGTATTGACCCCGTTGCTAATGCCCCGGACTTACTCTATTCCACGTGAGGTTTGGCTGTTTCCATCGCAAGTTCCTTGATTATCAAAACTTTTAACTAACCTCACATATTCCATGGGCTTTACGTCCGGTAGTAGAGACAAGACAAGGCATGCCTTGTCTTGTCTCTACGCGGTTCGGTTTCCCACCTGATAATCCGGCAAATTTTAGCCGAACCTCACGTTCTATTCCTTAAAAACGTCGGGCATAGCTAAACCCCATCCCGATACTCGTTCGGTCGGTGGGAATCGGGTACACATTCCAAGAGGTTTTCGCATCGGCGTTTTTCCGTGCCAAGCTAAAGGCGGAAAGGATGATCCCCGTTGTTCCCGCCGCTAAGTTGATGTAGGAAACGGTTTTTAGTCCGTTGTTGGTTGGAAATTCTTGGTCAATAAATCCGCCCCAGCCTAAGATCACCTGCCCTGAACCCAATACCACGCCCAGCACCCCGACAACAGGCGTTCGTTTTCCCCCCGCTAAATGAATCGTGTTCATCGTCATCATGGCTAAGGAAGCCCCGCCCAAAAGTGCTGTCGGTACGCCGTACCCTGCGGGAACAGGTGCTTCGCGTTCTGTATAATATCCGCCTCCGTAGGTGGGTTGGATCATGGCGCATTCTTCCTTCGTAAGTCCGCTTTCGGCAATCCATTGATCCAGCACAGCATCCTCCATATCGCTCAGGTAGTCGTATTGCCACTTTTCGTTGATGCTTTCGGCAATGGTTCTGCCGGCGGACTGTTCTACCAGATAGCCCACGGCACAGATGCGTCCGGCTTCATCTATAAAACAAGGTTTGCGTTCGTTCGGGAAACGTTCGTTGTGCGGAAAGATACCCTGCAAGCGGTATACGCGCAATAAATCCAGCAGGCGCAGGCGGCGATTAAGCAGTTCGGTCGGCAGGTCGGCAACATCCCGCTTACGCAGGAGGTCTTCCACATATTCCAGATGGGTTTGAATGCGGATTACTTCATCGGTTTGTGCATTCGGCATTTGCCCAAAGCGGAGGCGATAACTTTCATCACCCAACACGGCATTTACACCCGTACCCCGTGAACAGAAGGGAAAGCCCGTTATCCCCCAAACTAACAAAGCCAGTAACAAGATGATCTTTTTCATACGTTTTCGACGATTCTTACGCAGCTAACGCCGACCCGTAGCCGATTATTACGTCGCTTTGGAGAAAACCTGCGATAAGGATGGATCGGATTGCATCATAATCATCGCAGGTTTCGTCCGGTGAAGGTAATCCGATTAATCTTAACTTTGTCAACTGAAAAATAGCTCCTTATGCGTTTTCTTCTTTTGATCTTGCTTTGTTTATGCGTGATAACAGGCTTCGGACAGTCTGACCCGAAAGCCGATAGTTTGCGCCGGTGCATTCAGCAAGCCACCACCGATTCGGCACGGGTAGAAAATTTAGGTTTTTTAGTCGGTCACTATGCGAATAAGGGTAATGCTACAGCCGTTCAAACGACATTGAACGAAGCCTTCACCTATGCCAAGCAAATGAAAGACCCGTTTTGGCAAAGCTATGTCCACTTATTGGGAGTACTTTCGCATAGGACGTTGCAAGACTATCCGCAAGCCCTCAAACATATTGAGCAGGGTTTGGCACTTTTACCGAAGCAATTATCAAAACTACGTCTTTTTACAAAGGTTCGATTATTGGCTAATAAGGGAAATATACTCTTGTATCAGGGGGATTACCCCCATTCCCTCCAAGCATTTACCGAAGCTCTTACCTTGTCTCGTCAAATGAAAAAACATACTTTAGAAGGCGAGATGTTGGGTAACATATTCAGTATTTATCTAGAAATGAAAGATTATGAAAAAGCATTATCTTACATCAATCAAGCCTTAGTCATCTTTCGGCGCAATAAAGATGTTCATAACGAAGCCCTTACCCTCACCAATATCGGCTTGGTTCATTTTGACCTCAATCGGATGGATTCCGCCCGCTATTATTTCCACGAAAGTGAGCGGTTGTGCCGAAAAATCGGCTTGGAAAGCGGGCTTGCCTCCGCGCTGTCGGGAATCGGCGAAACGTACATCAAGCAAGAAAAGTATGCTGAAGCTGTCCGCTATTTTGAAGAAGGTTTAGCGATAGACCGCAAGAACAACGATCCCTACGGTTTGTGTCATAGTCTCGGCTTTTTGGGACAATGCTACTTACATTTGAGACAGTACGCGAAAGCCAAAACCGCACTGTTAGAAGGTCTGACCTATGCGCGGGAGATGAATTTTCTTTCAGAATTACAGGATAGCTATTTACTGCTTTCCGAATTGGGTAAAAAAACGGGGGATTTCGCCTTCGCCTACGAAAACCACGTCCTATATACGCAATATAAGGATTCCCTATTTAGCGAAGAAAAATCGCGTGAAATCGGACGTATAGAAACCGAACATCGCCTCCGCGAAGAACAGGAAGCCCGACTCCGCAAACAACAAGCCGAGCAAGCCCGCCTGCAAGTCGAAACCGACCGTCGGAATAACCTTCAGTACCTAACCATCTTTGGCGCGATTATTGGCTTGTTTATCGGGTTGTATTTGTCGGGGCGGTTTGCGATCCCCGTTCGGGTGATGGATGTAGCCTTGTTTGTGGGTGTTCTTTTGCTTTTTGAGTTTTTGCTCATCCTCTTTGACCCGCTCTTGGATCAATATACGGGTGGTATCCCCATTCAAAAGTTGGCATTCAATACCTTAATAGCTTTGGCAGTAGCCCCCCTTCACCGCGTTTTGGAAAGCAGGGTGCGTAAACGACTTCTCGTTACCCAAGAGCATAAGCGTAAAAGCTAGTACAAAAGCATTGATTATCAGGACTTTTACCCCCCCACTCCTATATCCTATTTTTTTGCTAACTTGCATCCCGAAAGCACTATATATGATAGTATCAGGCGGAATTAGCTTATTGTTGGCGTATTTGTTGGGGTCATTACCCTTTTCGGTTTGGATCAGCAGGCATTTTTACGGAGCGGACATCCGAACTTTTGGCAGTGGCAATGCCGGCAGTACCAACATGTACCGTACTTTTGGGTTCAAAGCGGGCTTCATTACTCAGGTTTTGGATGTATTAAAAGGCGTATTTGCCGCCCAGTTACCACATTATTTCCCCTTCTCGGATGCAGAAACGTTCACCCTTGTGCAACAAATCGCCTGTGGCATGGTGGCAGTTGTAGGGCATACCTACCCGATTTTTGCAAATTTTAAGGGTGGGAAGGGGGTCAATACGATCTTAGGCATGATGCTGGCGATCCATCCGGTAGGTTCTGCAGTGGGTTTGGGCATCTTTTTGCTGACAATGCTTACAGGCAAGATGGTTTCATTGGCATCGATGTGCGCTGTTTCGTCATTTCCACTATTTTTATTATTAAAAAAGCTGTTGGTACGAGCATCTTTCACCGCCGGGGAGAGTATTTTGTTGTATGTGGGGTTAGTTTTGGCAGTGTGGGTGATTTATACCCATCGGGAGAATATCGGGCGCATCCGCTCCGGCACGGAACGAAAGGTGGATTTGATTGCCAAGTTGCGTGAAAAATAGGGCAAACGGATATATTTTATTTTTTTTAACGGCATGGAAGGCATGAATCCGTCTATTTTATCGAAACAATTAGCTTGTAATTCAAAAAATGACTAACTTTGCGGTATATAAGAGTCGTTCCTTACTCTTTGGATGATTATTTTTAACTGCGGCGGCGTTGGATTAATTCAGTGGCGGTGAGCAGCAAAAAAATTCCCATCAATTAAGGTTTCACCGACACGGATTTATTTATTTTTTTCTATATATTTTTCATATGTTCAACCCAACCGCAGGAGTCGTTAAAGTTTTCTTCAAAGAAAAAGGCTACGGCTTCATCGAATCCGAACAACTCGGCAACGTGTTTTTTCACATCAGCCAAGTGGATCCTTCCGTAAGCGAAAACATCAACATCAACGACAACGTCTCGTTTGAAGTTGAACGTTCCCGCAAAAAACCGGGGACGTACACGGCAAAGAACGTCCAATTGATGTAATGCCATACACGCAGACTTAAACTCCCAAAGCCCCTTGCCTGAAAAACGAGGGGCTTTTTTATATTGATTCTCAAAAACTATTTATTTCTTTATCTCATGCAAACCACCCAATATACCTTAGCCGAATATCAGACCCTCTGCGCACCGATCAAAGATGTGCGGTTAGAGTATCATCGCGGAGCGATCTTGGCGATGCCCGGAGCGCGCCCCAATCATAACGCGATCAGTGTGCGTTTAGGTAGCATACTCGATCATTTCTTGTTGGATAAGGCTTGTCGCGTGCTGAATAATGACACCCGCGTTTATATCGAAAGCGAAGGCTTGATGACCTTTCCCGACCTCGTGGTGATGTGTGAAGAGGAGCAGATGTACGATGCCATCACGGTCTTGAATCCTACGGGCTTGGTGGAAGTGCTGTCATCCTCCACCGAAGCCTACGACCGAAGCGTGAAACTACCTGCCTACCTCTCGATTCCCTCCGTCAAGCAGGTGCTATTGGTGGCGCAGGACGAAATCAAAGTAGAATCCTATCCCGACGGCAACGTGTACCGAACGGGCGAAATGATCCCTTTTCTCGATTTATTGATCCCCATTGATGATATTTATTTGAAGGTCAAATGGTGAGGAAGACGCGAAAAAGTATAAGAAAAACTTTATCTTTGTATAAATGAGTACCAAATCGAACCTGATTGCTTTAATCGAATCCGTGGAGTCAGAAGCCTTGCTCCAAAAGATCAGTCTTTTGGTTGAAGAAGCGATTGCTCCCGAGCCTTCCCCCGAACTGGTCGCTGAACTGCAACGCATCTCCGATGCTTACGACCGAAACCCCACTTCCTTCAAACCCTATCAAGAAGTCTTGGCGGAAATTAGGGCGGAAATTACAGAAAGACGTAAAAACAAGTCGGCATGATCGAATATGAATTAGTAATTTCGCCGGAAGCTGACCTACAAATCCGTGAAACTGCTTTATCGTATGATGACCGACAGATTGATTTGGGTTTTGATTTTCTACTCATGGTAGAGAAAGCCCTAAAAGACATTATGGAAGCTCCATTAATGTATCCCGTCTATTATCGACATTTCAGAAAAAGAAACGTTAAGCGTTTTCCATATATTCTGATATATGAGGTCAAAGATCATAATATAAAAGTGCTTGTATTATTACATCATAGCCAAGACATAGATCGGATTTTAAGCAAACTACCTTAAAATCCATATGAAGTGGTAACCCAATGCCGCACTTTACACAATTTACAGGCTCTGCTCGGTGAGTAAATCCTTAACCGAAACTAAACATAGTGATAGTAAGACTATTGCGGAAATCGCCGTAACTTAGCGGAATAATCGCTTCGGGTCAAAATTTTTACCAAAAATATGAAAGCAATGGGCAGGTATCGCTTAACGGGGGCATTATTATGCCTGATAATGCTGTTTTGCGGGCAAAAACTGTGGGCGCAGGGTGAAATCAACATACGGGTAGGCAACTGCACCGGCGCATCGGTCTATAACAACGGTCGTTATAACGGGGGCATAATCGGCTTAACAAGTACCTTTTCGCTGACGTTAGCCATCGAGAATCAAAGCCCTACCGAAAACCTCACCCTCACCAACCTGACCAACATATTTAATCCCGCCCAGATGATTGTCAGCGTCAGCGGTAATACTTGCACGCCCTTACCAGTAACCCTTACGCCCGGGCAGTGCTGTCAGTTAACGGTAACTTTAGACCCCAACATCTCCGCTGTGATGGAGGATACCCTCAAGATCAATAATTCCGATAGCGACGAAGGGCTGTATCAGGTTTTTATCCGCATCACGACCTTAGATGTAGAGATGGTGAACCGTGTATTGGTGCTGAATGAAGTATCTCAAGGCCCCAGCGGAAACAAAGAATTCGTTGAATTTTTGGTCGTAGGCGTGCCGGGAACGTGCCGAGACGTGCGCGGTTGGATATTTGACGATAACAGCGGTAGAAGCGGCAGACCCGGACGATGCGGCACCGGCTTATCAACAGGTATTTCTACCGGTCATGCCCGTTTAGCCCAGCATCCGCAGTGGGAGAGTATCCCTGTGGGATCATTGATCGTGATCTATAACATTGATGACCGCAACACCCGCATACCCGCCGATGACCCCACCGACAGTAATAATGACAATTCTTACATCATACCGATTAATAACACAACCCTTTTGGATTTGTACCCCAACTGCCCCAGTTTCCCTTCCGGTACGGATTCTTCGTTGTGTAACAATTATACCGTCTGCGCCCTTGTGCCGAATTTTCCCAATAACTACTGGCAAAACTCCTTCGTGATGGGGAATGCCTCCGATATGTTCCAGTTAGTAGAGCCTACGGCGTTAGATACCTTCCATCACTCGGTTAGTTGGTCGAATAACGGCACGAACTACGGTTCTACCATTTTTTTCACAGGCTCGGCGGCGCAAAGAACCTTTCAATTCGTGAATACTGCCAGTGATAACGCCTTCCTGCAAGCCAACTGGCGATCCGAAAACGTGAACAATGCCTCGCCCAATGGCGATTCTCCCGGGGAATGTAATTCGCCTAAAAATTGCGATTGGCGCAGAAGTTTACGGCTCAATCTGGATGTAACGGTTAATAAACCCTCCATTACTCCCAACCCCAGCGAACCCTGCCAAATATTCGTCTCCGTGAATGCGACCGATAACGTGGTGCGCTACCACTGGGACTTCGACAATGATGGCTTTGAAGACCTGACCACCACCGTCCCCTACGCCAACTGGTCTTTTCCGAATAACGGTTCGTACACCGTCCGCGTTCGATTAGAAACCACCAACGCCAACTGCAACCAGTACCAAACGGCAACTTTTGACTGCTATACGTTTGCTAAGTTTTCGGAGATTTTCTACGTCCGCTATGATGCTTCGCGGAAAGGGGCTGTCCTGAACTGGGCTACCGATAACCCTAATGCCGAAACCCACGTGGTAGAACGTTCCTTAGACGGGAAAAACTTTCAGCCCATCCACGAGGTCAAAACGGCTGAAAAAACGAATGTACACCAACTGCAATATACCGATAATGAACTGCCGATCATGGCGGAAAAGGTCTATTACCGCATCCGTTACCGCGAAACGTCGGGTGCAACCCAAACACTCCCCATCCGGGAATTGCGCCTGACCCGCCCCGATTTTCTAAGCCTTGCACCCAACCCCACAACGGCTGAGCTGAACGTTTCCGCTCCCGAAACCATCCAATCCTGCACCGTGATAGATGCGACGGGCAGAAGCATCTTAACCTACCAAGCCCCTGATAATAAAGGCATTATTACCCTGCCGACGGAATCTTTACCCGAAGGCGTGTACTGGCTCTTGGTTCAAACGGCACGAAATACTTACTACGAGCGTTGGGTAAAGATGTAAATCCCCAAGCACCATGAACTTTGATTTCAACCAAGACTACATTTTAGAGAACGAAACCGCCCTGCTACGCCCCTTAACCATAGCGGATGAGGCGCATTTACTTCCCTTTGCCCTACACGAAGCCGATATTTTTACCTATTCCCTCGTGAAAGCCATCGGTGCGGAGGGACTACGAACCTACCTCCAAAACGCCATCCAAGCCCGTCAGGATCAAAAAGAATATGCCTTCATCGTTTGGGATAAAAGAGCGAAAAGCTACGCCGGCAGTACCCGTTTTTATGACTTTCAGCCCGAGCATTTATGTGTGCAGTTGGGTTATACGTGGTACGGCAAAGCCTTTCAAGGCTCGGGATTGAATAAAAACTGTAAATTTTTGCTCTTCCGGTTCGCTTTCGAGCAAATGGGTGTAGCACGCATGGAACTCCGCGCCGACGTGAACAACCACAGAAGCATCGCCGCAATCAAAAGTGTGGGCTGTCAACCCGAAGGCATCCTTCGCAGTCATCTGATTAAAACCGACGGGACACGGCGCGACAGCATGGTGCTAAGCCTCCTGAAATCCGAATGGGAAAACGGCGCGAAAGCCAAGCTCGCCTTGAAAGCGGGACTTTGAGCCAAAATCGTAAAGGAAAAGTGAGGTTTCGGCTAAAATTTGCCTGATTATCAGGCTTTTCCCCCTTATCAGGTGGGAAACCGAACCGCGTAGAGACAAGGCATGCCTTGTCTCTACTACCGGACGCAACGCCAAAAAAACACGCGAAAAAATCTTCCCTTAGCGAGGGAGGATTTAGGAGGGGTTAAAAGCGTTGATTATCAAGGGATTTGATCCGGAATCAGCCAAACCTCACGTTAAAGGAAAAGAACTAAGGCGTTTTTACCGGTTTATTAATAAAGTATAGTACCTTTGTACAAACGATGACCGCCATGAACTTTGACTTTGCGCAAGATTACATTTTGGAGGATGAAGTGGCTTTGCTCCGCCCCTTAGACATCAACGACGAAGAACATCTGTTACCCTTCGCCCTCCATGAAGCCGACCTGTTTACCTATACTTGGGAAAAAGCCATCGGAGCGGACGGACTACGAACCTACCTCCAAAACGCCATCCAAGCCCGTCAGGATCAGAAAGAATATGCCTTCATCGTTTGGGATAAAAGAGTGAAAAGATATGCCGGTACGACCCGTTTTTATGATCTTATACCCGAACGGCGGTTTGTGCAGATCGGGTATACGTGGTACGGCAAAGCCTTTCAGGGTTCGGGATTGAATAAAAGCTGTAAATTTTTGCTCTTCCGGTTCGCTTTCGAGCATATGGGCGCGGAACAAGTGGAACTCAGTGCCGACGTGAACAACCACCGAAGCATCGGGGCGATGAAAAGTGTGGGTTGTGAACCCTATGGTTATGTAGTAGATGAAACGGTATGCCCGGGAGAATCCTGCCGAGACCGCCTCCATTTCCGACTGCTGAAATCTGATTGGGAGCAGGATGTAAAAGCCAACCTTGCCCTGCAAATCAAGCAGTTTACGGTATGATCTCCTGATCTTTATTCAAGCCGGAAAGGATTTCCACATATTCCAAGTCTTTCAGCCCCGTCTGCACTTTGTATTTAGTAATCTTACCTTCTTGTAATACCTGCACGCTATCCCCTGCTAAGAGATAGGCACGCGGTATGACCAATACGCCCTTTTTCTGTGCGGTGATGATGTTGGCTTCCAACGACAAACCCGACACGGGTATTTGGCGGGAAAGCGTAACCTCTACTTTAACCGTTTTATTGGCAGTGGCTACGGCAGGATAAATCTTGCTCACCGTTCCGCTAAAGGTTTCGGATTGGGCTTCGGCTTTGAGCCAAACCTCCTGCCCCGTCTTGATCTTCAGGATGTCGCTTTCATCTACCAGCACCTCTGCGATGAATGACCCGCCCCCGCCGATCTCCATAATGGGGACTTGGGGCAGGACGAGTTCGCCGTTTTTTTTGTCTATCCGTAGGATGCGCCCACTGATCTTTGCGGTAAGGACGTATTCATTTTGCGCCGACTTTTGCCCCAAATATTGGTTGTAAGCGACTTCATATTCGGTTTGGAGTTGCCTCTTGAGGTTCTCCAGATTATTCCGGGCGACGGCTACACTTTGGCGGGAGAGCTTATAGGCGGACTCCATGTTATCAAACATTTGGCGCGAAACGGCTTGTTGCCGATATAAATTTTGGTAGCGCACATAGTTCACCGAATCAAATTCCATCTTAATGATCGCTTGGCGGAGGGATTCTTTCGCCGCGGCGATGAGGGGCGCACTGGGGTCGGCGGCGGTTCGGGCGTAATTCATCCGCGCTTGGGAGGCTTGGGTGGAAGCCTGCGCCGTCTCATTTTGGATGCGGACTAAGGGTTGCCCGGCTGTAACGCTGTCGCCTTCCTTCACGAGTAGGGCGATGATTTGCCCGCTCATCACGGAGGAGACGATGTAACGTTCTTTCGGTACGATAGTCCCCGAGGCGAAGACGGCTTCGGTAATGTCCTTGACTTGGGGACGGATGCCCGCTTGCTTTTGGCAGGCGGTGAAAAATGACAGGGTCAGTAGTGTGAGGAGCAGGGCGCGTTTCATAGCAACAAAGTAACGCAACGTCGGCTAATAATCAAACAGCTACAAAACAATGTTTATTCCACCCGAATATGGCTTAGCCAGTTACCCCTTTATTTCTTCCCTTCGGTCTTACCGGAAATATGGCGGATGAGTTTATATATAGCTACGGGGTCTACTAAATTAAAACTCTGCACCATATTTTGTTGTGAATACATGGCGTTGTAGCGTTGTTGCACAAATCGGAGGCGTTCGTTATCGTCGGTAGGCATCCCTGTCATGAAATAGGACATTAACTCGGGGCTGACGTTCGAGGCAAGCTGGTCGCGCTCCACCTGCATGGGGTCTTTCATGGTCAGGATTGCCATCTTGATGTCTTCCGGCGTGCGGTAGGGATAAATGGTAACGGTCGGGAGGGTGATGGTATCCTCCAACATGTATTGGATGGAGTAGATGTAGCTTGTGTTGGTATCCCCCTTATAGTGCTTGAGGTAGTCGCCGACCGAAAATTTTTTAGGCATGAAGCCGAAACACTCAAAGGTAAGGGTATCCCGCGCGACTACGGGGAGGGAAAAGAACCCGTCGGTATTGGAGATGGCGTATCGCTTGGGGCTGACGCTGGAAATCTTGGTAAAGGGGATCGGATCGCCCGTACTGCGTTTGAGTACCAAGCCGGACATTTGATAGACCTTAGCTTCCTTTTGGGCGAAAAGGGAGGTTGCCGTCAAGAACATCAAGGCTGAAAATAAGACCAAAAGGGTGCTTCTCATGGTGATTGTGTGATTGCGTATCTGCTTAGGAAACAAAAATAGGCAAAAAATCATCCGTTAAGGTTACAAAAAAACAGCTGCCCCCGAAGAAAACTAAGGGTGGCAGCTGATCAACCTAAACTAAACCATGAAAAATCTATTACTGATAAGTCTTAGCACGGGGCTTTAGTTCCAAAAGCAATAACAAATACGCACTTGCCTTAAAAAGGACTAATGAAAACAAAATAGACCATCTATCATTAGTTAGAAATAGGTATGAACAGTGCCGATCATTAGTTGCGGGAATGATGCCCAACAGTCTTGTGATGTCGTTTCCCCATCGGTTCGTAGATGAGCCGTAAAAAGAAACTTAATCGCTCTTTGTATCGGCTAACGGGGATTCCGGTAACTACACCAACTAATAAATTATGCGCGATTCCTACCCGCATTTGCGGACGAAATACCACATCGGATTCTTTTTTATAGAAGTGCTTATTGACCTCCATGCCGATAAAATTCCGGGTGCCAGGTATCAAGTAATGAAAATTACTGTTCACGTTCCATTCGGTATGCCATTTACGAGTGGGATAATCCAAATGAATGTGCGGACCCGCGTAAATCAAGGTATGCCAATTCTGTCCCCAGCGTTTAGCTCCAATCCAAAAGGGATTGAAAATATTACCATTTATGATCGGCTGATTGCGATAGCGGTCAAAAGGCGATAGCGTAACTTCGTTGATATAGCCTAATGCCATGCTCAATGCGCGGGCTTCCGATACATAATACGACCATTGTAAGGCGGTCTTCAATGAATTAAGGCGGCTTCTTTCATCCATGGGGACATCTACGGTACTTGTACCTTTGGACGTAAGGGTAAAAGGTAATTCTACTTCTAATCCCAATCGGTTCACGGGGGCAAACTCATACTCTACCAGCATTTGGTAGGTATCGTATCCCTGCTTGTCAGTCATGCCCAAGCCTACGTTCCACTCCCTTTCACCCTTTCGCGCCCCTAAATCGCGGATGAGGTCAATATAGAGGGGTTCGGCATGAAAAACTTTCTCCGGACCTTTTACCTGTTCCACTTCGGAGATGAAGAGGGAGTCCAAGCGATGGTGTTCTTGGCGGATCGAATCTTGGTCATCATCTTGCGCAAAAGTAGTTCCCCAAGCACCGCAGAGCAATACCAAGCAACAAACAAAGTAGCGATAATTCATTTTACAATTTTCGATCATCCCTGCAAATATCCTAAAATTAGCTTGAAGCGGGCAGGAGGTTAGCTTTCCTTAGTAACGAGCAACGTTCTTTAAGGTAGTATCATTTCTTTGGGTATCTTTGCCGAATGCGCCTAATACTTAGCCTGTGTTTCTTGTTCATCTATGCGTGCTGTCTTTCCGCCCAAAATGCTAAGATTGACAGCCTAAAGAAAGTCATCGCCAACACCAAAGTAGATACGGTGAAGGGGCGGAGTCTGTGTAGGCTGTGCTGGGAATTGGCTAAAACTAAAGGGTCAGAATCAGTGTTAGCGTCTTATAAGCAAGCAGTTCGCATTTTAGAAAAAAATAAAGATTACCCAGGGATAGCCAAATGCTATACTATGTGGGCATATTTTTATTATGCGAAACAGCGGTATGACACGGCAACCATTTATTTTCATAAATCCCTAATAATCGCTCAAACAATAAATGATATAAGTTTATATCATGACGCATTGTATAATTTGGGGCTTATGGCTTACATACAGGGGGATTATGCCAAGGCGTTGGATTACTTTCAGCGAAGTCTTCAGAATAGTAAAAAAATGCAAAATAAAATACTAATCCATCAAGACCTGCATTATATTGGCTTAGTCTATCTCTACCAAGACAATCAGCCGAAAGCCTTGGATTACTATCAAAAAAGCCTTGCCATCTGTGAAAAATTAGGAGATGTACATGCCATAGCGGGTACAACCAATGACATGGCGGCTATTTACTTAGATCAAAAAAACTTCTCCAAAGCCTTAGAACTTTACCGAAAAGCCCTAAAGATTGATGAACGAATCAAAAATTATAATGGAATGGCGGATGAATTAGTGAATATCGGAAGCATTCATCTGCTTCAAAAAAACTATTCAGAAGCCTTTAACTATTTTCAAAAATCTTTTGAATTATATACCCAAATGGAGAATGAGTCAGGTAAAGCCTTCGTTTTAGGTGAAATGGGAAGGATTTATTTTTATAAAAAGGAGTACGTGCGTGCCTTAGAATATTTTGAAAAAAGTCTTCAGCAATTTGAAGCCATTAATGCCTATCCTGACATTTGCAAAGCCTACACTAATATTAGTTCGGCTCATCTGGAAATGAAGCATTTTACTTTGGCAAAAAGTATATCCGAGAAGAGCCTGAAGATGGCTTACCGGATGAATAGTCTAAGTAATATTAAAGAGAATGCCAATATACACTACCAAGCCGACTCTGCCCTCGGCAACTGGAAATCCGCTTTTGAACACCACAAACTATTTAAGCAGTATTCCGATTCCCTCCACAACGAGGATAAGGCTAAAGAATTTGGGCGCATCGAGTCCCGCTACCAATTCGAGAAAGAAGCCGAAGAAACCAAACGAAAGGAAGCAGAAGCCAAACGCCTTGCTGAACTCGAAACCCATCGCCGAAACAACCTCCAATACCTGTCCATCTTTGCGGGGCTGATGGTGCTGTTCGGCGGGCTGGCGTTTGTCGGAAAGCTAAAAATACCCGCACGGGTGTTGGATATTAGCCTTTTCGCCGCACTGCTCATCCTCTTTGAGTTTTTATTGATTCTTTTTGATCCCATCTTAGATCAATATACGGGAGGTATCCCCGTACAAAAGTTAGTCTTTAATTCGGTGATCGCTTTAGGTTTTGCGCCTTTGCATGGCTTTTTGGAACGGAAGTTAAAGGGACGCTTTGGCGTAAGAACAGAAGTATGACCGGAAACATTCCGTCGAAGCGGCAACGTTTCCGGTGAGCAATCAATCCGTAACTATTCTTCCGAACGAATGAACTCGCATTCTATATCTAATTTCACATCGGGAGCGATGATCGCGGTACCGTCGCCCATCTTTTCATCCCAAAGGAGTCCGACATCAAAGCGGCTGATCTGCATTTCGATGCTGTAACCGACGTGCGTTAATCCGCCAAGTCCTACCGCCGTGCCTCCGTATTCCGCCTCAAAGGTCAGGCTTTTCGTTACGTTGCGGACGGTGAGGTTGCCCGTGATGCGGATACGTTCGTCATTCAGCTTTTCGATTGCCGTACTTTGGAAGGAGATGACAGGAAATGCCTGCACGTCAAAAAAAGCGGAACTGAGCAGGTGCATATCGCGGTCGTAATTATCGGTCGAGATGGTGGAAGCATCAATCTCTATATGAATGTCGGTAGGAAAGCCGTTTTCATCCGCCGTCATCGTCCCCGAAGTCGTGCGAAATACGCCCTGCACTACGGTGATAACCATATGGCGGACGGCAAAGCGAACCTGGGTGTGGTCGCCGTCAATTTCCCAACGGTATGTTTTTTCGTTTGTCATGGATGGTGTGTGTAAGTGTTGGGTTAAAGGTTAAAACCGAATGCTTAGCAGGGTTACATCGTCCATTTGATCTACCCAACCCTTATACGTCGTAAATTCATTTTGGATATATTCCGGTATTTGGTCGAAAGGCTGTCCCGCCGCCGACTCCAACAAAGTTCTAAACCGCTTTACGCCCATTTTCTTGAAATTACCCCCACCGTATTGGTCTTTGAAACCATCCGAAGCGAGGAAAAGCGTATCGCCCGCTTGGTAACTGAAACAAGTGGAGTTCAAATCGTTGATCGCGTGAAAATGAGAACCTGCGGAGAATCGGTACGCATCCACTTGGACTAATTCCCCGCCTTTATAAATATAAAGCGGTATACCCGCGCCGATGTAATCAATCTTTTGCTTTTGCGGGTCAATGATGACAATCGCGGCATCAATCGCCAGCATGGAGGAACGCATCCCCGCCGACTTTCTGACTGAAGCCAAAATAGCCTGATGCAATCGAAGTAATATTTCGCGGGGTTGGTGGACGGTTTCAGAGCTGACGATCTGATTGAGCATCGAGATTGCCATCATCGCCTTGAGTGAACCTTCCATCCCGTGTCCCGTAGCATCGGCTACGACAACCACGATTTTATTATCAATCTCATCAAACCAATAAAAGTCGCCTCCGACCAAATCGCGGGACTTAAAGAAGAGAAAACTCTGCGGGAAATAGTTGTGCAGGAAGGCTATGTCCGGCAACTGGCTCTGCTGGGTATGATACGCCGCAAGCATACTTTGCACATCACTTTCGGCAGAAGACTCGTTTTCGTCTTGCTGTTTGATGACGACTATGTTGGCGGAAAAGGCTATATCCGCTCCCACGACCGCCGCACTGTTTTGCAGGGCATAGTCCCACTGCAAACCGTAATCAAAGCGATTGATCTTGGTATTGAGGCTGAATCCTGCTTTGACGTTACCGTGCGGGTCGGTGAGTTTGCCACTGTATTCTACTTCCAATTGCAGGGTACGGGTGGTATTTTTTATGGTCAATTCACCATGCACGCGGTAGAGGGTGGGATTCACCTGTTCCACAAAGGTGGACTTAAAGGTGATGTACGGATAGGTCTGCACATCAAAGAAGTCGCCGGTGCGTAGGTGAGCATCGCGCGGTTCTACGCCGGTTAGGATGCTGGAAACCACGATTTTGAGTTCGATGCGGGCGGTACGGAAGTCGTCGCCGTCGGTTTCGATGTGGAGTTGAAAATCGTTGAATGATCCCGTAACACGGGAGATCATAAAGTGCTTGACCTTAAAGGTCAATGAAGAGAGTTCGGGGTCGGCTTTCCAGCGCGTTTTTCGATTTTCGATGACTTGCGGGGCGGTCATAGCATAATCAGAATTAAGGATGTATTAGGCTTTTCTACTTAACCCCGAAATAGCATAAAAACGACTCACCAAAGTGCTTGTTTAGGAAAATTTGGCAGATAATCAAAAGGTACGTTAAGGCAATGCTTTACTTAACAAGGAATCAACCTGCATTGGCGACTATTACAGACGGGAATGCGTATCTTTGCGGAAAACGATCATGGCTTATCTATATGAAAATTATTTTCGGGAAAACGGTAATTGTTTTTTTCATCCCCCAAAAATCGAAACTTCATCTGAAAACAACTGCCCACGTCAACAGGTTTCCCGGCATTACACTTTTTCATCAAAGTGTAATGCTATTATATAATATACATAATTCAATAAATACAAGTATACGCAAATTCTCCAGTACCCTCCAACCTAAAAAATAATCGTCGTATTCGGTAACCAAGAACGAATTTTGGCTTTTTCCTCTTCGGGAATCGGGTTGTCGTTAAGATATAAGGTTTTTAAATTATCCTTGAGATTGGCGATAGATGCCGGAATACTAGTCAACCGATTATTAACTATATTGAGAAATTTCAGATTTTGTAATTGTCCGAAAGATTCGGGCAGACTCGTTAACTGATTATTTAATAAAATCAGCGTTTTCAGATTTTGTAATTGTCCAAAAGATTCGGGCAGACTCGTTAACTGATTATTTAATAAAATCAGCGTTTTCAGATTTTGTAATTGTCCAAAAGATTCGGGCAGACCCGTTAACTGATTATCTAATAAATCCAGCGTTTCTAAGTTTCGCATCTGATTAAAAGACTCAGGCAACTTTATTAATTTATTATCACTTATATAAAGCGTATTTAAGTTTTGCAGTTGCCCAATAGATTCCGATAAACTCGTCAACTGATTATTCCTTAAACTTAGGAATTTCAGATTTTGAAGTTGTCCGAAGGATTCCGGCAGATTAGTCAACTGATTAAAAGCTAAACTTAACGTTTGCAAGTTTCGCAGTTGTCCAAAAGATTCCGGCAGATTAGTTAGCTGATTTTCCCATAAATCCAACTCTTGTAAACAAGGAAAACGATCTACAATGACCATAAGATCATTAGAATTTATCTTACCAGCCAAAAGTATGAGTTTTAGCACTACTTCTTGAGCATTAATTGCCGCTTCCATACTTTTATATTCCGGTTTTTGCGCCAATGCCGCACTATCCAATAATTGGCAATAGGGGAATTTCTCCGTTATGGCGGATATTTCTACCGCATAGCTACCCTTGTTACTCGGTACATACCACTGCTTGGAAGCCCCCGATATGGCTTGGTTATCCTTATACCACTGGTACTGCGCTGCGGGATCAGTATAGAGCGTGTCTCCCTTCGTATAAATACGGGGGCAGTCTTGGGCTTGAGCGTTGAAAGAAGCAAAAAGAACGATCAGGGCAAATAAAAGGCACTTTTGCATTTGGAAAGTAGGCTTTGAATGGTCTGCAAGATAGGCATTTTTTTTCTTTGAAGTTTGATTAAAGAAAAATTATTGTGTTTCGTGTTGAATCTAATCATTAGCGGAATCAAGGTTGCCCAACTGTCCGTATCTTTGCCTCCAAAAGCTGACTATTGGAAAAACGCGACCGCCTGCTCTTCCGAGTGATGCTCATCACCCTCTGTGCGGGCGTGGTGCTGATGGGTTTTAAGTTTTTGGCGTGGTGGCTGACGGACTCCAACGCCGTCCTCTCCGACGCTTCGGAATCCATCATCAACGTCTTAGCTGGCAGTGTGGCACTGTACAGTATCTACTTTTCCGCCCGCCCTCGCGACCTCAACCACCCCTACGGACACGGTAAGATCGAATTTTTCGTCGCCGGATTGGAGGGCGCGCTCATCTCTATTGCCGGGCTGACCATCATCGGGCGCGCCGTGTACAGCTTTTGGCATCCCCAGCCCATCAAAGAACTCACCACCGGTACGCTCCTGATCTTGATTTCTTCGGGGGTTAACTGGGCGTTGGGGCAATATTTGATCCAAACAGGGAAAAAGCATCATTCCCTCACCCTGCAAGCCGACGGTAAGCACCTGATGAGTGATATGTACAGCAGTTTGGGCTTGGCACTCGGTTTGGGTATCATCCAAGTTACGAATCTTGTTTGGTTGGACGGCGTATTTGCCATCGGTTTTGCGCTGTTTATCCTCTATTCGGGTTATGAATTGGTGCGAGATGCCATCGCGGGACTCATGGACGAATCCAACCCCCAGCTGATCCGACGGGTATTGGAAGCCCTCAACAACCACCGCCGTACCGACTGGATAGATGTTCATAACCTCCGTGTGCAGAACTACGGCAAACACCTCCACCTGGATTGCCACCTCACCTTCCCCTACTTTAAGACGGTGGAAGTTATGAACGAAGAACTCATTTTCATGGAAAAGATGATTAACCAATACTTAGATCAGGATGTAGAAGTCTTCATTCACGTAGAACCCTGCACCATACGTTCCTGCGGATGCTGTGCCGTGGCGGAATGTCCCCGCAGAAACACTGCCTTTCAAGCGCAAATGGTGTGGACGGAGGAAATTGTCATTCAGAAAGAGTTATAAATATTTTTTCAAAATCAGATCATCCCTATAAAATACCAAAGCCCCCCATTTGCATGAAGGGCTTTCGCTGTATTATTACATTGTTAAACCAATTCCCTACTGACGACCTTCCGGCGGTAAACGGGGATTGGCTCCCCATAGCCACCCGGCATGTCGTCCTCGGTGAATACTTCAAGTTCTTCGTAGTCGCGCATACCCGTTCCCGCAGGAATAAGATGCCCTACGATCACATTTTCTTTCAGACCTAATAAGAAGTCGGTCTTGGCACTGATTGCCGCTTCGGAAAGGACTTTCGTCGTCTCTTGGAACGATGCCGCCGACATAAACGACTTCGTACCGAGCGATGCCCGCGTGATCCCTTGCAGAATGGGTTGCGCAATCGCCGAGCGAGCGTCCCGTACCTGCACCATCTTCTTGTCCTTCCGTTTGAGCATCGAGTTTTCATCCCGAACCTTCCGTGCCGGTACGATCTCCCCTACCCGCAGGTTGGTGGAATCGCCTGCATCCAACACATACTTCTTGTCGAAAATCCAGTCGTTTTCCTCTTTGAATTCGATGCGGTCTACGATTTCTTTTTCCAAGAAGTTGGTATCGCCCGGGTCTTCGATGATGACTTTTTGCATCATCTGCCGAACGATCACCTCAATATGTTTATCGTTAATTTTCACCCCTTGCAGGCGGTAAACGGCTTGAATTTCGTTTACGATGTAGTCCTGCACGGCGGCTGTCCCTTTAATCCGTAAAATGTCGGCGGGCGTAACTGCACCATCCGAAAGGGGCGTACCCGCATAAACCAAGTCACCGTCCTGTACTAAGATGTGACGGGTTAACGGCACTAAATACTTACGAATCTCAACACCATCCCGCGACGTAACGATGATCTCCCTACTACCGCGTTTGATCGTTCCGAGTGAAACGATACCGTCAATTTCGGAGACGGTGGCGGGGTTGGAGGGGTTACGGGCTTCAAAAAGCTCTGTTACCCGTGGCAGACCACCTGTAATGTCGGACGTTTTAGAAGCGATACGCGGAATTTTCACCAAAATTTGACCGGCGATAACGCGCTGTTCGTCGTCCACCATGATGTGTGAACCCACCGGAATGTTATACGTTTTGATAACTTCACCCAATTTATCGACCAACGCGATAGACGGGTTGATGTTCTTATCGCGGTTTTCGATAACTACTTTTTCGGCAACCCCGATTTGTTCGTCGCGTTCTTCGCGGAAGGTAACGCCTTCGATGATGCTTTCATACTGAACCATACCGTCGGCATCCGCCAAGATCACCGCGTTGAACGGGTCCCAACGGCAGATTTCTGTGCCTTTATCTACGGTATCACCGTCCTCTAACATGAGTTCCGATCCGTAAGGGATGTTATGTACGGCAAAAAGGCGTTCGCCCGCCATATCGGTAACGCGGATTTCACCACCGCGACCGATCACGATGCGTTTTTCATCACCGGCACGAACGATCACACGGATGTTTTCAAAGATGACCTTGCCCGGAAACTTGGATTTGATTTGGCTTTCCGCCGAAAGTCGCTGGGCAGTACCCCCCGTGTGGAAAGTACGTAAGGTTAACTGTGTACCCGGCTCCCCGATGGACTGCGCGGCAATAACCCCTACCGCTTCACCGGATTGGACTAAATCGCCCGAAGCCAAGTTCCGACCGTAGCATCTGGCACACACGCCCCGCATCGAATCACAGGTAAGTACCGACCTAATTTCAATCGTTTCTACGCCCGCATCTTCGATTTTCTTAGCCATCTTTTCGCTGATAATATCGCCCGCCTTGATGAGGAGTTCCTCCGTTTCCGGGTGGCGCACATCTTCCAACGGTGTACGACCCAAGATACGATCACGTAAGGGTTCGATGACTTCATCATTTTCCTTCACGGCGGTCTTGATAACTCCGCGAAGGGTACCGCAATCTTCTTCGGTGATGATAACGTCCTGCGCCACATCCACCAAACGACGGGTTAAGTAACCAGCATCGGCGGTTTTCAAGGCGGTATCTGCCAAACCTTTGCGCGCACCGTGCGTGGAGATGAAGTATTCGAGTACCGAAAGTCCTTCCTTAAAGTTGGACAAAATCGGGTTTTCGATGATCTCACCCGCCGAACCTTTGAGCGATTTCTGCGGTTTCGCCATCAAGCCCCGCATCCCGCCCAACTGACGAATCTGCTCTTTAGAACCCCGCGCACCGGAATCCAACATCATATAAATGGGGTTGAAGCCGTCGTTATCGCGCGTGAGTTGGTTGAGGAGCGTTTCGGCTAACTTGATATTGGTTTTCGTCCAAATATCAATCACCTGATTGTAGCGTTCGTTCTCCGTGATGAGACCCATCCCATAGTTGGCAAAGACTTCGTCAATCTTTTCGTAGGCATCTTTGATGAGTTCCTGCTTTTGCGGGGGAACGACCACATCCGCCAAACTGAAGCTCAAGCCTCCTTTGAATGCCATCTTGAAACCAAGTTCTTTCAGGTCATCCAAGAAGTTAGCCGTCGTGGCGAAGTCGGTTACCTCAAAGATGTCCAAGATTACCGTTCTTAATGAACTTTTGGTCATCAAGCGGTTGATATAGCCCGCCTTTTTCGGAACGATCTGGTTAAAGATGATCCGTCCCGTTGTGGTTTCGATGATCTGGGTTTGTTGCCTGCCCGTGCGTTCATTGATGAGTGGTTCACCCGTTTTAGTATCCCAAAGCGGAATACGTGCCTTAATTTTGGCGTTGAGGTGAACGGCTTTCTCGTTATAAGCGATGATAACTTCCTCCGGTGAACCAAAGAGCATGCCTTCACCTTTTTGGTTGGGGCGTTCTTTGGTCATATAATAGATACCAAGTACCATGTCTTGCGAGGGTACGGTAATCGGCGCGCCGTTAGCGGGGTGAAGAATGTTATGGCTGGCAAGCATCAACAGCATCCCCTCCAAACAAGCCTCGTGGCTTAACGGAACGTGAACCGCCATCTGGTCGCCGTCAAAGTCCGCATTAAAGCCCGTACAAACGAGCGGGTGTAACTGAATGGCTTTCCCCTCGATTAACTTAGGCTGAAAGGCTTGGATACCCAACCGGTGCAGTGTCGGCGCACGGTTCAGCAGGACGGGATGCCCTTTCATCACGTTTTCCAAGATTTCCCAAACGATGGGGTCTTTGCGGTCTACGATTTTCTTGGCACTCTTCACCGTTTTTACCAAACCGCGCTCCAAGAGTTTACGGATGATGAAGGGTTTGAAGAGTTCCGCCGCCATGTCTTTAGGGATACCGCATTCATGGAGTTTCATCCGCGGACCTACGACGATTACCGAACGACCGGAATAATCCACCCGCTTACCGAGTAAGTTTTGGCGGAAACGTCCCTGCTTACCTTTCAACATATCGGACAAGGACTTGAGGGCGCGGTTGGAGTCGGTACGGACGGCGTTCACCTTGCGGGTGTTATCAAAGAGGGAATCAACGGCTTCCTGAAGCATCCGCTTTTCATTACGGAGGATTACTTCGGGGGCTTTGATTTCGATGAGTCTTTTTAAGCGGTTATTGCGAATAATCACCCGACGATACAGGTCGTTCAAGTCCGACGTAGCGAAACGCCCCCCTTCCAACGGAACGAGTGGACGCAATTCGGGTGGGATGACCGGCACCATACGGATAATCATCCATTCGGGTTTGTTTTGGACGCGCTTGTTTGCCCCTCTGAAGGCTTCGATGACTTTTAGGCGTTTGAGGGCATCGTTTTTCCGCTGTTGGGAAGTTTCATTGGCGGCGGAGCGTCGCAAATCGGCGGCGGTAGCATCCAGATCAATCCGTGCCAAGAGCATTTCTAAGGCTTCCGCCCCCATCTTGGCGATGAATTTATCGGGGTCGTCGTCGTCGAGGTGTTGGTTTTCTTTGGGTAATTTTTCGAGCAAGTCGAGGTATTGTTCTTCGGTTAAGAAGTCCATATAATTGACTTCACCCGCCAATACACCGGCGTTGATGACGACGTACCGCTCGTAATAGATCACTTGGTCTAACTTTTTAGTGGTCAGTCCCAAGAGGTTTCCTATTTTGTTGGGTAGGGTACGAAAATACCAAATATGCGCCACCGGCACGACGAGGGCAATATGCCCCATGCGTTCCCGACGGACTTTTTTCTCCGTAACCTCCACCCCGCACCGGTCGCAAACGATGCCTTTGTACCGGATGCGCTTGTATTTTCCGCAGTGGCACTCGTAATCCTTGACGGGTCCGAAGATGCGTTCGCAGAATAAGCCCCCCATTTCCGGCTTATAGGTGCGGTAGTTAATGGTTTCGGGTTTCAGAACTTCACCGAAAGAGCGCGATAAAATACTTTCGGGGGATGCCAGACTGACCGTGATCTGTCTGAAATCGCTTTTGATTTTGGTATCCTTCTTAGGGTACATAGCTATCCCGTTGAATTGTTGAATGTAAGAAGGTTAAAAATGTGTGGCGGAAAGCTAAGAAAAACGTCTGTACCCTCCACCGTAAGTTATAAACAAACCATTCCCTACCCGATTTGCGCGGGTAAGGAATGGTAATAGATATGTCTTAGTCTAACGAAATCTCTAACGCCAGACCGCGTAATTCATGAATTAATACGTTGAACGATTCGGGTACACCCGGGCGCGGTAAGTTCTCACCTTTTACGATGCACTCATACGTTTTGGCACGACCGACTACGTCATCCGACTTAACGGTCAATAACTCACGTAAGATGTGCGCCGCTCCGAAGGCTTCCAATGCCCAAACCTCCATTTCCCCGAAACGCTGACCCCCGAATTGGGCTTTACCACCCAAGGGCTGCTGCGTGATAAGGGAGTAAGGTCCAATCGAACGGGCGTGCATTTTATCATCCACCATGTGGCTTAATTTCAACATGTAGATGATGCCTACCGTCGTGGGTTGGTCGAAACGGTCGCCCGTTTGTCCGTCATACAGGTAGGTGCGTCCGTATTTGGGTAAGCCCGCTTTTTCCAGCATTTCGTTGACTTCCTCGGTGGTAGCTCCGTCAAAGATCGGCGTAGCGAACTTAACGCCGAGTTTATGACCTGCCCAGCCGAGAATGGTCTCATAAATCTGTCCCAAGTTCATCCGAGAAGGTACACCCAAAGGATTCAAGACAATATCAACAGGTGTACCATCCGCCAAGAACGGCATGTCTTCCACCCGCACGATGCGTGAAACGATCCCTTTGTTACCGTGCCGTCCTGCCATCTTGTCGCCCACTTTGAGTTTCCGCTTGTTGGCAACGTAGACTTTAGCCAGCTTGATAATACCCGTCGGTAATTCATCGCCCACACTGATTTGGTATTTGAGGCGTTTGTAGTTACCGTCGATGTAATTGAACTTGTTTTTATAGTTTTGGAAGAGCTGATCCACCAAATTATTCGTCGGTTCGTCGTGCGTCCAACCAGACGGAACGAGATCAATGTACTTGATACCCGACATTTTCTCGGAGAACTTCTTACCCGGAGCTAAGACTTCCTCCCCGAATTTGTTTTTGATGCCCAACAGTTTTTCGTCGCCCAGGAGCATCTGTAACTTTTGGAACATCTGGTGGTCGAGTTCGATCAGGTCGCGCTTGTATTTTTCGTCCAATTCCATCAGCCTCCGCTTATCTTTTTCGCGCGACTTGAGGTCTTTTTTGTCTTTGGAGAAAAGTTTTTTCTCAATCACCACCCCGTTAAAGGAGGGCGGTGCTTTGAGGGAAGCATCTTTCACGTCGCCCGCTTTGTCCCCGAAGATAGCCCGTAAGAGTTTTTCCTCCGGTGTGGGGTCGGTTTCGCCTTTAGGGGTGATCTTACCGATCAAAATATCGCCTTCCCGCACTTCCGCGCCTACGCGAATCAAGCCATTTTCATCCAAATTTTTGGTGGCTTCCTCGCTGACGTTTGGAATTTCGTTGGTGAGTTCTTCCTGCCCCAGCTTGGTATCCCGCACTTGGAGTTCAAACTCTTCGATATAAATGGTGGTAAAATAGTCATCGGCAACGACGCGCTCGGAGATCACGATGGCATCCTCAAAGTTATAACCCTGCCAAGGCATGAATGCCACCAACAGGTTACGACCAAGTGCCAACTCGCCATCCTGCGTAGAATAGCCTTCGACCAAGATGTCGCCTTTTTTGAGTCTTTGACCCGTTTGAACGAGGGGACGTAAATTCACACAGGAACTCTGGTTCGTCCGACGGAACTTCGGCACTTCGTAGGTAACGGTAGACCCGTCAAAGTTCACGAGTTCCTCATCATCACTGCGGTCATATTTCACGACAATCTTCGCCGCGTCGGCAAATTCGACCACCCCGTCGCCCGTTGCGATCATCAAAGTACGCGAATCGGCGGCGGCGCGGAGTTCCATACCCGTACCGACAATCGGCGAGTCGGGTTTAAGGAGTGGAACGGCTTGGCGTTGCATGTTAGAACCCATCAAGGCGCGGTTGGCATCATCGTGTTCCAAGAAAGGAATGAGCGACGCGGCTAAGCTCACGATTTGGTTGGGTGCAATATCCATGTATTGGATTTCCGTCGGCTCAATAACGGGGAAGTCCCCTTGCCGGCGGGCTTTAATTTTTTCTTGCACATATGAACCATCGGAATGAATGTCATCCGTATTTTGGGCAATGGTGCATTCGTCTTCTTCTTCGGCGGAAAGGTAAACCACTTCGCCCATGTCCACCTTCCCTTCGTTTAACTTCCAGTAGGGCGTTTCGATGAAGCCCATGTCATTTACTTTGGCGTAAATGCAGAGCGACGAAATCAAACCGATGTTGGGTCCTTCGGGCGTTTCAATGGGGCAGAGGCGACCGTAGTGGGAATAATGCACATCGCGCACCTCAAAACCTGCGTGTTCACGGGAAAGACCACCAGGACCTAAGGCTGAAATACGCCGTTTGTGCGTAATTTCGGAAAGGGGGTTGGTCTGATCCATGAATTGGGACAGCTGGCTCGTTCCGAAGAACGTATTAATCACACTGGCAAGGGTGCGGGCATTGATGAGGTCTGCGGGCGTGAAGGTTTCATTATCCCGAATGTTCATCCGTTCCCGAATAGTACGGGACATCCGCGCCAAACCGACCGAAAACTGCGCAAATAATTGCTCGCCTACGGTACGCACCCGACGGTTGCTCAAGTGGTCAATATCATCTACGTTAGTTTTACTGCTTTGCAGACCGATCAGGTACTTAACGATGGATATAATATCATTTTTCGTTAAGACCAACGAATTTTCGTCCTGTATTTGGTGCAGTTTTTTATTCAACCGATAGCGACCGACCATTCCCAAGTCGTAGCGTTTATCGGAAAAGAATAATTTATCAATGATCCCGCGTGCCGTCTCTTCATCCGGTGCATCGGCGTTTCGGAGTTGGCGGTAGATCATCTGCACGGCTTCCAGTTCGGAGTTACAGTTATCTTTCTGGAGGGTGTTGAGGATGATGGCGTAATCGGTAGCATTGGAATTGTCCACCAATAAGATGATAGACTTTTCGCCCGAATCCAAGATGACCTCGAGGTCGTCCTCCAAGATCACTTGGTCGCGTTCCATGAGGACTTCGTTCCGAGTAATGGAGATTACTTCACCCGTTTCTTCATCCACAAAGTCCTCCACCCACGTTTTAAGTACCCGCGCGGCGAGCCTTCTGTTGACGCAGGTCTTCAGGTTGGCTTCGGTAGCTTTGATTTCTTCCGCTAATCCGAAGATTTCCAAGATTTCCTTGTCGGACGAGTAGCCAATCGCACGCAGGAGCGTGGTGATGGGGAATTTCTTTTTCCCGTCAATGTAGGCGTACATGATGTTATTCACGTCCGTAGAAAATTCAATCCACGAGCCTTTGAACGGGATAATCCGAGCGGAATAGAGTTTCGTTCCGTTCGGGTGAATGCTTTGACCGAAGAATACGCCCGGCGAGCGGTGCAACTGACTCACGACGACGCGCTCCGCACCGTTGATGATGAACGTACCGCTGGGGGTCATGTAGGGGATTGCCCCCAAATAAACTTCCTGCGCTACGGGTTCAAAGTCGTCGTTATCACTGTCGGTACAATAGAGATAGAGTTTAGCTTTGAGGGAGACAGAGTAGGTCAGTCCACGCTCTTTGCACTCTTCTATATCGTATCGGGGCGGGTCTAAGCCGTAGTCTTTGAATTCCAGGACGAAATTTTCCCGCGCATCGGTTACGGGGAAGTTTTCCTGAAATACTTTCCAGAGTCCCTCTTCGTCCCGGCGGTGGGGCGGGGTATCGAGTTGGAAGAACTCTTCAAAAGACTTAATTTGGACTTCCAACAGATCGGGATAGTCCGGGATGGATTTGGTTTTAGCGAACGAGTGTCGCTGATTATGATAGATGTTAGCCAAGCTGAAACAGATTAGAGGTTAAGAAAGAACGAACCGAAGCACCCTTACATACAAAAACGCAATAAAGACCCGGTAAGGAAAGTCCGGGTCCTTATTGAAAACTATGTTAATAATATTGAGGTTCGTAGTAACAACCGCTTCACTATTTAAGCTCAACTGTTGCTCCTGCTTCTTCGATTTGCTTTTTGAGGGCTTCCGCTTCGGCTTTGGAGAGTTTCTCTTTCACTACTTGCGGTGCGCCGTCGACGAGGTCTTTCGCCTCCTTCAAGCCCAAACCGGTGAGGTTTTTAACGACCTTCACGACTTCGAGTTTCTTGTCGCCAGCGGCTTTCAAGATCACATCGAATTCGGTTTGTTCTTCAACTGCTGCTGCGGCAGCCGGTCCGGGACCAGCCATCATAACGGGTGCAGCGGCAGCGGGTTCGATACCGTAATCGTCTTTGAGGATTTTGGCTAACTCGTTAACTTCTTTAACGGTCAGGTTAACTAATTGTTCGGCAAATGCTTTTAAATCAGCCATTGTATATTGAGGTAAAAATTGGGGTTAAAAGAAAAAATAGGTTAATTTCCGCGTTCTTCGAGGGTTTTGAGGATACCCGCCAAATTGTTGGCAGGCGACTGAAGCGCACCGATAACGTTTTTCGCCGGCGATTGTAACATGCCGATAACTTCACCGATGAGGTCAGCCTTCGATTTGATGGCGATTAAGGCATCTATATTGTCGTCACCCACATAGGTGGACTGGTCAATATAGGCGGCTTTAATCGAGGGTAAGGGGTCATCCTTCCGAAATTCTTTGATGAGTTTCGCGGGAGCATTGTTCGCACCCTTTACAAAGATGATAGAGGAACTCCCATTTAATGCGCCAAACAGTTCCGAGTAGTCTCCTTCGCCGAGGGCTTCCAAAGACTTAACGATCAACGTATTTTTCACCGTCTTCAGGCGCATATCTTCTGCAAAGAGTTTCCGACGGAATTGGTTATTTTTCAGTACGGAAAATCCCTGCACATCTACGACGTAGAAGTTGGGGTTATTACGAAACTCTTCGGTCAGTTCTTGTACCAGGTCTCTTTTTTCGTCTTTCGTCATGATTAAATTCCCGAAACGGTTGATTTGTCAATACGAACAGAGGGGGTCATCGTGCCGGAGAGGTAAATGGTCTTAAAGTAAGACTCTTTCACTACGGCAGGTTTCAATTTATTCAATACTTGGAGGAGTTCCACCGCGTTTTCGGCAAGCTGTTGGGTGGTGAAGTCCATTTTACCAATAGTAGTATGAATGATCCCGGTTTTATCCACACGGAAGTCAATTTTACCGGCTTTCACTTCTTTAACAGCTGTACCTACGTCCGTCGTTACGGTACCGCTTTTGGGGTTCGGCATCAAGCCACGCGGACCTAATACTTTACCCAAACGACCGACTTTCGGCATCACGTCCGGCGAACAGATAATGACATCAATATCCGTCCATCCGCCTTGTATTTTCTCCAAATAATCATCTAAACCGACGTGTTCAGCACCGGCAGCGCGAGCGGAGGCTTCGTTTTCCGGTCCGGTTAAGACCAGCACACGCACTTCCTTACCAATACCATGCGGTAACGAGGCTACACCACGTACCATTTGGTTGGCTTGGCGGGGGTCAACGCCGAGACGCACCGCAATATCCATCGAACAGTTGAACTTAACATAGTTCACGCCTTTGATGATGTCAATGGCTTGTTCTAAGGAATATTGCTTGTCGGGGTCAACCTTTTTAATGGCTTCTCTGTATTTTTTCGAGTGTTTCGGCATGGTTAATTCCCTTCTTGATTAGTGTTCCAAGGAGGCGTACCGTCTACCGTAACGCCCATACTGCGTGCCGAACCGGCAACCATTTTCATGGCGGATTCGAGCGTAAAGCAATTCAAGTCAGGCATCTTCAACTGGGCGATCTCTTGAACCTGATCCCACGTGATTTTGCCTACTTTCTTGCGGTTGGGTTCGGCTGAACCACCATTGATGCCTGCCGCCTTCATGATTAATGAGCCTGCGGGAGGCGTTTTGATGATAAAGTCGAAACTCTTATCTTTGAAAACCGTGATAACGACAGGAAGAATCTGCCCTACGCGGTCTTGTGTTCTTGCATTAAAGGCTTTGCAAAACTCCATGATATTAATCCCCTTTGAACCCAATGCGGGACCGATGGGGGGAGCGGGGTTTGCTTGACCGCCTTTGACTTGCAGTTTGACAAAGGTTTCTATCTGTTTTGCCATGGATATTCCACGCCTTAGCGTTCAACTTGAAGGTAACTTAACTCTAACGGGGTATTGCGTCCAAAAATCTTAACCATCACTTTGAGCTTTTTCTTCTCATCGTTGACTTCTTCTATTGTTCCTGAAAACCCGGAGAAGGCACCGTCAATCACCTTAATGGTTTCACCGACGGCGAAAGGATTTTCCATAACTTCACCCATTTCATCCAATTCATTGGCTTTACCCATCAGGCGGGCAACCTCATCTTCGCGGAGTGCGACGGGATGCTGTCCTTTATTATCTCCGACGAAGGAGACGATGCCGGGAACATCCTTGATCGCCTGCACAATCTCAGGGATCAGTACGTCGCCACTAAAGGCTACGTCGCTGAACTTCATAAAGATATAGCCGGGCAGATAGGGTCTTTCGCGGGTAACTTTCTTACCGTTACGCACTTCAAAAACTTTTTCGGTGGGAATCAAGATGGATTCAATGAAATGATCCAAGTGCAAGCGTTTGATCTCGGAGTCGAGATATTGCTTGACCTTTTTTTCTTGACCACTGATGGTTCTGATACAAAACCATTTCGTTTCCATGCGTGCGTGTCGGCGTTATGAAAGACGCGATTGAGGATGAAAGGATAAAAGAATTAGCGAACTAAGTCGTAAACGAATGATAATGAATACTTGAAAGCCAAGTCCATAAGGGCTATAACAACCGCGAGGATGATGGAAGCTATCAACACGGTTACGGTGTTATCTTGTAGCTCTTCGTACTTGGGCCAAGTAACGCGATGGCGAATCTCTTCGGAATATTCCTGAAAGAGTAGTCTTAATTTTTCCATTTTCAGAAAAAAAGCACATGAGGCAGGAATCGAACCCGCAACCTACGGTTTTGGAGACCGTCGCTCTACCAATTGAGCTACTCATGTATATGCCTGTATGCTTAAATAAGCGTGATTAGTCTAAGATTTCGGTTACCTGTCCTGCACCGATGGTACGACCACCCTCACGGATAGCGAAGCGGAGACCTTTCTCCATAGCTACCGGTAAGTGTAATTCGACCTCGATTTCAACGTTATCACCGGGTTTCACCATGTCCACGCCGGCGGGTAAGGTAATCGAACCCGTTACGTCGGTGGTACGGAAGAAGAACTGCGGACGGTAGTTGTTGAAGAACGGCGTGTGGCGACCACCTTCGTCTTTCGTCAATACGTAAATCGTGCCTTTGAACTTACGATAAGGTTTTACAGAACCCGGCTTGATGATAACCATCCCGCGACGGATCGTGCTTTTATCAACACCACGAAGTAAAAGACCTGCGTTATCGCCGGCTTCCCCTTCTTGGAGTTCTTTGCGGAACATTTCCACACCCGTTACGGTAGAGGTCATTTTGTCCTCACTCAAACCGATGATTTCGACGGGATCACCTACTTTGATACGACCGCGTTCGATACGACCGGTAGCAACAGTACCACGACCGGTAATCGTCATCGAATCTTCTACGGACATCAAGAAGGGCTTATCTACATCACGGGTAGGAAGCGGAACGTAAGTATCCACAGCCTCCATGAGTTCAAGGATTACTTTTTCCCATTGCGGATCGCCGTTAAGACCACCAAGGGCAGAACCACGAATGATCGGAGCGTCATCGCCGGGGAATTGGTATTTAGACAGGAGTTCACGAACTTCCATTTCGACGAGGTCGAGAAGCTCGGGGTCATCTACTAAGTCCACTTTGTTCATAAATACCACGATGTACGGTACACCGACCTGACGCGCGAGCAGGATGTGTTCGCGGGTTTGGGGCATGGGACCGTCGGTAGCGGCTACTACGAGAATAGCACCATCCATTTGGGCGGCACCCGTTACCATGTTTTTCACATAGTCGGCGTGACCCGGACAGTCAACGTGTGCGTAGTGGCGGTTACCGGTTTGGTATTCGACGTGCGCCGTATTAATGGTAATACCACGCTCTTTTTCTTCGGGCGCGGAGTCAATAGAGTCGAAGGAACGAAGTTCAGAGAGACCAGCCTTCGCTAATACCGTAGTAATAGCGGCGGTCAGGGTCGTTTTACCGTGGTCAACGTGTCCAATTGTACCGATATTGACGTGCGGTTTGGAACGGTCAAATTGCTCTTTAGCCATATCTTGTAGAGGTAAACGTTTTGA
>Ga0209573_1001574_pt1 | contig 34204 bp, 26 predicted proteins | sample TNRBio252014_DNA_FD_185870 | JGI IMG/M metagenome (GOLD analysis project Ga0209573, IMG submission 185870) | Wastewater treatment Type I Accumulibacter community from EBPR Bioreactor in Madison, WI, USA - TNR Reactor_6/25/2014_ DNA (SPAdes)... | ecosystem: Engineered > Bioreactor > EBPR >...
CTCCACGGTGTTGCCACCACTAGGACCTGAACCTAGCGCGTCTACCAATTTCGCCACCTGGGCATTTCCAGAGAGGCCGAATTCTATAGGAACAAAAGAAAATGTCAATAAGCAAACTGTCGACGGTACGCCGTGCCGACCCCTTTCTTGAGCGTGAGTTGAAGACCTATGAACAGCCCTTGCCGTCGCGCGAGTACATCCTGCAGATCCTTGAGGAGCAGGGCAAGCCGGTGAGCTTCGACGCGCTGTGCGTTTTGCTCGACATCCGCAAGCACGAACTGGAACTTCTGCAGCGCCGCTTGCGGGCAATGGAGCGTGAAGCGCAACTGCTGCGTAACCGCAAAGGCTCGTTCATTCTCCCCGAGCGCGCCAGTTTGATTGCCGGGCGAATCGAGGGGCACCCGGATGGCTACGGCTTTCTGGTTCCCGACGATGCCGGCGAGGACCTGTTTCTCGAAGCCAGGCAGATGTCCAAGGCCTTGCACGGTGACCGTGCCCTGGTGCGTGTCGTCGGCGTCGATCGCCGAGGGCGTCGCGAAGGCGTCATCGTCGAAGTCATCGAGCGGGCGAACAGCCGCGTCGTCGGCCGGGTGCTGGTCGAACACGGCATCACGCTGGTTGTTCCCGAGAATCGGCGCATCAACCAGGACATTCTGGTGACGCCGGACAGCAGGAGCAGCGTGCGCTCGGGTGAGGTGGTCACCGTCGAAATCATCGAACAACCCGGTCGTCATTCGAAGCCGATCGGACGCATCGTCGAAGTGCTCGGCAACTACGCCGATCCGGGCATGGAGATAGAAATCGCCTTGCGCAAGCACGAGCTGCCCTTCGAGTTCTCGAATGGAGCTCTCGCAGAGGCGGCGCAGCTTCCGGAGCGGCTCAGGCCTTCAGACAGCGAGGGAAGAAAAAATCTGCGCGCGCTGCCTCTGGTAACCATCGATGGCGAGACGGCAAGAGACTTCGACGACGCGGTTTTTGCCGAGCGCCAGGGCGCTGGCTGGCGCCTGGTGGTGGCGATTGCCGACGTCAGCCACTATGTGCGGCCGGGGACGGCGCTTGATCGTGAGGCGAGCGAGCGCGGCAATTCGGTCTATTTTCCGCGCCGGGTGATTCCGATGCTGCCGGAAAAACTTTCGAATGGCCTGTGTTCGCTGAACCCCGACGTCGATCGCCTGGCGATGGTCTGCGACATGTCCATCGACGCCCGCGGCGTGATCACCGATTACGAATTCTATGCAGCCATTTTTCGCTCGCAGGCACGTTTGACCTATGACCAGGTCTGGAACTGGCTGGCCGGCACGGCGCAGCCTGAAAGCGAGGTTCATCGCCGCCTGCAGCCACAGCTGCAGGCGCTCTACGCCTTGTTCAAAGTCTTGAGCGAAGCGCGTGGCAAACGCGGCGCCATCGATTTCGAAACCATCGAGACGATGATGCTGTTCAACGAGCAGGGCAAGATCGACAACATCGTTCCGGTGCACCGCAACGACGCGCACCGCGTGATCGAGGAGTGCATGCTGGCCGCGAATGTCTGCGCCTCGGGATTTCTGCAGGCCAACCGGCATCCTTGCCTGTACCGCATTCACGAAGGGCCGACCCCTGAGAAACTCACGGCCTTGCGCAATTTCCTCAAGGAATTTGCCCTTGGCCTCGGTGGTGGCGACGATCCGAGCGCCAGCGATTATGCTGACCTGCTGGCAAGCATCGAGGAGCGTCCGGACGCGCAGTTGCTGCAGACGGTGATGCTCCGTTCTCTGCGTCAAGCTCAGTACAACCCTGACAATGTCGGCCATTTCGGTCTTTCCTACGAGCATTACACGCACTTCACTTCACCCATCCGGCGCTATCCGGACCTCCTGGTACATCGCTCGATCAAGGCGGTACTCGCCGGCACGAGCTACCTGCCGGGCAAATGGGCCGAGATCGGCATGCACTGCTCGCAGACCGAGCGCCGTGCCGACGAGGCGACGCGCGACGTCAGCAACTGGCTGAAGTGTTACTACATGCGTGACCGAATCGGCGAAACTTTTGCCGGAACGATTGCGGCGGTGGTACCTTTCGGCGTCTTTGTTGCCCTCGATGAGGTCTATGTCGAGGGGCTGGTGCATGTTTCGGAGCTCGGCGAGGATTACTTTCAGTACGACAGCACCCGGCATCAGATGCTTGGCGAGCGCACTGCAAAACGCTATCGCCTCGGTGACCGCTTGCAGGTAAAACTGGTCAAGGCCGATCTCGAAACCGGGCGCATCGATTTCGTGCTGGCTGACGGCTAGGTGTTTGGCCTTTTTGCAGGCTTGCCGCCGCAAAAGCGTCGTTTGTGCGGTCACCGGCGATCGGCGGCTACGCACCGCTTTGCTGCATCGCTCTTCGAGACGCGAGCCTTCTTTGAAAGGAAGATTGCATGAGTTCCCAGTTTGGTCTGCTCAAGGCCCGTCGCTTCGCGCCTTTTTTCGGCACCCAGTTTCTCGGCGCCTTCAACGACAACCTGTACAAGAATGCGCTGGTCGTGTTGCTCACTTTTCAGGCCGCGAGCTGGACGACGCTGACTCCCGAGGTTCTCACCAACCTCGCCGCAGGTCTCTTCATCCTGCCCTTCTTCCTCTTCTCGGCAACTGCCGGGCAGTTGGCCGACAAGTACGACAAGGCTCGCCTGGCGCGGCTGACCAAGCTGCTCGAAATCGTCATCATGGGTGTCGCCCTGTTAGGCTTCATGATGCACAGTCTCGAAGTGCTGCTTCTGGCCCTGTTCCTGCTCGGTTTGCAGTCAACGCTGTTCGGGCCGGTCAAGTACGCCATCCTGCCGCAGCACCTGCACGAGAACGAACTGGTCGGCGGCAATGCGCTGGTCGAGTCAGGGACTTTCGTCGCCATCCTGATGGGCACCCTGGCCGGCGGCGTTCTCGCCGGTGCGGCTGGTCATCCGACCTGGGTCGCTTTCGCCGGGTTGCTGGTCGCGGTCGTCGGCTATCTGTGCAGCCGCGGCATCCCGCCGGCTGCGGCGCCAGTTCCGGATCTGGTCGTCGGCCTCAATCTGTTTGTCGAGACCTGGCGCAGCATCGGCTTCGCGCGCGAAAACCGCACGGTCTTTCTGTCGATTCTCGGCATCTCCTGGTTCTGGCTATACGGTGCGCTGTTCCTGGCGCAGTTCCCGGTGTATTCGAAGAGCGTTCTCGGTGGTGACGAGACGACCGTGACCCTGTTGTTGTCAGTGTTCACCGTCGGTATCGGCCTGGGCTCGCTGCTCTGCGATCGGCTCTCGGCCGGGCACGTCGAGATCGGCCTGGTGCCTTTCGGTTCCATCGGCCTGACCATTTTCGGTCTCGACCTGGCTTTTGCGTCGCCCGCTGTGCTGCCCACGGGCGCGCCACTGGCGCTCGCCGGAGTGCTCGCCATGCACGAGACCTGGCGAGTGCTTTTCGACCTTTTCGCGCTCGGCGTCTTCGGAGGCTTTTTCATCGTGCCGCTGTATGCGCTGATCCAGTTGCGCAGCGCTCCGGAACAGCGGGCGCGAATCATCGCCGCCAACAATATCCTCAACGCGCTGTTCATGGTCTGCGGCGCGCTGGCTGCTGCCGGACTGCTTGGCAACGGTATCTCGATTCCGACGCTGTTCGCTATCGCCGCGCTGTGCAATGCGGCGGTGGCGGTCTACATCTATAGTCTGGTGCCCGAGTTCATGCTGCGTTTCATCGCCTGGCTGTTGATCCACTCGGTGTACCGCATGCAGCAGAAAGGGCTGGAAAACATTCCGCAAGAAGGGCCGGCGGTGCTGGTCTGCAACCACGTCAGTTTCGTCGATCCGATCGTCATTGCCGCTGCCAGCCGGCGGCCGATCCGCTTCGTGATGGATTATCGTATCTACCGCCTGCCCGTGATCAACTTCATCTTTCGCCACATGAACACCATCCCGATTGCTCCCGCGCGCGAAGATCAAGTGATGATGGAGGCCGCTTTCGAGGAAGTGGCGCGAGCCCTCGAAGAGGGTGAGCTGGTGGCCATCTTCCCGGAAGGGCGGATTACCGACAGCGGTGACCTTAACCCCTTCCGATCGGGCGTGCAGCGGATCGTCGGACGCACGCCGGTGAGCGTGATTCCGATGGCCTTGCAAGGCCTGTGGGGCAGCTTCTTCAGTCGCAAGGGGGGGCCGGCAATGAGCAAACCGCGGCGTCTGCTGGGGCTATTTTCCAGGATTACGCTGAACGTTGGCGGGGCGGTCGAGCCCGCGGCAGCGACGCCCGAGTATTTGCACGAGATTGTCGCCGGCCTGCGCGGTGACTGGCAGTAAGCACCGGCACGCTGCCGGCACCGGCGGCCGGCTATTTCGCGTCGCGGCCAAACCGCGAGGGGGATCAGTAGTCTGCCTGCAGGTGGAGGAGGGCGGTCGCGACTCTGATGATCTGGGGGGTATGTCGACAGGTGATGACGGTTAGAATGAGCGCCATGCGATTTTCCGGCCAACAACTGCGTGAGCGACTCGATCTTTACGAACGCCTGATGCGCCTCGACAAGCCGATCGGCATTCTGCTGCTGCTCTGGCCGACGCTGTGGGGGTTGTGGCTGTCGGCGCTAGGCAGGCCGGACTGGCGGGTGCTCTGGATTTTTGTCCTGGGGACGGTGTTGATGCGGTCGGCCGGCTGCGTGATCAACGACCTGGCGGACCGCAACTTCGACCCGCAGGTCGCGCGTACCCGTCAGCGGCCGCTGGCTGCTGGCCAGGTGTCGGTCAGGGAGGCATTGCTGCTTTTTGCCGCGCTGGTTGGCTGTGCCGTCCTCGTCGTCCTGCCGCTGCGTAGCTGGCTACTCGCCGCTCTGTGTGTCGCGGCGCTGTTTCTCGCCGCCAGCTATCCCTTCACCAAACGCTTCCTGGCCATTCCACAGGCCTACCTTGGTCTTGCCTTCGGCTTCGGCATTCCGATGGCCTACGCGGCGCAGCTCGGAACGGTGCCCGCAGAAGCCTGGTGGTTGTTGCTGGCCAACGTCTTCTGGGCGATTGCTTACGATACCGAATACGCCATGGTCGATCGTGCCGATGACCTCAAGATCGGCATTCGTACGTCAGCGATTACCTTCGGTCGCTTCGACGTGGCGGCGGTGATGCTGTGCTATATGCTGACCCTGGCCTTGATCGCTGCGCTCGGCTACGGGCTCGGCCTGGGGGTGTTTTTCTACGCCGGTCTGGTGGTGGCAGCGGCAATTTCCGGCTACCATTACACACTGATCCGGGCGCGCAAGCCGGCGCCTTGCTTCAAGGCTTTCCTGCATAACAACTGGTTCGGAGCCAGTATTTTTGCCGGCATCGCCATTGATTTTCTGGCTTCGAAAGGGATTTCCGGATGAAAGCTCACCTGTTTTGTTCGCTGGCGCTGCTGGTGGCGACGGCGCACGCTGCCGATGGCGACGACACCCGGCAGTTGGCGTCCTTGCCACCGGCAGCGGAATCCACGCTACGTGCCGAGATGCGCGCCAACCTCCTGGCCTTGAACGAAATTCTTGGCCTGGTCGCCAGCGGGAAGTTCAAGGAGGCGGGCCAGATCGCGGAGCAGGAGCTTGGCCTCTCGGCAATGGGCAAGCATCGCGACCTCCCCTTTGAGGCTCGTCCCGGACCGCACATGCCGCCGGCGATGCACGCTATCGCCATGGACGGGCATCGCGCAGCGAGCGAGTTTGCCCGTATCGCCGCCAGCGGCGACCGCGACAAGACCATCGCCGCGTTGCCGTCGCTGACCAGCGGCTGCGTCGCCTGTCACTACGTTTATCGCCTTCGCTAGTTCGCAGCGGGCGCTGTTGCGGGAAAGCTCCCTGTCCTGGTCGACCTCCGGCAGCGCTAGCGGGCAGAGGGAGTTTAAGAGATGATCGTGCGCTTGACCGGGTTTGCCCGGCGTCTGCTTGCCGCCGTAGCCTACAGCGCCGGCGGTGCAGCCGTGACGCTGCTGGTTGTTGGCGTGCTCTACATGGAGTCTCGGCCGGACCTCGATGTCTGGCATACAGCTGCCCTCGACGAGGAGTTCACCGAGACTTCCCGAGTGGCAAGCTTCGCCGACTACCTGGCGCTCGAAGAGCGCCTGTTTGCCCAACTGCATGCGCAGGTCTACGCCAAGATCCCGGCCGACGAGCGGCGCTTGATCAACCGCTACAGTCACCACAGCCTCTCGGATCCGGAAAGCCAGTCGCCGAACTGGAACCGCAGTTTCGAATTGGCGGCGGCGATGCCAGAGGCCGGCGTCTTGCTGCTGCACGGCATGTCGGACTCGCCATACAGCCTGCGCGCGCTTGGCGAGACGCTGCACGCGGCCGGCGCTACGGTCGTCGGCATGCGCATGCCGGGGCACGGAACCGCGCCGTCCGGACTCGTCGAAATTTCCTGGCAGGACATGGCCGCGGCCGTGTGCCTGGCGATGCGTCACCTCGCTACGCGGGTTGGCGAGCGACCGCTGTACATCGTCGGCTACTCGACCGGCGCCGCCCTCGCCGTGAACTACGCCTTGGCAACGTTGGATGAAGGCGGGCTGCCAAAAGTCGACGGAATGGTCCTCCTATCACCGGCGATCGGGGTCAGCGCCGCAGCGGCATTTGCCGTCTGGCAGGGGCGGATAGGTCACTTCCTGGGGCTCGAAAAACTCGCCTGGACCTCCATCCTGCCCGAGTACGACCCCTACAAATACGGCTCTTTCGCGGTGAACGCGGGCGATGTGGTCTACCGCCTGACGCAGCAGATCCAGAGCCGCCTGGACGTCCTTGGCGGCCGCGGCAAGCTCGCCGGTTTTCCGCCCTTACTGGCTTTTTCTTCGGTCGTCGACGCGACTGTCTCGGCCCCGGCTCTGGTGAGTAATCTTTTCGATCGTTTGCCGCAAGGGGGCCACGAACTGGTGTTGTTCGACCTCAACCGGATGGCCGAAATGGACGTGATCATGACTTCGGACCCGGCCGGCGCCGTCAAGGCTCTGCTGGAAAATCCCGTTCGACCTTTCGCGCTGAGCCTTGTGACCAACGAGAACTCGGAGAGCCGCAAGCTGCGCGTGCTCAGCGAGGGTCCAGGTGATTCGACCCTCACTGAATCTCCGCTCGATCTTGCCTGGCCGCCGGGCATCTACTCGCTGGCGCACGTCGCCCTGCCGTTCCCTCCTGACGATCCGATCTACGGCGGGAAAGCGCCGAGCGAAGCTCGTGTCATCCATCTTGGCAAGCTCGCGCTACGCGGTGAACGCGGGGTGCTGCAGATCCCGGCGGCGGACATGCTGCGTCTGCGCTGGAACCCCTTTTTCCCCTATGTCGAGGCGCGCGTGCTGGCGTTCACTGGACTGGGACGAATAGAGGAATAGAGGATGAAATATCGCGACCTGCGCGACTTCGTCGCGCAACTGGAAGGCCTCGGCGAACTCAAGCGCATTGGTGTCGAGGTGGATCCGCGCCTCGAAATGACCGAAATTTGCGATCGCGTGCTGCGTGCCGGCGGGCCGGCGCTGCTCTTCGAGAAGCCGACGGGGCACCGCATACCGGTGTTGGCCAATCTCTTCGGTACGCCGCGGCGCGTAGCGCTGGGAATGGGGCAGGAATCGGTGCTGGCGCTGCGCGAGGTGGGCAAACTCCTGGCCTACCTCAAGGAACCCGAGCCACCGAAAGGGCTAAGGGACGCCTGGGACAAGCTGCCGGTCCTCAAGCAGGTGCTCAACATGGCACCGCGCGTGCGCTCTTCGGCGCCATGCCAGGAAGTGCTCTGGGAAGGCAAGGACGTCGATTTGTCGCGCCTGCCCATCCAGCTGTGCTGGCCGGGCGACGCTGCGCCGCTGATCACCTGGGGGCTGACGGTTACCCGCGGGCCGCACAAGATGCGCCAGAACCTTGGCATCTATCGCCAGCAGGTCCTCGGTCCGAACAAAGTGATCATGCGCTGGCTGGCGCATCGGGGCGGCGCCCTCGATTTTCGCGAGCACTGCCTGCAGTACCCCGGGCAGCCGTTTCCGGTGGCGGTGGCGCTGGGCGCCGATCCGGCGACGATTCTCGCGGCGGTGACGCCGGTGCCGGACAGTCTCTCCGAATATCAGTTTGCCGGTCTGCTGCGTGGCGCCAAGACCGAACTGGTGAAATGCCTCGGTTCCGACCTGCAGGTGCCGGCTTCGGCCGAGATCGTCCTCGAAGGTCACATCGACCCCGCGGAGAGCGCACTCGAAGGGCCGTATGGCGACCACACTGGCTACTACAATGAAAAGTCGCTGTTCCCGGTGTTCACCATCGAGCGTATCAGCATGCGCCGCGAGCCGATCTACCACAGCACTTACACCGGCAAGCCGCCCGACGAACCGGCGATGCTTGGCGTGGCGCTCAACGAGGTCTTCGTGCCGCTGCTGCAGAAGCAGTTTCCCGAGATCGTCGATTTCTATCTGCCGCCTGAAGGCTGCTCGTATCGCCTGGCGACGGTGAGCATCAGAAAGCAGTACCCGGGGCACGCCAAACGGGTGATGTTCGGCATCTGGAGTTTCCTGCGCCAGTTCATGTACACCAAGTTCATCATCGTCGTCGACGACGACGTCGATATCCGTGAGTGGAAGGAAGTAATCTGGGCGCTGACCACCCGCGTCGATGCGGCGCGCGATACACTGATCGCCGAGAATACGCCGATCGACTATCTCGATTTCGCCAGTCCGGTCGCCGGCCTGGGCAGCAAGATGGGTCTCGATGCGACCAACAAATGGCCGGGCGAAACCAGTCGCGAGTGGGGAACGCCGATCGTCATGGACGCTGCCGTCAAGGTGCGGGTCGATGCGCTATGGAGCGATCTCGGACTATGACAGCCGATGGTTTGAGCGGTGGCCCGCGTGATTTTTCGCGTGACGACTAATGATGTCCCGCGTGGCCCGGCAAGGGCGCTGCGTGACTGGAGAACAAAATGCGTGATGACTTGACCCCTGATTCCTACCTCGAAGGCGAACGCGCCTGGTGCCACGTCATTTACGCGCTGCACGCGGTGGCCGTGGTGATCGGCGTCGCCGGTGCAGCGAGTGTCGCCGGCGCCTTCGTCTTTGGCGTGCCCTCCCTGATTGCCGTCATTCTCAACTACGTCAAGCGCGGCGATGTCCGCGGCACCTGGCTCGATAGTCATTATCGCTGGCAGATCCGGACCTTCTGGTTTACGGCGCTGTGGCTGCTGGTCTACGGCCTGCTGATCATCACCATCATTTTCATTCCGATGGCCTGGTTGTTGATCGTCGTCCTTGGCCTGTGGGTCAGCTATCGCGTCATCCGCGGCTGGCTGGCGCTGTCCGGACGAAGAGCGATCGACGACCTCTGAGCGCCGCCTCAAGGGCCAAGGGTCATGAGTCGCTGGCGCGACTTTCCCATTAACGGTCGGCGACCCACAGTAGCAGGGCATCCAGGGCGGCTTTGCCGAGGCGGGCATTCGGGTCGTTGATCAGGCCAACGACGATCCAGCGCTTGCCGCTGTTGTCCAGCACAAATCCGGCAATTGCTCGCACGCCTTCGAGATAGCCGGTCTTCAGGTGCGCTCGGCCAGCCGCCGAGCCATTTTTCAAGCGCTTGCGCAAAGTGCCGTCGACGCCCGCGACCGGCAACGAGGCGATCAGTTCGGCCATCACCGGGCCTCGCCAGGCAGCGTCCAGGAGTTGCGCCAGGCCAGCGGCCGAGATGCGCGCCTGGCGTGACAGGCCGGAGCCATTGTCGATGAACAATTCGGGCAGTTGCAGATCGTTGGCCAGCAGCCAGCCGGCGATCCGCCGACGCGCGCCCTCGATCGTCGCCGGCCGTTCGCTGTCCAGGGTCAGGAACAGCTGGCGCGCCATGACGTTGTTGCTGTACTTGTTGATGTCGCGGACGATCTCACCGAGCGTCGGCGACTCCTGGGAGAGCAGCATCGTGGCAGCAGCCGGCGTACGGCCTTCCAGCACACGGCCCGTGAAGCTACCACCAAGTTCCTGCCACAGCGCACGAAACAGGCTTTCGACTTGCCTATCGGCGGCCCACGGGGCGAGATTCAGGCTGCGCTCGCCACAAGCCGCCGGAAAGCTGCCGCTGAGTTCGATGCGCAAGCCTTTGACCACTGGTGTGAGCTGTTCACGCCAGTCGCCGCAGGCGCCACGCCCGAGGCTAAGGCGATTGTCGATGCCCAGACCCTCGCTCGGCGTCTCGGCGATCACACGCACGGCGTTGCCAGCCGCGTCGGCCTGCAGGAGCAGGCGCAGGCTCTTGAAGTTCACCAGCAAGGCATCGGGGCCGGCGTTGTAAGGCCGCAGCGGCTGCTGGTCAAACTCTCCCGGATCGTGTGCCGACAGCGCAAAAGCGCTGCGATCGAGAATCAGGTCGCCGTTGATTTCCTTCACTCCGCGCTGGCGCAACTGGCGCAGTAACAGCCAGAACTGTTCCAGCGCCAGCTTTGGGTCACCGCTGCCACGCAGGTAGAGATTGCCGTTGAGCCGGCCATCGCGCGGGCTGGCGTCGGCGAGCAGCTCGCTACGCCAGGTGTACGCCGGGCCGAGCATATCGAGGGCGGCGTAGGTCGTTACCAATTTCATCGCCGAGGCCGGGTTCATTGCTTGCTGGGCGTTATGGCTGAGCAGTGGCGGCCCGCCGTCGACGGCCTGCACGACCATGCCGACGGCGTTTGCCGGGATCCCGGCCTGCTGCAGGGCTTCGCTGACGGCGCTCGGCAAGTCGGCCGCCCGGGCCAGCGGCAGGCCGCCGAGCAGCACGGCAAGCAAGGCCAGGGCGAGCGCTCTAACGGCCCCCGGAACGAGAGAACAGTGGGTCATCCGCTGCGCCGGCTGCCGGGCGCGATCTGTCGAGAAAGTTCGTGCGCTCAGCCCCGCTCCCAGGGCGCTGGATGGCTGAGAAATTCGCTCAGCATCGCGTCGAGCTGGCCTAAGAGGAGGTCGTTCCGTCCTGCCAGCCAGGCACGCACCAGGTCACTGTGATGTCCCGGAAGGGCTTCGGCCACCAGGTGTTCGGCGACGGTGAAGTCATTCATGCGGCCGAGCAGGTCGAGCAGTCCGGTCGCACTCTGCTGATAACGCTGCAGGCGGCGGGCCGGGAACAGCGGGGCAAAGAACTCGATCGCGTAACGCAGTCGTTTCAGCGCCTTGCGCAAGTCGTGGCGAGCTTCCGGATCCGAGTCCTTCGTCCTGGTGGCGAGTTCGGCGACCTTCTTGGCACGTTTGTTCAGTGAGCGTGGGGCAAACACGGTCAACGCGGGCTTCTTTTTTTCCGGTAAGGCTATTGTTGCCGCGGTGAACTCGAGCAGCAACTGCGAGTAGTCGGGTGAGGCGATCGCCGCCTGCGCCGCCTTGCGGCAGGCTGCCAGCTGAATGGCCGCTTGTTTGGCCACCGCGTGGACATCGCTGTGATCGGGAAAAGCCTTGCTGATCGGTGGCAGGACCTCGGTGAGAAAGACGTCCCAATTGCGGGTATCGCCGAGTTGCCCGGCGAGCGCACTCCAGCGCGGGTCGAAGTCACTGACGTACTCTACCGGTAGCAAGGGTTTCCAGAGGCGAATCGCCGAACGCAGACGACGGATCGAAACGCGTGCCTGATGGACGAAGCCGGGATCGTTGCTTTCACGTGCGCCGCGTTCGTTGCCCTGCAACTGCACCAGGCAGGCGAAGGCGGTGCTACAGAAGACAGCGATGCTCGACATGCCCAATTGCAGCTTCGCCTCGGCGGCCCTGACCGGCGCGTTCGCTGTGTTCGCCGGGTTGGCGGCCAGGCGGTAGCCGCGCTCGGCCTTGCTGGGGGTTTCCGGATGCAGCGGCAGATCTTTCTGCAGGGCGATGGCCACTGCGAACAGGTCGGCAACGCTGCCTTCGAGCAGTTCGAGCTCGACTTCGCAGATCGTCTCCTGACGTCCGTCGGCGTCGATTTTTCCGCGGTCCAGTGCGACCTCGATACGGGTCCCCTCATTTGGCGCCAGGAGCCAGCTGAGGCGCGTGAAGTCGGTGGTAAACACCGGCACCAGTTCGCTCGTCGCAGCTTCGAGAAAGCTGCGCAGCTTCGGCGTGTCAACGTGCGAAAAATCGAAGTCGCCCGGCTGGCTGGGGACCTCCCACTCGTTGCGTTGTGCCAGGCCTCCGGGTGATGGCGCTTGGCTCTTGACGGTCAGCAGCCACTCCGTGCCTTTCTTGCGATAGCGCACGGCGATGCGCTTGGCTTCAAGTCGCCGGTCGGGCGTGTCGTAGTAGGTATTGATCAGTTTCTGTCGGTGCGACGGGGTATCCGCGAGGACCGGGTGTGTCGGCAGCCTTCGCGCCGCGCTGGCAGGAATGCTCAGCTTGATCTCGGTTTCCAATGCCATTAATGGGGTCTCCTCGTTAAATTGTCATGGGTGCGGCAGATTTCAGAGATCATAGTTGCGCAGTTCATCAACATCGGCGATGTGGATTTTTCGACCGTCGACGGCGATCAGGTTTTTTTCCGAAAGTTCGTGCAGGATGCGCGAGAAATGTTCCTGCGTCAGATTGAGACGCGAGGCGATGACGCCCTTGTTGGTCGGCAGCGTGACGGTAATCACCTTGTCACCCTTTTCACTTTCCTCGCGCAACAGGTAGCCAATGATTCGTCGGCGACCCGAATGCAGCGAATAGGACTCGACGTCGTTCATCAGTTGGTGCAAGCGCATGGCCAGTCCGGCGATCATCTTGCGGCCGAGCTTGGGGTCGGCATCCAGTTCTTCGTTGATCGCCGCCTTGGAGATGTGCAGTAGCAGCGAGTCGGCGAGCGCCTGCGCATAGACCATGAACGGCTTCTCGGTGAACATGACTGCTTCGCCGAAAGTTTGTCCCTGCGGCAGGATGTCGACGACTTTTTCGCCGCCTTGCGGCGAAGTGAATGCCAGCTTCACCTGGCCATAGACGATCAGGTAAAAGCCGGTCGGTGTGTCGCCCTTGTGGAACAGGATGTCGCCACGCGTGGCTTTGATTTCGCGTGTGCCGCGGGCAAGGCGCGCAATTTCCGCTTTCTCCAACTCGTTGAACAGTGGTACGTGCGCCAGTAGCGCTTCAATGTTGATGCCGGGTTGGGACGAATGCATAAGCAGTTTCCGAAACGGTCAGCCAGAAGCAGAAGTTACTGCGGGCAGCAATATTCGCATGTGTACTCGCCGGGAGCAAGCTACGCTCAGCCGCAGCACCTCGACGGGTGCCAAGGAATGACATGTACATTGGCAGAGCCAAACGCCGGGCGGCGCAGCGCGTTTGGCATATCGCATCGCCTGGTCGTATACTCGGCCGATTTTTTGCGTGAGGCAATTGTGGATTCGCACATGGTGACGCTTGCTTCGGAAGCACCTCTAGTGCCAGAAATCGCTGCTGGCACGCCCGCCAGCTTGGCGCGTGCCTGGTTGTGGTTGGGGGTAATGGCGCTGATCGGCTCTGGTTTGTTGGCGGTGCTGCTGGTCCTGTCACGAACGCCGGGCATTCAGGATGTCTTCCCGCTCAAGGATTTGTTCCGTGCTGCGCTGGTGGTGCACGTCGACCTGTCGGTGGCGGTGTGGTTCATGGCTTTTGCCGCGGTCATCTGGTGTGCCGTCGGTGCTGCCGGTCTGGCGTGGCTGGGCTGGAGCGGTTTCGCCCTGGCGGCCTTGGCTACCGCGCTGATGACCGTTTCACCGTTCTTCCCGGGCGCCGAGCCGGTACTCAACAACTACATCCCGGTGTTGAAGCAGCCGCTGTTTTTTACCTCGCTGTGGATCTTTGCCGTCGGCATCACCCTGACGGTAATGCGCGCGTTGATCACCACCTGGCCGCAACGCTTTCTCGGTGAGCCGCTACGCCTTGGCGCTTTCCTGGGTGCGGTCGCCGCTTTCCTGGCGCTGGCCGCATTCTACTGGTCGTGGTTGCTGGTGCCGGAGGTCGAGGGAACGATCTATTACGAAGTGATGTTCTGGGGCGGTGGTCACACCCTGCAATTTCAGCACGCACTGCTGATGGTTGTCGCCTGGCTGTGGATCGCCGCAGCGCTCGGCCGCCCGTCGGCGGCATCGCCGCGTGCGGTGTCGGTGCTTTTCCTGGTCGCCGCGTTGCCGCTGCTGGCGGTGCCAGCCATCTATCTGTTGTTGCCGGTCGGTGAGCTGCCGCATGTCGAGCTTTTCGCCAAGCTGATGGAGTGGGGTCATCCCTATATGGGACCGCTGATCCTGCTCGGCGCTTTGTCCCTGTGGGGCGTGCGTTCCTTGCCCGCGACACCGGCCAGGTCGGCGTTTGTCGCTTCCTTCACCCTGTTTGCGCTTGGCGGCGTTCTTGGCTATATGATCCACGGCGTCAATGTCGTCATTCCGGCGCACTATCACGGTTCGACGGTCGGCGTGACGCTGGCCTTCATGGGCCTGGCTTACGTGCTCCTGCCACGCCTCGGTTTCGGTGCGCCAGAGGGACGCATGGCGCTCTGGCAGCCCTATGTCTATGGCGGCGGGCAACTGATTCATGTCCTCGGCCTGGCCTGGTCGGGAGGCTACGGCGTGCAGCGCAAGGTCGCCGGTGCCGAGCAGATGCTGACCACGCTGCCGCAGAAGATCGGCATGGGGATGATGGGCCTCGGCGGCCTGATCGCCGTTATCGGCGGCCTGATGTTCGTTCTGGTGTGTCTAAAAGCGATGTCATGGCGGCGCGCGCAGGCCGCAGAAAAGGTGGAAAAGGAGCGGCGGCCATGAATCAGCGGCGTGCGCTGTGGGTGGCGGTAGTCGCTGGCGTATTGACTGTGGCCACCGTCGCGCTGCTCGCCTACCGCGTCCTGGTTCTCGGCGGATTGCCGCCCGGCGACACCATTCCCGACAGCCTGCGCTCGCCACCACAACTCTCGCCGGAAGCAGCGCAGGCCGAAGTTGACGCGATCATGACGCTGACTCTCGACGATCTCGATGGCCGCCCGCAGGCCATGGCGCAGTGGCGGGGCAAGATCCTGGTGGTCAATTACTGGGCCAGTTGGTGCAAACCTTGCGTCGAAGAAATGCCGGTTTTTTCCCGCCTGTACAGCCGCTACGCCGCGCAGGGCGTGCAGTTTGTCGGCATTGGCATCGACGAAGTCGACAAGCTGCGCAGTTTCGTCAAGGCGACGCCGGTTTCCTATCCGCTGTTGCTGGGCGGCAAGAACGCCGGCGAGACGCCGGGGCTGCAGGTCAAGGCGCTGCCGTATACGGTGGTCATCGGGCGCGATGGGCGTTTCGCGAGCAGTCGCCTGGGGCGGCTGGATGAGGCGACACTCGAGCCGATGCTGAAGGAGCTGATCGGAAAGTAAGCGGGCTAAGCTGGTTTAGCTGGTTAGCTGGTTAGCTGGCGGTCGCTGCTGACCGATCGCGGCGGCGAGCATCGGACACGCCGGCTAGCTACGGCCGGGGTGCGAGCGGTCTGCGTTGACCTGAGCGCGGTGAAGTTGCAGTTGGCCGTCCGAACGCGTGGCGCGCAGAGCAAAGTCGAAGCGATCGGCGTGCGCGCAGAGGCTGAGATCGCTGGCCGGTAGGTTGGCGTTGCTGTCGGCCTGAAAGCGCCGCCCGAAATCGGAGTTGCGCACGCGGGCGGCGTACACTTCCGGATCGGGGTCTTCGCCGCGGAGCAGCGCTTCCATGTAGTCTGCGCAGGCGATGTCCTCGTCACCATCGCGGTCGACCCATTCGCCGGTGATCACGAAACACACCTCGGCAGGCTGCAAGGCGAGCAGCACCTGTGCGGTCGCCCGCCCGAGGACCAGGCTGCCGGCGAACAAGGCGCGGCACGAGCTGAATCGCAGCAGCCCGCGAACTCCCGCGGCGGTTGTCTGAATGAGCGGTCGACCGGCCAGCTTGGCGCCCTGCAAGGCTGAAGGCGAATTGCCGAAGTCGAAGCCGGGTATCGGGTCGCCACCGCCTACCGCGCCAGTGGTCAGAGCGTCGGGCAGGGCGCGTTGCAGCTGGAAGGCTGCGGAGATCGTTTCCACCGGGTAAATGGTACTGGCGCCAGCAGCGAGAGCGTAGGCGGCCGTCGAGAAAGAACGCAGCACGTCAATCACCACCACGGCATCCTCGGGCTCGTGTTGTCCGGGATCGAGGCGGTTCAGGAAGAGGCGGCGGGTGTGCATGCTTGCTTCAAACCCCTGTTCAAAAAGACGAAAAAGACGAAAGCGACGAAAGCGACGAAAGCGACGAAAGCGACGAAAGCGACGATTCAGGCTTCAAGGCGAATCAATGAACGCGCGCAGATCGCGGACGAAGCGATCGCGCTCCCACTGGTGCGGCGAGTGGTCAGTGCCTGCGTAGACATGCAGGATGGCACCGGCGATGCGGTTCTTGACGTAGTGTGCCGTCTCGCTGCGGTAGTAATTGCTGTCGCCGCCGTAGACCAGTAGCGCCGGGATGTCGATGCGTTCGAGAGCAGACCGGTAATCGGCTTCGGTCAGGCTTTCCCAGCAGGCGATCAGTGGCGCCGGATCCTGCGCGCTCAGCCACTGCCGCGCTTTATCCAGACCGGGCGAGTTTTCGTGATACTTCTGCCTGGCGCGGACATTGAGTCCCATGCCGCCAAGCCTAAGAACCGATTCGGCGAAGTCGTCTTCCAGATGCTTCAGGAAGGCTTGCGACTGCTCACGGTCGAAGTTGCCGTAAATGCCGTTGGACCAACTGTCATCGGTCAGCAGTTTTGGCGACTGGTCGATGAAGACCAGCTTGTGCAGATTCCGGCAACCGTGTTCGCCGATGTACTGCCAGAGAGTCAAGGCACCCATCGAGTGGCCGACGACCACCAGTTCGTCGAGTGCATAGTTTTCGATCAGGTTGTTCAGGTCTTGCGCCATGCGCTGCACGGTAGGCACCGTGGCTTGCGTCAGGCGATGGCCACCATGGCCACGGGCATCCCATCGGAATACGCGGTGGTGGGCGGTCAGTGCTTCGAGGAAGGGCTGCCATTCGCGGTGGCTGGCGGTCCAGCCGTGCAGCATGAGGATTGGCGAGCCATCGCCGGAAACCTGTACGTGGATTTTTTCGCCATCGTCGGCAAAGAAATGCGTCATGGAAAGGGATCAGCAGGGAAAAATGCCAGGGTGTCACAAGCAGGTGACAACGGCAACTATAATTGCCATCTCAGCAGAAAGGTTTGGCTGTCAATTGCCGAGCGAGGAAATCCTCGAAATTTTCGCCACCGATCTGGATCTGAACGCCCAGGGACTCGACGTCTGGCTGGGCGCTCGCTCAGCGCCCGGTAACGCGTCGAAAGAAGCGGCGTCGCGCGGGCGGCAATAGTTCGGGTGCAGCCGTCGCCGCAGTCGCCGCTGTCGACGTTGAGCGCTGGTCCACTGGCGTGGCAAACATCGCATTCAGCGCCGCCATCGCCCCGGCACGAGCGGCCGCCTGCGAGCCGAACTGACCTGGTGGCGCAAACAGTGGGCAATACTGGTAGGCGGGAACTTCGGCACTCGCATCATCGTCGGCAATGAACTCCAGCGGGCCGATCGGGAAAACAATGTGACAACGCTCACCGGACGGCCGGTCTGACCAAAGATCGCCGCCGCCGGGCAAGATGAAAAGATTGATGAACCAGGGCGTGATCACTGCCCCTACCCAATCACCAAGCATGCCGTCGCGGCTGTGTTCGCCACTGTCCGCAGAGCGTGCTGAGGTGTCGCAGTCCAACTCCAGCTCCAGCTCCAGCTCCAGCTCCCGCTCCAGCCTGCTGGCACTCGCCGCCGCCAGCCAGCGACGGAAACCGACGGCTTCGACGGACAGGGCGAGGTTGACGAAGGGCAGGTCGCGCATGCTGGCCAGCCAGATGCGGCGGTACATCGCTTCGAGGCGTTCGGCCGGGTTATTGGTGATCGCTTTCGCGGGAGGGGGCTGAGGAGCCTGGAAAGCTGCCTTGCGAATGCCGGTGGTCATGGAAGCGGGCTCCGTGTTTGCCTCGGGGTGTTGAGATCGGAAAAATGCTTCGCGGCGTCGTAGTCGCCGGCGCGCGAGGCTGCAAGCGCGGCAAGCGCGTCTTCGATCAAGGCCAGCTCGCGGTCGTCAAGGACCTCCCTGGCGAGACCGAGTGAGACCAGAATCCACGTTCCGACCGGTTGTGGGCCGATCAACATCAGGTTGACGCGCTCGCGCCGCAGTGCGCTTCCCTGCCGTCGCTCGGCGATAGCGAAGTCACCGTTTTCGTCCGCCAGGGCGACCAACTGCAGCGGGATCGACAGGCACATCAGGCCGCCTCGGCAGTCAATGTGAAAGTCGCGTACGCGACTCACGAACCTCCCTTCTCCCCCCGCGGGAGAAGGGCCGGGAAAGAGGGGGGCGGTCGTGACTATCGCCATCCGGGGTATCTCGGCAGGTCGTGACCGTCAACTGCGGGACGCGGATTCCCAGCGTCGCCAGTTCATCGACCACCATGCGCAGGACGGTCGGGATGACGTTTTCAACTTCCGGGCTAAGTTCCATTCCCAGCGCCAGCGAACGTGGCTGGGCGCCGAGAATGGCCGTGTATTTCGGTGCTTTGCCGAGCAGTTCCAGGGTCGCCAGCACATCGCAAAGGCCGATCTGGTGTGGTGACAACCTGGTCTTGAAGAACACCGGCACGGCGTCACCAAGCAGCCGGATGGGCGTGCCGGGTGGCTGACCACCACGAATCGCGTCGACCATGATCAAGGCGTCGAGATCCTCAAGCGCTTCGAGCATTTCCATGCCGCAGGTACCGCCGTCGATGATTTCGACCGCGGCGGGCAGCGAGTAAGCCAGCGGCAGGCGTTCGATGGCGTGCACGCCGAGCCCTTCATCGCTGAGCAGAATGTTGCCGACACCCAGTATGACGACGCGCATGTTCAGCCCCATCCCGTGCGTACGATCGGAGCTCTGCCAGTCGCCATCACGCCGCCTTGACCTTGACGACCTGCCGTTTCTCGGTGTCGACCACATGGACCGCGCAGGCCAGGCAGGGATCGAAGGAATGCACGGTGCGCAGTACTTCGAGCGGCTGATCCGGGATGGCTACCGGTGTGCCTGCCAGGCAGGCCTCATAGGCGCCGGGCGCATCCGCTTCGTTGCGCGGTGCGGCATTCCAGGTGGTCGGAACCACACACTGGTAGTTCTTGATCTTGCCGTCGTCAATGACCACCCAATGCGAAAGGACGCCGCGCGGTGCTTCGTGGATGCCGACTCCGGCGATTTCATCCTTCGGAAAGACCGGTTTGTTGAAAGTCGTCAGATCCCCCTTGGCCATGTTGGCCAGCAGCAGATCCCATTGCAGCGCCAGTTCGTCGACCTGCACCGCGCAAGCGACGGCGCGCGCCGCATGGCGGCCGATCGTCGAGTGCAGGGCGTCGAGACCGACTTTGCTCCTGGCGACCGCGGAGACCAGCTCCAGCGCCTGCGTGGCGTAGGTGATGGTCGGCTGGTGCTGGGCGGCGACCATCGCCAGCACGCGTGGCAGTGGACCGACCTGCATCGGCTGGCCGTAGAAGGTCGGAGATTTCAGCCACGAGTACTTGCCTTCGTCCTCGAAGTCGGTGTATTGGGGTCTGGTTTCGCCTTTGTAGGGATGTAGCGGGCCCTTGCCACCTTCGTACCAGGAGTGCTTCACGGATTCGGCGACGCCGTCCTTGAAATAGGCGTCGTCGTGGGTCTTGATCTCCTTGAAGCTGCTCAGGTCGCCAGCGGCAATGTGTCCGCCGGGCAGGGCGAAGCGGGTGTTCTTGCCGTCGAGCGGGATATCCGGCACCGAAACGTAGTCCACGATGCCGCGTCCGATGGTCGTCCACTCGGGGTAGAAGCCACCGATCACGGCGACGTCGATCAGGTACACGTTCTTCACGAAATCACTGAGCTGGTCGATCCAGCCTTTCACCGCCAGCAGGCGTTCGACGGTCAGCACCGACTGCGCATCGATGGACAGCGCGTTGGCCACGCCGCCCACGGCGACGTTCTGAATATGCGGGGTCTTGGCGCCGAGGATGCTGACGATCTTGTTGGCGTAGCGCTGCACTTCCAGCGCCTGCAGATAGTGGGCGACGGCGATCAGATTCACTTCCGGCGGCAGCTTCATCGCCGGGTGGCCCCAGTAACCGTTGGTGAAAATTCCCAGTTGTCCGGTGCCGACAAAGCCCGTCAGGCGTTCCTTGACGCGGGTGAATTCGGCCTTGCTGTTGCCCGGCCAGCTGGACAGGCTTTCGGCCAGGGCTGCCGCCTTGCCGGGGTCGGCCTGCAGGGCGCTGGTGACATCGACCCAGTCGAGTGCCGAGAGATGGTAGAAATGCACGATGTGATCGTGGACCGCGTGCGCCAGAATGATCATGTTGCGGATGTACTGGGCATTGAGCGGGATTTCCATCTGCAGCGCGTTCTCGACGGCGCGCACCGAGGCGATGGCATGGACCGTGGTGCACACGCCGCAGATGCGCTGGGTGATGGCCCAGGCGTCACGCGGATCGCGACCGACGAGGATGGTTTCGACGCCGCGCCACATCTGGCCGGAAGCCCACGCTTGCTTGACCTCGCCGCCGTCGACCTCGACATCAACACGCAGGTGACCTTCGATTCGCGTGACCGGATCAATCGTGACTCGTTGCGACATTTTCTTGTCTCCCGAAAAGGGCCTTAGCTGTGGGTGGGCTGTGCATACGCTTCTTCACGCGGCAGAACCGGGAAGCGGCGGGTGATGACGATGTAGCCGAGGACTTCGGCGGCGAAAATGCCGATGGTCACCAGCAGTTCCGGGACCGACGGGAAATAGGTCCAGCCAGGTCCGGTATCGAAGGCGATCAGGAAGCCGTTCAGGCGCAGCAGGATGCCGCCAAGCATGACCGCGACGCCGGCCAGGAAGAGGCGCGCCGGATTGCGTCGCGCCTCGACGCTGCGGATGAGCAGGAAGGGGGCGATGAAGCAGGCGTTCTCGATCCAGAAGCTCAGGGCGATGAAGGTGGGCTGGAAAGCCTGCCCCAGCACGCCGCGCGCGATGAGGTCGGCAAAACGGACGAGCAGGTAGAAGCCCATGATGCCGAGCATCACTCTGGCCATCGGATTGAGCATCGATATTTCGACCTGGCGCCGATAGGCCGATGCGGCGACGCAGGACTCGAAGAGCACGACGCCGTAGCCGAGGATGATCGCCGAGAGCAGGTAGATCAGCGGCTGCATCGGTGTTTGCCAGAGCGGGTTGACCTGGCCGCCCATGACCACCAGCATCGTCCCCAGCGACGCTTGGTGCATCATCGGCAGGACGATGCCGAGGGCAATGAAGAAGAACAGCAGCTTGCTCAGTTTGCGGTGCGCTTCGTGCAGGCCCAGCTTTTCCAGGAATACCGGCGAGAATTCGATCCACATGACGATGATGTACAGCATGATGCAGGCGGCGACTTCGAACATCACCGAATTGACGTTGAAGTAGCCGGGCCAGAAGATGTGCCAGAAATTCCACCAGCGACCGAGGTCGAAAGTGATCGCCGCACCGGCCAGGGTGTAGCCGAAGAGGCTGCCGAGCAGTGCCGGGCGCACCAGTGGATGGTACTGACCCTTGTTGAAGATGTAGACCAGCAAGGCCACCGAGAAGCCGCCGCAGGCCAGCGCCGAGCCGATGAAGACGTCGACCACCACCCAGGCGCCCCAGGAATAGCCATCGTTGAGGTTGGTGGTGGCGCCGAGGCCGAAGATCAGGCGCACCAGAATGATCGTCGCCATGACCGCTATCAGAACGCCGCAGACCAGCGTCGTGGCGTTGAGCAGGCTGCCGCCAACAGGTGCCGGTCGGGCGTGTTGTTGAGTGCTCATGATCCCTCCTTCCCTGCCTTTTTCGCCGCGGCCTGAGCACCCTCATCATCCTCTTCGTGATGAACGTTGCGCTTGGCGACGTAAGTCATTGCACCGAGGACGGCAAAGGGCATCAGCAGGCCGCCGTAAAGCGTGTGCTGGATGGTCTCGGAAGTTGCTGCCGACGACTTGGGCGGAAGATTCGGCATGCCGACTTTTTCGAAAGCCACTGCCGAGAGCTTGAGCACCTGCGTACCGCCGTATTCGGTTTCTCCGTAAACGTGCTGCTGGTAGTGACCGACATAGCCTTCGTAACTTTGCTCCGGGCCGCCGTCGATGCTGCCGCGCGGGTAGCGGGTAATGCTGCCGGCAGAGAGCGCCAAGCGGCGCTTGGCTTCGCTCAACAGATCGCGGGTGCGACCGTGCAGGGTCGCGCCGGTCGGGCAGACTTCGGCACAGGCCGAGTAGTGGCCGTCGGCGACGCGATGCCGACACAGTTCGCACTTGCCGATTTCGCCAGTTGGCGAGTCGTACTGGTACTTGGGAATACCGAAGGGGCAGGCGACAACGCAGTAGCGGCAACCGACGCAGGCGTCGGGATCGTAGGCGACGACGCCGGTGACCGGATCCTTGGTCATCGCCGTCACCGGGCAGGCCGAAACGCACGAGGGGTCGGCGCAGTGCATGCACGAAGTCTTCATGAACGCATAACCGTTGATCTCGGCGTCCTTGGTGGTCATCGTGCCGTGGCGGTACATCTTGATGATGTTGAAGGTGTTGCCGCTGGTATCGAGCGGCGTATCCCACAACTTGTCGGCGGTCGAGAACTCGGGCGGATTGTCGTTGGCCTGCTTGCAGGCAGCCACGCAGGCCTTGCAGCCAATGCACAGGGTCGCGTCGTAGAGCAGGCCGAGCGCCTCGGGCGGGCGCTGATAGGTGTCGCGCGCCGCCGCCGGCGTGCTGAGCGTGCTGAGGGTGCCGCTGGCGACGGCCGTGCCGGCGGCGCTGAGGCATCCTTTCAGGAACTTGCGACGGGTGTTTTCGCCGCTGCTCGGTGCAGGCTTCTCGGTACGCATCTCAGACCTCCGTTTTCTCGCGCGCAGCCCTGGCTCGTTCCGCTTCCGCGGCCTGGTGGGAAAGGCCCAGATTGCGCGCGACCATTGCCCCGGCGCCGGCGGCGGCGCCAGCGACGGCTGCCAGCAGCGACGCCGAGCCAAGCGTGGCGCCGACGCCCTGCTCTTCGACGATGCGCGGATATTGCTGCGGCGGCTCGGCGTTCTTCACTTTCGAGAGCATGTGGATCGGCTTGCTGAAACCGACGCCCTGTTCGGTGCAGCCGATGCAGGGATGGCCGCAGCCGACCGGCCAGGTGCCCGCGCCGGCGTCACCGAACAGCGCCGTCGGGCAGTTGGCGTAGGTTTCCGGGCCCTTGCAGCCGAGCTTGTAGAGGCAATAGCCTTTGCGGTGCCCTTCATCGCCAAACTGCATGGCGAAGCGGCCGGCATCGAAGTGCGCGCGTCGTTCGCAGTTTTCATGGATCAGGCGCGAGTAGGCGAATTTCGGTCGGCCCAGTTCATCGAGCGGTGGCAGCGCAGCAAAGGTGAGGAAGTGCACCACCGTGGCCAGGAAGTTGTAGGGGTTCGGCGGGCAACCGGGAATCGTCACTACCGGTTTGCCAAGGACATCGGCGACCCCGGAAGAACCGGTCGGGTTGGGAGCGGTCGATGGCATGCCGCCCCAGCTGGCGCAGGAGCCAATGGCGATCACCGCTGCTGCATCGGCGGCGCACTCCCTGGTCAGTTCAATCGCCGTCTGGCCGCCGACCTTGCAGTAGATGCCGCCGTCGCGGGTCGGAATGGCCCCTTCGACGACCAGCAGGTAGGCGCCCTTGTTCGCGGCCATGGCCGTTTTGCGTGCCTGTTCGACCTGATGGCCGGCGGCGGCAAACAGGGTTTCATGGTAGTCGAGCGAGATGACGTCGAGGATCAGCCTTTCCAGGGTCGGATGTTCGGCACGCAGCAGCGACTCGGTACAGCCCGTACATTCCTGGAAGTGCAGCCAGATCACCGAAGGCCGCTTCTTGCTAGCCACCGCTTCGGCGACCGCTGCCTCGGCACCGGGCGGCAAGCCCAGGCCGGCGGCGAGGGTGGCGCAGAACTGCAGGAAGTCGCGCCGCGGCATGCCGAGTCGCTTGCTCGCGTCGACGATCGTCGTCTTGGCTTCCAACTGCAGCAGACGGGTGTTTGCCATTTTCCTGCCCCCTTATCTCGCTATCTGCTTCTCTTCGCCCGACTGGTGGTCGGGGAAATTCACGGCAGCACACCAGAAAACATTCAAAGCATTCAAGCGAAGATGCTTACAAGAAGCGTGCCAGCTAGAAATCAGCCAATAAAGCAGAGGCATGTGCGCCTTTGCCGGCCATGGGAGGGGAAGGCAGGTTTGCGCATGGGTTGATAAATGGAAACCTTGTTTCCACTTCACTAGCCGCCCCGCGTCTGCCGAGCAGCCTTCCTGCTCTGCGCGTGAGCGTTGCACCGCGTTTCGATTCGCCCTAGGATCGGCGCATGAAACGATCACTCGCCGCCCACAGTGCCAGCATCCCGGACAGGCGACCGCTGCCGGGCGCGGTGAGCGCCCCCGGCTGCCTACCGGAAGCAGGAGGGTCGGCGTTCGCAGGTGTCGATGAAGCGGTGTGGATCGAGGTGATCCACAAGATGGACGAGGTGTACAACGACCTTCTGCAATACGAGGTGGTGCTCGAGGAGAAGAACGCCGCGCTCGAGGACTCGCAGCAGTTTATCGAGAGCGTTCTGGCGTCGATGTCGGACATTCTGATCGTCTGTAATCGCCATGGCGCGATCGACGAGGTCAACGACTCGCTGCGCCGCTTCATCGGCCAGGATGAAGGCGAGTTGCGCGGCCGGCCGGTGTGCGAGCTTTTTGCCGACGAGGCGTCGCGGCAGCGCGCCCGCGATTTCTTTTCGGCAGCTCGCCCGGCAACGGTTCAGGACTGCGAGCTACGCATCATGGGGCGAGATGGCAGCCCGCTACCGGTCTCTCTGAACTGCACGCCGCGCCTTTCGGGAACCGGCAAGCTGGTCGGCATGGTGCTTACCGGTCGCCCGGTCGGCGAACTGCGCCGCGCCTACCATGCGCTGCGGCAGGCGCACGAAGACCTCAAGCGTACCCAGCAGCAGCTTCTGCAGGCCGAGAAAATGGCGTCGCTCGGTCGTCTGGTCGCCGGTGTCGCGCACGAACTCAATAACCCGATCAGTTTTGTTCTCGGTAATGTGCTGGCCATCCGCCGTCACACGGCGCGCCTGCAGACCTATCTCGAAGCGGTGCACAGCGCGCCTGGCGAGCGAACGGCGGAACTGGAAGAGCTGCGTCAGGAATTGCGCATCGATCGCATTCTGCAGGACCTCAATCCGCTGCTCGACGGAATGACCGAAGGTGCCGAGCGGACCCGCGACATCGTCGATGGCCTGAAGCGTTTCTCGGCCATTGATCGCCGCGCCGACCAGGCCTTCAATCTGGCCGCCGTGGTCGGGCGCGCGGTGCGTTGGGTGGCGCGCTCGGGCAGGCGCGATTTTTCCGTCGAGGTCGATCTGCCGAGCGAGTTGCCGGTCATCGGCTCTTCCGGGCAAATGCAGCAGGTGCTGATGAATATCGTCCAGAACGCCTGCGACGCGACCGCTGGCTGCGCTGCGCCGACGCTCGAAATCAGTGCCGAACAGTGCGACGCCGTGATCATCCTGCGCTTTGCCGACAATGGCCCGGGAATTACCGAGGCCAACCTGGCGCGTCTCTTCGATCCCTTTTTCACTACCAAGCCGGTCGGGCAGGGGACTGGTCTCGGGCTGTCGATCAGCTACGGGATCGTCGAACGGCACGGCGGCCGCCTGGAAGCGGCGAACCGGCCGCAAGGCGGTGCCCTGTTCACCCTGAGCCTGCCTCTGGCGCCGCGCTAGCCTGGTTAGCTGCCGGTCATCTCACGCGCATTAATCCAGTGGTCGAAGTCCTCGCCACTGACGTACCCCAGCTCCAGCGCTGCTTCGCGTAGCGTGCTGCCGGCCTGGTGTGCGCGCTTGGCGATCTCGGCGGCGCGGTCGTAGCCGATGTGCGGTGCCAGCGCGGTGACCAGCATCAGCGAGCGCTCCAGCAACTCGCCGATGCGTTCGCGTCTGGCCTCGATGCCGCCAGCGCAGTGCGCCTCGAAGCTGCTCATGCCGTCGGCCAGCAAGCGCACACTTTGCAGAAAGTTGTGGGCGATCAGCGGCTTGAAAACATTCAGTTCGAAGTTGCCGGAGGCGCCGCCGATGCCGATTGCGACGTCGTTGCCCATCACCTGGCAGCAGAGCATGGTCAGCGCCTCGCACTGCGTCGGGTTGACCTTGCCGGGCATGATCGAACTGCCTGGCTCGTTTTCGGGAATACTGATCTCGCCGAGGCCGCAGCGTGGTCCCGATGCCAGCCAGCGGATATCGTTGGCGATCTTCATCAGCGCGACGGCCAGCGTCCTGAGCGCGCCGTGTGCGGCGACCAGGCCATCGTGCGCCGCCAGCGCCGCGAACTTGTTGCTTTCCTCGACAAAGGGCAGGCCGCTTTCGCGGGCGAGTTCCGCGCTCACGCGCGCGCCGAAGTCCGGGGCCGTGTTGAGGCCGGTGCCGACCGCGGTGCCGCCGATGGCCAGCGGGTACAGCGAGGCCAGGGCGTCTTCGATTACCGCTTCGGCATGCTCGAGTTGGGCGACGTAGCCGGAAAACTCCTGACCCAGGGTCAGCGGCGTCGCGTCCTGGAGATGGGTGCGGCCGATCTTGACGATGTCCGCAAAAGCTGCCGATTTGGCTGCCATGGTTGTGCGCAGCCGGGCCAGTGCCGGCAGCAGTGCGCGCGTAATGCCGAGTACCGCGGCCACATGCATGGCCGTCGGGAAGACGTCGTTCGAGGACTGGCCGCGATTGACGTCGTCATTGGCGTGCACGCAGCGCTTGTCGCCGCGTTCGCCACCGAGCAGTTCCGAGGCACGGTTGGCGAGGACCTCGTTGATGTTCATGTTGCTCTGCGTACCCGAGCCGGTCTGCCAGACCGAGAGCGGAAACTCCTGGCGATGGCCGCCGAGCAGGATTTCCTCGGCGGCGGCAGCGATCGCCGTTGCCTTGCTCTCCGCCAACAGCCCGAGCTCGCAGTTCACACGCGCGCAGGCCGACTTGACGGTGGCGAGGGCGAGCACCAGCTCCTCGGGCAGGCGCTCGCTGGAGATGTCGAAGTGTTCGAGTGAGCGCTGCGTCTGCGCTCCCCAGAGGCGATCGTTGGCGACCTCGATGCTGCCGAACGAGTCCTGTTCCCGGCGCGTCGTGCTCATTGCCGGTAGCGCCGCGGCTGGGGATTGGTGTGTGGGAATCGGCGCATCGCTTTTCTCCTGACTGATGGAAGCGCGAATCATAGCTTCCAGGCGTGGCCACGGCTAGTAAGGGCCCGCCACGGGTTTCGGCCGATTTGTCGCAAAATAAATGTTTAGTTGTCACTTACTAAAAAAATAGGTGCATCTCGGCTGGGCGCGTGCTATGGTTACTCCATGGTTAATCGACTGGCACGTTACGAATTCAGCGAACGACTCGCCGACCTGCTCGGCGAGTCGCGGCGCGACCTGCGCTTTCGGGTCACCCTGATGGTCACCGGCGGGCTGGTGGCTCCCGGCCCGCGCGGTCGTGGTTCGCCGCCGGCGACGCCGCAGTACGCGGCGCAGTTGTTGATCGGCGCAATGGCGGCACCGCAGCAGGCGCAGACCATCGAAGCCATCCGCTGCTATGAGGATTTGCGGCCGGCGGTGGTCGCGCCGGGGGGGAATACGCCGCGTGTCCTCTTCGGTCCGGCAGTCGCCACGGTCGACGCCGAGGAGCAACCGGCGGCGGCAATTGGCCTGGACGGCATGCGTTTTGGCGAAGCGCTGGCTCAGCTGCTGGAGCTGGCCTGTGCCGAGGAGACGCGCGCAATCGTTGCCGGCGAACTTTTTGGCGTCTGGATCAACCGCGGTTGTCCGGTTGCCTCACTGCAATTCAGCGCCTGGTGGCAGGGCCGCCGCGCCGTCTTCAGTCACACCTATGGCCTGGCCCCGGGCGCTGCCCCGCCGGCCTGGCTTGACCCCCAGCGTGGTGGATTGGTCGATCCAGGGCTGTTCCACACCGTTTTCCTGCCGGTCCGCAAATTGATCGAGATCGGTTCGCTTACCACCTTGTCCGATGACAGGAGTAGTCCAATGCTGAACAAACTGGGCAACAAAATGGCCGCCATTGCGAATATGGCAAAACTCGCTGCCAAGACGCCGCACGGAAGTCGCTGGGAGAAGCTTCTCTCGACGCTGGCCTCGGTAAAAGCCTGGTCCGACCAGGTCGACGCACAGGAAAGCCGCTTGCGCGAAGTCAGCGCCTTCGGCAGTAATCCCGGTGAATTGAAGATGTACACCCATCTCCCCGAGGGCCTGCCAGCGAACGCCCCGCTGGTCGTCGTCCTGCATGGCTGTACGCAGAGCGCCGCCTCCTACAACAAGGGCAGTGGCTGGTCGACGCTCGCCGATCGGCATGGTTTCGCGCTGTTGTTTCCGCAGCAGCAATGGAACAATAATCCACTGTGCTGCTTCAACTGGTTCCGCCCCGAAGACAACGAACGCGAACGCGGCGAGGCGCAGTCGATCGTACAGATGGTCGACAAGATGGTCGCCGAGCACGGCCTCGATGGTCGCCGGGTCTATGTCACCGGCACCTCGTCCGGTGGCGCCATGACGGCGGTGATGATGGCCAGCTATCCGGAAGTCTTTGCCGGTGGCGCGGTCATCGCCGGGGTGCCCTACCGCACGGCCAAGGGCTTGCAGGAAGGGCTGGAGAGCATTTTCCAGGGGCGCGTACGGTCTGGCCAGGAATGGGGGGCGCTGGTGCGCGCCGCGTCTGCACACCAGGGGCCGTGGCCGACGCTGTCGGTGTGGCACGGCGATGCAGACACTGCGGTAAAGCCGGTCAATGCCGAAGAGCTCATCAAACAGTGGGCCGACGTGCACGGACTCGACGCCAGGCCAAGCATCGAGATGCGTGTCGACGGCTATCCGCGCCGGGTCTGGCAGGGCGCGGACGGCGAGGAGTTGATCGAGTCCTACACGATTACCGGCATGTCGCACGGCGCGGCGCTCGATCCCGGACCCGAGCCGCATCAGTGCGGCACCGCGGCGCCGTTCTTCAACGCCGTCGGGATTTCGTCGACCCACCGCATTGCCGATTTCTGGGGCCTGCTTGCCGAGCGCCAGGCAAGCGCACAGGCTCCCGGAGTGGTGGAAGGCGCCCGCGCGGCCGCCGCCGGGGCGCGGGCAGCGAAGGCGGCGCCCGAGTCCGCGGCGGAAACGATAGCGGAGCCTGCTCGGGCGAGCGCCAGTAGTGCCCGGCCCGTCGATGTTGCTGAGCCCCTGCTTCGCGAGGAGCCTTCTGCAGGCGCCGGAAAGGCACATGCGGGGCGCGCTGAAGAGTCGTCCGGTACGGCACATCGCGCCCTGGGTCTCGATGTGCATGGCATCATTTCGGCATCGCTGCAGGCGGCGGGACTGCTCAAGCCGGGCAGTCGGCCACGCAGTTCGGCGCCACTGGGCATCGACGTTCCAGGAATCATTTCCACCGCGTTGGAAGCGGCGGGAGTGCTCAAGGGCGGTGCGCAGCGCTCAGGTCCGTTCAGCCCGTTCAGCCCGGAAACCTTGGGCAGCGCTGGCTGGGAAGGTGCCGGCTGGGATCTGCTGCACGACGATGCGCGGGCTTTTCGCGGCGGCTCGATGCTCTACGGGCATGCCTCGTCAGGCGATTCCGGGGCCGTCGGCGCGCGCGCGCAAGCGATTTCGCGGCGCTTCACGCTCGGTCCGCGGCCGGAGTTGAGCTATGTGCGGCGGCTGGATCTGAACGCTGCGGTCAATGACTACACCAGCGCCAGCTTCAGGGTTCTGGTCGATGGCATCGTCGTCGATGAAGTCACGGCGATCGGCATGGTCCACCAGGAGAACGAATGGCTGCGTCAGTCAGCGCTCGATCTGGCCCGTTTTGCCAACCGTGAGGTGACACTGACGCTCGAGGTGGCGGCCTATTCGAACATCTACAGCACGGTGTATGCCAAGGCCTGGGTGGATCAGGTGACGATCAGCAATACGGTTGATGTTGCGGCGCATTGCTGATGCTGGTGGGCAATACGCCGCGCGGGGCTGCAAGGCTCCGCGCGGTTTTTACGTTCAGCGGTTGGTGAAAGCCGCTTTACGTTTTTCGACGAAGGCGGTCATGCCTTCTTTCTGATCGTCGAGGGCAAAAGCCGAGTGGAAAGCGCGCCGTTCGAAGAGCAGGCCTTCGTTGAGCGAGCTCTCGTAAGAACGATTGATGCACTCCTTGATCATCATCACCACCGGTAGCGAGAAACCGGCGATGCGGGTAGCGGTCGACATCGCCTCGTCGAGCAGCTTGTCGGCCGGCACGACGCGCGAAACCAGGCCAGAGCGTTCGGCTTCCTCGGCGTCGATATTGCGCGAGGCGAGGCACATTTCCATCGCCTTGGCTTTGGAGATGGCGCGTGGCAGACGTTGCGTGCCGCCGGCGCCGGGCAGGATGCCCAGACGCACTTCAGGCTGGCCAAACTGAGCCGTGTCGGCGGCCAGGATGATGTCGCACATCATCGCCAGTTCGCAGCCACCGCCGAGGGCGTAGCCGGCGACCGCCGCAATCACCGGTTTGCGGCAATTCTTGACGCCTTCCCAGTTACGGCTGATGAAATCGCCTTTGTAGGCTTCCATGTACGTCAGCGACTGCATCACCGTGATGTCGGCGCCGGCCGCGAAGGCCTTGTCCGAGCCGGTGATGACGATCGCACCGATATTCTCGTCGGCCTCGTAGGCGGCCAGCGCGTTGCCCAGTTCGTCCATCAGCTCATCGTTGAGGGCGTTCAGCTGCTTCGGGCGATTGAGGGTGATCAGGCCGACTTTTCCACGGACTTCGGCGATGATGTTGACGTAACTCATAAAGGAAATCTCCAGATTCAAAATGGGTGATATTGAGTATCCACGACAAGGTGGGCACTCCTGTTGTTGCGCTTGACTTGGGTGTGCTGCTTGCCGCGACCGCGATCATGAACGCCTTGTGCCGCCGTCGCTTGCTCTGCCGTCATTCTTTCGCTGTACGCGAAGCCTGACCAGAAGCGACGCGGCCGACCTGGACGATTCTCGTCGGGCCGGCCGCGTGATCTACAGCGGGTCAGAAGGCGATCGTCAGGTGCACGGCGCGGTCATTCCCCGGGATACTCCGACTGCTCAGGAAATGTCCATCTGGAACTTCACCGGGCCGCGTGCCGCCTTGCCATTGGCGTCGGTGAACTCGCCGGTCACCGGAGCCTTCTTGCCGTACGGGCTGGTCAGAATGGCAACGTGACCACCATAGAAAGCGACCGACTCGAGACCATCCCAACCTTCCAGGAACTTGTTGCCGGCGGTGGCGCAAGCCGGCGTGACCAGGTCGTCCTTGATAGCGTAGTTCTGGTACCACGGCACTTTCAGGTCGATCAGGCTCTTGATGTTCAGCGGCTGGTCGAACAGTTTCACCGGCAGCGAGCCATCGTCGGCGATCGCGTCCTGGAAGGTGTGCGAACTCATGTTGGCGATGGCCAGTGGCAGGTGCACGCGTTCCTTGAGCAGCCAGCGGAACAGGGCGGCGGGCGTCTTGCCCGGGTTCATGCCGGTGGCGCGCTGCAGCGAGGCCTGATCGAGCACCTTGACCAGCGGCGTTTCGCGGTCGATGGCCACAAAGCGCATACCCAGGCTGAGCAGGTAGCCGTTGGCGACCTTGTTGCCGCTCGGCAGGGTGGTGGTGACGAAGTCATGGTGCATCTGCGGCATGCCGCTGATGGCATCGCTGTAGGTGCCGTCAACCGGCGTCACGTTGGTGATCAGGGCGTCGCAGACATCCTGCAGCTTGCCCGAGAGGATGTTCATCATGCAGATGTAGCCGCCCTGGCAAGTACCGTTCAAGGTGACTTTCTTGCCGTCGTTGAGCTCCATGATCTTGGCGCAGAGCTCGCGTGTCTGCTCGCAGTCCTCCTCCGGGGTCATCGTCTGCACCTTCTCGGTGGTCATGATGTCCTTGACGACGCGGACGTAGGTCGGAATACCCTCGTTGGCAAAGGAGTGGCTGTAGCTCTTGTTCTCGAACGGCAGGAAGGCCAGGATGTGTACGCCAAGCATGTACGGCGGTACGAGCATGACCGGCTTCAGATCCTTGCGGACCTCGACGCCTTCTTTCAGCGGCAGTACCTGGTAGAGATCAAAGCTGTCTGTCTCGTGCACCAGCTTGTAGTGGGGCGTATCGAAGTGGAAGCCGAACTCGTCGCCAATGGCTTCGATCTGTTCATTGAAGTTGGCAACCGCTTCCATGATTTCGGCTTCGCGGCGCATGTAGCTGCCAAGCTTTTCACCGTCGGAATTCAGAATCGTGTTCAGATAGGCACGGGTGCCTTCTTCGATCTGGTCGAAAGCGTAGTCGGCCATCTTCTCCTGCATGCCGGCAGATCCCTTGCGGGCCAGGCCGACACTATGTTCCATGACCTCGAAGCTTTCCAGCATGCTCATCGGGTTGTCGCGTGCGGCGGTCATGGCGATGTGCGCGGCAATGAACATATTGTCATTGAACTCGCCGACTTCGCGGTTGGAAGCACGCGTCATCGCCAGCATGTATCTCCACCAACTCGTGGTGAAATCCGGCATTTCCCGTAGCAGTGAATACATATCCTTACCTCCAGCAATAAAATGAATCAAAACGAGCCAGCCCAAGCGGGGCGGCCCACGCGTACCCTGGTCCCGTCGGCAGTCCTGATCGTAGTAGTGGACTGAGCGCGGAAAGTGATCCTGTTGGTCCTTGTTGCCAAGCTGCGAACGCGCGCCGCCTGTCTCGCCAGCGTCGGTCGGTCTCAGCCGCTGTGAAATGGGGCTGAAACGACCCCGAAAACGAGCGCCATCCCGCACCGCACAATTCATTCTACTCCTCTGGGCCGGATTTGTTCACCCGGCCGACACTAATGGCTAATATTATCCGATAGATGGCAAAAATGACCACAGCACAACCGTTCCAGCCCGTGGACCGGTGCGGCGGAGGGCTTGCCAATGGTCGAGTCGCCAGCAAAAGTAGCCATGCGTGCCTTTTCCCCCTTGCCCGTGATGGCGTTATATAGTATTGGTATGTTGCGCTGCGATAGCGGTGCTCACGGCACGGCTTTCAACCGAGCTGCTTCCTGGCGCAGCCCGGGTTGATGGGTCGCGCTGCTGCAGTGCGGCAATGCCGCGCATGGGCATATCTCCCGGCGGCAGGTCAGGCCTGCCTGGCGCGTGCAGCGAGTTGCGCTCGTCGCGGATGTGCCGGGGAGTCAGTTCAAATTGAGGGGCTGGCGCGCTTCGGTACGCGCCCGCCGGGTTTCGACACAGGGAGGAGAAAATGCTGCAACTAGCGACGCTCATCAAACACCACGCGCAGTTTCGGCCGGATCAGGTCGCGGTCGTCTTCGAGCAGGAACGTCTCACCTGGCGCCAGTTCGAGGCGCGCGTCAGCCAATGCGCTCGCCTGCTGACCTGGCTTGGCGTGCGCAAAGGCGACCGCGTGGCGACCGTCTTGTCGAACTGCCGCGAATTGCTCGAGGTGTACTGGGCCGTGCCGTCGATCGGCGCCGTCCTGGTGCCGCTCAGTCCCTTGCTGATGCCCTCCGGTCTCGCCAGTCTGCTGCGTGACTCGGGTGCAAACTGTCTGATCACGCAGCGTTCGATGGCGCCGATGCTCGATCAGGTGCGTGCCGAGCTGCCCGACCTGGCTGCCGATCACATGCTGATGGTTGACGGTCCGACAGCCGATTACCCCGACTACGCGTCGCTGCTCAAGACCTGTCCGGAAGGCGGCAGCGAGCCAGTGCGGGTCGGCACCGACGATATTTTCAACATCATGTATACGAGCGGTACGACCGGACTGCCAAAAGGAATCATCCACAGCCATTTCGTCCGCTCGATGTACGGCACCTTGTTCGCGTCTGCCTGGCGGATGACTTCGGAGTCGGTGGTGCTGCACACCGGTGCGATCGTCTTCAACGGCGCCTTCGTGACCTTGATGCCGTGCTTCTATCTCGGCGCGCGCTACCTTCTGCAGCGCCAGTTCGATGCTGAAGAAGCGATCGAAATCATCGCCCGCGAGCGCGTTACCCATACCATGATGGTGCCGGCGCAAATCATCGCCGTGCTCAATGCACCGAATTTCTCGCCCGAGAAGCTGGCCTCGCTGGAAATGATTCTCTCGCTCGGTGCGCCGCTGTACCAGGAGTACAAGGACCTGCTCAATCGCCTCTTGCCCGACCGTTTCGTGCGCCGTGCCAATGCGCTGTCTTTCAGCGGGTGCGAATCCCGCCCGGCAACTTTCGCTCCGGCCGGTAGCAACTGGAGCAGTCGTGGAGGTAACGAAGCGGCTGAAGCCTCTGGTGTAGAGGGTT
>Ga0209573_1001575_pt1 | contig 34191 bp, 36 predicted proteins | sample TNRBio252014_DNA_FD_185870 | JGI IMG/M metagenome (GOLD analysis project Ga0209573, IMG submission 185870) | Wastewater treatment Type I Accumulibacter community from EBPR Bioreactor in Madison, WI, USA - TNR Reactor_6/25/2014_ DNA (SPAdes)... | ecosystem: Engineered > Bioreactor > EBPR >...
GGCGTGCGGCTGGGTCGGCCCAGAAAGTCCAGCACCGCGCCCTCGGGCCGGTCCAGGTCAAAGCTGATGCTGACCATCCCGCCGCCGCGCAGGTGGCGCACCATCGCCCCGACGCCTGCGCGGCTGGTGGGAAACATCGGGCGGGTGAAATTCTGCACCGCGCGGTGGTAGATCACCTCGATCTGGGGCACGGGCTGCGGCTTGTACAGCGAGCCAAAGACGATGCCGCGCGCCATCAAGGCCGCGCCGACCGCCGCTGGATTGCCGAAATGCGACACCAGCAGGATCGCCGGTCGCCCGTCGCGGTGGGCGGCCTGCAACGCGGGCCAGCCCGGCCCGTCGACCGGCGCGCGGCCGGCGATTTCGGCAAACGGCGGGCCCGACAGCAATTCGATCTGGGCGCGGGCCATGTTGGCAAGGACCGAAGCAGCCAGCGCCTCGGATTGCGCGGCGCGGTCGGGCAGCACTGCGGCGATCTGCCTCTGGATTGTCCGGCCACTGCGCGAACGGCGCATCGGCAGACTGGCGCCGAGCCATGCGGCCAGCGCACGGCGCCATCCGAACGGAAGATGCAGCAGCAGCCAGAGATAGGCGCGCAGGGGCAAGGCCTTTGCCCGCTTGTCCGGGCGCTGGGTCTGGTCCGGGAGAGGGGCGTTCATGGCCGTGTGCCCGTGCAAGGAAAAGCGGCGCGCCGGGGTGACCGGCGCGCCGCTTGGATGTCCTGGAGTGTATACTCGCACTCTGGTGCGCGCATCACCGGGCTGCCGTCAATCAGACGGCGGCGCTGATGAATTTGACGGCGTCGCCGAAGGACTGGATGTTCTCGGCCGCGTCATCGGGGATTTCGATGCCGAATTCTTCTTCGAAGGCCATGACCAGTTCCACGGTGTCGAGGCTGTCGGCACCCAGATCGTCGATGAACGACGCATTCTCGGTGATCTTGTCCTCTTCGACACCCAGGTGCTCGACCACAATCTTCTTCACGCGATTCGCGATGTCGCTCATGTCCAGTCCTCGTTTACCTTCGGCGGAACCCGCCAGATGTTATCTGCGCCCTGCAGGCGGTGACGGCAGGGCTTTTTGGGCGTCCGGCCGGACCGGCACGGGCAACCCCGGCTCAATCAGCGCCGCCTATAGCACAAGCGCGGGGATAGGCAAACGCTTTCACGCCCCGGTGAGCGCCGCGCCTCGGGCCGCGCTCAGAGCATCGCCATGCCGCCGTTCACATGGATCGTCGCGCCGGTGACATAGCCTGCCTCGGGCGAGGCGAGGAAGAGCACGGCGGCGGCGATGTCCTCGGGCGTGCCCATGCGGCCGGCGGGGATCTGCGTGTTGATCCGGGCCTTTTGCTCGTCATTGAGCTTGTCGGTCATCGGCGTGGCGATGAAGCCGGGCGCGACCGCGTTGGCGGTGATCCCGCGCGAGGCGACCTCGGCCGCGAGGGATTTGGTCATCCCGATCATCCCGGCCTTGGATGCCGCATAATTCGCCTGTCCGGGGTTGCCGGTGGCGCCGACGATCGAGGAAATGTTGATGATCCGGCCCCAGCGCGATTTCATCATCGGGCGCATGACGCCCCGGCACAGACGCATGGTGGCGGTCAGGTTGACGTCCAGAACCTGGGCCCAGTCGTCATCGGACATCCGCATGAAAAGCTGGTCCTTGGTGATGCCCGCGTTGTTGACGAGGATGTCGAGGCCCCCCATCGCGGCGAGCGCCGCCTTTGGCAGCGCCTCGACAGCGGCCGGGTCCGAGAGGTTGCAGGGCAGGACATGGGCGCGGCTGCCGAGTTCGGCGGCGAGATCGGCCAGCGGCCCCTCACGCGTGCCCGACAGCGCCACCGTGGCACCGGCGCCGTGCAGCGCGCGGGCGATGGCGGCGCCGATGCCCCCCGAAGCGCCGGTGATGAGGGCGGTCTTGCCGGTGAGGTCGAACATGGGTCGTTTCCTTTGTCGTTGGTCCCCCGGTCTGGCCGGGTCAGGGGGGCGCTCGCGCCCCCCTCTTGGCTGCGCCAATTCACCCCCCTGAGGATATTTGCCGAGCAAAGAGGGGGGCGGATCGGCCTTGGGCAAGGGTTCTAGCAGCGCGAAAGCCGCCGCGCCAGCGCGCAGGAAGCCGCCATGCGCGTGCGGCCGGGCTTTTCCGGCGCGGAAACACTGTGTATGTGACAGGAAATCGTTCTGGTCGGAGGATGACAGATGCGCCGAGTCGTGGTGACGGGTCTGGGATTGGTGACGCCGCTGGCTTGCGGGGTCGAGGAGACCTGGAAGCGCCTGCTGGCCGGGCAATCGGGCGCCGGGCCGATCACGCGGTTCGATGCCAGCCATCTGGCGACCACCTATGCCTGCGAGATCCCCTGTGGCGACGGCAGTGACGGCACCTTCAATCCGGATGACTGGATGGAGCCCAAGGACCGGCGCAAGGTGGATGACTTTATCCTCTACGGCATGGCCGCGGCGACGCAGGCGGTGCGCGATTCGGGCTGGGCGCCCGAGGATGACGAGGGGCGCGAGCGCACCGGGGTGATGATCGGCTCGGGCATCGGCGGGTTGCAGACCATCGCCGAGACCGCGCTGTTGCTGAAGGAAAAGGGGCCCAAGCGGGTCTCGCCCTTCTTCATTCCCGGCAGTCTGATCAACCTGATCTCGGGGCAGGTGAGCATCCGCTTTGGGTTCAAGGGGCCGAACCATGCTGTCGTCACCGCCTGTTCGACCGGCGCGCATGCGATTGGCGACGCGGCGCGGCTGATCGCCTTTGGCGATGCCGATGTGATGGTGGCGGGCGGGGCCGAGGCGCCGATCTGCGAGTTGGGCATCGCCGGGTTCAACGCCTGCAAGGCGCTGTCCACCAAGCGCGGGGCCGATCCGGAGCGCGCCAGCCGCCCTTATGACGCCGACCGCGACGGGTTCGTCATGGGCGAGGGCGCCGGGGTGGTGGTGCTGGAGGAGCTGGAGCATGCCCGCGCACGCGGCGCGAAGATCTATGCCGAGGTGCTGGGCTATGGCATGTCGGGCGACGCCTATCACATCACCGCGCCGGCCGAGGATGGCGACGGCGGGTTCCGCAGCATGGCGGCGGCGCTCAAGCGTGCGGGGCTGACGCCCGCCGATGTCGATTACATCAACGCCCATGGCACCTCGACGATGGCCGATACCATCGAGTTGGGCGCCGTCGAGCGGCTGATGGGCGATGCAGCGGCGACGGCGACGATGTCCTCGACCAAGTCGAGCATCGGGCACCTGCTGGGCGCGGCGGGGGCGGTCGAGGCGATTTTCTGCGTGCTGGCGATCCGCGACCAGATCGCGCCGCCGACGATCAACCTGGACACTCCGGCGGTGACGCCAAAGCTGGATCTGGCCGCCAATGCCGCCCGTCCGCGCAAGATCGACGTGGCGCTGTCGAACAGCTTTGGTTTTGGCGGCACCAATGCCAGCCTGGTGCTGGGCAAGGTGCGGGCCTGATGTGGAAGCACATCGCGGCGAACGCGCTGACGCTGTTGATTGTGGCGATGGTGCTGATGGCAGGCGTGGTGACGCTGGGCCAGCGTGCCTTTGTCGCCGCCGGGCCGCTGGAGCAGGCGATCTGTCTGCGCATCGAGCGCGGCGCCAGTCTGCGCGCGGTGGCGGCCTCGCTGGCCGAGCAGGGCGCGGTGGCGAGTCCCGCCCTGTTCCGGCTGGGCGCGCAGTATGACGGGCGCGACGGGCAGTTGCGTTTTGGCGCCTATCTGGTTCCGGCCGGGGCCTCGATGGACCAGATCCTCGATCTGGTGACGCAGGGCGGCGCTTCGACCTGTGGCACCGAGGTGGTCTTGCGCATCGGTGTCACGCAGGCCGGGTATCTGGTGCGCGAACTGGACCCGGCGACCAGCCGCTTTGTCGAGACCCTGACCCTGCCGCTGGACACCACCGAGTTTCCGGCCGCCTATCAATCGGTTGCCGCGCAGGCCGATACGCGGTTCCGCATCACTGTGGCCGAGGGGGCGACCAGTTGGCAGGTGTGGACTGCGCTGGAGCAGGCCGAGTTCCTGACCGGCAGCGCCGCCGCAGCGCCGCCCGAAGGCAGCCTGTCGCCCGACAGCTATGAGGTGCGGCGCGGTGCCGACCGGGGGGAACTGCTGGCCGAGATGGCCGCGCGGCAGGCGGCGATTCTGGCGGCGGCCTGGGAGGCGCGGGTGCCTGGTCTGCCTCTGGCCAGCCCTGAGGAGGCGCTGATCCTGGCCTCGATCGTCGAAAAGGAAACCGGCGTCGCCGACGAGCGGCGGGTGGTGGCGGCTGTGTTCCTGAACCGCCTGCGGGTGCCGATGCGGCTGCAGACCGACCCGACGGTGATTTACGGCATCACGCGGGGGCAGGGCGTGCTGGGCCGCGGGCTGCGGCGGTCCGAGTTGAACGCGCCGACGCCGTATAACACCTATCAGATCGACGGGTTGCCGCCGACGCCGATTGCCAACCCCGGCCGGGCCAGCATCGAGGCGGTGCTGAACCCCGAGACCTCGCCCTATCTCTATTTCGTTGCCGATGGCAGCGGCGGTCATGCCTTTGCCGCCACGTTGGCCGAGCACAACGCCAATGTGGCGCGCTGGCGGCAGATCGAGGCGCAGCAGGGGAATTGAGGCAGGCGCTCGGGGCGTTGCAACTGTTGCGCGAGTTGTTTGACTTTTGGAACGCTCTGAGGTAGAGAGTCTTCCATGCTGGACGGAATCGGCATCAGGCCCGGGTCACCCCCGGGCCTTTGGCGTTTCCACTCGCGCGGGGCAGCGAAACGGCAGGCAACACGCATGACTAAACGCGACCCCCACACGGGGGAGGAGTCGCCGCGTCACCTTGTGGCGCAGGCGGAACGGCAACTGGCCGCGTATGGCGAAGCGCTGGACGCGGTGATCGAGGACATCAGGGCAGGCACGTTCGGCGCGGGAAAGGATCTCGCACCGCTGGCCGCTGCCCTTCGCAAGGCATTGGAGGCCGTATTCAGTGAGCGTGCAAGGCTTGAAAAATTCGTCGAGGGCAGTGGACCCGGACGCGGAGTGCTGGATCTCGACGCCGCAGGAACCGAGGTGCGACGCCGAATGGCTCGCCTGCGCGCCGCACAGGGTCCAAGAGCAGTTCCTGACCAGCCTGAGTGACAATGCGCTGGCCGCCTTGCCCTGGCTGTTCGATTTCTGGGCACTGCCGCATCAGCGCCCGCCCGAGGGCGACTGGCGGACCTGGGTCTGCATGGGCGGGCGCGGCGCGGGGAAAACCCGCGCCGGCACCGAATGGGTGCGCAGCATGGTCGAGGGCGCCGGGCCGCGCGACCCCGGCCGCGCCCGGCATGTGGCGCTGCTGGGCGAGACGCATGATCAGGTGCGCGAGGTGATGGTGTTCGGCGAGTCGGGGCTGCTGGCCTGCGCCCCGCCCGACCGCCGCCCGGCCTGGGAGGCGACGCGGCGCCGGCTGGTCTGGCCCAATGGCGCGGTGGCGCAGTGTTTCTCGGCGCAAGAGCCCGAGGCACTGCGCGGCCCGCAATTCGACGCCGCCTGGGCCGATGAGCTGGGCAAGTGGAAGAAATCGGCCGAGGTCTGGGACATGCTGCAATTCGCGCTCAGGCTGGGCGATGAGCCGCGCTGCGTCGTCACCACCACGCCGCGTGCCCAGGGCGTGCTGCGCGGCCTGCTGGCCAACCGCTCGACCGTGCTGACCCAGGCGCCGACCCAGGCGAACCGGGCGTTCCTGGCGCCCTCGTTCCTGACCGAGGTCGAGGCGCGCTATGGCGGCACGCGGCTGGGTCGGCAAGAGCTGGAGGGGGTGCTGCTGGAGGATGCCGAGGGCACGCTGTTCCCGCAGGCACTGATCGAGGGCTGCCGGATCGACCGCGCGCCGGGCTTCAGCCGGGTGGTGGTGGCGGTGGACCCGGCGGTCAGCGGGCACGCGGGCTCGGACCTGTGCGGCATCGTCGTGGTGGGGGCGCGCACCGAGGGGCCGGTGGAAACCTGGCAGGCCGTGGTGCTGGAAGACGCCAGCCTGCGCGCCGCCAGCCCCTCGGACTGGGCGCGCGCGGCGATCGCGGCGATGCAGCGCCACGGCGCCGACAAGCTGGTGGCCGAGGTCAATCAGGGTGGCAATCTGGTGGCCAGCGTGCTGCGGCAGGTCGATCCGCTGGTGCCGGTGCGCGCCGTGCATGCCGCACGCGGCAAGGTGGCGCGGGCCGAGCCGGTGGCCGCGCTCTATGAGCAGGGCAGGGTCAAGCACCTGCGCGGGCTGGGCGCGCTGGAGGACCAGATGGCGCAGATGACCGCGCAGGGCTTTACCGGCACGGGCAGTCCGGACCGGGTGGACGCGCTGGTCTGGGCGCTGACCGAGCTGATGCTGGAACCCGCCGCCCGCTGGCGAGACCCGAGGGTGCGGGTTCTGTAGCCACCGCTAGCCGCCGGTCGTGGGGGAGGCGTCGCAAGCTAAACGTGCCGGCGTGGCGCTAAGGTGGCGGCGCATCGTCGGTGTGGTCAGGGCAGGCGGTGCCAGCGCAGGGGTTTGCAAGCCTCGCGAGTGATGACGTCGCGGGCCTCGAGATCCAGTTGCACGCATTTGAGCCACCAACCCGCCGTGGCACCGCCGGGGAAGAGTGCCTCGGGCAGATGGGGCAGGCAGGCGGCCTTCATCTCGGCGGCGGTCAGGCCGGGGGCGCGGTCGGGCAGGGCGCACAGCATGGCCTCGCGCATCGCCAGATATTTGGCGCGGTTGACGCGTTCGCTGCGACCCGGCGAATTGGGATTGAGCACTTCGATCTTGTCATCGGTCATGGCCCTATCCTGCAGGCGGGCGGGCGTTCTGTCAAACCTTGTCAGCCGGGTGAGGCTGGGGCAGGGTGACGGCCAGAAGGGCCGGGGGGATGCGATGTCCGAGACGCTGCGCTATGGCGCGATCATGCTGGCGGCCGGGGTCGGCATTCCGGTGCTGGCGGCGCTGAATGCGCAACTGGGCGGGCGGATCGGCTCGCCCACGGCGGCGGCGGTGGTGCTGTTTGCCGTGGCGATGTGCGTGGCGCTGGGCGCGATGGTGCTGGGGCAGGGCACCGGCGGGCTGACGCGGCTGGCCGGGCAGCCGGGGCATCTGTTTCTTGGCGGGGTGCTGGTGGCGTTTTATGTGCTGGCCGTCACCTTTGTCGCGCCGCGATTCGGGGTCGGCAATGCGGTGTTCTTTGTGCTGCTGGGGCAGATGGTCTCGGCGGCGGTGATCGACCAGTTTGGCCTCTTTGGCGCGCTGGTGCGACCCGTGACGCTGATGCGCGCGGCGGGGATAGGCTGCATGGGGCTGGGGCTGCTGCTGATCCAGCGCGGCTGAAGGCCCCCCTTGCCGTGGCGGTGCCGGGGCGCTATGCGCCGGGCCATGAGCGAGACGCCCCCCAAACCCGATCTGCCGCCGCATCCGGCCCTTGCCGCGCTGCGCACGCATCGCAATTTCTATGGCCGCGTGCATGGCAAGACCATGCGACCGGCGCAAAAGGGCTATCTGGTCGAGGATCTGGCGCGGCTCAGGCTGCGCGGGGTGTCGATCGACGAGAACCCCTCGCGCGTGATGCTCGATCCGGGTCAGGTGCCGGGCGCGGGGCCGCTGTGGCTGGAGATCGGTTTTGGCGGCGGCGAGCATATGGTGGCGGTGGCGGCGGCCAATCCGGGCGTGCGGCTGATCGGCTGCGAGCCCTTCGTCAACGGCGTGGCGATGGCGCTGGGCCTGTTGCGCGCCACGCCCTGCGCCAATCTGCTGCTGCATCCGGGCGATGTGCGCGACCTGTTCGACGTGCTGCCGGGTGGCGTGCTGGAGCGGGTGTTCCTGAACTATCCCGACCCTTGGCCGAAATCGCGCCATCACCGTCGCCGCTTTGTGACGCAAGAGCATCTGGTGCCGCTGTTCGCCGCCTGCGCGCCGGGGGCGCGGTTCCATCTGGCCACTGACATTGCCGATTATGCGCGGCAGGCGCGGGAGGAAGCGCCGCGGGCCGGGTTCGTGCCCCTCTCGGACAGCGCCGAGCCCTGGGCGGATTGGGTGTCGACGCGCTATGAGAAAAAGGCGCTGCGCGAGGGGCGGGTGCCGCAGTATCTGACCTGGGTCAGGCCCTGAGGCCTTGGTGGCAAGCCCTGTGCCCTGCCGCAGGCGCGTGAGCAGGGCAGGCGACGGATCAGGGCAGCGACAGCGTGCTGACCGGGGCGCCGCCCGAGGGGGCGTAAAGCAGCACTGTGCCGTCCTCGGTGACCACGACCAGCCATGTGCGGGCAAAGGTGACGGCGGCCGCTCGCGCGCCCGGGGGCAGGATCACCGAGGCGGGCAGTGCAGGCAGCGGGGCAGGCGTGCCGAGGCGGGTGACAAGCAGCCCGATGATCGCTAGAAGCCCGACGATCATCACGGCAGCCAGCGTGGTGACCAGCAGTTTCAGGAACCGCAGATCAGCCGGGAGTTTGGGTGTGTCGTCATCGGAAGACATGGACGAGGGCGGCTCCGTCGAGCTGGTGGTGGTGATCGGCGCGAACCCGCCTGACCGCCTTGATAAGGCGCTGGCGCGCGATGTGCCAGAGGAGGCGTCGCTGTCGCGCTCGCGCCTTATGCGGATGATCGAGGCGGGGGTGGTCAGCCGGGGCGATGCGGTGCTGCGCGACGTCAAGGCGCGGGTGGCCGAGGGCGATCAGATCGTGCTGTTGGTCGAGGCGCCCGAAGCACTGGCGGCCGAGCCCGAGGATATTCCGCTGGTGGTGGTGCATGAGGACGACGATCTGATCGTGCTGGACAAGCCCGCCGGACTGGTGGTGCATCCGGCGCCGGGCACTCCGCGCGGCACCTTGGTCAACGCGCTGCTGCATCATTGCGGCGACAGTCTGTCGGGCATCGGCGGGGCGCGGCGGCCGGGGATCGTGCACCGGATCGACAAGGAGACCTCGGGCCTGCTGGTGGTGGCCAAAAGCGACCGCGCGCATCACGGACTGGCGGCGCAGTTCGAGGCGCATACGGTCGAACGGGTGTATCTGGCGCTGGTGCAGGGCGTGCCGGATGCGGGCGACCCTCGTTTGCGTGGGGTGCCCGGCGTCGGTTTCGAGGCGGGCGGCGTGGTGCGGATTGCCACGCGGCTGGATCGGCACCGGTTTGACCGCCAGAAACAGGCGGTGTTCTTTGACCGCGGTCGCCATGCGGTGACGCGGGCGCGGGTGCTGGAGGGCCTTGGCACGCCGCCGCAACTGGCGTTGGTCGAATGTCGGCTGGAGACCGGGCGCACGCATCAGATCCGGGTGCATATGGCGCATGCCGGGCATGGGCTGGTCGGCGATCCGGTCTATGGCGGACGGCGCAAGGTCAGCGCCACAGCGCTGCCTGCGGGGGGGGCCGAGGCGGTGGCGGCTTTCCCGCGTCAGGCGCTGCATGCTGCGGTGCTGGGGTTCGAGCATCCGGTCAGCGGCGCGCAGATGCGGTTCGAGGCGGAACTGCCGGACGATATGGCGGGGCTCTTGGCACTGCTGCGCGGCTGAGCGACGGAAAGCGGCGCTGTCAGCGTTAACACATTGGTGAGAGAGTGCGGGCAGACTGCCGGTTGAATCCGGGCCGCGCCCCGCTTATGTCCCTGTGTCAGCGCTTGCGAGGTTCTCATGTCCGATTACGCCCGCCTTCCCGCTCCCAGCCCGGAACAGGGGCTGAACCGGTATCTGCAGGAAATCCGCCGGTTTCCGATGCTGGAACCGGAAGAGGAATACATGCTGGCCAAGCGTTGGGTCGATCATCAGGACACCGGCGCCGCGCATCGGCTGGTAACCAGCCACCTGCGGCTGGCCGCCAAGATCGCCATGGGCTATCGCGGCTATGGCCTGCCGCAGGCCGAGGTCATCAGTGAGGCGAATGTTGGCCTGATGCAGGCGGTCAAGCGGTTCGACCCGGAAAAGGGCTTTCGGCTGGCGACCTATGCGATGTGGTGGATCCGCGCCAGTATTCAGGAATACATCCTGCGGTCGTGGTCGATGGTGAAGCTGGGCACGACCAGCGCGCAGAAAAAGCTGTTCTTCAACCTGCGCAAGGCCAAGGCGCGCATCGGCGCCATCGAGGAGGGCGATCTGCGCCCCGAGAATGTCACCCAACTCGCGCATGACCTGAGCGTCAGCGAGACCGAGGTGGTCGAGATGAACCGCCGGCTGGCGGGTTCGGATGCCTCGCTGAACGTGACGGTGGGCGGCGATGAAGGGTCGTCCAGTTGGCAGGACTGGCTGGAGGACGAGGACGCCGATCAGGCCGGTGCCTATGCCGAGCGCGATGAATTCGAGGCCCGGCAGTCGATGCTGATGGCGGCGATGGATGTGCTGAATGAGCGTGAGCGCGACGTGCTGACCGAACGGCGGCTGGCCGAACCGGCGGTGACACTGGAGGAGTTGAGCGAGCGCTATGGCGTCTCGCGCGAGCGGATTCGCCAGATCGAAGTGCGGGCGTTCGAAAAACTGCAGACCCGGATGCGCGAGATCGCACGCGAGCGCGGGATGATCCCGGCCTGAAGCGGCGTGCGCCCGGGGCCGTTGGTGCAGGGGCGAATACTTGCAGCAAGATGAGGCCGGGGGCGCCGAGGTTCGGCGCGGGTCTTTGCATGCGGGCAGGACGTCTCGAGGTGAGGCCTCGGCGCCAGGATACAGCGACGCGGCATGCCCGGGTGGGGCGCTGCCTTGGCCAGGGCGGCGCCGGTCAGCGGGCCAGCACTGGCCAGAGCGAAGCCACCAGCAACAGCGCCATGCTGATGTTGAAGGCGCGAAGGCGGCGGGGGTCTTGCAGCCAGTGGCTGAGCGCGCTGCCGGTGGCCGCCCAAAGCGCGATCGACGGCAGATTCGTGCATAAGAACACCCCGGCGACCAGCGCCACCGGCACCAGACCCGGCCCCTGCGCATAGAGCGCGATGGCGGTCAGCGCCATGGTCCAGGCCTTTGGATTGACCCATTGAAAGGCGGCGGCCTGCAGGAAATTGAAGGGCTTGCCCCGCGCGGCACCCGGCCTTGGCGGGGCGGCGTTGGCGATCTTCCAGGCCAGCCACAGCAGGTAGGCCACCGAGGCGACGGTCAGCGCGAGGCGCGCCCAGGGCAGGGCGGTGAAGATGCCCGCCAGACCGAGGCCCACCACCACCACCATGAAGGAATGCCCCAGCGACACGCCCAGCATGTGCGGGATCGTGCGGCGAAAGCCGAAATTCACCCCGGAGGCCAGCAGCATCAGGTTGTTGGGTCCCGGCGTGATCGACGAGACGAGGGCATAGAGCATCAGGGCGGCGAGCAGGTCGGTGGGCATCGGGGATCTTTCGGCAGGGTGGCGCGAGCTTAGGCCATTTCCAGTGGTGAATTGTTGTGAGATTGCGCCAAACTGTGCTATCTGCGCAATCCATGAGCGATAGTGACCCGATCAACGACAAGATACTGCGCGAACTGACCCGCGACGGCCGGATCTCGAATCTCGATCTGGCGGCGCGGGTGGGGCTGTCGCCCTCGGCCTGTCTGCGCCGGGTGCAGGAGATGGAGCGCCGCGGCCTGATCCGGGGTTACCGCGCCGTGCTCGACCCTGTGCTGCGCGGCATCGGCTTTGTCGCCTATGTGACCGTCGGGCTGAACCTGCATACCAAGGCAGCGCAGGCCGGATTCGAGCGGTCGATGGCCGGTGCCTCGCAGGTGCGCGAGTGCCACAATGTCACCGGCACGGTCGAGTATATCCTGCGCGTCGAGGTCGCGGATCTGGCGGCCTACAAGCATTTTCACACGGAAATTCTGGGCACCCTGCCGCAGGTGGCCGCAATCACCACCTATGTCGTCATGGGCTCGCCCAAGGACGAGCGGGCATGAGCGACTGGCGGGTCTGGGCGCGCATCGGGCTGTTGTCCTTTGGTGGCCCGGCGGGGCAGATCGCGCTGATGCACCGCGACTTGGTCGAGCGGCGGGGCTGGATCGACGAGGCGCGGTTTCTGCATGCGTTGAATTTCTGCATGATCCTGCCCGGCCCCGAGGCGATGCAACTGGCGACCTATGTCGGCTGGTTGCGCGGCGGTTGGCGCGGCGGGTTGGTGGCCGGGGGGCTGTTTGTGCTGCCCGGTGCGATGGTCATTCTGGCCCTGAGCGTGGTCTATGTGCAGGGCGCCGATCTGGCGCTGGTCGCGGCGGCGCTGTTGGGGCTGAAGGCCGTGGTGATCGCGCTGGTGGCGCAGGCGTTGGTGCGCCTGGCGCGGCGGGCGGTGACGGGTCGGTTTGGCGCGGTGGTGGCGGGGCTGGCCTTTGTCGCGCTTTTCGTCTTTGCCGTGCCGTTTCCGCTGGTGGTGCTGGCGGCAGCGCTGGCGGGCTATGCGGCGACGCGCGGCCGTGTTGCACCGTCTGTCGCCCTGCCACGCGCGGCGGGCGGGTGGCGGGTGGCGCTGGTCTGGCTGGCGGTCTGGCTGGTGCCGGTGGCGGCGCTGCTGGTTCTGCCCGGCGTGCCGGCGGTTCTGGCGCAGGTGGCGGTGTTTTTCAGCCAGATGGCCGTGCTGACCTTTGGCGGCGCCTATGCGGTGCTGGCCTGGGTTGCGCAGGCGGCGGTCGAGGGGCGCGGCTGGCTGAGCGCCGGGCAGATGCTGGACGGGCTGGCGCTGGCCGAGACGACACCGGGCCCGCTGATCCTGACCTTGCAGTTTGTCGGCTTCATGGCGGGGTTTCAGGCTTCGGGCGGGTCGCTGGTTGTGGCGGTGCTGGCGGCACTGGTGACGCTGTGGGTCACCTTTGCGCCCTGTTTTCTGTGGATTTTCGCACTGGCGCCGCAGGCCGAGCGGCTGCGCGCCAACCCGGCGTTGAGCGGGGCGCTTAAGGCGGTGACGGCCGCTGTCGTGGGGGTGATCGCCAGTCTGGGGCTGTGGTTCGCGCTGCACACGCTGTTTGCGCAGACCGGGGTCTGGGGCGGTGTGCCGCTGCCGGTCTGGTCCAGCCTCGATCCGCGCGCGGTGGGGCTGACGGTTTTGGCGTTGCTGGCGGCCTTTGTCCTGCGGGTGCCGACCGGCGCTCTGATCCTGGGCGGCGCGCTGGCCGGGTTGGCGCTGCACGCGCTGGGATAGCGATGGACCACGCAGGGCGGCTGCGCTATCACCCGCGGGTCATTCAGATGAGGCCCCCATGTCCGCCCATGCCACCCCGATTCCCATGATTGCCCGCCGGTCTGGCCCCCTGCACGGTGAGGCCGCGATCCCCGGTGACAAATCGATCAGCCACCGCGCGCTGATTCTGGGGGCGCTGTCGGTGGGCGAGACCCGCATCACCGGGCTTTTGGAAGGGCAGGATGTGCTCGACACTGCCAGCGCCATGCGGGCCTTTGGCGCCACCGTCACGCGGCATGGCGAGGGCGCCTGGTCGGTGCAGGGCGTCGGTGTCGGCGGTTTTGCCGAGCCCTCGCAGGTCATCGACTGCGGCAATTCGGGCACCGGGGTTCGCCTCATCATGGGGGCGATGGCGACGACGCCGATCAGCGCCACCTTCACCGGGGATGCCAGTCTGGTCAAACGCCCGATGGGCCGGGTGACCGATCCGCTGGCGCTGTTCGGCGCGCGGGCGGTGGGGCGGCGGGGTGGCAAGCTGCCGATGACGCTGGTCGGCGCCGCCGATCCGGTGCCGGTGCGCTATGTGCTGCCGATGCCCTCGGCGCAGGTGAAATCGGCGGTGCTGCTGGCGGGGCTGAACGCGCCGGGGCAGACCGTCGTGGTCGAGCCCGAGGCGACGCGTGACCATACCGAGCGCATGTTGCGCGGGTTTGGTGCCAGCGTCGACGTGCAGGAAACCCCCGAGGGGCGGATCATCACCCTGACCGGCCAGCCCGAACTGACCGGCCAGACGGTCGCCGTGCCGCGCGATCCCTCGTCGGCGGCGTTCCCGGTCTGCGCGGCGCTGCTGGTGCCGGGGTCCGAGATTACCGTACCCGGCGTCAGCCGCAATCCAACGCGCGACGGGCTTTATGTCACGCTGCTGGAGATGGGCGCCGACATCCGTTTTGAAAACCCGCGCGAAGAGGGCGGCGAGCCGGTCGCCGACCTGCGCGTGCGCCACTCGCCCAACCTGCGCGGCATCGAGACGCCCGAGGCGCGCGCGGCCTCGATGATCGACGAGTTTCCGGTGTTGTCGGTGGTCGCCGCACTGGCGCAGGGCACCACAATCATGCGCGGAGTCAAGGAGTTGCGGGTCAAGGAGAGTGACCGCATCGACGCGATGGCGCGGGGCCTTGAGGCCTGCGGCGTGCGCATCGAAGAGGACGAGGATACGCTGATCGTGCACGGCACCGGCCGGGTGCCGGGCGGGGCGACGGTGCAGACGCATATCGACCACCGCATTGCGATGTCCTTTCTGGTGCTGGGGCTGGTCAGCGACTCGCCGGTCAGCGTGGACGACGGCTCGCCGATCGCCACCTCGTTCCCGGCCTTCGAGGGGCTGATGGCGGGCCTTGGCGCCAACATTACCCGGTTGGGCTGAGCGATGATCCGCGCGGTCAATTGGGGCCTGCCACTGGTGACCGCCGCGGTCTATGGCTGGCTGGCCGTCTGGCTGGGCGGGCAACTGGCGGGGCATTCGGGCGGGCTGCTGCCCTTTGACCTGCGGTTGACCGGCTATGACCTGGGCGAGGCGCGCGCCTATCTGCGGGCGCTGACTCCGGCGGGTTTTGCGCTGTATCAGGGGCCGATCGGCTGGGTCGACACGCTGTTTCCCGCGCTGATGGGCCTGTGTTTCGCGTGGTGGATGCGACCCTTTGCCGGGGTCTTCGGCATGGTCTGCGTGCTGGCCGCGATGAGCTATGTGGCCCTCGACTGGGGCGAGAACTGGGCCGTGGGCCGCATGTTGCAGGCCGGGCCGGACTGGGTGCAGCCGGTGGATGTGGTGCGGGCGAGTGCCCTGACGCAGGGCAAGTTTGCCGCCTTTGCGCTGGCCGCGGTGCTGGCAGCGCGGCAGTCGTGGCGGCGGGTGACGGGGCGCGCCGCCCCACCGACTGCGGGTTGAAGGCTGGATCAGGCGGGAACCGCCCAGACCTCGCCGGGGGCAAGCGCGCGAAAGCGGTCGGGCGCGACGGATTGGGCCGCCAACGCCTGCGCAAGGTCGGTCGGCGGCGCCTCGCGCGCCTCGTCCGTCAATTGAAAGGTGCCCCAGTGGTGGCCGATGCCCCAGCGCGCGCCGCTTAACCGAAAGCCCTGCACCGCTTCATCCGGGTTCTGATGCTGCGCGGCCATGAACCAGCGCGGGGCATAGGCGCCGATCGGCAGGATGGCGGCGCGCAGCGGGCCAAAGCGCTCGGGCAGCGTGGCATAGGGGCGCCCCTGATCGAATCCGGTGTCGCCGATGTGCAGCAGGGTGCCGGTCGGCCCGGTGACCACAAACCCCGCCCAGAGCGCATGCGAACGGTCGCCAAGGCCGCGCGCTGACCAGTGGTGGCAGGGCACCGCATGGGTGGTCAGCGGCCCCACCTCGGCCGATTGCCCCCAGTCGAGCACCGCGCAGCGTAGGCCGGTGCCGCGCAGGATCGCATCGTTGCCCAGCGGCGTGATGACCAGCGGGTCATGCGCGGCCTTCAGCCGGTGCAGGGTCGGCAGGTCGAGGTGGTCATAATGCGCATGGCTGAGCAGCACGGCGTCGATGCGCGGCAGGTCGGCAAAGGCGATCCCCGGTTGTGTCGCTCGGCGCGGCCCGGCAAAGGACAGCGGCGAGGCGCGGTCAGACCAGACCGGATCGGTCAGCAGGTTCAGCCCGGCCATCTGCACCAGCATCGTTGCATGGCCGACCATGGTGATGGTCAGGTCCGCCACCTGCGCTGCAGGGCGGGTCGGGGTCACCGGCACCGAGGCGGGCCATTGCGCACGTTCGCTGTTGAAGCGCCAGCGCATCAGGTCGCCAAAGCCACTGGGCGCCGCGCCGCCGGGGTTGAAGAACCGCAGCCCATCGAAGTGGTCGCTGCGCGGCCCCTGATAGTACCGATTGCCCGCCATGACCTTGCCCGCGCTCAGGCCGACCGCGCCCAGCGCCGCCAGCCAGGCATCCCCCTTGAGAAACCGTCGCCTGTCCATGCCCTCGCATATGTCGCGGGGTCAGGGGGTTTCAACCCCGGATCGGCTGCGCTAGGACGGATCAAAGGCAGGAGGGGCGCATGATCTTCACGGTGGCAGTGGACGGCCCGGCGGCGGCAGGCAAGGGCACGATCAGCCGGGCACTGGCCGCGCGTTTCGGCTTTGCCCATCTGGACACCGGGCTGTTGTATCGCGCGGTGGGCGTCAAGGGCGGTGACCCGGTGGCAGCGGCGCAGGGGCTGACCCCGGCCGACCTTGCGCGCGACGATCTTCGCAGTCTGGCGGCGGGCGAGGCGGCCAGCCGCGTGGCCATCATCCCCGAGGTGCGCGCCGCGCTGACCGAGTTCCAGCGCCGCTTTGCCCGGCGCGAGGGCGGCGCGGTGCTGGATGGCCGCGACATCGGCACGGTGATCTGCCCCGAGGCCGAGGTGAAGCTCTATGTCACAGCCAGCGCCGAGGTGCGCGCGCACCGCCGCTGGCTGGAGGTTGGCGGTGACCCGGCGCAGGTGCTGGCCGAGGTGCGCGTCCGCGACGCGCGCGACATGGGCCGGGCCGAGGCGCCGCTGAAACCTGCGGTGGATGCGGTGATCCTCGATACCTCGACGCTGGACGCCGATCAGGCACTGGCTGCCGCCGCCGCACTGGTCGCTGCGCGGCTGTCGTGAAACTGGCGGAATCGCGCCCTACTTTTGCCATGCGCGCCGGGTAGACTGGGTCTGTGTCAACCGTGCGTAGGATAGCATGTCCCGTTTTGCCCCAACCCCGCCCCGCGCGTTCAAGATCCTTTCGGCCGGTCTGCCCGCGGCCCTGACCCAGTTTGCCCGCGACACGTCGGGTGCGGTCACGGTGGATTGGGTGGTTCTGACGGCCGCGGTCACCGGGATCGGTCTGGGGGCGGCCGCCGCCGTGCGCTCGGGCACTTCGGCGTTGGGCGAGGACATCAATGTCTCGCTGACCAATGCCTCGGTTGCCAGTATGGGTGGTGGGGGCGACAGTGCGTGGGATGCCTATCCCGGCCAAGGTATCACCGACGGCGCCTGTCCGGGCCCGGCGGCCCTGGCGGCGACTTACGAGACGTTGCGCAACTCGGGCACCCTGACGCCCTGGGGGCAATACGGCTTTTCCACCGACTGGGAGGACAGCGAGTATTACGACCTGCTGAACGGCGCCGAAACCGGCGGCGGCTATTACGGCACGAACCCCGGAATCGCGCTGCTGGAATATGGCGATTCAGAATACTGGGTCAGCAATCCGAATGACCCGGACCACTCGCGCATGCAGTTCGAGCGGTCGCTGGTCGCCTGTTCGGTCGAGGCGCTCGACACCGACTGGAGCGCCTATTCGCATTGGCCGGGCTACTCGTCGCTGATCCTCTAGGCCCGTTGGCGGACAAAGGTTTGCCTTGGGGCGCGGATCGGCTAAGACGGTCTGCAGCCCAAAACAGGAAACCCGATGTCCGACTCACTCCTGTCTACCGTCATCAAGCCCGTCCACCGCGAGGGTTATCCCTTTATCGGCGTCTTTGCCGCGGTGACGGCGGTGCTGTTCCTGATCTGGCAGCCCTTGGGCTGGGTCGGCGTGGTGCTGACCGTCTGGTGCTATTACTTCTTTCGCGACCCCGATCGCCACACGCCGCAGCGCGAGGGGCTTATCATCAGCCCGGCGGACGGGGTGATCTCGCTGATCGAACCCGCCGTTCCGCCCGAGGAACTGGGGCTGGGCCCGGCGCCGATGACCCGGGTCAGCGTGTTCATGAATGTTTTCAACTGCCATGTGAACCGCCTGCCGATCGCCGGGACGGTGACGGCGGTGGCCTATCGGCCGGGGAAATTCCTCAATGCCTCGCTCGACAAGGCCAGCGTGGACAACGAGCGCAACGCGTTGGCGGTGGAACTGGCCGACGGGCGCAAGCTGGCGGTGGTGCAGATTGCCGGTCTGGTCGCGCGGCGCATCGTCTGCGACGTGAAACCGGGCGCGGTGCTGGAGACCGGCGAGCGGTTCGGCATGATCCGCTTTGGCTCGCGGCTTGATGTCTATCTGCCCGAGGGTGTGCAGCCGCTGGTGTCGCTGGGGCAGACGATGGTCTCGGGCGAGACGGTGCTGGCCGATCTGACCGCCAGCGAGCCCGCCCGTCTGGCCGAGGTGCGCTGAGCGATGGCGCCTGTCGATCCGGACCCGTCGGGCGTGCAGGCGGACCGTCGTTCGATGCCGCTGCTGACGCTGGTGCCCAATCTGGTGACGCTGCTGGGGCTGTGCGCCGGGCTGACCTCGCTGCGGTATGTGATGCTGGGCGCCTACGAGACGGCAGCGGCGCTGATCGTGCTGGCGGCGCTGTTCGATGCCATGGATGGCATGCTGGCGCGCAAGCTGAACGCTGCCAGCCATTTTGGCGCCGAACTCGATTCGCTGTCGGATTTCGTCTGTTTCGGCGTGGCGCCGGGGTTCTTTGTCTATCATTTCGCCTTGCAGGATCTGGGTGGGCTGGGTTGGCTGCTGGCGCTGTCCTTCACGCTGGGGGCCTGCCTGCGGCTGGCGCGGTTCAACGTCAACCGCGACGCCCCGCCCGCACCGGGGGCCAAGGCGCATTTCACCGGGGTTCCGGCGCCTGCCGGGGCGATGTTGGGCCTGATGCCCGTCTATCTGTCGCTGGCCGGTTGGGCCGACAGCCGCGACTGGCCGCTGGTGGTGGCGGTCTGGCTGGCGTTTGTCGGTGTGCTGATGATCTCGCGCCTGCCCACGCCCTCGCTCAAGGCGATGCGGGTGCCGCGTTCGGCGGCGATGCCGGTGCTGCTGGCGGTGACGCTCTATGCGGTGGCGCTGGCAACGCGGCCTTGGCAGGTGCTGGTGCTGACCGACGCGGCCTATCTGGCGCTGGCGCTGTGGACTGCCGTTCGGGTCCGGCGCGCGGCTGCGAAAGCGGCTTGACCTTGGCCGGGGGCGCGGCTATTCCACCCTCCACGCGCGGTTGTAGCTCAGTTGGTTAGAGTACCGGCCTGTCACGCCGGGGGTCGCGGGTTCGAGCCCCGTCAACCGCGCCAGTCTTTTCAAAGCCCCCTTTGTGGGGGCTTTTTGCTGTCTGCGCCACGGGTTGCGGCAAAAAGGGGCCCCGGATGAGGCCCCTTTTCCTGTGTCGACTGCGACCGGGTTACTGCAGCAGTTCGGTCCAGATCTGGGTGTGCAGATCGGTGATTTCCTGCGGGCAGGCGGTGCTGAAGCGGCCAGCGGCGATCAGCGCCTCTGGGATGACGATCTCGGGCGCGGTGGCCATGTCGGGGTCCATGAAGGCCTCGGAGCCGGTGATCCCGTTGGCATAGCGGGCAAAGTTCGACAGGCCCGCCGCGTTTTCCGGCTGCAGGATGAAGTTGATGAAGCGCATGGCGTTTTCCGGGTTCTGCGCATCGGCCAGCACAGCGGCGTTGTCCATCCACAGCGGGTAGCCGGTGGCCGGATAGCCAAAGGCCAGATCGGCGTTCAGCGCGCGGGCGCGCATCGAGGCGCCGTTCCAGTACAGCCCGGCGCTGAAGTCCCCGGCGCCAAAGGCCTCGATGGTGCCATAGTCCAGCGCCAGCCAGTGCTGACGGGCGTTCATCAGTGTGTCGCGCACGCGGCGCAGCACATCCATGTCGTTGGTGCACAGGTCCTCGCCGCCGGCGTGATAGACGGCAATGGCCATGACATCCGACATCTCGGGGATGACGTTGATGCGGCCCTGCAGTTCCGGCGGCGGGTTGAAGATCACGTCAGCGGTGTTGATGTCGCCCGAATAGACCGAGGTGTTGACGATGACGCCGGTGGTGCCCCACTGCCACGGCACAGTGAATTCGCGACCGGGGTCAAAGGCCACGTCCAGCCACTGCGGCGCGATGTTGGCGCGGTCGGTCACGATGGCCGGGTCCAGCGGCTGCAGCAGCCCTTCGGCGATCCAGGTCGGGATGGTGTGATGCGTCGGCACCACGATGTCAAAGCCGTGGCCACCCTGACGCACGCGGGCCAGCGCGGTGTCGTTGCTGTCGAAATCGGTGATGGTGACGGTGATGCCGGTCTCGGCGGTGAAGCGCTCGATCACCTCGGGGCTGGTATAGTTGCCCCAGTTGTAGATGTTGAGCTGCGCCTGCGCGAGCCCGGTCGAGGCCAGAAGGGCCGCAACCCCGGTTGCAAAGTATCTCGTCATCATAGGACTCCCTGTTGGTTGGCTCATCCGCGTTTTCGGGTGATGAGGAAGAAGGCTGTCACGAACACAAGCGACAGCAGAAGGAACAGCGTGGCGACGGCGTTCATCTCGGGCGTGGTCGAGCGCCGGATCTGGCCCAGCATATACGTCGGCAGGGTCTCTTGTCCCGCCGATTTGACGAATTCGGTGATGACCACGGTGTCGAGCGAGGTGACAAAGCCCAGCATGAACCCCGCCATGATCCCCGGCACCAGCAGGGGCAGCGTGATGTGCCAGAAGGCGCGCACCGGCCCGGCGTAAAGATCGGCGGCGGCGATTTCCAGATTGGGGTCCAGCGTTTCCAGCCGGGCGCGGATCGGCAGATAGGCAAAGGGGATGCAAAACGCGGTATGCGCCAGCACCATATAGCCCATGCCGGTGTAACCGGTCTGCACCTTGACGAAGGCGACGACGATCAGCAGCGCGATGCCGGTGACGATCTCGGGCACCATCAGCGGTTGGTTGATGAGGGCATAGATCATCGTCTGCCCCGGAAAGCGCCCGACCCGCGTGGTGCCCAGCGCCGCCAGCGTTGCCAGCACGGTGGCAAAGCCCGCCGAGACCGCCGCCAGCCAGAGCGAGCGGATCGACACATCACGCACGGTGGCATTGTTCAGCGCCGTCTCGTACCAGCGCATGGAAAACCCGGCCCATTGCGACTGCGAGATGGAATCGTTGAAGGAAAACACCACCAGAATGACGATCGGCACATAGAGCAGGGCGATCGTCAGCAGGGCGACGCTGGCGAATCCCGGCAGGCGGCGGACGTCGAACCCCTTAGCCACGCGGACCCCCTGACTCCTTGCTGACGGTGCGCAGATAGAGCACCAGCGCCGCCGTCACGATCACCAGCAGCATGACGCTGAGCGCCGCGCCCAGCGGCCAGTTCCGCCCCTGGCCGAATTGCAGCGCGATCAGGTTGCCCAGCATCATCGTGCGTCCGCCGCCCAGCACGCGCGGCGTGACATAGGAGCCGATGGCCGGGATGAACACCAGGATCGAGCCCGCGATGAAGCCCGGCTTGACCATCGGCAGGATCACATGCCACAGCGCGCGGCGGCGGCTGGCATAGAGGTCATAGGCCGCCTCGACCAACCGGAAATCCAGCTTTTCCATCGCGGCGTACAGCGGCAGCACCATCAGCGGCAAAAAGACATAGGCCATGCCCAGCAGAATGGCGAAATCGGTGAACAGCAGGTCCAGCGGCGCCGAGATCAGCCCCAGCCAGTCGAGCAGTGTGTTCAGCGTGCCATTGTTGCGGATCATCTCCTGAATGGCAAAGGTGCGGATCAGGATGTTGGTCCAGAAGGGAATGGTAATCAGGAACAGCCAGAAGGGCCGGTTGGTCGGCGGCCGCGTGGCGATGAACCAGGCGGTGGGAAAGCCCAGAACCGCGCAGATCACCGTGGTTTGCAGCGACAGCCAGACCGAGCGCCACAGCACCATCAGGTTGGCGTCGTTCCAGGTGATGACATCGGGCTCGAACAGGTCGCGCTTGAAGAACACGCGAAACCACGCCTCGCCGGTCGGCACCCAGGCGACTCCGCCCATGTTGCCGGGGGTGAGGAAGGAATAGACCAGCACGATCAGCAAGGGCCCTGAGGCCGCGAGCACCAGCACCACCAGCGCGGGGGCCGAGAGCAGCCATTTCCAGCCATGTCGGGTGCTGTGCATCGGCCTAATCCTTCAGCACGCGCAGGGCGCCGCGTGCCAGCCGCAGCCCCAGCCTGTCGCCGGGGGCCGGGTCGACCTCGTCAGCGGCGTTCTGGCGGCGCAGGATAAAGCCCTGACCATCGGCAAGGCGCAGATGCAGATGGGTGTCGGTGCCAAAGAAAACCGTCTGCTCCAGCGTCGCGGTCAGGTCAGCCTCGGCCAGCGGGCAAAGCCGCGCCTGTTCGGGCCGCACCACTGCCGTCACCGTCTGGCCGACCAGCAGCGTCAACCCAGCAGGGCTGGCGGCGGGCAGGGCGCCAGCACCGGGCACCGCCAGTGTCACCCCGTCACCCCCGCTGGACGCCACCGCCAGCGACAGCACATTGGTATCGCCGATGAACCCGGCGACAAAGCGGTCGCTGGGCGTATTGTAGATCTCATGCGGCGTGCCCAGCTGCAGGATGCGCCCGGCGTTCATCACCGCGATGCGGTCCGACATGGTCAGGGCTTCTTCCTGATCATGCGTCACGAAAACGAAGGTAATCCCGGTTTCAATCTGCAGGCGTTTGAGTTCGCTTTGCATTTCCTTGCGCAGCTTCAGGTCCAGCGCGGACAGCGGCTCATCGAGCAACAGCATCCGCGGCCGCGGTGCCAGCGCGCGGGCCAGCGCCACGCGCTGCTGTTGGCCGCCCGACAGTTCCGAAGGCTTGCGCGTCGCCATCGCCTCCATCCGCACCAGACGCAGCATCTCGTCGACCGTCGCGGCCACTTCGGCGCGCGGGCGGCCCAGCATCTTCAGGCCAAAGCCGATGTTGTCGCGCACGCTCATATGCGGGAACAGCGCATAGTTCTGGAACACCGTATTGACCGGGCGCGCGTTCGGCCCCTTGCCGGCCACCTCTTCGCCGTTGATGCGCAGGGTGCCGGCGGTCGGCTGTTCGAACCCGGCGATCATCCGCAACAGCGTGGTCTTGCCGCAGCCCGAGGGGCCCAGCAGGGTAAAGAACTCGCCGGTCTCGATGGTCAGATCAATGCCGCTGAGGGCATGAAAGGCGCCCGCCCCCTGGCCAAAGACCTTGGAGAGGCCGCTGATCTCGATCTCGGCGCTCATGCCTGTTCCCAGACGATCTGGCCGCCGCACAGGGTCATCGCCACGCTCATCGCGCCGATCTGGGTGGGCGGCGTCGCCTCGATATCGCCCGACAGCAGCACCAGATCGGCCAGATAGCCCGGCTTGAGCATGCCCTTGCGGTCCTCGGTGTGCTCGGCATAGGCGCCGCCGATGGTATAGGCCGCCAGCGCGTCGAGCAGGGTCAGGGTCTCCTCCTGCGCGCCGTCATAGGGCGGGCGGGTCACCGCGGCCTGCAGGCTGCGCAGCGGGTTCACATCGGACACCGGCCAGTCGGTCGCATAGGCGATGCGCACGCCCGCCTCGGCCAAGGTGCGGTGCAGATAGGCGTCGCGCCAGCGGTCGCGGGCGATCTTGTTCATCGTCGGAAACACCGGGAAATCCATCGCGCCCGGCGGATGTGCGGGTTGCAGCGAGGCGATGATGCCCAGATCGACCATGCGCGGGATTTCGGCGCGGTCGATCAACTCGATATGTTCGATCCGGTGGCGGCTGTCGCGTCGGCCATTCGCCTTGGCTGCGGCCTCATAACCATCGACCACCTGCCGCACGGCGCCGTCGCCGATCGCATGCACGGCAATCTGAAGGCCGCGCCGGTCGGCCTCGATCGCGACGGCGTTGAACTCTTCGGGCGTATGCAGAGGCTCGCACCGCCAGCCGGGTTGGTCGGGGTAGTCGTTGATCATATAGGCGGTGCCGCTGTCCATCACCCCATCCATGAACAGTTTGACAAAGCCCGACGACAACCAGTCGTCGTTGTAATCGGCACTCATCGCGCTGGCCTCGGCCAGTTCGGCGGGTTTGCGGGTGTTGCGATAATGGAAGGGCACGCGCACCCGGGCGGTCAGTCGCCCGGCGCTGCGCAGTTTTGCAAGGATTTCCAACGTATAGCGGTTTCCGTCCATATTGACGAGGCTGGTCAGCCCGTTCCTCGCGCAATGCTCCAGCCCGCGCGCCATCGGCTCCATATCGGCGATCCGATCGGCCTCGGTCGGCGTGGGCACGGGTTCGCCTCCGGTGGCGATACCGGCCAGAATCCGCGTCTCGCCCGCCACGGCCAGGACGGGCGCATAGGCCTCGAACTCGCGCAATTCGCCGGTGGCCAGACCATTTTCCATGACGATCTCGTTGCCCGGCCCCAGAACCTTGCCCTGCAGCACGCCCGCCAGTTCCAGCGCCTTGGTATTGGCCCAGGCAGTGTGGTGGTCGGCGGCGACCAGACACACCGGGCGATCGGCGACGATGGCGTCGATGTCGTGCCGGGTCAGCGAGCGGCCATAGATCGCATAATCGCAGCCCTGACCGATCAGCATCGGGCGTTCGGGATGCGCGGCGGAAAAGGCCGACAGCGCGGCGCCCAGGCCCTGCGGCCCCTCGACGCCCAAGAGTTGCAGATGCGCCAGTTCGGCCCCGCCCATGAACAGATGCAGGTGGCTTTCGATGAAGCCGGGCAGCAGCGTCGCGCCTTGCGCATCGATCCGCCGCGCGCCCGGCCCGGCCAGCGCCTGCATCGCTGCGCTGTCACCCAGCGCGAGGATGCGATCACCGGCCAGCGCGACCGCTTCGGCGCGCGGGTTGGCCGGGTCCATCGTCAGCACGCGGGCGTTGAACACCACGAGGGTTGCTTGGGTCATGGCGGCTCCTGTTGGCGAATCGGCCGTTGGCCGGGTGTTTTCCCCGGATTTGATCAAAGACTTTCACGCGAAGCCCCGTTGGTCCAGAAATTCTTGCACCCTCGACAGGGGCACGGGCGGGGAAACCGCCAGTGCCAGACATTTCAGCGCTGTGCCTTGCCGGGCGGCAGGCTCAGTCTGCGCCGCCTGGTGTGGCGGCGATCTCGACACTCAGAACCTGCCGGTAAGGTCGGTCAGGCGAGCAAAGAATCGAAGGGAAATGCCCGATGTTCAAGGCGTTGGGCAGGCCCGAGGGTTCGATGCAGAACCCGGCGCAGCGGCCCAGAGGGCGGTCGGGGTGGCCACCCGGCCCCTGTGGCAGCCACTGCCCGGTATAGACCTGCGCGCCGGGTTGGTCCGACCACATCCGCAGGCGCAGACCGTTGGTCGCCGTGACCTCGGCCACCGGGCGGGCGGGGTCGCGCGTCGGATCAAAAAGGAAAAAGTCGTCGAGCAGCGAGGCTGGGTTGGTCAACAGCGCGCGCCCGGCCTGAAATTGGGCATCATCGAGTACCGCCCCGGTCATGATCCCTTCGGCGTCGCGCGCCAGTCGCTGCGTGCTGTCCAGCCGCAGCGTCTGGTCGGCCAGCGCCGGGGTCAGGGCATAGTAATTGTGCTGCGCCAGACTGATCGGGGTTTCTTCGTCCGGTGTGGCGCGCATGTCCCAGGTCAGGCGCCCCGCGCGCAGCGTCATGTCGATGGTAAAGGCGACACGCCCCGGAAACCCGCCCGCACCGGGGGGCGAGACATGTTGCAACCGCAGCGCCGAGGGCCCGTTGCGCTCGATGTCGAAGGGCACCGCCCAAAGCCCGTCCTCGCCGCCATGCAACTGGTGGCGGCCGTCATTGGCGGCCAGCATCACCCGCCGCCCACCCTGCACATAGGCCGCGCCGCCGATCCGGTTCGCCACCCGGCCAACCAAGGCACCCAGAAACGCCCGGTGCTGGCGATAGGCCTCTGGGTCTTGCAGCCCCAGCACCACCGGCACCGAGGCACCCGCCAGCGGCACCCGCCAGTCCTGCACCGCGCCGCCCAGCGACAGCACAGCCACCTGCACGCCGGAGTCCTCCAGAACCACTCGGTGGATGGACGCGCTCATCCCCGATCCTCGCCGCTTTCGGGGCCCCAGGCTTCGGTCGGAGTGACCTCGATATCCGGGATGGTGACGCGCCTTTCAACCGCCGCGCCGCAGAGGATTTCGACCGCGCGGTCGGCGGCATCCTGAAACGGTTCCAGCACCAGATCCGCCCCGGCGCCGATCAGGGCCGCGGTATCGGCGGCGGAATGCGAGGTCACGGCGAGCCTTGCCCCCGATCCGGCGCCCTTGAGCAACTGCACCAGCGTCGTGCGCGGGTCGTCATGGCTGAGGCCAGCGGGCAGGCCCGGCACCGTCATCACCAGCCAGTCGGCGCGGCCGAGCGGCAATTCGGCCAGAAACTCGGGGTCGGTGACATCGCCAAAGACCGCCTCCATCCCCAGCACCCGCCAGCGCCGCACGGCCTGCGGGTTGAAGTCGACCCCCAGCGCCCGGATACCGCGCCGCTGCAGCCGCAGCCCGATGGCCGCGCCATAGCGCCCCAGCCCCAGCACGATCACCTTCGGATTGGCGGCAATCGCCGCCGGGTCGCCAGCCCCCTCGCGCGAGGGGTTGCGGCGCTCGAAAACCCCCAGCAGCGGCTCGCACAGGGCATAAATCCGGTGCGAGAGGGTAATCATGTAGGTCGAGGCGGCGATGGTCACCAGACCGACCATGGTGACCAGCCCGAGACCCTCGTCATTCACATGGCCGAGGCTGGCGCCCATCGCCATCAGGATCAACGAAAACTCGCTGATCTGCGCCAGCGTCAGCCCGGTGAGAAAGGCCGTGCGTTTGCGATAGCCGATCACGCCCATGATGCCGATGACGATCAGCGGCTTGACCAGCAGCACAAAGGCCGAAAACGCCAGCGCCGCCCAAGGATGCGCCGCCAGCATCGACAGGTCCAGCCCGGCCCCCAGCGCGATGAAGAAGAACAACAGCAGAAAGTCGCGCAGCGGCGCCAGTCGCGCGGCTATCGTCTCGCGGTAGGGGGTCGAAGCCAGCGCGATACCGGCCAGCAGACCGCCGACCTCCTTGCCCAGCCCCGACAGATCGCCCAACGCCGCCACCATCGCCGCCAGCGCTATGGCAAAGATCACCAGCAACTCAGGCACCCGGGCCAGCCACTCGGTCAGCGGATTGGCCAAGTGGCGCACAAAGAGCACCACCGCACCCACCAGTGCCACGCCCGACGCCAGCACCACCACCACCGAACCGCCGCCATGCCCCTCGGCCCCGCCGATGCCGATGGCCGACAGCACGATCATCGCCAGCACGACAACCAGATCCTGCACGATCAGCACGCCCAGTGCCATCTGGCCGTGCAGCGCGTCGATCTCGCGCTTGTCCGACAGCAGCTTGACGATGATGATCGTCGAGGAAAACGCCAAGGCCACGCCCAGATACAGGCTGGTCAGCGGCCCCAACCCCAATGCAAGCCCGACCAGCCAGCCCAATGCGGCGGTCAGCCCCACTTGCCCCAGTCCGGTCAACACCGCTACCGAACCCAGCGAGCGGATCAGCTTGATGTCCAGCTTGATGCCGACCAGAAACAGCAACACCACCAGACCCAGTTCGGACAGCAGGTCGATCTGTTCATCCGAATGCACCACATCCAGCACCGAAGGCCCCGCCAGCAGCCCGACCGCGATGAAGCTGACGATCAGTGGCTGACGCAACAGCGTGCCCAGCACCCCGACCGTGGCGGCGAGGGTCAGCAGCAGCGCGAGTTCCGAAAACGGCGTCAGCAGGTGAGCGGGCATGGCACCTCCGGGGACAGGTCAACGCGGCCAGCATACCCGCCTCACAGGCGGCGTGCACCGAGGATGTTGACGCCGAGCGGCGAAAATCAACCGCCCGTAGCCCGCCGCAAAAACGAAAGAGCGCCCCGCAGGACGCCCTTTATCGCCTTGATCTTATTGGCTCCGGCGGTAGGGATCGAACCTACGACCAATTGATTAACAGTCATGGAAATGCCGTTTCACGGGGTTTCATGGAACCGGATAGTCTTTCATCAAGCATCTGATTTTGCTTTCATATTGCATCACTCTGCCGGAACGTGTATCCTTCGGTTTCAGGTCACGGTGGCGACTCGGTGGCGATTCATGCGGTTGAATCGCCACCGGCCACAAGAGGGAGGCGGCGAATGCCAATCATCAAGATCGGACGCCGGACGATAGCAGCAATCCCGACCCCGGAACGGCCGGTGATCTGGTATGACGAGGCGTTGAAGGGCTTCGGCCTTCTTGTGCGCCCCACGGGCTCGCGCTCGTGGATCATCGAGTATCGCCCGGGTGCGGGCGGGCGTGGCGTCGCAAAGCGGCGGATCGTGCTTGGCGACCCGGAGACCATGACGCCGGAACAGGCCCGAGCGGCGGCGAAAGAGATGCTTGCCGGTGTTCACCTCGGCGCGGACCCTGCGGCCGCCCGTGCCGAGGAACGCGCGGCAGACACGGTTGCCGAGGTTGCGGGGGAATGGCTCTCGCGGCATGTGGAGCCCAAGCGCAAGGCCGCAACGGCAACGCTCTATCGGGCGGTGCTGGATACGCACATTCTGCCCGCTATTGGCACCCGCAAGGCCGTCTCGTTGACCCGGCAGGATGTGGCGAAGCTGCACAGTGCCATTGCGAACAAGGCCCGGGGGCCAAAGAAGGCGGGGGCGAAACGCACCGCGCCGCAGAAGGTGCGCGGCGGCCCGATCATCGCCAACCGCGCCCTTGCCGTGCTCAAGGCAATGCTCTCGTGGGCAATCGACCTCGGCCTTCTGCCGAAGGGAAGCGAGAATCCGGCCGTTGGCGTGGAAGCCTTCAAGGAAAAGGGGCGCGAACGGTTCTTGTCATCGGAAGAGATGGCCCGGCTCGGCGAGGCCCTTTCGCTGGCCGAGGGCGAGGGGCTGCCTTGGCAAGTTGACGAGGCAGCCCCGGGTGCGAAGCATCTGCCCGCGCCCGAGCTTCGGCGCGTCAAGTTCGATGCCCACGCGGTTGCGGCAATCCGGCTCCTCCTTCTGACCGGCGCGCGCGTTCGGGAAATCCTTGATCTGGAATGGCGGCATGTGGATTGGGAACGGGGCATGTTGCGGCTGTCTGACAGCAAGACCGGGGCAAAGGTGATCGTGCTCGGCGGTGCGGCGCTGGCGGTTCTGGACGGGCTGCCCCGGATCGGCCGCTATGTGATCGCCAGCACCTCGGCAGGGACGAAGGAGGAGAAGCCCCGCGCCGATGTAAACCGGCTTTGGCGGGCGGTTTGCCGGGTGGCCGGAATCGAAGGCACTCGGTTGCACGACCTGCGGCATTCCAACGCCGCAGTAGGGGCCGGGGCCGGTCTTTCCTTGCACCAGATCGGCGGGCTTCTCGGGCATTCGCAGGCCAGCACCACGAGGCGTTATGCGCACCTAGCGGCCGATCCCCAACGCCGGGCGGCTGATTTGATCGGCAACGAGATTGCGGCCGCGCTCGGGCTCGGCGGGGCAGAGGTGATCGACATTGCAGAACGGCGGGGGCGTGCATGACGGAACAGGATCAAGACCCGATTGCCGCCTTCACCGGGGAACCGTCACAGGCGCTCACACGAGAAGAGCGGGCAAAGCGGCGGTTGCAAGATTGGCTTGAGCGGCCGCTTTGGTCCGGCGGGTGCAACCCGATTGGGCCTCTGCCGTGGCCGGAAGGTGTTTGCATCCTTGCCGGTCTTGATCCCGAAGTGAGCGCGGATGCAGACCCGGCCGGATGGGCGCTTCTGCCGGGTGCGCTTGCGTTCTATGGCTTCCGCTCCTTCCCTCGGGATCGACATGAGGCGATGCAGCTAGGTGCGGCGGCAGAGTTGCACATTGGCTTGTTGCGTGGCCTTGGCCTGAAAACCGCTAAGCCGGATCGCTGGATTGATCGCGTCCATCGCGAGGGCATTTCGATTCCGTGGCAGGAAGCCCGGATTCGAGCCGCGCAAAGTGTGCGCCGCCGGGGGCAGTATGAAGCCGAAGACGCGGTGCTGCTGTTGAACCACGCTGGCCGCGCGGCCTTCATTGCAGCCCGTGACTCGCGTTTCGCAGGGTTGCGGACGAAAAGCGGGCGACCGCATCAAGGAAAAATCGCCGAAGAGGTGACAAGGGCCATGCGCGCTATCGTGGGTGAGGATGCGCCCGAGAGCGAAATCCTGCAATTCGACACGGTGCGGAAGCGTGTCGCCGCATGGCTGAAAGAGGGCAGCGCCTGATTTTGGACCCGGCCGCGCGTTTGGCACGGGCTCCGGCCGAGGTGCAGCATTTTGCGAGGGCCGGGCGCATGTTCTTCGGGTGATCCACCCGAGGAGCCCCTTCGATGCCCCCTGACCCCATTTTCGTTGATACCGCCGAGGCCGCGCGGCGGCTCGGCCTGTCTCTTTCCACGCTGGAAAAGTACCGCTTCTATCGCGTTCCCGATGCACCACCTTTTGTGCGGATCGGGCGCAAGGTGCTTTACCGCATGACGGACCTTGAGACATGGGCCGCTGCCCGGGAGGCCGAGCAATGAGCGCCCGCGCCGAACTGAAAGCGAAGCTCGCCGAGCGGGATCATATTGCTTCCCAGATCGCAGATTTCCGCCAGCGCGACGCCGATCTGCAATCCCGCGCTGCCAATGCGGAGGCCCGCGCTATCGCCGAGCGAGCTTCGGCAGCCGAAGCGGATGCGCTGGATATGGCCGAAGGCCGGAAACCGACACTTCGCAAGGCGGAACCGGGCGCGGATGCTGGCCGCGAGGCCGTTGCCGCACGCCGGGCGGCAGAACTGGCCGAGGCCGAGATTCCGGCTTTGGAAAGTGCCCTTGCCGACGCAGAACGCGAGATAATCGACCTAGCCTTGACCGCGTTCCGAGCCGAACGCGATGCAGCGCACCGCGAGGTGCTGGCGGCCGCCGAAGCTCTCGGCCTCGCGCTTGCCCGCCTCCTCGCCACCGACCTCGCGCGCGAAGCCCTGACCGGACGGCGGTTTGCTTTCGATCCAGCGCGGCACCCGCCCGCAGACCTATGGCAACCGCGCCCGCTGGTCGCGGCACTGGTCGCGGCGATGCCTTCCCGGTTCGCCCCGGATGGCTGGGCAGAGGGGATCGAACGCGGCGCGCGTGCAATGGCCGAAGATGCCTTGCAGAAAAAGGGAACCTCCGAATGACCATCAAAATTAGGCAGTTCACTACCTACCAGACCGGCGGGGCCGCAGTTTTGGAGGGCCACCGGAAGGACGGCGCGCCGATTGTCCGGCATCCTGTGGTTTCACGCGCAATGGGTGAAATCGTGAAGGAGGCCCCGGAGCTTGAGGCGCGATTGATCGCCGAGGGCATCGCCGACCGGCAGCGTTGACGAGGAGGTATTCTTTCTGGCGCACGGGACGGGCGCGAACGGCAAGAGCGTCTTCGCCAATGTCATCGCCGCGATGCTCGGCGAGTTCTCGGGCAGCTTCGGCGCGGCGCTGGTGACAAGACAGAAGCACGAGAACGAGGCGCACCGCATGGTTGCCCGGCTGCCCGGACTGCGGCTCGCCCTCGTGAACGAAACCGGCGTAGGCGATCTGTGGGATAGCGGCCGCATGAAGGAACTTGCCTCGCGCGAGCGCATGTCTGCCCGACTTCTTCATAAGGAGGCGTTCGATTTCATGCCAACCGCCAAGTTGTGGATTCGGACCAATCATCTGCCGGGCTCGCTTGATGCCGGGGACGGCTTTTGGCGGCGCTGCGTGCCGATCCCCTTCACCACGCAAATAGCGACGGAAAGCAGGGTGCCTGATCTGGACCGGCAAATCATCGCAGCCGAGCTATCGGGCGTGCTGAATTGGGCGGTTGCCGGTGCCGTAGCATGGGCACGCGGCGGGTTGCAGGTGCCGCGTTCGATCCGGGGCGAGGTGGAAACCTACCGCGAGGAAACGGACCTCCTCGGCCAGTGGATCGCCGAGCGCACGCAGCGGGACCCGCAGAGCCGCGTGCCAGTGGCCGAGGCTTTCAGAGACTACGAGGAGTATTGCCGCTCGCTCGGCGCGAACGCGGGCACGGCAATGACGTTTTCTCGCGCAATGTCATCCCGAGGTGTGAACCGTGATCCGAGCCGAAAACAGGGCCGCAGGTTCATGGGCTTCCGGCTCCGCGAACGTCTGCGGCAAGAAGATTTCGACGATGATGCGGACGATTTTTCCCGGTTGATCTGAAACGCTATGAAACACAATCCGGCAGAAAAACAGGCTCGGGGACGCATGGGGACGCATTGGGAAGGTTTTTCCATAAATCCCCGCGAGGGATATTTCCTTAGAGCCAATATATTTCTCGATCAAATGCGTCCCCTTGCGTCCCCACGCCGGGGGCAGATTCCGAAAAGATGGGCCATAGCGGGTTTGAGAACTGTGGAACACCGGGGCTCCGCGCACCCCCCGGGCGAGCCCCCCGGCAGGAGGGACCCGGAGCGACCTTCAACCCTTGGCACACTGAGCCGGGACAACCGGCCACACACTGGCCCGGCCGCCCGTATTGCGGCGGTGTATCGCTTGCCCGCTGGCGGCCGCGCTCGTTCGCCCGGCACCGGCACCGCCCGGGGATCGCCTTGCAAGCTGCCCGCCCTTGCTGCCACCCGGCTCGGCCGCGCTTCCTGTCCTCTGGCACCACACCTGCCGCCCTTCGATCTGTCGCCGGTCAATCCGGCACGGCCGATCCATGCCAGCGGATTCCGGCGCAAGCGGGCAGCCCATGCCGCCCGCCCGATTCACGACCCGAAGCCGGTTTCCGGCGATCATCACAGGAGGAGAACCTGCCATGCAGGACCCGACGAAGCTCGCCTCGTTTGACCTCGGCACCTTTGACCCCGTGGCCCGGCCAAGGCGGCAAGCGGCCGCGCAACCGGCACCGCCCGCCCGGCACCGGAAGAAGGCGGTAGCGTCCGAACCCGAGCCCGTTGCGGCTTCGCCCGTGCCCGCCCTGCCTTGGATTGATCCGGCCGAAATGGTAGCCCTGCAAGCCGAGCTAGCGGCCTTGCGGGCCGAGGTGGCAGCGATCAAGGATGCACCGGCCGCAGAGGCCCGCCGCAGGGCGCTGGCCGAGGCATGGGCGGCCGATCTGGCATGGCGCACCGCCGAGGCCCGGCCGCCAGCGTCACGGCCGCCCGAGGACCGTTAACCCGATACCAGGCAGAACAGGGCATCAATGGGCTAGGTATTCCGTTTTTGTTCTTGTCGCCGCGTGTCAGATGCTGCAAGAATGACAAAAATTGACCCAGATGCGCACCATGCTTGATGAAACCCGTTCCGACTTCTCGCGCCTCCGTGAACGGGCAGGCATATCGGTTGAAGCCCTCGCGCCCCTCGTGGGCTATTCGCCCGCCACCCTGTATCGTTGGGAACGCGGCGAGGCACCACCCCGGCAGGCCGCGCTTGTGGTGCTGGAAGACCTCGCGCGCGGGCAAGGTGCGGCCGGGGGCGGGCAACCCGCCTTCCGGTTCATCGACCTGTTTGCAGGGATCGGCGGGATTCGCCGGGGTTTTGAACCGCTCGGCGGCAAGTGCGTGTTCACCTCGGAATGGGATCGCTGGGCCAAGCTGACCTATAGCGCCAACTTTCCGAATGACGATCACGAGATTGACGGGGATATAACCAAGATCGAAGCGAAGGACATTCCGGCGCATGACCTTCTGCTTGCCGGTTTCCCGTGCCAGCCTTTCAGCATCGCGGGCGTGTCCAAGAAGAACGCTCTCGGCCGGGCGCACGGCTTCGCGGACGAGACGCAAGGCACGCTGTTCTTCGATGTGGCCCGGATCATCGCCGAGCACCGGCCGAAGGCTTTCCTGCTTGAGAACGTGAAGAACCTCGTGAATCACGACAAGGGGCGCACCTTTGCGGTGATCCTGCGGACCTTGCGCGAGCTTGGCTATCACGTCCCCGCGCCGCGCGTGATCAACGCGAAGGGCTATGTGCCGCAACACCGCGAACGCATCCTGATCGCCGGTTTCCGCGAGGAATGCGATTTCACCTTTGACGATCTGGACGTGCCCTCGCCCTTGAACGGACCGAAGCTCAAGGCGATCCTGCACCCGGAAGACGGCAGCGAGAAGGGGCCGGACAAGCACTATACCGATGCAGCGGGGCGGGTGAATCCGAAGTTCATCCTGACCGATCATCTGTGGCGCTATCTGCAAGACTATGCCGCCAAGCATCGCGCGGCCGGGAACGGCTTCGGCTTCGGGCTTGTCGGCCCGGGGGACGTGGCGCGCACGCTCTCTGCCCGCTATTACAAGGACGGCTCCGAAATCCTGATTGACCGGGGGGACGGGCTGAACCCGCGCCGCCTGACCCCGCGCGAATGCGCCCGGCTTATGGGCTTCGACAAGCCCGGCGAGTCGGCCTTCAAAATTCCGGTATCGGACACGCAGGCTTACAAGCAGTTCGGCAATTCGGTTGCCGTGCCGGTGATCGAAG
>Ga0209573_1001576_pt1 | contig 34116 bp, 24 predicted proteins | sample TNRBio252014_DNA_FD_185870 | JGI IMG/M metagenome (GOLD analysis project Ga0209573, IMG submission 185870) | Wastewater treatment Type I Accumulibacter community from EBPR Bioreactor in Madison, WI, USA - TNR Reactor_6/25/2014_ DNA (SPAdes)... | ecosystem: Engineered > Bioreactor > EBPR >...
GGTTGAGTTGTGAATCGATGTAATTCACCTCGTATTTGACTTTTCTCGCGGTAGCGTAATCACTTTTCAACTGACCGTTTTCACTCAGCCGGATGCCGCTGTCGTAGCGCTCGAAAGATTTGTCGCTCAGCTTCTCCGCGTCGCTTTTTTCGAAAAACTGCGCCGGCGCAAAAAACTCCTTAGCCGCCTCCGGATTGGCAATGCTCGTGTTCTCGCCTACCTGCACGCCGCTGATTTTGAACAGGTTGCCATCGGCCGGGCGCAGGTTGCCGAATTTCTGGATCGACAGGTTCAGCGGTACCACTTTCTGACTGATATTCAACACCCCGTAGGGCTGCGCGATGATATGCTGTTCGGCGCCCGCCGCCGGGATGACCTCTCTGGTGCTCACCAGCAGGTGCCTGCCGCGCGGCAGTTCGGCTACCCAGTTGTTGTTGTCGTTCAGCGCGGCCAGCAGCAGCGGCATCACCGCTACATCCGGCAGGCTCTCGTTCCTGCTCTCGCCCCACGTCTTACTGAAGCGTATCTTGAGCGTGAAGAACCAGCATATCTTGAAGCTCGCAGTTCCTTTTGCGCTCCACGGCGTAGGGCCTTCCAGTGCAAAGGCCAATTGTATGGAAGCAAACGGCGACGAACCCACGCTTAGGGCCAGCATGGCCGATACCTCCGCTATAAAACGGAAGGGGCTGAACTGGAATAATACGTCAAAACTGATAAAGCCGCTCACGTTGAACTTCCAGGCACTGGCGTATAGTTCGGCTTTAGCGCCAAATTGTACCGTATTGGAAGTCACTGCAAAGTATGTCTCCAATCGCAGCCGCGGATTGTCGCCTTCGGTCAGCGCTAGCGTGATGCGCCGGATATCCGGCAGGTTCATCGGCGGCGGCTGATAGGCAGGATGGAAGCCGCCCACCGTGAGCAGGAAATTCGGGTCGTCGCCCCAGTACAGGCGGATGGCCATGTCGCCCGTGAGCGTGAAGGACAGCAACTTGGAATCGTACAACGAGGCGTCGAACGACAATTGTTGCTTTTCCAGATTGATCTCTCCCAGGAAGTTGACCTGCAGGCGTAGCACCGGCGCTTCTTCTTTGGGCAGGATGCCTTTGAGCACGCCCAGGATGGCCAGGCGCACCGGGTTGGGTACTTCGATGAGCAGGCCCAGGTCGATGGTCAGGATCGTGGGAGAACCCCAGCCGATGCGGGCCATGGGGCCGAACACAAAACGTCCTTCCTGGGGCGGGAATACCTGTCGCAGGTCGCTGATGATACGCTCCGCGTTTTCCACGATATTTTGCGGGAACAGGATATTGCTCAGCGTATTGTCGCGGATGCCCGTGCGCAGCCGCTCAATGTCTACCATACGGTGAAGGGCCAGCAAGCCCCCTACCCCATTGAGCGTAAAGCCGAAGCCCAGTTGCACCGGCGTAAACTCGGCAGTAATCAGTATGAGCAGCGTATAACCTGGCTGATTGTTGGGCAGCCTGGTTTCGAGTAGTCCGATGGCTTTCAGCGCAATTTTGTCCTTGAATTCCAACTCCAGCACGCCGGTATAGCGGGCCGCTTCGGGCTCGAATCGGAGAAATCCGCCGCCTTTGAAGCCTCCGCCATCGATGGTCAGGCCGATACCGATGGGGGGCTTGAATTGGGGGAAAAGGCCGAAAAGGCCTAAGTTGCCTTTACCCAAAGTTACATCCAGTACCAAACCAAGGCGATCTATAGTTGCCGTCACCGGTCCCAAAAGGACACTGCCGGTGGCGCTCACCTCTAATGATAAATCTTCATCGCCGGCTGCCAGCGCTAGCTGAAGAGCATGTAACCGAAATGGACCTTTCTGGATTTGTACAGGAATAGAAAGGCCCAGACCCGCACTACCTCGGAAATAGATACCCTGGCTTCTTGTCCAGCCAATTCGCAAGTCGAATGGCGCATTAATTTTATCTTCGGGTATGATACTGCTCAAAAAACCATCCGACTCTGACATGGAGAGAGTCGCTTCGCAGCCCCAAAGACCCAGTTCCACAAAACTCTCATCCTGTCTATCGGAATATTTTTCGATGCCGCCCGTCAGGGTAAATTGGCGCATGTGAATGCCGGCTCCACCAGGCAACGCAAGTAATACTTGAGGGGGGCCGTCTAAGGATCCTTGGCGGAAACCAAGTGCAAACCGACCGGTAAACAGTTCGTCTAAACTAGCTGCTTTTTGAACTTGAATGCTCTGGCCAGGCCGAAGTACCAGAGCGATGCGTCGCAGCGTTTCTGCTTCAGCCGAAAAAGTCAAATAAACATCTTCAAAAATAAAAAACGGAATCTCTCCTTCCAGGTGCCCCCGCACTACAGGCAAGAAGCCAATTCCTCCATCGGCAGCCCCATCCGAACCAGGCTGGATATTAAAAACGGAAAGGGCAAGTTTAATACCCGCATTTTCAGCCAGCTCTTCAAAAAAGGTAATAATCAATTGAAAAGAAGTCTTCGCTTCTTCTTCTGTAAGTTCCGGGGCGCCGGTCAACACAGCTATTGCTCGCTGATCCATTGGACGTAAAAAAACCGAGAGCCCCAAGGATTCTAGTAATCGACTTAAGCGGAAAAGCAAATCATGTCCCGCAAAATTGGGCGTTCCCCAACCATAAGCGTTTTCAAAATGCGCCGAAGCATCAGAGATCAGGGAATTAAATCCGCCGTAGTGAATAATCGGACGGACATGAGCTACCTGGAAATTTTCTTCATCGGCATCAAAATGTTTGTATTCAATGATGTTCAGGAGATTCAATAATGAAAAAGTTGGCAAAGAATAACCGGATAACATGGTCGTAAGCCAAAAATTGAATAAACGCTTTGGTAGTTCTTTGTGGATTTTTGTGCGCTCTACGTAATCGTCAAATTGAGATAGCTGGATGGGAAGGTTATCGGCAAACTGTTGAATAGTTGAAATTACATTTCGCAATTCAACAGCAAGATCGGCGATTCTTTTTGCCATAAGGATTTCATCATCCAATTCCTGCTTGGATGCATCCAATATAATTTTCAGCTTATTCGATAAAATGGAAAAATCCAGGCCGGCTAAGCCAATATCTTCTAAGCCCGGCGGCAGTTCCCAACCCAGCACGCGAAATAATGACCGCGTTTCAGAAACTTCCTGCAGAAACTTGTTTAATCCTGCAAGGATTTTCCCAATTTCTATACTTGCGGAATGGATTGTATTAGCCATGTTCGGGCTTAAGTATTAGGTTCCCATATGCCTTTCAGGAAATCAAATTTGTCGGCTTTTTCGCGAATCGTTATACTATCCGTTTCCAGCTTCAGGCGCTTTAAATATTTTTTAGGCTTGCTTGTAGGTTGCCATTCCAGGATTTTTATCGATTGTCCGCTGTTATTCACAATTTCAGCCAATCTTTCCTGTGCTTTGGTTGTCCAAAAGTCTACCCCTCCGTTTGCAAGTTCTTCCGGTAACACATCATTTCCCAAACCAAGGTGCTCCTTCCAAAGCCCGGCTTTTAATTTATGGATGACGTCCGTAGGGGGTTGACCACCTACATTGTTATACACCGCAATATTGAGTTCGGCGTGACGTGGAGGTTGTAATTGGAGGCGTGGGTCTGCATGTTCGGCATTATTAACAATTCCGTGAATTGCTTCTTTTATCAAACCTGCTATTTTTTCAACATCTTCCCATTTGGCAATTAAGAAGATAAAAAGACCCAACATACCCAGGCTGGTCAAAATCAAAGTTGCCAACAAGGCGCCCAAAAAAGATGCCAGCATGAACCCTACGCCGATTAGCGCTGCAATAACATCAAAAATCAGAATAAGAATGCCCCCGATATTTGCAAGTAATGCCCCCTTCATAATATCGGAAATTTGAATATAATTGAGCGATGCGCCGTCTAAATTTGCACTCCCTACTGTTGCCCACTTATCATCGATGATGGCGACTTTACTATGTACATAAACAGGCATGATTTGGTATGGCTTTTGGGCATCCTGAGGTTCGTCTGACTTCTGCCAGCTCCAAAGCGTATAAACCCCGATCCGGTTTTTCTGGTCTTTCAATTCGGATTTAATTTGATTGATCAACCCGATTTGTTTTTTTGGGTAGCCTGGAATATCTGGCGCTATATTTACCAATATGATGAGTTGGAGGTTTTCTTTTTCCTTCATTCTGCTAATAAGCGATTTGGCAATTTCCGGGCTTGTAAAATATTGGTCTTCGATATAAATATAATTTTCGGCATTGGCGATGGCGCGCTGGTATGCCTCCAGGATTCCTGTTTCTCCATGTGTAATATTAATAGGCGGGGTTTGGTTAGAACTGCTAAAAAATTTCCCTGGCAGGGTACGAATCACCTGCAAACCGACTGGCGGGCCATCCGGATTTTGGCCATCCGGATTCGGTGGATCACTATAAATCAAGGGTTCGGAATCCTTAGCTGCGCCATTCCAGATAGACGCGAAGGTTTGATCAACATGTTTCACCGCAGGGCCGGTTAACTGCACACTTACATCGTGGATGAGTGACCCCCTGTGCCTTGCGTCGCGAATCTGGTGTTTTTCATCGTTGAAATAGCCTTGGCTGAAAGTTGATCCGATGACAAAACATTTTTTCTGATCGATAGAAACGGCTTTAGCGTGCAAGAGTGAGAGGCCCATATCAATTGACCTCACTTGAACAGGGGTGTTCTTGAAATACGTTTTCGTAATGTCTACTGTATCGCTGGATGAGATAGGCACATCGCTAACAATCACTTTTACTGCTGCGCCTATACCCGCCTTTGTTTTCATAATTTCCTGGCATTGCTCTCCTTTTACCTGTTGATTTAACTCAGGGGGATTAACGGTAAATTTTGTGATTAACAGATCGTTTTTTTCGAGCGATTTTTTACTGCCTGCAATCCAGAAATTGAGGTTCATAAAATTTATCGATGTCTCAGCCTCCTGTATTGCTTCGGTTACTTTGGGAAACATCGTTGAACCGTCGATGAGCCACTCCAACTGATTTCCCTGGCTCAACATAACAGGATCTCCTGTTTGAGGATTGAGTGTTGTATTGGTTACTAGCCAGGGATTAGCGTCATTTGATGTACCGGCGTTGTTTTTGTGGATGATGATATCATCAAAAGTATGTGTTTCGTCAACTACCTCCTCTTTAACCGGGGTTGTATGCAACAAACGATGAGCCGGGCCATAAATGCGCAATTCAATATCTGGATTTCTATCGATGAACCAGGCGCGATAGGCGCCTTTAGCATAATTGATTTCAAAATCTCCGTTTGAATTTGTTGTAGTTTTTCCCAAAAAATCATCTGAAGTAATAGGGTCGATATCGAAAGCATATACTTTCAAGTTTCTAACCCCCGCTCCCATCTCGTCAATAATCCGCCCTTTTACACCTGTATTCGCCATGGTCAATTGGTTTGCAGATACTTGAGGTCAATATTAATAGTCGCCAAAGCAGCATTCAAAGCAAATTATTTACTTCACCCGGATTATTACTAAAAATAAAATGCTTCACTACCAACCAAATACATTACAAATGTTAACATAATTATTCTATTATCAAAATATATATTCAGCAATTCGTTTTTTTAAGCACCTTTTATTTGATTCGCTTCAGATCTGTTTTTTTGTAGCATGATTACCGAAAAAATAATTCAAGCATTGCTTGCATTTTACATCCAATTTTATTATATTTGTATTCTTATTACAGGCAAATTATTTTATAATAAAACCTATCAATACCCGTACCATCCATACAAATGCACAAAAAACTGGCCGACATAGCATCCATCACCACCGGCGTATACGAAAAAGTACAGCTCTCCGGCGATACCCTGTATCTCCAGGGAAAGCACTTCGACGAAGGAGGCCTATTTCGCGAAGACCTCGTCATCCCCTCCGAACTACAGTCCGACGAGCGCCTGGGAAAACACCTGCTCATGGACGGCGATATATTGCTCGTGGCAAAGGGTGAAAATAACCGGGCCTGCCTGTACCTAAACGCAATCGGCCAGGCCGTGGCTTCTTCTATCTTTTTTGTGATCCGCCTCAGGGACGGCAAGCTGCAACCCGCCTTTTTGCAATGGTATTTCAACACCGCTTATATGCAGGAGGTATTCGCAGGGCTTTCAAAAGGCACGCAAATCGCCTCCCTTTCGAAAAAGACCCTGGCAGATATTGAAATCCCCATACCATCCATGAAAATCCAACAGGAAATACTCGACATACAAGGACTTTGGGACAAAGAAAAATCCCTCACCCGCACCTTGCTGAACCAAAAAGACGTATTATACCAACAACTATTGCTAAACCGGCTAAAATCCGCATTGGTCAAATGAGTAAGACTACCAAAGAAGACGTTTTTAAAGTAGTATGGCGGGCCTGCGACACGTTCAGAGGCGTTATCGACCCTTCGCAGTATAAAGACTACGTGCTGACGATGCTCTTTATCAAATACGTGAGCGACGTATGGAAAGACAAGCTGGCCCAATACCTCGAAAAATACAACAACGACAAAGAACGTGCGGAATGGGCCATGCAGAAAGAGCGTTTTGTGATGCCACCCCACTCCCGGTTTGATTACCTCTACCAACACAGGGGTGAGGTAAATATCGGCGAACTGATCAACCAGGGGCTGGAGGCGCTGGAGGAAGCCAACCCCGGCAAGCTCTCCGGCGAAGACGGATCGGGCGTTTTCCGGAATATCGATTTTAATTCCAGCAACCTCGGAGATGCCAAAGACAAAAATACCCGCTTGAAAAACCTGCTCATTGATTTTAGCGACAAAAAGATGGACTTGCGTCCCTCGGTGCTGGAAGGCCACGACGTGATCGGCGATGCCTACGAGTTCCTGATCGCCAATTTCGCATCCGACGCGGGCAAAAAAGCCGGCGAGTTTTTTACGCCCGGACAAGTCTCTACCCTGATCGCCAAACTGACCAAATCGCAGCCGGGCGCCAGAATCTGCGACCCCACCTGCGGCTCCGGTTCTTTGCTCATCAAGGCCGGCAAAGAAGTGGGCTCCGACAACTTTTCCCTCTACGGCCAAGAAGCCAACGGCAGTACCTGGGCACTGGCCGTGATGAATATGTTTCTGCACGGCATGGACAACGCCGTTATTCGCTGGGGCGACACCATCCGCAACCCCAAACTCCGGGAAGGCGATGCGCTTATGAAGTTTGACACGGTGGTAGCCAATCCCCCGTTTAGTCTGGACAAATGGGGTAAAGTAGAAGACGATAAAGACGCCAAAGGAACCGATTTCGACCCGGAATCCGACCCCTACAGCCGCTTTTGGCGGGGCGTACCGCCTAAAAGCAAGGGCGACTGGGCTTTCATCTCGCACATGATAGAAACGGCCTACGAAGGCAAGGGCAAAGTCGGCGTGGTGGTGCCCCACGGCGTGCTTTTCAGAGGAAGTTCCGAAGGGAAAATCCGGCAAAAAACCATCGAGGAAAACATCCTGGAAGCCGTGATAGGGCTGCCGGCCAACCTGTTTTTCGGTACGGGCATCCCGGCGGCAATACTGGTCTTCAACAAAGGTAAAGCCGGTAATACCAACGTCCTGTTTATCGACGCCAGCCGGCAATACGAACAAGGCAAAAACCAGAATATCCTGCGTGATTCGGATATCGACAAAATTGTACAGACCTACCGCGCCTTTAACGCCGGCCAACTGCCTGCCGGCGTGGTAGAAGATAAATACGCCTACGTGGCTGCTTTTGAAGAAATCCAGGAAAACGATTTTAACCTCAACATCCCCCGTTATGCCGACACTTTCGAAGAAGAAGCAGAAGTGGATATTGTCGCCGTGCAACAGGAGATTGAACGCATAGAAACGGAACTAACCGGTGTACAATCGGAATTGAAGCGGTATTTGGATGAATTGCTAAAAAATTAAATCACAAACCAAAAATCTTGAAAACATGGCTAACCAGTTGTCCCCCCTCGGCAATAACATTTTTGAACAGATCAAAGAGATTGATGAACACGGCAACGAGTTTTGGTCTGCCCGAAAATTTTCCAAAATATTGGAGTACGCCGAATTCCGGAATTTCCTTCCTGTAATTGAACGGGCAAAGGAAGCTTGCCAAAACAGCGGTCAACCAATCGAAAACCATTTCGTGGATTTCCACGAGATGGTCGCTATTGGTTCCGGCGCAGCACGAAAAATGGACAGCGTAAAACTCTCCCGCTACGCCTGCTACCTCATTGTGCAAAATGCCGACCCCGCAAAAGAAATAGTGGCGCTGGGGCAAACCTATTTCGCAGTGCAAACCCGCCTGCAGGAAATCCGGCAGATGCAGGAATACAACCAACTTTCCACGGAAGACGAAAAACGGCTTTTCCTGCGAAACGAAATGAAAAAACACAATATCCAATTGGCAGATGCCGCAAAAGACGCCGGTGTCATTGAACCCTACGACTATGCCATTTTTCAAAACCACGGCTATATGGGCCTCTACGGCGGACTCGACGCCAAAGGCATTCATCAACGAAAAGGACTGAAAAAGAAGGAAAACATCCTCGACCACATGGGAAGTACCGAACTGGCCGCCAACCTGTTCCGCGCCACGCAAACCGAAGAAAAACTGCGACGGGAACAAATCAAAGGAAAATCAAAGGCTAACCAGACGCATTTCGAAATCGGCAAAAAGGTGCGGAAAACCATCGAAGAAATCGGCGGTACCATGCCGGAAGACCTGCCCACTGCCGATAGTATTAAAAAACTGGAGAAGCAAAGCGGAGACCAGCAACTTCCTACACCCAATAAATGAAAGCCATGACGATTACGCCAGTTATTCGAATTTTTCGAATGACTACTACCCAGTTATCCGGAAAATCCGGAAGACTGCGTATTTGCAAAAATCACCCCTCAATCCCCTAAAGGGGAAGCCACATCAAGATATACAGAAACCTATTGCAGTGGAGTACAAATCAAACATCATCGAGCAAATTAAAACAATCACCAAAAGCTAATCTCGTATGAAACCACTCCAATAAGCGACAACTATCCGGAAATTCCGGATGATTCAAAAGGAAGGCATGCACGATGTTTGTCTATGCAACACTTCACCGCAACAGGTTTTGCGCATTTTGAGCAGACCTCCCCTTTAGGGGATTGAGGGGCATCATTGCAACTGCATAACCCCAATTTTAATTCCATCGAATTCGATGGAATTGAACATGTACGACAATTGAAATCGCTAATGCAAATTTTGCTATCAAAATACTTCATGATGGATAATAAAAAAACCACCCACACTTTTTACCACGGCGATGTGCCGGAGGGGTGGGAGTCATTGAGGCATAGCCGTTTTTTGCTCTTTTTATTGTCATTCCCGAAGGGAATCTACAACATCATGCTGGCAATCGCCCATTCCAGCGCATCGTGTGCAGATGCCCTGGCGGGCATGACAACGAAAATTGCGTTTGATTTTAAAAGTGGCGAATTCGATACCTTATACTTGTACCTCCCCTTTAGGGGATTGAGGGGCATCATCGCAAATACACAAAACCTGTTACCATTGAGAATAAACATACCGAGCACATCCTCGATATGATCAAAAAACTGACAACAAGCAAAATGATGGATAATAAAAAAAGTACCCATACTTTTTTTCACGGAGAGGCGCCGGAGGGGTGGGAGGTGAAGAAATTATTTGAAATTGTTATTAAACCAATAGTTTATGGAATTATTCAAGCAGGCCCAGAAGTATCTAATGGTATTTATTATATAAAAAGTACTGATGTTGGCAGTGAATTAGATGCTACAAAATTAAGCAAAACATCATTTGAAATCGCGTATAAATATAAAAGATCTGAAGTAATCCCAGGAGATATTGTATTCTCTTTGCGTGGAAACATTGGTGAGTTAAGTATCGTCCCAAAAGGAATTAAGGTGGCAAACCTTACACAAGGCACGGCGAGAATATCAGTTAATACTGAAAAATATGATAGATTATATGTGAAATATTCCTTAAAATCACCTAAAGCTCAAAAACTTATTGCTCAGGTTTCTAAAGGCAGTACCTTTCGTGAAATTTCTTTAGAGGAATTACGAAAAATTGAGCTAAATATCCCTCCCCTCCCCGAGCAACGCGCCATCGCCGCCTGCCTCGGCGCCTGGGACGAAGCCATCAAAAAAAACAACCTACTCATCGCCCAAAAAGAACTCCGCAAAAAATGGCTGATGCAACAGTTGCTTACCGGAAAAACGAGGTTGAAGGGGTTTGAGGGGGAGTGGAGGGAAGTGAGTTATGAAAAACTCCTAAAAGTTGTAAAACGGCCAGTTGAATGGAATGATGCCCATCTCTACAATTTAATCAGTGTGCGACGACGTTCGGGCGGCATTTTTTTAAGAGAAGCCTTGTATGGCCATCAAATCAAGGTAAAAGACCTTCGCACTGCCAATGAGGGCGATTTTCTCTTTTCAAAAATGCAAATTTTACATGGAGCATCCGCCTTAGTCACAAAAGAGTTTGCAGGTGCAAAAATATCTGGCTCATACATTGCTGTAGTGGCAAGGGATCCCCAAATACTGAATATGGATTTTTTCAATTGGTATTCACAACTGCCATATTTCTATCATCAAACTTACATTTCTAGCTATGGCGTTCACATTGAGAAGATGACATTTGATTTCGATGCTTTTTTAGCGCTCGAAATGAAAATTCCTTCAATCGAGGAGCAAATAGCCATTACCCGAATCCTTCAAAAAGCGGATCAAGAAATAGAATTGCTAAAGGCCAAGGTGGAAAAGATAAAGGAGCAGAAGAAAGGTTTGATGCAGGTGTTGCTGACGGGGAAGGTGAGGATGGTGGGTGGAGGAGGGAGGAGGGAGTGAGGGAGTGAGGGAGAGAATTTTTTTCTGCGGAATCTGCGGAATCCGGGAAATCTGTGATTCAGACAATGGGGTTGGAATCGTGGATAGTACAGTGAATTATAAAAAAACTTGTAACCAATAAAATTAACATCCATGCACATAATGTATGTTGACGAAAGTGGAGATCCTGGTATCCATCAATATGGTTCGCCTTTTTATATCTTATCCGGACTCATTGTACCTCAAGATGAGTGGAGCAAATACCTGGATCGTCTGAAAACTTTTCGAAAGGCAATAAAAGAAAATTACGGATTAATTCTTCGCGAAGAGATTCACGCTGCTGAACTTATCAGGATCAATAAATTAGAGTCCTATCGAAAAATACATAAGAATAATCGTATTGATATCTTACGGGCTTTTAGTAATCAAATACCTGTGATTTTTGATACTGCAAAAATTATAAATGTATGCCTTCGAAAAGCTGACTACTCCTCCCCCAATGGTGTGCAACAAATAGCCTGGAAACGCTTGATACAACGATACGATACTTTTTTAAAAAAGAATGCCAAGGATAAAGGCATCATCATTTCTGATGACACGGATGGACAGAAAATCATGAAGTTGATGCGAAAAATGAGAGTTTACAATCCTGTTTCCTCTCATTTCGGAGAACCATATAATGCACTAGTTGACAATATTTTAGAAGATTTATTGCAACGAAATTCGAAGCATTCCTATTTTATCCAAGCAGTTGACGTAATAGCGCATATTTTATATAGGAAAGAATTTCCCAAAGGCAGTTTAAAAAAATATGGTATAGAAAATCTATTTGATAAACTTGAACCTATATTATTGAAGGAAGCCTCAAAAAGCGATCCACTTGGAATTGTCCGAAAATAAAAATGCCCCGGTTAAAGAACCGGGGACTTTTTGCGGCCCGATAGGGTCAGTGGACCAAACCAGGTCGACTTTTCTTGCAGCTTTCGCAGGGCTCGGTACATTTCTTGACGTATCGAGCCCCGAAGCTCCTTCTTCCAATAACGGTAAGATGAGCAAAAGCAAATTTACGAGAATTTTACTTTGTAAGTCAAATTTTTTCGACAAATGAAACCACCATCCTTCCAGGAAGACCACATCTCCCAAATCCCGGCTTTGCAAATGCTGCAAAACCTGGGGTTTACCTATTTAAGCCCCGAAGAAGCCTTGCAACAACGCGGAGGAAAAACGAGCTCCGTATTGCTGGAGGGCGTGCTGGAAGCGCAATTGCCCAAAATAAACAGCATTCAATACAAAGGACAACAATACGCCTATACGGCAAGCAACATACAGGCGGGTATCAATGCGCTGAAGGATGTGCCCCTGCAGGAAGGACTTATCGCCGCCAACGAAACGGTGTATAACCTGCTTACGATGGGCAAGGCATTGGAACAGACCATCGACGGCGACAAAAAAAGTTATACGCTTCAGTATATCAATTGGACGGACTGGGATAAAAACGTATTTCACGTAACGGAGGAATTTGCCGTGCAACGGGCCGGCAGCCATGAACACTACCGGCCGGATATCGTGCTCTTTGTAAACGGGATACCGCTGGTAGTGATCGAGTGCAAGCGGCCCGACATGAAAGAGCCCTTGGGCCAGGCTATTTCGCAGCATCTCCGCAACCAGCAGGAAGACGGCATCCGACTTCTTTTTGCGTATTCCCAAATCCTGCTGAGCATCGCTACCAATGCCGCTTTGTATGGTACTACCGCCAGCAAAGAGAAGTTCTGGTCGATATGGGAGGAAAGGTTTGAAACCGCAGCGGAGGAACAAGGGTTCAAATATGCATTGCAGGAAATAAAAAACCGCCCCTTAGCCGACGAACAAAACCGCAAGGTATTTGCACAACGCTTTGGCTACGTCCAACAGCATTTTGCAAAGGCCGCCGAATACGCCCGCGCTGTGACCGAGCAGGATAAATACCTTTATGGCTTGTGCCGGCCGGAGCGCTTATTGGATCTCGTCTTCAACTTCATCGTTTTTGACTCCGGCATCAAAAAAATAACCCGCTACCAGCAGTTTTTTGCCATCAAAAAAACCATGCCGCGTATCCGGGTATTGGAACAGGGCAAACGCCTGGGCGGCGTGATCTGGCATACGCAGGGCAGCGGAAAATCGCTCACGATGGTCATGCTCGCCCAGGCCATCGCGCTCGATAAATCCATCCGCAATCCGAAGGTCGTCATCGTCACCGACCGGGTAGACTTAGACGACCAGATCTACAGCACCTTTAAAAAATGCCAGATACCCGTGCTGCAGGCGAGCACCGGCAAACATCTCATCGAACTGATGAACAGCAAAAGCGACGCGGTGATTACTACCATTATCAATAAGTTCGATACCGCCGTCAACCAGGCCAAGGAGCCGTTCACCTCCCCCAATATCTTTGTGCTGGTAGACGAAGGCCACCGCTCGCAACACGGCATCTTCAACATAGCCATGGAAAAGACCTTCCCCAATGCCTGCTTTATCGCCTTCACGGGCACGCCGCTGCGAAAAAAAGAAAAAAACACCGCCAAAAAATTCGGCGGACTGATCGATAAATACACCGTAGACCAGGCCGTGCGCGACAAGGCCGTCGTGCCGCTCTTGTACGAAGGCCGGCACGTCATACAAGAGGTCAACGAGCGGCCCATCGACGCGTATTTTGCAAAAGTCTCGGAACCCCTGAGCGATTACCAGCGGGCGGACATGAAGCGAAAATTCAGCCGGGCCGATCAACTCAACATAGCGGATCAAAAGATCTACTGCATTGCCTGGGACATCAGCGAACACTACCGGGAGGCCGGCGCCGGCACGGACTGGAAAGGGCAACTGGTCTGCCAAAGCAAAGTTGCGGCCATCAAATACAAAAAATACCTGGATGAAATCGGGCGGGTTAGCTCTGACATCCTCATTTCGCCCCCCGATATGCGCGAAGGGGAAGACAGCGCCTTTGACGAGACAAACGACCAGGTAAAGCGGTTTTGGAAACGGGCAATGGACGAATTCGGCGGCAGCTCCAAAAAATACGAAAAACAACTGATCAACCGCTTCAAACACGACGAAGAACCCGAAATCATTATCGTAGTTGACAAACTGCTCACCGGCTTTGATGCGCCCAAAAACACCTTTTTGTACATCACCAGGAGTCTGAAAGAACACACGCTGCTGCAAGCCATAGCCCGGGTAAACCGGGTGCATCCGGGTAAAGACTACGGGTTTATCATCGATTATTACGGCGTGTTGAAAGAACTGGATGAAGCCCTGCGCACCTATTCCAGTTTCCAGGATTTCGACGCCGAAGACCTGGCGTTTACGCTGGTGAACATCCTGGAAGAAATCAAAAAACTGCCGCAAGGGCACTCCGAGCTTTGGGATATTTTTAAAACCATACCCAACAAATACGACGAACCGGCCTATGAGGAAGTCCTCCGGGACGACGCCATCCGGGCTGAATTCTACGACAAACTGAGCGCCTTTGCCCGTTTGCTGAAACTCGCCCTGTCGAGTATCGAGTGGAACAAGCAGACGCCGCAGAAAGAAATCGACCGCTACAAATACGACCTGGGCTTTTTCACCAAACTTCGCCTGTCGGTGAGGCAGCGATTTGCGGACGCGGTAGATTTTAAATCTTACGAAAATCAAATTCAGCAATTAATAGATAAACATGTCAGCTCCCATGAAGTGAAGCCCATCACCGACCTGGTCAATATTTTTGATAAAGAAAAATTTGAGCGGGAAGTAGAAAAAATAGTCGGGGAGGCCGCCAAAGCCGATACCATAGCCCACCGCACGGCAAAACACATCAACGAGAAGATGGAAGAAGACCCCGCCTTCTACAAGAAATTCTCCGAAATGCTGAAAGAAACCATCCGGGCTTACGCCGAGCGCCGCATCTCCGAAGCCGAATACCTGCGTCTGGCCAGGGAAGTAGAAGAACACGTATTAAACCGGACGGGCAGCGACATCCCCGACAGTCTGCGAAACCGCGAAATCGCCCACGCCTTTTACGGTATCACTTTCGAGTCTATCAAAGCCAAACTCCCCGATGAACAAACGGCGCGCACCATTGCCTCCGAGGCCGGCATCGGCATTGACGACCTGCTGCAGGCCAACGTGCTGGACAATGGCAAGCCGAAGGTAGACTGGAAAAATAATTCCGACCTGATCGGTCAATTGGAAATTGCCATCGGCGACTACCTCATGGATCATATCCGGGATAAATACGACCTCAACCTGTCCTTTGGCGACATAGACGACATAGCCGGCAAGAGCATCGAAATCGCAAAATTGAGGTACAAATGACCGCGGTGAACGAACAACGGATACAGTTCGGTTCAAAAGAAATCGTTTTTGAACTGCGCTACCAGGAGCGAAAATCGCTGGGCATCACCGTACATCCCGACCGCAGCGTGACGGTTCGCGCCCCATTGGACGCCCCTTTTGAGCGCATCATGGAATTGATCCGCAAAAGAGCCCCCTGGATATTAAAGCAACAAAGTTATTTTTTATCCTTCGAACCTTTAACGCCTGCAAGGAAGTACATCAGCGGCGAAACGTTTTTATACCTGGGCAGGCAATACCGCTTAAAGATCTTCGACGCCGAATTTGACCAGGTAAAATTAAAAGGCGGTTTTATGGAAGTCCATACGCGCAGCAGGTCGAAGACAAAAGAATTGGTATTGGGTTGGTATAAAAAACACGCCGAAGTCAGGTTTCGGCTTATCGCCGCCCCCTGGATAGAGCGGTTCAAAAAATACGGCGTCGAACCTTCGCAAATACTTATCAAGCCCATGGACCTGCGATGGGGAAGTTGCACCCCCAAAGGCAAAATCATCCTGAACACCGAATTAATCAAAGCGCCGAAGGGCTGCATTGAATATGTGATCGTACACGAGCTGTGCCACCTGGTCCACCACAACCACAGCGCCGCATTTTTTGAATTACAGACGAAAGAGATGCCGGACTGGGAGAAGTGGAAAGAAAGGTTGGAAAGGGTGATGGCGTGAAACTTTTTTAAAATTTTGCTAACTTTCAGCCAATCGCTAACCCGCAATCCGTCGCCATGAAAAAACTCATATTTCTCTCCGCCGCCTTCCTGCTTTTCAGCAGCCACGACATGTTCCTGAAAATGAACACTTTTTTCCTCCAGCCCAATACCATTGCTAGCCTGCTATTGTACAACGGCACCTTTGACAACAGCGAAAACGCCATAGCCCGCAAGCGCATGCAGGATGTGAGCCTGGTGGGCAACGGCGTACGGGTGCATCCCGATAGCAGCCAGTGGACGGAGGTCGACAGCCTTACAGTACTCAACTTCAAAACAGGAGAGCCGGGTACCTGGGTCGCCGGCCTATCTACCCATCCCAATAATATCGCCCTCAGCGCCAAAGACTTCAATGAATATCTCGAACACGACGGCGTGATCGATATGCTCAACTCGCGCAAAGAAAACAACGAACTGGAGAAGGACGCCGTGGAGAAATATTCCAAACACGTAAAAGCGATTTTCCAGGTGGGCGATAAAAAAACCGAAGATTGGAAAACGGCGCTCGGCTACCCTATCGAGTTTGTACCGCAAAGCAATCCTTACGACTTGTCGGTGGGTGAAACCCTGAAAATCAGGTTGCTACGCGACGGGCAGGCTTTGCCCGATCAGCTGGTCTACGCCGGGTTTTCGGCTGAAGGACATAGCCACGACCACCGCGAAGCAGGCGGCGCACACCGGCACGACGATACCCAACTGCGCACCGACGCCGACGGCGTAGTTTCGCTGAAAATAGACCACGAAGGGCACTGGTTTTTGCGCACCATTCATTTAGCTCATTCCACTGAAACCGGATTAACCCACGAATCCAATTGGGCTACGCTGACCTTTGAGGTGGGGCATGGGCACAGCCATAGTCACGGCATGCCGGGTTATGTGTATTGGGTAGCGGGGTTGCTGATTTTAGCGGGAATGTTTTACTTTTTTCGCCGGAAGTAGCGGTGAGACGTATTTTTTAGAAATGTCTGACCGCTAACCACTAACTGCTAACTGCTAACCGCTAACTACATTTTTACTATTTTGCACCCCGATTCCTAATCCAAATAATACCTATGCAAGCGGAGACCGTGCTCGTCATTGGAGCGAATGGACAAATAGGCACCGTATTGGCGCAAGCCCTGCGCGGGGTGTATGGAGAAAACAACGTGATTGCCAGTGATTTGAGGCCGCCCGCCGAAGATCAGGGCCTTTTTGAAATACTCGATGTGCTCGACGGCGCCCGCCTGCTTGACATCGTGCAGCGCTACAAGGTGAGCCAGATTTACCACCTGGCGGCTATCCTCTCGGCCAAAGGCGAACAAGACCCCAAACGCGCCTGGGAGATCAATATGAGCAGCCTGTTTAATGTGCTCGAAATTGCGAAGGATTATAAGCTGCGCGTGTTTTTCCCCAGCTCGATTGCCGTGTACGGTGCGCATACGCCGCGCGAGAATACGCCCCAGTTTACGATCCGCGAACCGTCGACTGTATACGGAATCAGCAAGGTAGCGGGCGAAAACTGGTGCAATTATTACCACTTGCGCTACGGCCTCGACGTGCGCTCAATCCGCTACCCCGGCATCATCGGTTATCAATCGCTGCCCGGCGGCGGCACCACCGATTACGCCGTGGATATTTACCACAAGGCCGTTCAGGGCCAACCCTTCGAGTGTTTCCTCAGCGCCGATACGATGCTACCGATGCTGTATATGGACGATGCCATCCGCGCTACGCTGGAGCTGATGTTTACCGACCCCGACAAGATCCAGGTACGCACCAGCTATAACCTGGCCGGCATGAGTTTTTCGCCCGCGGAGGTCGCAGCCTCTATCCAAAAGCATATTCCCGATTTTTCTATCAGCTATAAACCCGATTTCCGGCAGGCTATCGCCGATTCCTGGCCCCAAAGTATCGACGACTCGAAAGCCCGGGAGGAATGGGGCTGGAAACCCCGCTTCGACCTGGAAGGCATGACGGTAGATATGTTGATGCATTTGCGGACGCAGTATGGAATGACGAATTACGAATGACGAATTACGAATATTTAATTGGTAATTAATTACTAATGTATTAAATATTATTTAATTAAAAACATTCGTAATTCGTAATTCCCCATTCGTAATTATCGCCCCCGCAAATAATCCCGGATATACCCCACCATCACATTCAGGCTTTTGTCAAAATGGCGGTTGTTATTGATAATAATATCCGCTTCGTCCATATAGGGTTGGATATATTTTTCGAAAGTGGGTAACACGTGGTATTGGTAGCGATAGAGCACATCTTCCAGGGGGTAATTGCGTTCTTCCTTATCGCGTTTGATACGCCGGATGACCTTCAGGTTTTCCTTGGCGTGGAGGAACACCTTGAGGTCGAGCATTTCCCTGATTTTTTTGAAGTGAAAGACAAAAATGCCTTCTACGATAAGTACCGGCGCCGGTTGGAATACCAGCGTATGGGGTTTGGCATCCTGGTTATTGAAAGTATATTCCAGGCGTTCTACCGGGCGGCCTTCCATCAAACAGCGAATATCTTCGATGAAAGCCTTTTTGTCGATCGACTTGGGGCGGTCGAAATTGTACACGCCCTGGTCGTCGCGGCGCTGCACATCGCGGGGTTTGTAGTAATCGTCCTGTGAGAGGATGCAAAGCTCTTCCGGGGTAAAATGATTTCTCAGCTGACGGATAAAGGTTGTTTTACCCGATCCGCTGCCCCCTGTGATACCGATAATAAAAGGTTTTATAGCGTGCATGTGTGCTGGTCTTCGCTTGAGTTCGGACAAAATTAACATTGCCCGCTTATTTGTATGTTCTTGATCGGGTAAAATTCCGAAAAAAGCTATGCCGGTTTTATGGGTTTAACGGTAAATCCTTCTTTTTTGAGCCGGCTCAGCATGCCCTTGCCCCCGCCGAGGTGGGCGGCTCCTACTGCGCAAAAAACCGTTTGGCTGCGCATCAACTTGCTCAGGCTGCCGGCCATATGTTCGTTACGCTGTAAAAGCAAAGTTTTGCGGATATTGCCGGCGCCTTGTCGAGCGCTTTGGTAGAGCTTGTCGATTTCTTCCGCTTCGTAAAGCGCAGCCATATGCATTGCCTGCCGGCGGTGGCGGGGCCAGCGGCTGCCCACTTCGAGCAGTTGCCTCACCTGGAAAATACCATTGAGTTGACGGAGAAAATCGAGTTGCGCGTCGGTGGTTTCGAGGCCGAAGAGTTCCTTGCCCTGCATTTTGGCGTAATCCCACAGGCTTTCGTCAAGAGAGGCCGGATAATCGCGGGCCAGGAGGGCCTCGTCAATAAGCTGGAGGAGGATGACCGGTGGCAGGTGGTCGTAGGAATCGATATCAATTCCGGCGCCTTTGCGCAATTGACGCCGCAGCTTTTGGAATTTGCGCTCGGGAAGCAGTTGATGAAGGGGCGCTACCGAAGGCAGCAGGCTGGGCATAGATTTTAAATGATCAATCTGGATTTCGGCAGCGAAGACCTCGCAGGTTTCCACTTTTTGAATTACCTGTTGCCAGCGGCGAAAAGCGCGCCGGTCCCTGACGTGCATCGTGCCCATCAAATAAGAAGTGCCGGGGCAATCCGTACCTTCGATTGACCACAACACAGAAGCGCGCGAGCTTGCACGAGTCACCGTCCGCTACGTATTTGATCTGCTACAAACAGCCTCTGGCGCTTAGTCATACTTATAAGGCAGCACTTTGCTGTCTTTCACTGTAGAAAGCGTCATAAGCGTTTTGAGGCGCTCGATCTCTTCGATTTGCGAGAGAGTCTTGAACAACAGTTGCTCGTAGGTAGGTATATCCTTACAAACGATTTTGATCAGGAAATCAGCCTCGCCCGTGATAATATAGCATTCCGCGATTTCATCGATTTCTTTAATCTTATCGAGAAAATTGTTGAGGGCGTTTTCCTTTTGCCAGGCGAGAGAGACCAGCACAAAAGTTTTCACATTGAGCCCGATGCTTTGCGGGTTAACTTTGGCGTGGTAGCTTTCAATGATATTAGATTGCTCAAGTTTTTTCACCCGCTCAAGCGTCGGTGCAGGTGAAAGTCCAATCTTTTTCGACAGATCGAGATTCGTGATCTTGCTGTTGTCTTGCAGGATTCTCAAGATCTTGAGGTCTATCTTGTCAAGTTTGTCCGACATGTTTACTTCAATTATGTGGAAAAATCTATATTCAGCCTGTAAGTTATTGACTTGTAAAACAAAATACAAGAAATCTACCTGTTAACCTATTGAAATTTTTTTTCTTTTTTAACTTACAAAATCATTTATAATAAAATTCGGGGTATAAAGAAGCAAATGCCGGCGCCCGGGAGGCGTCGGCATTTGCAAAAAAAAGCGCTTGTACAGGCTACGGGAAGATGCCCATAGCCATGTAATCGTTGCTTATCTTATTGATAGCGCACACAAAAGCGGCGGTGCGCATATCTTCAACTTTATTGTTGCCTACGAGGATATCTCTGATCTCGTGATACGAATTGATCATCGTTTCTTCGAGGCCTGAGCGTACCAGGTCGATTTCGTCGGCGCCGCGCACGATCACTTTGCGTTCTTGCGGGGATACCACGCGGCCGGTTTGGCGTTCTACCAGGCTAACCAGTTCGTCGTTGATTTGTTGGTTGAAGCGTTTTTCCATCAAGCCGAGGCGCACGTGGGCCAGGTTTTTGAGCCATTCGAAGTAAGAAACCGTTACCCCGCCTGCATTGAGGTAAATATCGGGGATAATCAGCTTGCCTGCTTTGAGCAGTATTTCTTCGGCTTCAGAAGTAATAGGGCCGTTGGCGGCTTCTGCGATGATCTTAGCCTTGATCTTGGAGGCGTTTTCGATTGTGATCTGATTTTCGAGTGCAGCGGGCACCAGAATATCGCATTCGAATTCGAGTACTTTGCGGCGGTCTTCTTTGCCGAGGCTGGTAGCGCCGGGGAAACCGATGATAGAGCCCGTCTCCTGGCGGAAGCGCAGCATTGCGTGCACATCGATGCCGTTGGGATTGTAAATAGCGCCTTCCACTTCCGATACGCCGATAATCTTGGCGCCTCCTTCGTCTTGCAGCAGCGTACAGGAGTGCGAGCCCACGTTGCCGAGGCCTTGCACCACAACGGTTTTGCCTTCGAGGCCTGCCGACAAGCCCAGGCGGGCCATGTCTTCTTTCACAGCGCAAGTCTCGCGAATACCGTACAACACGCCGCGCCCGGTGGCTTCGGTACGCCCCTGGATGCCGTTGAGATTCACCGGTTTGCCGGTCACGCAACCTGCCGCGTCGAGTTCGTCGTCGTGGAAAGCGCGATAAGTATCGTAAATCCAGGCCATTTCGCGGGGGCCGGTTCCGTAGTCAGGGGCGGGCACGTCGATAGCCGGGCCGATAAAGTTGCGGCGCACCAGCTCCGTAGTATATCGACGGGTAATTTTTTCAAGCTGCTCGGGCGTATAGTCCCAAGGGTTGATTTTCACCCCCCCCTTAGCGCCGCCGAACGGCACGTTAACGATTGCGCACTTGAAAGACATCAGGGAAGCAAGCGCCATCACCTCTTCCTGGTTGACATGGTTGGAATAGCGAATCCCCCCTTTGGTGGGAGTGCGGTGGTGGCTGTGCTGTACGCGGTAAGCCTCGATAACCTTCACTTCGTCGCCAATCTTAACCGGAAAGTTAATGCGGTAGACGGAATTACACACTTTGATCTGTTCCAGTAAGCCATCAGGCAAGCCCGTGTGTACGGCGGCTTTATCAAAGTAGTTAATCACACTTTGATAAAAACTGGTTGGTTGCTTAGTCATTTTCTTTAATTTGGTGCTCCAATTTGGTTAGCCTTCGATCTAAATAGACCAAAAAAATCACGATTCCGATAAAAACCGCAACGATGACGGCAACCACCACATAGATCTTGCCGCTACTGCGCATGAAATCATCCTGTGTGTTGGGCTGAGCTGCTAATAGGCAGGAATACAATATTGCGATTAACGCTATCGCTGTTTTCTTCATCGGAAGCGTTTTGATCGCCAAAAGTCGCGCTATTTTTTGATTCCGGCAAGCAATTCCAAATAGATTTGTTGCAGTATTAATGACAATGCCCGTGTCCATGCAAATACTTCCAACCTTATATTTGCGTTTGCAATACATCACTGCGTTGTAAACAAAGCTTTTATCTTTGCGATTCAAAAAACTGCGATATATGAAAAGTGTGTTTTCTATGGTGTTTCTCGGCATTGTACTCCTCGCCGGGGCTTGCAAAAAGGACGATGACAACCAGGCCGTCATTGATAAGGCTCTGATCGAACAATACCTGCTCGACAACAATATTGACGCGCAGGAGCACGAATCGGGCCTGTATTACATCATTACTACCGAGGGATTCGGCGCCTCTCCCACGATTAATGACGATGTGAGGGTAAGCTACCGGGGCTATTTCCTCGACGGCACGGTATTTGACCAGACCGCTGCCGGTCAAACCGTTGAATTTCCGCTGGCCAACCTCATCAAAGGCTGGCAAATCGGCCTCCCCCTGCTCAAAGAAGGCGGAAGGGGTACTTTTTTCCTCCCCTCTGAACTGGGTTATGGCGATAGGCCGCCTTCGGGCATCCCGGCTAATGCCGTACTTATCTTTGACATCGACCTGGTGGATGTGAATTAATCAACAATGCGATTACTATGAGATTCTATAAACATGTGGTCTTGGTCGTCGCCCTGCTTTCGGCAATTGCCATGTACGCACAACCGGCCTACCGCGTCGCCGATTATATGCCGATGCGCCTCGGCGATACGCTGCAACTGCAAAATATGCTCGACGAAAAATTACCTCCGCTAGTGGCTACTTATAGCGATACTCTTCATTTTAAAGGTCAATTTGCTTTTAAAAGAAAAGAAAACGCCCAGTTTCGCATAGAGCAACTCGATGCCGGCGGCTGGAAGTTGTTTGCCGTGGGCCTCGGCGGCGGCAAAGAGATCATCTTCGACCAGCCGCTGATTTTACTGCCGGCTATAGTCAAACAGGGGGAAGTGATCAAACTTGAAAGCAACTATATCCTGCTGGAAGCCAAGCAGAAAAAAGGGTCGGGCCGCCAAACCATTGAGATCAAGGTCGAGGGCAACGACTCTTCGCGCACGCCGCTGCAGAATTTTGCCGACTGCTTCGTGATCACGACTACGGTGCTCAGGTATCCCGCCGGCGGCACAGCTGAAGGTTATTCAATTAAAGAATGGTATGCCCGCGATATCGGCCTTATTAAGTCGGCCGGCGAGGTTTTTACGATTAATGCGGCCGGAAAACGCCAACACAAAGGTAGAATCGCCCTGATGCTGGAACGGGCGGTGGTGAATGGCGTGGTGATGGAGAAATAATGTTGTGGGTTGTGGGTTGTGAGTTATCGGTTTTGAGTTATGAGTTATTGGTTCATTATTTTTGTTAAAATTTAACTAAAAACCGACAACTGACAACCCATAACTGACAACCCACAACCCATAACTCACAACCCACAACCAAAAAGCCTATTGAACTTGATTACATGTATTTCCCAAAAAACACTATTAGCTCTTTGCGCAGATCGTGGTAGATATCCTCAAAATTTTCCATTGCCTGTCGCTCTCTCACTTCTGGCGGAAATAACCTGCGGTCAATGGCAGTAGGGTTTTCAATTGCGCTATGTTCGAGCAATTCTTCTTTCCCTTTGATGGCTTCTTTTAGTCGGTGCATTTCGCTACGCTGTATCGTTAACCGGTTGGCCAGACTATCGCAGGCGGCCAATATTTCGGCATTGGTGTATTTACCTGCAATTTCCAATAAACGCCTTTCCAGAAAATCTACTTCGTCTTTGTAAAACGCCAAGCGGTTAATCCACTCTTTGTGATCAGCATGTAGCTCGAAAATGTGCTGTTTGTTATGGTCCATGGCCTTGCTATTTTTTTTAACAAGGTAGGCGTATGCCCGGCTACCTACATTGACGGATATCAATGCCCGGGGTGATTTTTGTAGGATATCGGTTGTGGGTTGTAAGTTGTAGGTTGATTATATTTACGAAAAAATCGTTCTTTATGCGCCATCTTTTACTCTATTTGGTCTCCAGTCTGATTTTGTTTTCTGAAGCTATAGCTCAAAGCCCATTGGACAAAGCCATCGAGGTTGCGGTTACTACCAGTGCTAATCCGCCCGCGATTCAGCTAAGCTGGCCTACTGTTGCCAATGCGCAGTATACGCTTCGCAAGCGGGTAAAGGGGACTGCCAACTGGACTACCATTTTCTCCAATAGCGCCAATACCAGCTATAACGACCCGGCAGTTTCGCCGGGAGTGTGTTACGAATACGGCATCGCGCGTTTCGGCGCTTCGGCGCCGGCCAACGCTTACTTGCCGGCCAGTATTGACCTGCCGGTGGTAGAAAACCGGGGAAAGTTTTTGTTAATCGTAGACGAACAACTCTCGCCGCTATGGGACAAAGTGCAACGTCTGCGCGACGATATCAGCGCCGACGGCTGGATAGTTGATCTGCTGGCGGTGAACCCCGATTCCGTGTCGGTGACAGATATAAAATCGCTCATCGTGGAGGCTTACAATGCTGCGCCAGACCAATTGAAGGCCGTATTTTTATTCGGCCGAATCCCCGTGCCCTATTCCGGCAACATCTGCCCCGACGGCCACGGCGACCACTGCGGCGCCTGGCCCGCCGATGCCTACTACGGCGATATCAACGGCAACTGGACCGACAACCTGATCAACACGACCTCCGCTTCCCGGCCCGAAAACCACAACGTGCCCGGCGACGGCAAATTCGACCAGTCCTCGATACCTTCCGCGCTTGAACTGCAAGTGGGGCGAGTAAATTTCACCAAACTCAATCCGGCTACCTTTGGCGAAACCGGCCTCATGCCCTTGTACGAACGTTATCTCGACAAAAACCACGCCTTTCGCCGCACATTTTATCGCCCTCAAAAGCGCATGCTGGTCGATGACAACTTCGGCTATTTCAGCGGCGAGTCGTTTGCCTCCAACGGCTGGAAAGCAGGTTACAACCTTTTTGGCGCCAACAATACTACTGCCGGCGATTTCCAATTGGACACCGACGTCGACCCCATCCTCATGGGTTACGGCTGCGGAGGAGGATCCTACCAAAGCGCGGGAGGCGTGGGCAGTACCACATCCTTTGCTGCCGACAGCATCAAGGTAGTTTTTTCGATGCTGTTTGGAAGTTACCACGGCGACTGGGACAGCGACAACAACTTTATGATGGGCGCGCTGGCCAACAAAGGCGGCATCCTCACCTGCTCCTGGTCGGGGCGGCCCAACTGGTACTACCACCACCTCGGCATGGGCGAAAATATCGGCTACAGCGCCCGCGCCACCATCAACAACGGCCTCAGCGCAGAATACGCCGACGGGGGTTCAGGCAGCGGCGGGATACATGTAGCTCTGCTGGGCGACCCCAGCCTGCGTTTGTTGTACCCCTCCCCTGCCGGTGAACTCAGCATAAGCCCCGGTTGCGAGAGTAACCTGCTCGAATGGGAGGTTTCTGCTGATACCGCCCTCCTCGGCTACCACGTCTACCGGCTGCAGGAAGGCCCCGACGCCGTGTGGGAACGGCTTACTTCCTCGCCCACTACCGATACTTTTTTTTCTGACGATTTGCCTGTATTAAGCGCCCGCTACATGGTGCGCGCCGTCACCCTGGAGCAATCGCTGTCGGGCGCCTATTACAATCAAAGTAGCGGCTCGTTGAGCCCTTTGATTGCCAGGCCGTCGCCAATTGAAATAACTACAAATGTGACCGAGGAATCAGGGCCCGGCGCCAACGATGGGAGTGCGACAGCCACTGTGGCCGGCGGCGTTGCTCCTTACGAGTTGTTGTGGAGCAACAACCAGACAGGCGATACTATTACCGGACTGGGCCCAGGCTCGTATAGCGTAGTGGTAACCGACGCTCAGGGGTGCACGTCAAATGCATCGGTAACCGTTTCCACCGTTGTCGGTACAGGAGAACCGGCGCTGCCGGTAGTTGTGTCGATATTTCCCAACCCCGCCTCCGCCGGCGCCCCGGCCTACCTGAAGTATCAGACTGACCGGGCCGGACTGGAAGGCCGGCTGCGCCTATACAGCGCCACGGGGCAAACCCTCTGGGAAATACCCTGGCACGGCACGGAAATGCAAGGCCTTACGCTGCTGCCTGTAGAAAATATCCCACCGGGCGTGTATTGGATTTCGCTTTTTTTGCCGGAGTATGGGCGTATGACCTGGAAATGGATAATTGGAATGGATTAGGCCACAAATTCATTCACCCGCTTTATCACCAGCCGAATATCGCTAAGCGACAATTTCTGGTTGACTGGCAATACGTAGTGGGTTTGGAGCAAATTCCAGGCGTGGGGATAATTTTCGCGTTGTTCATCGGGCACAAACCACCAATGGTCGGCATAGGCGGCGCCCCGAATGCCGTGAGCGGCCAAATACATCATCAAAGCCTGCCGGTGTTCTGTTATTATAGGAAATCCAATTAACGGCATCTGGCCGAATTCGTCGGAGTAAAGCGGCGTAAGCAAGGAGTTGTGCAGCAATTGTCGATAGAGGGCTTCTTGCTCCGTTCTTTTTTCGGCAACGCGCCGGTGATCGGTATGGTCAAACAGCCATCTGCCCAATAGGGAAAAGGTATGCGGCCGGCGACAATAAGCCATCAGGAGGCGATAAGACAAATTGTAGCACCAACTCGCGCCACGGGCCAGTAGCTCCAACCCGTCGAAATGCCCGGCATACTGCGCCGCTGCGCCCAGGGTCAGCGAAGCCAGCCGGACGAGCAGGTACAGGCTGCGCAGGGGCGACCAGCTTATGGGGCTTTCAAAGCGGATGCCTTCTCGCAAGGCGACCATCAGGCAACCATCCGTGACGCCCAGCAGTTTGGGCGGGGAAAACAGCAGCAAATCAGCAGGGCTTTCGTATTGCGACAACCACGGTGAAAATGTGGTGTGCGCGAAATCTTCTACCAGCAGGCAATCGGCGTGCAGCAGAGATTTCATGCGGCGGGTATCGCGAATGACGCCAAAGAGGTGGATGAGGACGGCTATGTCGGGCGTATGTACCCGGACTTGTTGCCCTATCTGCTCAAAATCGGGGTTGCCATTTACATCAAAATCATAATACACTATTTTCCAGTTCATTAACTGAAATGGGTAAATCACCCCTTCGGGTACCATAGCCGGCAATAACACGCAACGGAGAGGAAAATCGCTTCCTCTCAACAATGCCAACAAGGCTTCGCGGCCGCTGCCGAACCAGTGCAGCGAACGGGAGTCGTAGCGCTGTAAAACCGGCGGAACATGGCGCTCCCTGCTTATCCCCATTACTCTCACATTGTCGAGTCGTCGCATGAAATAGCTATAAACCTTGCTGGTTAAAAATTTTCAGCACTTCATAGTATTGCGCCAACTCATTCAGGCTGAGCTGTCCTTTAGCCCGGCAAGTATTTGCATCATAAAACAAGGGCGGGTTGTCGAATTTGCGCTCGGTCCTTTTCATGCAGGAGCTTTTGTGTACGACTAAAACCAATACCTGGTTTTTCATCGCTTCTTCGCGTACAGCCAGGCCCGGCGAAAACCGCACTGTGCGGCCCGGTCCCAGCAAATTGCCTTCGTCTTTGGTATTGCCGAGAAAGGCCTGTTCGTTTTTCCAGCCGTAAAACATCCAGGTCATGACATCCACTATTTCCAGGTTTTGTTTGCCGACTTTATAGAGTAATATGGCCGGCAGCCTGGGATTCTCCTCTGTGGAAGAAATGCGAATATCGGCGTTGAGAAATACATAGCCGCTATCGGGAATTTCCGTCCGGGTATTGCCCGGATAGCGGTCAAATTGCCAGCGTTTGCCGGCTTTGATTTCGCCAATTTGCAGGTTAAGCGGGGGGATTTCTACTTTATCGACTGTTTTAAGTTGTTGGATCCCTACGCTGAAAATGGAATCGGCAATATGAGCTTCCTGCTTAATAGCGGTGCTGTCTATGGGTGGAGGTGTCGCAGTTTCGGTAACGGCATTCACCGGATGTGGCTCCTGCCTGCAGGCGGTCAGAGTGAGTAATAGAGCGAGGTATTTATACATAATAAATTATTAATCAGTGATTTATTTTACCACAGAGTTAAAAGGAGTAAAACGGAGTGACACAGAGTTGAGAAATAACACTTTGAAAACTCCTTCAAACACCGCGGATGAAAAAATGGCAATAAAGCTACACAGCATTTTCAGCCGTATTGCCGATAAGTACGTAAATTTGTACTTGCTTTCTGCATATTCAAAAAAACAATCCAAAACAATATGAGATTAACCAATTTTTCCCGATTACTGATCGTGGTACTCGTTGTAGCTGCCGCTTATTTCGGTTTCCGCATGCTGGCGCCGAAATTCCAGCAATCGGCGGGCGATACCGCTACTACCACCGAACAAGAGGCCCAATCGCCGACGACTGCCGAAGAAGAAGAAACGGCGCCCGCGCCCTCCGATAACCGCCCCGCTGCGCGTTCATTCGATTATACGCCCCCCGCACCCGTCAACGGCAAGCTGAAAGGCGTGGTCGAACTCGGCGCTTCCGGTTTCAACTCTTTTGTAATCCGCATGGATAACGCCAAAAACTGGAGCCTCGTAAAAGCAGAATACGGCGTCAGCCTGGTGTATGAAAATATGGCCACCGAAGACGACGTGCGTATCGGCCTGAAGCAATACATCTCCAAGATGCTCGACCAGGGCGTGAGCCCCAAAGATATCCACTTTGTGGTGAGCTCGGGCGCAGCCAAAGCAGAGTCGGTGGGCAAGATCAAAGCCGGACTGAAATCGATGGGCTACGTGGTGAATACGGTGACACCCGCCCAGGAAGGCAAACTCGCCCTGCAATGCGTATTGCCCAGGGATTTTGAAGACAACGCTTTTGTGGTGGATATCGGCTCGGCGAATACGAAGATTTCGTGGATGGAAAACGGTAAGATCAATAGCGTGGAGACTTTCGGCTCGAAGTATTTTCAAAGCGAGATCAGCGATAATACGGTATACAACGACGTATCGCGCGCGATCCTGAAAATCCCCGCCGCCAATCGCCAGAACTGCTTTATTATCGGAGGTATACCCTTCGAACTGGCCAAGCAATCGCGCCAGGGTAAGGAGCGCTTTACGGTGCTCGCCGAAGCCGGCGATTATACCGCCGACGGCGATAAGCAGAAGGCGGGCCTCAATATTTATAAGGCTATCGCCGATGCGTCCGATTGCGAAACGTTTGTGTTCGATTGGGATGCGAATTTTACGATAGGATTTTTGCTGTCGCTATAGGTTGTGGGTTGTGGGTTATGGGTTGTCAGTTTTTTCCTAGAACCGACAACCGACAACCCACAACCGACAACAAACCTATCTCCAACCGCAGCATATATATGCCTGCCCTGCCCAACGCCAATTCCACTTCATGTTCACCGGGGGCAAGTTTTTCGTTATTGACCAACTGACGCACCAAGCGTCCCTGCATATCGTATAGTTTTAAAGACACTTGCTCGGTATTCGGTAATACAAACCGGACCCGTGCCGCGCCTTTGGTGGGATTTGGGTACACCCACAATCCATACTCCTGCGCATTAAGTTTATAGGTATTCGACACCGGATTGGCTTCCACAGCGCCGATAGAGGGGGGATTGGCATAACCCAGTTCATAAAAATCAAATGCCGTTCCGGCAGGGCCGATACCTGCGCCGGCTGCCGGGCTTTCCGATGGGATGTGAAAATCATCTGCGCCGGCATCTGCAAATAGCGGGTTTTGATTGAGCACCATATTGGGATCGGGCGTGGGGATATCGGGGCCGCTCCAGTTGGGCAGGGCGCTATTGTACCACAGATTGTGCGAAAAGCTGAAAGTCTCCGGACGGGTATTGGGGCCGATATTGGTCTCTGTGCTGAGGTTGTGGTCGAGAAATACGATATTATTGTGGAAGGTATTGTCTCCGCATTCCAGGAAGCGGTCGGGGTCGACGGTTTCCTGGAGGATGCGGATTACCCAGTTTTCAGGGTTGTAGATGGTGTTGTTTTCCACGCGCACATTCACCGAACCGACATAGGCCACGGCCGCCCAGGAGCCGATGATGATATTGCTAAACACGCGTATGTCGGCTGCTTCGAAATGGGCTGTATCGGGTCGAAAAAAGGCTAGTCCGGTGCTGCCGCCGAGGTTGAGGGTTCGCTGGCCACCGTCGCGGAATAAGTTGCGTTCGATTTGGATGTCCTCGCAGCCGCCTTTGGCCTGGATAGCATTTGAGCCGAGGTTTTCAAAATAACAGGCCTGGATAAGCCCCTGGTGGCAGCCTACCATATCGATGCCGCTGCCGCCGGCGGCGCCGTTTTGGAGGGTGCAGCGCAAAATCTGGAAATCGTCAAAACCGGAAAGTTTCAGCAGGTCGTTATTGCCCGTGGCGGCCATATCGCGGAAGGTGCAATTTTCGAAAATAATATGATGTGCGGGAGTGTCGTACGAGCCGCCGTCGTCGGTATTAAAGCCGTTGCCGGTTTGCCCTTGAAAAATAAGTCCGCTGATATGCAGGAAGGCTGGGTCACTCAATTGGATTGCATTGTTACCTCCTTGAAATATCACTGTTTCGCCCGGTGCGTTGCGGATGCTGATCCAGGCGTCGGGCTGGCCTTGCAGGTTGCCGAAAAACAGTCCGCCGGGGTAAGTGCCGGCATGGATTAATACGGTATCGCCGGGTTCGACGGCGTTTACGGCGGCAGACAGGTTAGGGTATGTTTGGCCTGAGCCTACGTGTAGGGTGTTTTGCGCGGTTAGAGATAAACTTGTAAGACCAATTAATACTGAGAATAGTGTTGTAAGCTGCATATATCGTGAATATTTGATTATCAAGAGAATGGGGATCGCGGCAAACATGTAGGCTGTGATGCATTTACCTCCGAATGAACCGGGTTTTACGGCTACATAGCCTGTCAAGCAGTACAACAATCGGGTTTTAATCAGTCTCTATGTACAATAAAATCTATCCTTCGGCCATCTTATCGGGTTGCTTCGGATATACCTGACAATTCGACCATATTCAACTTCATTGCGGATAATGTGATCATGAAAACGAGACTGCCACGCAAAATCAGGGCGAATTTTTCTAGCTTCGTAAGTTATTCTCCCTTTATACCAACGAATAATCCGCGATAGATTATCATGTAACATTGGATTTTTGTTTCCAGTTATGCCACCTACCGAATGGTATGCCGGAAATGTCCCGTCTACTGGGGGTTGCGCCGTTGGCAGGGGTTGCGCCGTTGGCAGGGGTTGCGCCGTTGGCAGGGGTTGCGCCGTTGGCAGGGGTTGCGCCGTTGGCGTTTTTTGTAGAGACGCGATTAATCGCGTCTCTACAAAAAACGCATCCCTGGCATTCCCTGCATCCCCGGCATTCCCCGCATCCCCGGCATTCCCCGCATCCTCGGCATTCCCCGCATCCCCGGCATTCCCCGCATCCCCGGCATTCCCCGCATCCTCGGCATTCACCGTAACATCTTCATTATCAGTCATATTGTTTGCTGAGGAATCCGTTTTATCAATAACAATAATACCATGTACATGATTTGGCATTACTATGAATTCACCAAGTTTGACATAGAAAAAATGATGAAGAATTTCCAGCCAGATTTTTTTTGCAATTGCCCCTATTTTTGATAAATGCATTTTGCAATTGGCAATATGTCCAAAAAAATGTTCTTTATTATTGGTGCAAATTGTGACGAAATACACGGCATTGTTGCCATAATCCCACCATTGCGCGCGCGAAGATGACAAACGATATTTTTCTTTGAATTTCTTCATTGAATTATGCGACACTGTTCCATTCAAAGATGCTGATAAAGAAAAAGTAAAGCATCATGATGGGGCATAAAATATTGCATTTTTCAATTCCCCCACACCCGTGCCCGCGCTACCTTATTGGGCATCCACACCTGCATATGCGCGGGGCCGCGGTTATTCCAGGCGTAATAGGGAATAGCGGTGACCTGCCTGCGCCAGGTAGACATCGATTGGCCGTCAGCGCTGGGCAATAGCACTGATGCATCGCCGGTGATGGTCATCACGCCGCCCAGGAGGTCGGCGCGCCAGGTCTTTTGTAGTGGAATGTGATCAGGTATGATAATATTGAATACCTCGCCGTTGTTGTCGGGGCCTTCAAAGCAATACAGCAGCGGGCCGCGTTGCAAGGCTACGCGGTTGATGCCTGCGGCCAATTCCTCGGAAGCGGTTATGCGGCGCACTTCCATGGGGAGTTGTAGTTCCACCACGTCGCCGGGCCGCCAGCTGCGCTGAATTACCGCGTAGCCTTTTTCGGCATGCCAATCTGCGGGTTGGCCGTTGACCAAAATTTGAATATGGGTCTTGATCGTATCCAAAAAATGGTACAAATCGCCCGGCGATGCTTCCTTGCCCGCCCAACCCGGCAAGCGCAGGTGCAGGGCAAAAGCCATCTTTTTTTCGGGTTGGAGGCTTACTTTCACCTGGCCATCCCAGGGGTAGTTGGTTTGTTGGGAAATAGCTACCCGGCCCTGTGCCAACTGCACAGTCGTGTTATTGCCGGCATACAAATTGACCCACACGGCCCTGTCGTTGTGCGCGTAGCAGTAGTTGCCCAGCGAAGCGATGAGCCGGGCGATATTGGAGGGGCAGCAGGCTGTGCCGAACCATTCGCGGCGGGCGTGGCGCCCCTCCGATTCCAGGGGGTTGCCGTAGAAAAACCGGTCGCCAGACAACGACAACCCGTCAAGGGCGCCGTTGTATAGGCTGCGCTCCAGCACGTCGACGTATTTGGAATCGCCGGTCATCAAAAACATACGCTGGTTCCAGAAAACCAATCCCACCGAAGCGCAGGTTTCGCAATAGGCGCTTTCGTTGGGCAGGTCGTAATCGTTGGTAAAACCTTCGTTGTGCCCCGATGAGCCGATGCCGCCGGTGAGGTACATATTGCGGCCCACCACGTCTTCCCACACACGTTGCAAGGCGGCTTCATAGCCCGCGCCGGGTAATTCGGCGGCCACATCGGCCATGCCGGTGTACATATACATGGCGCGCACGGCGTGACCGGTGATGTCGGTGATGTCTTTCACGGGCACATTATCCTGGCAGTAGTTGACGCCGCCCCAGCTTTTGTTGTCCCAAGTGTAGCCTTTTCCGAGTCCTTTGCCGCGTTCTTCGAGCAGCCAGTTGGCCAGCTTGAGATAGCGTTGATCGGCGGTAGTATGGTAAAGTTTGACCAAAGCCAGTTCGATTTCCTGGTGGCCGGGCACCCAGTCTTTTTTGCCGGGCCCGAAAAGCGCGTCGAGGTGGTCGGCATAGCGGATGGCCACGTCGAGCAGTTTGCGTTTACCGGTGGCGTTGTAATAGGCCACCGCCGCTTCAATCAGATGGCCGGCGCAGTACATCTCGTGCATACCCATGTCGGTCCAGCGTTTATCCAGGCCGGTTACGGTATAGTACGTATTGAGATAGCCGTCGGCCTGCTGGGCGGCGGCGATTTTATCAATCCATTCGTCGGCTTTTTTTTCGATAGCGGCGTTGGGTTGTATTTTGAGGGTATAGGCCATCGCTTCGAGCGCTTTGAAGACGTCGGAGTCGTCATAAAATATGCCCTCGTGGGGGCCTTCGAGTTTGCCGGCGGCCCTGTCGAAATTGCGGATGCGGCCGGTTTTTTCTTCGGTGTAGGTGATACATACCGGCACGGTGACGGCAGCGACTTTGTCCATCCGCGGTTTCCAGAAAGCATCGTCAAAACGCACCTCGGCAAAATTGACGGGCTTTATGGCGCCTTTGCCTGCCTGCGACCAGACCGGGACGGCAAGGGATAGGGCCAGGACGGCCGTGGCGACCAAGCGACTGTACGACTGTACGACTATACGACTATACGACTTGGCGAGCCTACTACATAATCTATGTAATCTATGAATACTACGTTTAAACGTGGTATCTATGATATCTATGTAACAGCGTAGGATCATGGCAACTGCGGTCAGCTTTTTCATATATAGACATTGATATTTGTCAATTATTCTTCTGATGAATATCATGTGCAAAGCCGTTTTTCAGGTCGTATTTTAACGGTTCACCAAAATACGCCCTATTATGTTTCTAGTGGTGCAAAATATAAATTTCGCATAAGTTGTTAATTAGAAAGGGGCTTACCATTGTAAGTCCAGTTAAAAGGTTTAGCCATCGTCCGGTTAAAATAGTCGATAAACCGGAGAATTTGTTCTTTGAGGTCTTG
>Ga0209573_1001577_pt1 | contig 34114 bp, 37 predicted proteins | sample TNRBio252014_DNA_FD_185870 | JGI IMG/M metagenome (GOLD analysis project Ga0209573, IMG submission 185870) | Wastewater treatment Type I Accumulibacter community from EBPR Bioreactor in Madison, WI, USA - TNR Reactor_6/25/2014_ DNA (SPAdes)... | ecosystem: Engineered > Bioreactor > EBPR >...
AAATATTTTGCCCTTCGCACCATCGTAACTACCTTTTTAACTCAACCTATTTTAGGATGAATTATCTTAGTAAACCAATAGCAGGATTAATTAACTAAACCAGTCAACTTTTTTTAGGACGAGACAGTTATTAATTTAGCTTCGGTTCCGGGCGGACAGTTGGTCAATTCCCCAACTGCACAAAGCCTCAAACGTTACCGGCAAGCATAACGACACAGACTACAAATGACACCAGAAAACTTAAAGACTGACTTTGACGAGATATTTAAAGGAGTAATTGCCCCCTTCTTTAAAGGCTTAGGTTTTAAACGTAAGACACAACACTTTGCACGACAGACAAACGACATTACTCAGTGTTTTAATGTTCAGAAAAGTCAATGGAATTCTTATCACGACAGTTTGAGTTTTACTTTTAATCTTGGATTTTATAACGAAGCAATCAGGACACTTTCTTGGGGACAAGAAATACTAACTGACTTCCCAAAAACTACTGACTGCTTCATACAAGACAGACTTGGAACCTACTCTCATAAACGAGACAATTGGTATGAATTAAATAAACGTATTGACAGAAACAAAGTAGCAGAACAAATAAAAAACGACCTTGAAAAATATTTGAAGCCACTTTTTGACGACTACCAATCACTTGATGACCTTAAAGTGTTCTGTGAACGAAATACAGGTTTTATTCTTTCACCATACGGACAAATTATATTTCTTATGATGACAGGTCAAACAGAGAAAGGTAAACAATTTATGAAAGAACAATACAAAATCGCATTGACACCCCAAACAACGACACACACAACTAATTATCCAGACGGAAGAAGTGATGTGAAAATATCAAAGCCATATATAAATCAACATTATGTTGACAGTATTGAAAGACTTGCAAAACATTATGACATTGAACTTTAAATTTACAAAAATGCCAGCCGGTAACATCGTATTGGCAATAGTGGGGCTGACAGTTATAAACTCAACATTTGTAATTCTATTGAGCTTTTGTGCAAATGTTGGGCTGACGTTTTTCAAATGCCCCACCATCGCCAATACGTAAACCGTTAGGTGCAAGCGTAATAATGAATTTTTCCAAAATGAAAGGCTCCAAGAGATTATGAACATTATTAAATATGACAATTTCTATCAACTAAAACTGGTCGACTTTGTATCAAATAAGGATAACATTCAAAAACTTGACGAATGGGAATTCATGGATGGCATTTGGCAAGGAGAGTCAGTTGGCTTCACCGAGTGGCTTCAGTTAAAAGATAGGCCAAAGGAAAGATCAATCTCACTCGACCTTAATAACCTTTCTTATACTTCAATTGACAAAATACTCTCAACATTAAATCTAGACGTTAGAAAGGGTATGACAACAGGCAATGTCATTGAATTACTTGGTCATCCCCAAAATATTGAATCCTTTGTGAGCGATAGAGTTACGTTTGAATATATAATCGGCAAATCAGAAAAATACTACCTAGCATTAACAATCACTGATAACGATGGGTTGATATACTTAGTTCTAATGAATCATTCGGACACAATCAGAGCCATGGAACAAAACGCCAGCACCTAACGGTTTGGCAATATGGCGGGGATATATGCTCAACTTATAGTTCGCTATTAGGCTTCAATTCCAGCTAACGAATAAAGCCAAGCAATAGAATAAACAATGAACTTTTAGTTATAAATTTAGCAGCGGTTACGGGCTGACGATTTTCAAATGCCGCCACATCGCCAAGCCGTGTCCGCCGCCGCCGCAAGCAACTCTAAAAGACGACCATGCACAAAATAATAATGACATTTTTATTCGGTTTTTTAGTTCAGTTCGGCTATGGGCAGGCAGAACTAAAAACTGATTTTGACAAAGGAGTTAAATTTCTACAATCCGAAAATTATAAAAAGGCTATTGAGACATTTTCAGATGTTTTAAAAAAGGCAACTGACGACAAATTAAAAAAGTTTTGCTACATCTATCGGGCATTTTCATATAATGGGATTGAAGATTTCAAAAATTCAATTCCTGATCTTGACAAAGCCATAGAACTTGACCCGACAGACCTTGCATCATACACAGACAGAGGTAAGACAAAAGCATATTCAAATGACCTTGACGGTGCTAAGAAGGACTTCCTATTTATTCTGACAAAAGACAGCATTGATGAACAAGGACAAGCTGCCTTTTATTACTTGGCAAAAATTGAATACGAACAAGGAAAATTTAAAGAATCCATAGAATACTATAATAAAATTATTTCACTGACACCTAATGACCCAGAACTTTATTTTAATAGGGGCACAGCTAAAGGTATGTTAATGGATAGAGAAGGGGCAATTAAAGATTACGATAAAGCTATAGAACTGAAACCAAACTATATGGAAGCCTATGCAAACAGAGGTGTTGCAAAGATTAATCTGCTGACTAGAAAAGGAAATATTCAACCGACAAAAGAACAGGCCGCAGATGCCTGTACGGACTTAAAAAAAGCAAAACAACTTGGTGATAATTCGGTTGACGACATGATATTTATATACTGTAATAAAAAGTAAGAAGGGCTGCTTGTAATATGAACTGTATAAAAAAACCAGGCAAAAAGCTAACTTTTTTTATGGTTTAGCTGAACAATAATTTAGCTTCAGTTCCGGGCAGACAGTTGGTCAATTCCCCAACTGCACAAAGCCCCGAACGTTATACATCAATATAAAAATTCCTAATTTCACATATGAAAAAAATAGTAGTAAGTCTTTTGGTATTTTTTTACAGTACCCTGGTATTTTCACAGGAAGCAGACGGTTATTACATTAACAAAACAGGTGATACCATTCGTGGCAAAGTACAGGTGCCTGTCAAGCCTAAGCTAAAAATCGGCGCCTCATCGCAAAGAGACCCCGACCCATTGAGAGACGATACCCCCGACGAATCAAAAGAAATTGATTACAGTAAACTGACCTTTGATGTTAAGTTTTCTGAAGACGGTAATAAGTTTAAAAAGATTGACCGCCTGAAAGTAAAAGGTTTTGGCTTTAGTTATAACGGGCACCAATATGACTTTGTATCATGGGATGTAACAGCAAATAAGCAACTGTATCTTATACCTGCCACAGGTGACGTGGCGCCTGACGGGGTTTATTTTATTCTTTGCAGCATAAAAGGTGCATTACCCGTCTACTCTTTATTCCAGGAAATTGAAATGACGAAAAGAAATTCCGGACGCAATGAATATGATGGAAATGCTACCAAGCGGGACATTATTTTCAGGCACCCTACCAAAGGATTCATCTATATATCTGATCAATACCCGCTGCTGATGAAACTGCCTGACGCTTTAAAATACCTGGAATTAGAAGAAGAGTTTATAAAGACACTGAATAAAAAGGAACATTTATTTGAGGTGGTAAAGAAATACAATGAATGGAAGTCAAAAAAATAATCAAAACCGTAAAACTGTTTTTCCCGCAAGTCTTCCTCAGCGGACTCCCCCAATATTGAAAAGTCACAGCGAACAGAACGTAACACAGCGATATGACTTCTGTAAATCACCGTGCCCGCCGTGGTTAAAGTAATACATGATTGACTTCTGAGACTGCTTGTAGTTACTTTTTAGCATATCGAAGAAGACTCATTGAGAAAGGGTCATCTGTCATTCTGCTAATTTTCTTTATATAACCTGACCACAGGAGATCTTTTAGCCCTTATTGATGCCAGCTTCATACTAATGAACTACCTTACCTGGCAATACGCATTGATCTCTCCCAGGTATAGAATCGTTTTCTTACTGTACTTTCATTTTTATATACGTACCTGTTACCTGGCCATCTCCCGCAAATGTGTTAACTATGAGCGGATACACAACAGCATATATAACCGATTCACACAAGAATGTTCAATTCTACCAGAACATTCTGAAGGAAATGGGATTTGAATTAAAACATGATTCGGCAATTCTTGATTTTGGATGCGGTGCCGGTGGTGAAGTGTACCAGTTAAGGAAAAAAAACTATCATGCGGTTGGCTGTGATATAATACCCTTATATGAAGAAGTGCAAAACTTATGCAGGGAGGAAAAACTTATTAAAGAAAATGAAATAATATTCCGGACAATTGACATCAACAATTACAGGATCCCGTTTGCAGATAATAGTTTTGATTTCGTTTTCAGCAACCAGGTCTTCGAACATGTTAAAAATTACCCGGAAACACTTGCTGAAATTTACCGGGTATTAAAACCGGGAGCCTGCAGTCTTCATTTTTTCCCTTCCAGGTACCGGCCTGTTGAATGCCATGTTTTCGTTCCCTTTGCAGGAATTTTCCAGTCTTACAACTATTTGAAGTTTTGGGCCTTTATGGGTATAAGAAATGCTTATCAAAAAGGTTTCAGCTATAAAAAAACAGCTGCTGCCAATCATGAGTTCTTACATAAACGTACCATGTATTACAGCAAAAAGAAAATTGCGCAATATGTACTGAACCAGTTTAAGAATATATCTTTTATTGAACATCTCTTTATTAAGTATAGTGAAGGCCGTCTGAAAAAACTCTACCCGCTCTCACAAAAATTTCCTTTCATTGTGTCACTCATAAGTACTTTTCATACCCGGGTCATTTTTTTTACAAAGTGACGACCCCAAATAAAAACTCCCCGCCATGCAGGGAGTTCAACTATTATTTTTCTGATTCGTTGACTTCTATTCGCCCCAGATATTATCTTTTCCGTCAAGCCATAGTTTTACCAGGTCTGTTGTAACAGATTTTGGTCTTTCCAGCGGGAAACCAAGGGCCCTGTCCCAGCAAAGACTGGCCAATACACCCAATGCACGGCTCACGGCAAATAACACGGTATAGAATTCATACTCCACCATACCGTAATGCACCAATAAAGCACCGCTATGTGCATCCACATTCGGCCATGGATTTTTTATTTTACCAATTGTTTGCAGGATTGGAGGCACCGTTTCATAAATATTCCAAACCGTCTGCACCAGTTTATCATCCGGCATATGTTTTTTGCCAAATTCCATTTGTGCGGTAAACCGCGGATCGGTTTTGCGAAGCACCGCATGTCCGTAACCCGGTACTACTTTTCCTTCACTCAATGTCTTCTTTACGTATTCAGCGATCTGTTCTTTGCCGGGCAGGTCTGTCTTTAATTCTTCCTGCATTTCAAATATCCACTTGATCACTTCCTGGTTAGCCAGGCCGTGCAAAGGACCAGCGAGGCCATTCATACCCGCAGCGTAACTCAGGTATGGATCACTTAATGCAGAACCCACCAGGTGAGTGGTATGTGCTGATACATTACCTCCTTCATGATCGGCATGAATCGTCATATACAGACGCATCAGTTCTTTGAAGCTCTCATCTTCAAAACCGAGCATGTGGGCAAAGTTCCCGGCCCAGTCAAGCAATCCATTGGGTTGTATATGATCACTGTTCTTGTACTTGCGGCGATAAATGTAGGCCGCTATCCTTGGCAGGCGGGATAACAATACCAGGCTGTCATCAAATACCGGCAGCCAGTAATCTTTTTTATTAATGCCCTCGGCATATTTTTTCTGGAAATAACTTTCTGTCTGCAATGCCATTACTCCTACTACAAACATCGTCATCGGGTGTGCAGTTACCGGCAATGCATCGATGGCTTCAAACACATGGGTGGGCACATGGCTTCTGCGCTGCAGGATATTGGTAACATGATTGGCTTCCTCCTCTGTCGGCAATTCACCGATCATCATCAGGTAAAATAAACCTTCGGGCAATGGCTCACTGCCTCCGGGTGCTTTAGGTAATTTTTGCTGCAGTTCAGGAATAGAATACCCTCTGAAACGGATTCCTTCCTGTGCATCCAGCAACGAAGTTTCTGTTACCAGGCCGGTGATACCCCGCATACCCTGGTAGATCTGTGATAACTGCACTTCACCAATTACCTTATTGCCATGTTCTTTTAGTAAGTCCTTGATCTCTGCACCGACGGCTTCGGCTTTTGCTTTGAACCTGTCTTTTATGATACCCATGATACCTTATTTTTCGGGGGGAAATGAGAAAAAATTATGAAGGCATAAAATTACACAATGCCCCCTGCTGTAACAAAAAATAAGCTTGAAAGTTTGGACATGGATTGCCCTGTTTTACTATTTGGGTGTGCGGCGATATAACCACCAGGCCACTCCTGCAAAAACAATATTGGGCAACCAGGCTGCAAGCAGCGGAGGAAAATTTCCCTTTATGGCAAATACCGTGGAAAACCGGTCGGACATGATGAATAAAGAAGCAATGATGATACCCAGGGCAAGGTGCATACCACTGCCTCCGCGGGTTCTGCGGCTGGCAATAACAACACCGATCATTGTCAATAATAATACCGCAGCCGGCGTAGCCGTGCGACGATACCGCTCTACTTTTAACGCATTCAGCCCTTCTGTGCCCCGAATTTCTTCCCGGTCAATATACCGGGCCAGTTCTGGTGTGGTGAGTTTGTCTTTCAGGTACTCATCTTTACGTAATTCATCCGGGCGAAGAATAAGGTTAATCACTAATGTGTCATGGTTTTTCATTCTTTCGCCAATGCTGTCCACAAACCGCTCTGCCACCCGGTAGAATTTCCATTTCTTAATGGTGGCATCCCATTGCATGGTTTCAGCCCGCAGGTTATACACCATTTTATTATCCCTGATCTTTTCCATGAAAAAACCCCTGGCCGATTTACTGGCGGTATCATAATCCCTGATGCCGACAAAAGTGTTGGTATCAATACGCAGATAATAACAGCGGACACAGGTTCCAAAAGAGCGGTTCTTTGTGGGATCGTTCTTATCAAGATAATTTGTCTGGAAATTGCTCCGGATGATATTGGCCTTGGGTATCCAGTAGCGGCTGCCTGCCCAAAGAATAACTGCCAGTAATATTCCACCGATGATATAGGGCCGCAAAAAACGGTTGTAGCTGGTTCCACTGGCCAGTATGGCGATAATCTCTGACCGGGTAGCCATCCGGCTGGTAAAAAAAATAACAGCAATAAAAACAAATAAGGGGAACAGCAGGCTCCATATAAAAGGAACAAAACCTAAATAATATTTTTTGATGATCTCGCTGGTGCTGAAGTTAGCCTTTACAAAATCATCTGCTTTTTCGCTGCTGTCAACAGCCACGGCTATTGCCGTAAAAAGCAGCATACAAAATATAAAGGTGACCAGGAATTTCTTCAGTATATACCAGTCGATTTTCTGCATCGGGCTCAAAAGTAACTGAAAAACTGTTGACAGATTGTGAAAGGAAGGTCTATAGCTTTTGTTTCAGCCTTACCAGCATTTCGTTTTTCCAGCTATTGAAATCGCCCTGTTGTATCTGCTTTCTCGCCTCCCCCACCAGCCAGAGGTAAAAAGCAAGGTTGTGTATGCTGGCAATGGTATATCCCAAAAATTCTTTTGCTTTCATCAAATGGCGCAGGTATGCTTTGCTGTAATAATTACTCACTTCACACTCAAATCCATTATCAATGGGAGAAAAATCATGCTCCCATTTCTTATTATCAATATTGATCACTCCATTAGTAGTGAAAAGCATCGCATTTCGTCCGTTACGGGTCGGCATCACACAGTCAAACATATCAATGCCCATACCAATACACTCCAATATATTCCAGGGAGTACCCACTCCCATCAGGTACCTTGGTTTATCAGTTGGTAAATGGTCGCAGCACCAGTCGCATATTTCATACATCACCGGTTCAGGTTCTCCTACGCTAAGTCCGCCAATAGCATTACCGGCAGCTTCTTTGGCCGCTATAAATTCACAGGATTGTTTGCGCAGGTCTTTAAAAGTTCCTCCCTGTACTATCGGAAAAAGATTTTGTGTATACCCATACCTGGGTTGCGTGGAGTTGAACTGTGTAAAACACCTGTCGAGCCAGCGATGGGTCAGCTCCATCGATTTTTTAGCATAGCTGAATTCACTTCCGCCGGGAGGGCACTCGTCAAAAGCCATGATGATATCTCCACCAATACTCCGCTGAATGTCCATTACATTTTCGGGAGTGAATAAATGCTTACTTCCATCTATATGCGACTGAAAAGTCACTCCCTCCTCTTTTATTTTCCTGGTGCCTGCCAGCGAAAAAACCTGGTAGCCTCCGCTGTCTGTCAATATTGGTTTGTTCCAGCCATTGAATTTATGCAACCCTCCGGCGGCTTCCAGCACTTGCAGCCCGGGCCGCAGGTATAAATGGTATGTATTACCCAAAATGATCTGTGCTTTTACATCATTCACCAGTTGCTGCTGCGTCACAGCTTTTACACTTCCCGCTGTTCCTACCGGCATAAAGATGGGTGTCAGAATATCACCATGGTCCGTGGTGATGGTTCCTGCCCTTGCTTTGGAATGTGTATCTGTATGCTGTAATTGAAATTGTAATGCCGGCATAATGGCCGCAAGATAAAGCGAAACTGTTTTCCACAACCTGTGAAATATATACGCTGCTGCAACAACAGCTTGTTGTTACCTTCGCCGCTATGCCACCAATTAACTGGGGAGAGATTCTCTTTTATCTTTTTATTTTCATAACCACCGTACAGCTTTTTTATTATGGTGGTTTTTTCAGTCGTCTTGCTTTTTATAAGCCCAAATCAAAAACAAAGACACAGCATCACCCGGTATCGGTGATTATTTGTGCCAGAGATGAAGATGAGAACCTTGCACGCAACCTGCCCGGGGTACTGGTACAGTCCTATCCCAGTACCTATGAAGTGGTGGCAGTCAACGATAACTCCCTGGATGATTCAAAGTACATTTTACAGGAACTAAAAAAAACATTCAAGTCGTTGAATGTGGTGGAGCTGACGCAGGAGGCGGTGCATATTTCGGGAAAGAAATATCCCTTGTCAATCGGAATAAGAGAAGCTAAACATGAAATATTATTGCTCACCGATGCCGATTGTGTACCTGCCAGCGAACACTGGGTGGAGAAAATGCAGGATGCATATGATGAAGGGATAGAGATAGTGTTAGGCTATGGGGCCTATCACAAAAAAAGAGGATTACTTAACAAACTGATACGTTTTGAAACCTTTCATACTGCATTACAATATTTATCATATGCCCTTGCCGGTATTCCTTATATGGGGGTAGGCAGAAATTTATCGTATAAAAAAAGCTTATTCTTCCGTAGTAAAGGGTTTTCTTCTATCAATCATATACCCAGCGGGGATGATGATCTGTTCATTAATAAAGTAGCCACTAGATATAATACAGCTGTTGTCATTGACCCTGATGCTATTACCCGTTCCATTCCTAAAACCACCTGGGGTGGCTGGTTAAAGCAAAAATCAAGACATTATACTACAGCAAAATTTTACAAACCCAAACACAAATTTTTACTGGGTCTTTACTTTGCCACTCAATTCATTTATTACCCTTTATTTGCTGCAGCTTTGATTTTCTTTGACTGGAGATTTGTACTGCCTGTATTTGGTACCCGGTTTATTTTACAGTCAATTGTATTGTATAAATCCATGAAAAAAATGGGAGAAAAAGATCTCTGGCCCTGGTTCATTTTCCTCGATATGTGGATGTTCTTTTATTATATCATCTTTGCCCCGGCACTATGGAGAAGGCCCAGAAGAAGCTGGAATTAAATAGTGTACCGCTGTTTCGCTATGGAAATAATACTCAAATACTTTTCTGATTTTACTCCCGGCCAGCTTGAACAGTTTCAATTACTGGGAAATTTGTATAAGGAATGGAATGAGAAGATCAATGTCATTTCCCGGAAGGATATTGACAGCCTCTATGAAAAGCATGTGCTTCATTCTTTAAGTATTGCCGCTGCTTTTGAGTTTGAACCTGGTACAGAGATCATTGATATTGGCACAGGTGGTGGTTTTCCGGGAATTCCGCTGGCTATTTTTTTCCCGGAAGTAAAATTTCACCTCGCTGACAGCATTGCCAAAAAGCTAAAAGTAGTTGATGCCGTGGCAGAAGCAATTGGTTTAAAAAACCTGGCCACCCAACATACAAGAGCAGAAGAAATAAAAAACCGGAAATTCGATTTTGCTGTATCAAGAGCCGTTGCCCCATTAAAAGACCTGTGGAAATGGAGTCGGCCGCTGCTGCATAATAAACCCAGAACGGCTAACTCTCAACTTCAACCGGGTCTCATTTGCTTAAAAGGCGGGGATCTTGCAAAAGAAATCCAGGAAAGTGGCACAAGGCCACATATGATAGAAATCACTGAATTGTTCCCGGAAGATTTCTTTAAAGAGAAATATCTTCTTTATGTCCGCCGGTAAAATTACCAGTTTGTGGTATTGGTGAAACTGTTTTAAATGATGAACTTTAAGTAATGAGACATATTTCTGTTTTCATAGTAGATGATAATAAGGAGCTGAGAAATGCATTGGAAGAGATCGTTACCATGTCTGAAGGATATAAATGTGCAGGCACGGTAGGCTCTGCAGAGGATGCAGTAGCCCAGATTCCCATCTTAAAGCCGGACGTTGTATTAATGGATATTAATCTCGGAACAGAAGAAAGCGGAATTGATGTGGTGAGAGTACTAAAACCCCGTATACCAGATACTAATTTCATGATATGTACAGTGTACGAAGAAGATGAAAAAATATTTGAAGCATTAAGTGCTGGTGCCAGCGGGTATATTCTGAAAAAAACACCTCCCGGCAGAATGCTGGAAGCTATCCGGGAACTTTACGAAGGTGGAGCCCCTATGAGCAGCCAGATAGCCCGGAAAGTTGTAGCCGCATTTCAACAGCAGCAAACACAACATGCAGCAACTGAAACAGAAAAACTGAATATGCTTACCAACCGGGAAATGGAGATCCTTGAACTCCTTTCCAGGGGCTTAATGTATAAAGAGATCGCTTCTCAAACATTCCTGAGCCCGGAAACAGTCAGAAAACATGTGTACCACATCTACGAGAAATTACATGTAACCAACAGGGTGGCTGCCGTAAATAAGTTTTACGGAAGGTGATTTTTGCAGGATTTTGCGGGAAAAATCGGTGAAAACCATTAAAAATACCACAAAAGTGGTATTGTCTTGTTTTATGCAGTCCGCTACTTTTGAAATGAAAATTCAAATTATACGGACCATTAGCCATTAAACCTGATCTTAAGCAAGCAAACAGGGCCTTGATCAAAACCGTTAAAAAAGCCTCCGCCAAAAGCAGAGGCTTTTGTTTTAAAAATTATGCTCTACCATTTAATCTCCAGTTTGTTATTCTTCCTGTCTATATCCGCCATCCTTAAAGAGGGGTCAATTTCCACTATTGAAAAATCGGCCAGTTTACGGGTTGTCTCTATTGTATAGGTACTATGTGTCCATTTCCATGCTTCATACACTTTCCTGGTCATGGCTGAATCTTCAATTGGTTTCTCTCCATACATAAGATTCAGCGGAACGTAATGCAATTCCTTACTGCCATCTTTAAAAGTTAGCTGGAGATCTATTGGCATTGGCATCAACCCGGCCCTGTTCATCCTTACTTTTGTTTTGCCTCCTTCTTCCCAAAGACTATCGATGCTGTAATCAATCGTCTTGATAGAATTTACCCAGTACTCTTTGTACCAATCCAGTTTCATATCACTGACCTTTTCTGCAATACGGATGAAGTCTGCTGCATTGGGATGTTTAAATTTCCATTGTTTGTAATACTCGAGTAATATTTTATCCCTCACCGGCGCACCTGTTATGTATCCTAACTGTTCAAGAAATACAGCCCCTTTAGAATAAACTGCTGCACCATATGCTGCATTAGTATTGAAGTGATCTGCATGTGTAGTTAATGGCTCTTCTCGTCCGCTCTTTGCCAGGGAATAATAACCCCGGTAAGTTCCATCAAACGGAAAATCTGTGCTATTCTCCAGAAAGGCTGTTACCAGGTCTTCCGCATAAGTAGTGAATCCTTCATCCATCCAGCCATACAGCGACTCATTATTTCCCAATACACCGTGATACCAGTTATGCAACCATTCATGCAGCCATGCTCCGGGACCAATTAATAAAGTAGACATCGGGTATTCCATGCCTCCATCTCCCCCATGAACAAATGAATACTGTTTGTAAGGATAGGCACCGAATTTTTTCTCTATAAACGGTAATGCTTTTGCTGCATCATCTAAAATTTTTTCCCATTCAGCTGCAGGAGCATTGGTAGGTTTATATAAAAGATGAAGTGTAACACTGTCTTTTACTTTTCTTGTTTTATGAATATAATCAGGGTCTGCTGCCCACATAAAATCATGCACATTCGGAGCAATGAAACGCCAGGTTAATTTATCTCCTGCGGGCCGGTTTACTTTTGAACCAGCGTTTTCATATCCATAACCAATCTGATTGGGGTTTTGCAAATACCCTGTTCCTCCAAGTATATATTTTTTATCAATTGAAATACTCACATCAAAGTCGCCCCATATGCCATAGAACTCCCGGCCTACGTAAGGAGTAGGATGCCAGCCTTCATAATCATATTCACATAGTTTGGGGTACCACTGGCTCATTGAGTAACGAACTTTTGAAGTGGGATTATCTCTTCCGCTTCTTCTTACCTGCAATGGCACCTGTGCTTCAAACTCCATGTCGAATATCACTTTTGATTTAGGGAGTATGGGCTTATCCAGTTTTACTTCAAGGATCGTTTCCAGTACTTTGAAGGTTTGTGGACGGCCATTCATCTTTAATGAAATGATCTTCTGGTATCCGATCTCATCGGGCTTCAGGTTCTGTATCCTGTCCTTAACCCGCTGATCCCAATCCGGTCCGCGGCCGGCTACTATTGTTCCCTGCCTCCTGCTCCGGGTATCCATCATACTGCCCGGTTGAAAGGCATTGAAATAAAGATGGTAAAACACCCTTGTCAGGGTATCGGGAGAATTATTCCAGTATTCCAGTTTTTGTTTACCGGTGAATTGATTGGTTTGTACATTCATATCAATACTCATCACATATTTTACCCTTTGCTGCCAGCGGTCAGGCTGGGCAACCAGGTTTATTGATATTAAAAAAAGGGCAGCAGATAAAACAAATAGTTTATTCATTTAATACAATTTGAATTGGTAAATTTCGCCAAATACTTGTTATGGCAAAAACAAAATTGATTGACGGTTACCCGTTTGTAAAATATGAAAAGGACACATTTAACGAGGAAGAAATGATAAACCGCACCCGGGAGTTTTACGTATGGATGGACAAAAGAAGAACAGTAAGGGATTTTTCAAATAAGCCAGTACCAAAAGAGGTGATCGGGAATTTACTTTTGACCGCTTCTTCTGCCCCAAGCGGAGCACATAAGCAACCATGGTCATTTTGTGTGGTAAGTGATGCAGAGATAAAAAAGCAAATCCGTACAGAAGCGGAGAAAGAAGAGTTTGAAAGTTATAACGGAAGGATGCCGGAGGAATGGTTAGAAGATCTTCGTCCTTTACAAACAACCTGGCATAAAGAATTTCTTGAACTTGCTCCATACCTGATAATTGTTTTCAAAAAAAACTACGAGATAAGAGAAAATGGCCGTAAAAGCAATGTTTATTATGCTGGCGAAAGTTGTGGACTTGCCTGTGGATTTTTATTAGCAGCTATTCATCATGCAGGTTTAGTAGCACTAACACATACTCCTTCGCCAATGAATTTTCTTAGCAAAGTGCTGAACAGGCCAGAGAATGAAAAACCTTTTTTGCTGATACCTGTTGGCTACCCGGCAGAAGAGTGCTGGGTGCCGGATTTAAAAAGAAAAGAATTGAGTGAAGTATCCGCCTGGTACTGATCAGCTTTTACCTTCAACAATAATGACAATTTCCCCTTTTACTGTTTTTTCCCTGAAATGAGCTGCTACATCCTTCAACATACCTCTTTTATTCTCTTCAAATAACTTGGTAAGTTCCCGGCTTACACTGCAGATCCTTTCTTCTCCGAAACAGGTAATGAACTCTTCCAGCGTTTTCACCAATCGTATCGGTGATTCATAAAAGATCATTGTTCTTTCCTCTTCAGACAGTTGTTTCAATAAAGTTTGCCTTCCTTTTTTTAAAGGCAGAAAGCCTTCAAAACAAAATCTGTTAGCAGGAATACCACTATTGACCAATGCAGGAACAAAAGCAGTAGCCCCGGGCAGGCATTCTACTTTCACTCCCACTTTTATACATTCCCTTACGAGCAAAAAAGCAGGGTCTGAAATGCCGGGAGTACCCGCATCTGTTACAACAGCCATTTTTTTTCCTTCCAGTAACTGGCTGACTAAATGATGCAATACTTTGTGCTCATTATGCTGATGATAGGGAGAAAGAGGTTTTGTAACCTGGTAATGATTCAGCAGGTGCGAAGTCGTTCTGGTATCCTCAGCAAGGATAAGATCCACCTCCTTCAGCACTTCCAGTGCCCGGAGTGTGATATCTTTAAGATTGCCTATCGGGGTGGGAACAAGGTAAAGCATCAATTTGAAAATTTGAAAATGTACAAATTTGAAAAATGAATTCCCTTACCGGGAATAGTTTTCAAATTTTCGAATTGTCACATTGGCTAATTAACTGAAACCTCAAAATACTCCATCACCGGGTTGCTCAATAATTTTTTGCTGGCCTCTTCGGCTATGGCTTTTGCTTTTTCGGGAGAATCAGCATTTACCTGCAGGGTGATGTTTTTTCCTACTCTCACATCTTCCACTCCACTCAGGCCCAGGTTTTCCAGTCCACCCATTACTGCTTTCCCCTGCGGATCAAGCAATTCTTTTAGCGGCATTACTTTTATCTGAACAGTATAGGTCATGCTATTTTGTTTTTGAAAAGCAAAGATAAGAGAACATATGCCACCACAATTACCGGCACTGCCAGCCATTTCAATAAAACAATTGAGAGTACCGCAATGATAATAAGTAAATAACGGGGGATATTATGCTTTATACTGTAGTCTTTGAATTTCATCGCCATCAGTGGCAGAGTGGATACCATCAGGTAAGAGAGAACAAACACCATTGCATAAAGAAACCATTTATTCAGTAACAGGCTGAATACCCATGCCTCATTCACATTCCAGTATATTAATGGCAATGATGCTACAAACAACCCAACAGCCGGTACAGGCATTCCTTTGAATGAGTAGGACTGGCTGTTATCTAAATTAAATCTTGCTAAACGCCATGCTGCTGCGCAGGGTAGTACAAAAGCGGGTAACAACCAAAAAAAAGATACATCCAGTCCGCCTTCTTCCTGGGCAAAACTCAAGCGGAGAAACTGGTAAATGATCATTGAAGGAGCTACTCCGAAGCTTACCACATCAGCAAGAGAATCCAATTGCTTGCCCATTTCAGATGTGGCATTGAATAGTCTTGCAACAAAACCATCCAGGAAATCCACAACAGCAGCAATACCGATAAATAAAGATGCCATCCATATTTTTTCGGGTATATCGAGCAACTCGGTCCCTTCGGCGCTTACACTTATCAAAATGCCGTTTTGCAGCGTAAATACAATGGCGATACAACCGAAGAAAAGATTCAGTAAAGTGAAGAGATTAGGAATTTGCTTCATACAATGTCAACAGTCCACGGCCGACAGTCTACAGCCGGTCATTTACTGATTATTTAATCATTTAAAGAATTAATTAATGCCTGTAACATCCTTACCAGACTTTCGATCTGAGAATACATTGCGAAAAATTTTTCCTCATTTATGTACCCTCTTCTCCTCGCCAAATATAAGCATCCTACCACTTCAAGAGCGGATCGGTTAGCAATCACCAAAAATCGCCTGAATTCTGCATTGCTTAATCCTGTAGAACCCTCAACGATGTTTAAAGAAACTGAATTAGCTGCTCTTCGAATCTGACTTGACAAAGAGTATAATTCATGTTTTGGAAAAGTAAACGCTAATGCATCAACTTCGTCTGTTAACTCTAATGATAATTGCCAAACTTTCAAATTTTCAAACTTAAACGCCATACAAATCTGTAGTACATTTTTTAACTTTTGTAACGTCTGTGGACCAGGTACCGTTGACTATGGACTCACTTTTTCATGAGAGCTTCTATCTCTTCTGCAGTAATGGGGATATTCTTCATCAGGTCCTTACTTCCATTTCGGGTTATCCAAAGATTATTCTCAATGCGGATACCTATTTGCTCTTCTTCAATATAAATACCCGGCTCTACCGTAAACACCATTCCTGCTTTTATAGGTTCGGTTCTTGTACCCAGGTCATGTACATCCACACCCAGGTGATGCGAAATACCATGATATAAATATTTTCGGTAAGCCCTGTTTTCCGAATCCTCATTTTTTACATCAGATTTTCTGAGCAATCCTATTTTGAGAAATTGTTGTGTTGCTTCCTCTCCCACTTTTTCTGTATAGTCAACTATGCTGATGCCCGGCTTCAAAATACTTTTTGCATAATCATGCAAATGCAGGCAGGCATTATAGACTGTTCTCTGCCGTCGGGTGAATTTTCCATTTACTGGTACTGTCCTCGTAAGGTCAGCACAATAACCACCGTACTCTGCCCCAAAATCCATTAATATCAGCTCGCCATCTTTACATTCTTCGTTATTGCTTATATAATGCAGTGTCCGGGCCCTGTCGCCGCTGGCAATAATGCTTCCGTATGCCGGGCCTGTTGCCCGCTGGCTAAGGAATGAATGAAATATCTCCGCTTCAATTTCATACTCCATCACTCCGGGTTTAATGAACTGCAGCAAGCGACGGAATGTACTCTCGGTAATATCTATTGCCTTCTGCATCACTTCTACTTCCAAAGCCGTTTTGATACCTCTAAGTTCTTTCATGATTCGGGCCGCTCTCAAATAATTATGCAGTGGATACCGGCTTTTCATTTCATCAATAAAACGGTAATCCCGGCTTCTTACTAAACTGGCCTTGCGATCATTTTCATTACTGTCCAGGTAAATACTATCTGCCAGGTGAATCCACGGTTGCAGCAACCCATCAATACTGTCCAGCCAAACAATTGTTTTCATACCGCTGATCGATTGTGCTTCTTTCACCCGTAGCCTCTTTCCATCCCATTTTTCTTTTAATTCATTGGGCCGAACAAGCACCAGCACTTCCCTGTATTTCGGATCGGGGTTATCAGGGAATAAGATCACCATACTATCCTCCTGGGTAATACCGCTCAACCAAAAGAGGTCACTATTCTGTTTGAACGAATAGATCGCATCACCATTACTGGGTACTTCATCATTACTTACAAAAATGGCAATGGAATTTTTCTGCATCTGGCGAACAAACCGTTCCCGGTTCTGGGTAAAAATTGCTGGGTTTAATGGTAGATACTTCATACATTTTTTCTTAAATCATTTGTTTATCACAAAAAACATTTAAAGATAGGAAGCCTGCTTATCCGCCGGCTGACTTTCATCACAAATCAACTAATCACAGAAAAAAATCAGGAATTTTTTAAATTCTTAGCTCTCATTTTAAATTCCATCAAATATAAATCAATGAAAATGAATGGAAAACATCCTTTTTATAATATTTATCAGGGCAATATTAATGTGTCAAACTAACACTTGTATGTAAAAATTTGAGTTTAGATATTACCTTTGTCCCTTCAACAAATGCGATTGCAATATATGTCAGTACCTACCATCTCTTTTCCGACCCAACATTTATCAAAGATTGGCCTTAAGAACACAGAATCAATTCATTATCAGTTAACCCCCGAAGAATTAATACAGGATACGTTACGTATTGGTGAGGGAGTTTTAAACGATACCGGCGCCCTGGTCATTCAAACAGGTGAGTTTACTGGCCGTTCCCCCAAGGATAAATTCACGGTGAAAGATGAAACTACCGCAGACTTTGTACACTGGAACGATTTCAATATACCCATTGAACCTAAATATTTCGACATCATATTTGATAAGATTACCGGCTATCTGAACAATGTGCCTGAAATATGGGTGCGGGATTGTTATGCCTGCGCCGATCACCGCTTCCGTCTGAATGTAAGAGTGATTAATGAAAAACCCTGGAACAATCTTTTTGCTTATAACATGTTCCTTCGTCCCAAAGAAGAAGAATTGGAGAATTTCAAACCAGACTGGCATGTAATTTCCGCTCCGGGATTAAAACTTGATGCTAAAGAATGTGGTACCCGTCAGCATAATGCAGCAGTAGTATCCTTCAAACATAAGATGATATTAATAGCAGGCACAGGCTATACCGGCGAAATCAAAAAGGGCATCTTTACCATACTTAATTACATCTTGCCGCATGAAAAAAATGTACTGAGTATGCACTGTAGTGCCAATATGGGCGATAACGGAGACACGGCCGTGTTTTTCGGACTTAGCGGCACAGGCAAAACAACACTGAGTGCTGACCCTAACCGTAAGTTGATTGGTGATGATGAACATGCCTGGACCAATGACAGTATTTTCAATTTTGAAGGCGGGTGCTATGCAAAAACAATTAACCTGACCGAAGAGAAAGAACCGGAGATATACAATGCTATTCGTCCGGGTGCACTGGTAGAAAATATTACATTCTTTCCTGGTACCAACCGGATCAATTTTGATGATGGATCGGTTACTGAAAACACAAGAGTTTCTTACCCGCTTCATTTTATCAGCAATGCACAGGAACCATCTATTGGCGGATTACCTAAAAATATTTTCTTTTTAACCTGTGATGCATTCGGCGTATTACCTCCTGTTTCCAGGCTCACGCCGGGGCAAGCCATGTACCAGTTCATTTCAGGATATACAGCTAAAGTAGCCGGAACTGAAGCCGGAGTAACAGAGCCCAAACCTACTTTTAGTGCCTGTTTTGGTGCACCATTCCTTCCATTGCACCCCGGTAAATATGCGGAAATGCTGGGTAAGAAAATGCAGGAGAATAAAGTAAATGTTTGGATGATCAATACAGGCTGGACAGGTGGGCCTTATGGCACAGGTCACAGAATGAAATTGAAGTATACCAGGGCTATGATCACTGCTGCTCTTGAAGGCAAATTAAATGATATGGAATTTGCCATTGACCCTGTTTTTGGTGTTGCTATACCCCAGGCTTGTCCTGATGTGCCTGCTGATATTTTAAATCCACGGAATACCTGGGCTGACAAAAATGCCTATGATGAAAAAGCAAAATACCTGGCTGGTTTGTTTGTAAAGAACTTTGCCAAGTATGCGGATGGTGTGACAGCAGAAATCCTTGCTGCCGCCCCTAAGGCATAAACTGGTTTTATACTGGACGGTTATTTGATATTTCACCCCGTTTCACTCAACATGAGACGGGGTTTTTATTTTATTTAACGACTGCTTATATAGCTGGTAAAATTTTTGATACAACTTTACGTTGATAAATCGTTCATGAACAAACTCATTTTGTATACTATTTTCTTCCTTCTTCCTGCTGCAATTGCCGCACAGGCTGCAGATGAGGAGTTATTGGAATGGAGTTCTTCCAGGAGATTAAACTGGAATGATTATAAGGGAAAGCCGGACCCAGCCAGTGATGCGGCTGCTACCACCACTACTTACCTTAGTATTCAATACAAAATCAGCAGTACCGATTTTGGTTACCAGATAAAATCTCTTTTTTCTAAAAACCGCTCATGGGGTTTACATAAATCGGATTATATACTCAGTCATGAGCAGGGGCACTTTGATATTGCCGAAATTTTTGCCCGGAAGCTTCATAAAAAAATGAGTGAGTACAACTTTAATAAAAGAACTTACCAGAAAGACCTGAAAAAGATCTATGAAGACATTACAGATGAAAAGGAGCAAATGCAAAACGAATACGACAGGGAAACCCGGCATAGTATTAACAGGGAAAAACAGGGTGAATGGCTTAAGAAAATTGAGAAGATGCTTACCGAATATGCAAACTGGGCTGACTATTAAAACAAACCGTACAATTCTGCATCAACTTTTCGGATGATCTCACCAAAATCCTCATCCCGTTCTGCAAATTTGTTTTTGTCTACATCAATGATAAGCAGTTTACCTTCCTTGTACTCGCCTATCCACTTATTATAATACTCATTAAGTTTTTTCAGGTAATCGAGCCGGATATTCTCTTCATACTCTCTGCCTCTTTTCTGTATTTGTCCTACCAGTGTAGGCACTGAAGCATTCAGGTATATAAGCAGATCAGGCGGCTGCACCAGTGTTTTTAATGTCTGGAAAAAGTGAAAATAATTATCAAAATCCCTTTTGCTCATTAGCCCCATTTCGTGCAGGTTAGGAGCAAAGATGTTGGCATCCTCGTAGATTGTTCGGTCCTGGATAACCGTTTCTGTTCCTTTCTGAATATCCACCAACTGGCGAAGACGGCTGTTCAAAAAGAAAATCTGAAGGTTGAAACTCCAACGGGGCATATCCTCATAAAAATCCATGAGGTAAGGATTATGGTCCACATCTTCAAAATTGGGAATCCACTTATAATGCTTGCTGAGCATCTCTGTCAATGTAGTTTTGCCTGCGCCGATATTTCCTGCAACGGCTATGTGTTTCGGTTTCTTTGCTTTTGCCATGCCCCTGATCCGCCAGAGAGCGGAGAATTTTATAGTTCTATAAATGAATAGGCGTTAAAAGTATTGAATTCTCACTATTCAAATACCGGTTAAAAAAATAAATCAAAAATATTTTAACCCGATGGCCTCTCTCACCAACTCCATGGTGGCCCTGGCGCTTTTACGGGCTTTTTCGGCCCCTTTTTCCATTACTTCTTTCAGGTAGGTTTCATCATTGCGGATTGATTCAGCTTTTTCCCGGATAGGAGCAATGAACCGGACCATGTCCTCACCCAGCTGCTTTTTCATATCACCGTAGCGAATGGTACATTTATTAAAATCCTCTTCAAATTTTTGAATCACCTCATCAGTACTAACCAGTTTCATGAGCAGAAAAATATTTTCGATGTAATCTGGTTTAACTGAACCTGGTTCTGAAGGGCCGCTGTCTGTTTTAGCTTTCATTACTTTCTTGCGGATCATGTCATCATCATCAGACAGGTATAAAGTGGCAAACTGGTTTTCACTCTTACTCATTTTCCCGGCCCCATCAAGACTTGGCACTTTTACCAGTTCACTACCATAATTAAATGCCTGCGGTTCAGGAAACACTTCACCATAGCGGTGATTGAAACGATTGGCAAAATTGCGGGCCATTTCCAGGTGCTGCTCCTGATCTTTGCCAACAGGAACGTATAGTGCCCGGTGAAGAATAATATCTGCTGTTTGTAAAACAGGGTAGGTCAGCAAACCGGCATTCACATTATCAGGATGCTGCCTTGCCTTATCCTTGAATGTTACCGTTTTCTCCAGCTCCCCCTTGTAGGCCATCATATTCAGGTATAAGTACAATTCTGACGTTTCATATACATGGCTTTGGCAATACAAGGCCACCTTATCAGGGTCTAATCCACAGGCAATATTCTCTGATAATACACGATGAACATTTGCTTTCAGCTCCTTAGTATCGGGGTGGGTAGTGAGGGAATGAAGATCTGCCACCATAAAGTAACATTCAAACTCATCCTGCATACGAACATAATTCTTCACTGCACCAAAGTAATTACCAAGATGCAGGTAACCGGTTGGCCGGATACCACTCATTACTATCTCATTCTTCTTTCCCATGCGGCGGCGAAGATAAGAAAATGAGGCCTGATGAGGTAAAGCAGGATGGTCGGTTTTGAATCAGGATTTCTGACTGCCGGCTTCAGGCTTCTGACTATCTTTGTTTTATGGAAGTGAACGATCAACTGGTGGAAAAGCTGGCTCATCTTTCCCGCCTGCAGTTTAATGAATCAGAAAAAGCTGAAATTAAAAATGATCTTCAGCGGATGATAGGTTTTGTAGAGAAACTGAATGAATTGAACCTGGATGGGGTTGAGCCATTAATGCATATGAGCGAAGCAATGAATGTGCTGCGGGAAGATAAAATAAAAGGCTCCGTTAGCCGGGAAGAAGCCTTAAAGAATGCTCCTTTGCACGACGATCAGTTTTTTAAGGTTCCCAAAGTGATAAAAAAAATAATATGACACAGGGCATCATTCATTTGGAAAATATTCAGAAAAGTTACTTCATGGGCAAACATGAATTGCAGGTGCTGAAAGGTGTGTCGCTGGATATTTTTAAAAATGAATATGTAGCATTAATGGGGCCATCAGGCTCCGGCAAAAGCACATTGATGAATATTATAGGTTGTCTTGACACCCCTACTGCCGGCAGGTACATTTTGAACAATAATGATGTAAGTGAAATGAAAGATAATGACCTGGCAGAAGTCCGTAACAAGGAGATCGGTTTTGTCTTTCAGCAATTCAACTTATTGCCACGGCTTACCGCCGCTGAAAATGTTGCACTCCCATTGGTCTATGCCGGCATGAGCCGCAAATTGAGGACAGATAAAGCAATGCAGGTATTAGGTATGGTAAATCTTACTGACAGAAGCCATCACAAACCGAATGAACTATCCGGCGGACAATGCCAGCGGGTAGCAATAGCCAGGGCACTGGTAAACGACCCTTCAATCATTCTGGCCGATGAACCAACCGGAAATCTTGATACTAAAACCTCTTACGAGATCATGGAAATCTTTAATAAAATTCATAGCAACGGCAATACCATTGTTTTGGTAACCCATGAAGAAGATATTGCCAATCATGCTCATCGCATTGTCAGGCTTAGGGATGGAATGATTGAAAGTGATAAAAAAAATGAAAATGTTGGGGAATATACGCATCACTAATAAGCATAAAAGTTCATCCTTTTCTGTTTTCAGTACAACCTTTCTTTGATAACATTTGTTTTGACATATTACTCTGCAATACCATGGCATTTAAAATTTATACCAAAACAGGCGATAAAGGAACTACCTCACTGATTGGTGGAACAAAAGTTCCTAAATCGCATCTCCGTATTGAAGCATATGGTACAGTAGATGAATTGAATTCTTATATCGGGCTTTGCCGTGATTTGCTGACAGATGATAACAGCCGCTCTATTTTGCAGGAAGTTCAGGACCGTTTGTTCACTATCGGATCTTCCCTTGCCTGTGACCCGATAAAAGAGCCCAGGATGCGGATACCTGATCTTAAAGAAAAAGATGTAGAGCTGCTAGAAAAGGAAATGGATAAAATGAATGAAGGCATTCCTGAAATGAAAAGTTTTATCCTGCCGGGTGGGCATATTACTGTTTCGCATTTGCATGTAGCCCGTTGTGTTTGCCGCAGGGCCGAACGTTGCTGCGTAAGACTGGAACTGGAAAGCCTGGAAGTAGAACAGATAATTCTGAAATACCTGAATCGCCTCAGCGATTATCTTTTTGTACTGAGCCGCTACACCAGTCACCAGTTAAATGCCGGAGAGATACCCTGGAAGCCAAGAGTTTAATTTTATCATGCATGGCGGCCCGCAGATCAATTTAAATTTTACTACTTTACCAACCATTTTATCTTCAGGTCCGACATGTAATATGTATCAGCACTTAGTAATTAGTAAACTGATTATTCATGAGGTTGCAATTATTTCTGATTTTTACAATACTGCTTTATGCATTCAACAGCTGTGAACCATCGCCAGTTGATCCGCCACCCGGAGGGCCTGTAATATTAAGAGACACTACAATCACCAATATTGCTTACGGACCTAATGCCAGTCAAAAGCTGGATCTTGGCCTGCCTGCTAACAGAACTTCAAATACGCCGCTTGTGGTAGTGGTGCATGGCGGTGGCTGGGCCACTGGTGATAAAGGAGAATTAAACTGGCTGCTCAACGGTTTAAAGCAAAGAGGATTTGCTGTCGCCAATATTAATTACAGGCTCACTCTTACTTCCCCGGATAATTATAAAATGCAGGTAGACGATCTGGATAGTGCCGTTCAATTTACATTGAGGCTGGCAGCATTGCATACATTTAATGGACAGAAGTTATACATCACCGGGCATAGTGCCGGTGGTCATCTTGCTCTTTGCTATGCCTATACAAGAAATGCTGCCGGTAAAGTAAAAGCAACAGGTTCGTTAGCAGGTCCCACAGACCTGTTTGCCATGTCATACTACAATTTCAATATTTATAATCCAATATTAAATCCGTACCTGGGAATGCCCTTAATACCTGTTACCCCTGTATCTGAACAGCGTTATAAAAGCTGCAGCCCGCAGTACCAGGCAACTGCCTCATCCCCTGCCACTATTTTCTTTCATGGAGAACTGGATATTATTGTCAATCCTGATCAAAGCAGTGGCTTGTATGCAAAGCTTGGAACATTAAATGTTGACAGAAGATTGATTAGCTATCCCCTTACTTTCCATGATTGGTGGGCAGATGGTGTAAAGGTGACAAATACGCTGGATGAACTAAAAACATGGTTCAATAACCATCCTTAAAAGTCAATCATCAAACGATTTTCCCGTCTTTCATATGCAGCAGCCTGTCACTAAGCTGTGCTAATTCCTCATTATGTGTAACGATCAGGAATGTCTGGTCGAATTTATTCCGAAGATCAAAAAAAAGCTGGTGCAATTCCTTTGCATTAGCAGAGTCAAGGTTACCTGTAGGCTCATCCGCAAAAATGATATCCGGTTTATTGATCAACGCCCGGGCTACGGCCACCCGTTGCTGTTCGCCGCCTGATAACTGATTAGGTTTATTCTCCATACGTTGAGACAAGCCCAGCATAGTCAGTAATCTTTCCGCCTCGGTTTTTACTTCTGCTTTTTTTCTACCGGCCAGCCAGCCTGGAATACAAACATTTTCCAATGCAGTAAACTCGGGCAACAAATGATGAAACTGAAAAACAAAGCCCATACTACTATTTCTTAAATGCGAAAGCTGGTTTCTTGACATCCTTCCCTCTACCTTTTTAATAAATTGACCTTTATTATCAATAACTTTAGTCCCCCCAAGTGAATCATGCCATCCAACAGGTCTTTTTGAGAAAAAACTTAGAAATTCAAACGGAATAAATCTCGAAATGATTCTTATTAAACAATTAATGAATTTAGGCTTGGTTCCTTCATCGGCTATTACAACTTTTGTGTTTGTTATAAACTTAGCTATAGTTCTCCCTGTAAGTGCTTCGAAAAATAAATAATAAGAGATTACTAGCAACAGATTGTATAGGTAAAACTCCAGTGGGTAATTTCCAAAAATAAGAGATGGCATTTTCTCTTCATAATAAACTAAAAACTGAGGGGCAAATATTTTGGCAATTCCATAAGAAATTAATCCCAAAAAAATAACATCCAAACTTCTGTTTATTACTCTTTTCCACCAAATCGCAGGTTCCAAAGCTACTTTTGGCTGAAGTATTATTGGAATTCCATTTATCTCAACTTGCCCTTCATCAGGTCTATCTAATGTACTTAGTATATGCAGCAAAGTACTCTTCCCCGAACCCGAGGGTCCTACAATTGCTACCAATTCTCCCTTTTTAATTTCTAAATCTACCCCCTTTAATACCTCTACGGTATCGTATCGTTTATAAATATTTTTCCCCGTAATCATCACCCAAATATCTGCAAATAGAACCCCACGGCAAAACCACAATTGTGATACCCGGGCTTTTTTTAAGAAATCCTTCAAAAAACAGTGTACAACTAAGGATTTGGAAAATTCGTTAATACAACTACATTTGCGGAAAATTAGGGGGTACCCCGATAGTGATGGAGTACCAAAAACCTTATTCAAAAAAACAAAAACCCTGAGAAAAGATGTTTTGGACTTTAGAATTAGCCTCGTACCTGGAAGATGCACCATGGCCGGCCACCAAAGATGAGCTGATAGATTATTCCATCCGCTCAGGCGCCCCTATTGAAGTGGTAGAAAACCTGCAGGAGTTGGAAGATGAAGGTGATGTATATGAGACCATTGAAGACATCTGGCCTGATTATCCCACACAGGATGATTTCTTATTTAATGAAGACGAATATTAGCCCCCTTAAGAGGGTGATTGGAAAAATTATACAAATCAAAAGCCTCCGGTTGTGGAGGCTTTCTTCTTTTGCTAAAGTTGTAACAATAATGAATATTGAATCAAATTTCCTTTTGTAGAACAGGGAATTATTCCGTTACACCCAGTTTCTGCATCACTTCATTACTTACCCCCGTTGTTGAATAACCGCCATCATGGAACAGGTTCTGCATAGTTACCATCCTTGTCAGGTCGGAGAACAGGGTAATACAATAATTAGCGCAATCTTCCGCACTGGCATTTCCTAAAGGGGCAATAGAATTGGCATAATCAAAGAAATCGCCAAACCCTTTAATACCGGTACCGGCCGTTGTTTTGGTTGGTGATTGAGAGACTGTATTAATGCGAACTTTCTTTTCCACTCCATAGTGATACCCAAAGCTGCGGGCAATAGATTCCAGCATGGCTTTAATATCTGCCATATCAGTATAAAACGGATACGTACGCTGTGCTGCCATGTAGGTCAACGCCACAACACTGCCCCATTCACTAATCGCATCAAGCTTTTTGGCCACGGCCAGCATTTTATGAAAAGACATGGCCGATACATCAATGCCTTTCATAAAATAATCATAGTTAGATTCAGTATAAGGAATTTTCTTCCGGATGTTCACACTCATGCCAATAGAATGCAATACAAAATCAATCTTGCCTCCCAGTATTTCCTGCGATTTGGTAAATAATGTGGTCAGTTCTTCCACATTGGTGGCATCCGCCGGAATGATTGCTGACTTTGTTTTTTCTGCCAGTTTATTGATTTCACCCATTCGCATTGCGATTGGGGCATTGGTCAGTACAATAGAAGCTCCTTCTTCGTATGCTTTTTCAGCTACTTTCCACGCAATAGAATTCTCATCCAGTGCGCCGGTAATAATTCCCCGTTTTCCTTTTAAAAGATTATATGCCATGACAGTTGTTTTTGTGGCGGTAAAAATAAGAGATATTTCTAAGCTGCCGGAAACAGCATCTTAATAATAAAAACAAGCAGAAACGTATACACAAAAATTAATGCCATAACAGTACCCAGATAAAACAAAAAATTCCGCATCGATTCTTTGGGCCTCATCACCTGTTGCAGGTATTTATAAACTATATACACAGGTATAAGTGACAGGACAATTATACCAAGAATAAGTATAGCTTTTAGTTTCAATTGTAACGATTTTTATTTCCCAAATCACAGTTGCAATATAAGATTGTTGCTTTTATGATGAAAATCATTGACCGGTTTGAGTTCGTTATTTAATACTACCCTACCTTTACTACGTATCCCATTTCATTTTTTTATGCTTCAGTTTATACTATGAATGTAAGGACGATCATTACCGGAACCGGCTGCTATATACCTCCTGTCGTAAAAACAAACAAGGATTTTGCCTCACAGGAGTTTTATGGAGAGGATGCTCACCGGATTACTACTCCAACAGAAGAAATCGTAGAAAAATTCCAGGGAATAACCGGTATTGAAGAAAGACGATATGTGCCAGATGATATGAACTCTTCTGATATGGCTGTGATCGCTTCCAGGTTAGCCATTGCTGAAAGCGGTATTAATCCCGAAGAATTAGACCAGATCATTTTGGCCCACAATTTTGGCAATGTAATCAAGCATACCATTCAGACTGATGTGCTGCCAGCACTTGCCTCACGGGTAAAACATAGCTTGGGTATCAGAAATCCCAATTGTGTAGCATATGACATTTTGTTTGGCTGCCCCGGATGGGTACAGGGTATCATTCAGGCAGATGCCTATATAAAAGCAGGTATTGCAAAAAAAATACTGGTAATAGGAACCGAAACATTGAGCCGTGTACTTGATAATTACGATCGTGACAGCATGATATTCTCTGATGGCGCCGGTGCATCCATAGTGGAAGCAAGACCGGCTTCCGAAACAAACAGTGGCATTCTATCATCAAGTGTACAAAGCCATTGCCTCGATGAAGCCTATTATTTATACCTGGGAAAAAGTAACTATCCTGATGCTGATCCAAAGATCCGGTATATCAAGATGAAGGGCCGCAAAGTATATGAGTATGCTATGCAGCATGTACCGGCCGCTATGAAAGACTGTCTTGACAAAGCAGGTATACCAATCGGTGAACTCAAAAAAGTTTTCATCCACCAGGCTAATGAAAAAATGGATGAAGGTATTATCCGCCGTTTATTCAAATTGTATAACATCAAAGATATCCCTGAACATATCATGCCGATGAGTATCCATAAACTGGGTAATAGTTCAGTAGCTACCATTCCTACACTCTTTGATATGGTCAAAAAAGGATTATGGGATAAGCATGAATTGCAAACCGGAGATGTCATCATGTTTGCTTCTGTGGGAGCCGGCATGAATATCAATGCAGTTTGCTACCGCATGTAATGCCCGGCAGCAGCCACTTCCTCTCTTTCCTTTATCTTCGCAGCAATTAAAAGAAGCAAGCGAACATGACGATTTCTTACAAATGGCTGAGTGAATATTTACCTGTAACTGTTGAGCCTGAAAGATTGAGCCGCATCCTTACTTCGATAGGCCTGGAAGTAGAAAGTATGCACAAATATGAAGAAGTAAAAGGGGGGTTGCAGGGCTTATTGATAGGAGAAGTATTGAGTACTGAAAAACATCCTAATGCCGATAAACTTACACTGACAAAGGTGAATGTGGGTAACGGTGAACCATTACAGATCGTTTGTGGTGCACCTAATGTAGCCGCCGGGCAAAAAGTAGTAGTAGCCACTGCAGGTACAACTATCTATCCAACTACCGGTGACCCACTGACAATGAAAGTTGCCAAAATCCGAAATGTAGAAAGCCATGGAATGATATGCGCAGAAGATGAGATAGGGCTTGGTTCTTCTCATGCCGGTATCCTGGTATTGCCAGCTGATACAAAAATTGGAATTACGGCTAAAGAATACTTTCAGCCGTATGAAGATATAATCTACGAAATAGGCCTTACTCCCAACCGTATGGATGCCATGAGCCATTGGGGTGTGGCCAGGGATGTATGCGCTTATTTAAGTCATCACGACAAAAAAGACCTGAAACCCAAACTGCCAACCAGTAATAGTTTTAAGGTCGATAATACTTCCTTTCCTATCGATGTAAAGGTGGAAAATCTCAAAGCTTGTCCCCGTTATTCGGGAGTAAGTATTGACAATGTAACGATCAAAGAATCACCAAAATGGCTGCAACAAAAATTGAAAGCTATAGGACTGCGGCCAATCAATAATATTGTAGATATTACCAATTTTATCCAGCATGAAACAGGTCAGCCTTTGCATGCTTTTGATGCAGATGCAATTGCCGGAAGAAAAGTGATTGTAAAGAACCTTCCTGAGGGCACTCTCTTTGTTACGCTGGATGAAAAAGAACGAAAACTCAGTGCTGAAGACCTGATGATATGTGATGAGTCAGGAGGTATTTGTATTGCCGGTGTATTTGGGGGGTTGCACAGTGGCGTGACTGAAAAAACAAGAAGCATTTTCCTGGAGAGTGCTTTTTTTGATGGTATTACATTGCGTAAAACATCATTCCGGCACGGGCTTCGTACTGATGCCGCCAGCCGGTTTGAGAAAGGCACTGATGTTTCTGCTACTGTTAATGTGCTCAAACGGGCTGCTAACCTGATAAAAGAGATTTGTGGCGGTGAGATCGCTTCTGAAATCGTTGATGTGTACCCGGAGAAAAAAGATAAAAAAGAAGTAGCTGTTAAATGGCACTATATCAAAAAGTTGAGTGGTAAGAATTATCATCCGGATGCTGTAAAAGATATACTCAACAGTCTTGGCTTCGAAATAATCAAAGAGGGAATTGATGAATTGAGAATAGCTGTACCCTATCATAAACCTGACATCAGCCTGCCTGCTGATATAGTAGAAGAAATCGTACGAATAGACGGGCTAGACAATATTGAAATACCCGAAGCCATTACTATCACCCCGTCAGTGGAAGAGAATTATGCCAAAGAAGTATACCGGGAAAAAATAGCCAATCAACTGGCTGGGATGGGCTTTAATGAAATGATGACCAATTCCATCACCAATGCCGCTTATTATTCAGAAGATGAATTGCAGAGCATGGTGACAATGAAGAATAGCCTTAGTGCGGAACTGAACATTCTTCGTAACTCACTTTTTGAAACCGCCCTTGAAGTGGTAGCGCACAACCTCAATCACAAAAATAACTCGCTTCGATTATTTGAGTTTGGAAAAGCGTATAGTACATCCAGGCCGGGTATGTATGCTGAAAATGAAGGGCTTTGTATAGTTATATCGGGCAATAAAAATGCTGACAGCTGGAAACAAAAAGCTGCTTCTTCCGACTTCTTCCTGCTTAAGGGAACTGTGGATACGATACTGAGATCACTTGGTATCGTAGCTTATTCAACGGAAATACTGCAGGCACCAAAACTGGATAATCATATTGTCTACAAATCAGGCAACCGGGTTATAGCCGGAGCCGGCGAAGCAAAAAAAGCAATACTGGATAAATTCGGAATCAGGCAACCAGTATTTTTTGCAGGGCTCAACTGGCAGTTATTATCTGAACTGGCGGCTAAGCAAACAACCACTATACGGGAGATACCTAAGTATCCTGCTGTACAAAGAGACCTGGCCATGATTGTTGCCAAAGACCTGGCATGGGAAAAAGTGCAGCAATCCGTGCAAAACATTAAGCTAAATAAACTACAGGACATTAAACTCTTTGATATATTCGAAAGTGAAAAACTCGGTACCGGGAAGAAATCAGTGGCCATTAACTTTACATTCCTTGATGAAGAAAAAACCCTGACAGATAAAGAAATCGATGGATGGATGAACAAAATAATGACCACCCTGGAAAAAGATTTACAGGCAGAGATCAGAAAATGAGTACTACAGAGCAACATCTGAAACGAATACAGGAAAAACTTCAAATACTATTGAAGCAGTATGCTGCATTGCAAAAAGAAAACAGCAGGTTAATTGAGGAGCTGAAAAATGCTAACCAGAAAACCTCGGTGCAACAGAAGAATGTGGAAGAGTTGAAACAACAGGTAAGTGTACTAAAATTAAATACAGGCGAAATGAGTGAAGCTGATAAAAAAGAGTTTGAAAGAAGAATAAATAATTACCTGAAGGAAATTGACCGTTGTATCGCTTTGCTCGGTGAGTAACTATACCCGCTTAACCAGGTTCATTTTCATTTCATCACCGCCCTGCGAAAGCTCCAGTGTATACCTGCCATAGGGCAGATCATTTAAGCCGGCCCAGGTGAGTTCTTCTTTTTCTTTGGCAATGTTTTTTTCAAGGGTACGACAGATACAGCCAGTATCGTCTTTTAAAACACCACGGAGATGGTTACCCTTGGGAGCAGTAAGTTGCAGTTGCAATGCATCAATAAAGTTTGATGACTTGATTGTAGCGAACATAAAGGCAAACGTTTTTTGATAAAAGCGTTTCCCACAGTGTGGACCTTAACTTCCTAGCTTTCAATGTGTAAATGGATTCCTTTTAAAGAGGCATCTAAGCTAATAAATGAATTTTGAAAATACAAGCTTTATGAGTGAATTAATTGCAATCTCAGCCCTGATAGGAGACAGAACCTACCGGATAAAGATCGACCCGAAGGATGAAGAAGTAGTGAGAAAGACCCTAAAGACAATCAATGATAAGATTATTGAGTTCAAAACACTGTTTGCCGGCAAGGACATGCAGGACTATATTGCCATGGTAATGATCTGGTATGCTACTGATCAGCAGGCTGAAAAAAAAGCGGGGGCAGACAGTGAAAATGTTGCCGAAAAATTGAGTGTAATTGAAAAACTCCTTGACAGCCAGTTAAATGAAAAATAAGTCCTCTTCACAGAAATAAGAAGCTGCACCGGTCCAAAAGGCTGAAAGCATGAAAAATTGTATAAAAGGCACTGCAATACCTGATTTCATCCATTACGCCGGGTTTTGTATCTTCGCTGATTACATAAACTTCTGTAATCCTGACAGATGCAGGTATGAAGTTTATATTAAAAAAAATAGCATTGTGCAACAATTAAACAAAAACATTCATGGATCCGAATATACTATCCGTCATTATAGGCGCTGCTGCCCTTATTGTGGGCATCATAGCGGGTAAGCTGATTTTTGCCAAAAACACCCGTAAACAAATTGAGGAAGCCGAACTGCAATCGCAAACAATTCTAAAAGAAGCTGAACTGAGAGCTGAAACCATCCGGAAAGAAAAAGAACTGGAGGCAAAGGAAAAGTTTGTGCAGATGAAGGCCTCTCATGACCGGGAGATACTTGATAAGAACAAGAAAATAAACGATACCGAAAACCGTATCCGCCAGAAAGAACAATCCATTAACCAGAAAGAAAGCAACCTAGACAAGCAAATAAAAGAAAATGAAGCTATCAAGGAAAATCTCAGCCGCCAGATAGAACTGGTAAACATCAAAAGAACAGAACTGGAAAAACACCAGGAGGAACATATAAGACGACTGGAAAAAATATCCAATCTCTCTGCCGAAGATGCAAAAGCCCAGTTAATAGAAAGTCTTAAAAACGAAGCCCATTCAAAAGCACTGGCTTTGCAACAGGAAATAATTGAGGACGCCAAACAAAAAGCCGGAAAAGAAGCCCGGAAAATCGTTATACAAACAATACAAAGAACGGCCGCAGAACAGGCCATTGAAAACTCTATCACTGTTTTTAACCTGGAAAGTGATGAGATAAAAGGGCAGATCATCGGTCGTGAAGGCCGGAATATCCGTGCTATTGAAGCAGCTACAGGTGTAGACCTCATAGTAGATGATACCCCCGAAGCAATTCTGTTATCAAGTTTTGATCCGCTGCGCAGGGAAATAGCCCGCCTCAGTTTACAAAGACTGGTGGCAGACGGTCGTATTCACCCGGCCAGGATTGAAGAGGTGGTTGAAAAAACAAAGAAACAGATTGAAGAGCAGGTAATGGAGATTGGAGAAAGAACCGTTATTGAACTGGGTATTCATGGGCTCCATAAAGAACTGGTAAGAATGGTAGGACGGATGCGTTTTCGTTCTTCTTACGGTCAAAACCTGCTGATGCATAGCCGGGAGACAGCTAACCTGTGTGCCACCATGGCTGCAGAATTAGGCTTGAATCCTAAACTGGCAAAAAGAGCCGGCCTTCTTCATGATATTGGAAAAGTGCCGGATGAAGAAAGCGAATTAAGCCATGCCCTGCTGGGTGCAAAACTGGCGGAAAAATATGGTGAAAATCCTGCTGTAGTTAATGCCATTGGTGCACACCACGACGAAATGGAGATGCAGTATGTTATTTCGCCCATCGTTCAGGCCTGCGATGCCATCAGTGGTGCAAGACCAGGAGCCAGGAGAGAAATTATGCAGCAATACCTGCAACGGATCAAAGACCTGGAAAACCTGGCTATGGCTTACAATGGAGTAGAAAAAGCCTATGCGATACAAGCGGGTCGTGAATTAAGGGTAATTGTAGAAGCCGACAAAGTTTCTGACCAGGAATCAGATAGACTTTCTTTTGAAATCGCTCAAAAAATACAGACAGAAATGACATTTCCCGGGCAGATAAAAGTAACAGTGATCCGGGAAAAAAGAGCAGTGAATGTAGCGAGATAAAGGGTAAATTGGGTATTGGCTATTAGTTAATTAGGGCTATAATTGAGAAAATCGAAATTTCTTACCTAATTAACCAGTTAACTAATTAGTTTTTACCAAATTTCCCCTTACCTTTGCCCTCCCTAAAAATAAGGATTATGAACGCTGTAGCATATGTACATGAGCAATTATCCGGTAAAAAAGAGTTCCCGGCTTTTAAGCCAGGAGATAATATTACCGTGAATTACAAGATCATAGAAGGTAATAAAGAAAGGATCCAGTCCTTCAAAGGGGATGTGATCAAAAAACAGGGCACAGGCCACACAGCCAGCTTCACTGTTCGTAAAATTTCTGATGGAATTGGAGTTGAAAGAGTGTTCCCTTATTATTCGCCTAATATCGAGTCTATTGAGATGAACAAAACAGGCCATGTTCGCCGTGCTAAATTGTTCTATCAGCGTAGCCGCAGTGGTAAGAGTGCAAGGATCCGTGAAAAACGCCAGGCTGTTGTCGAAGCAGTGAAGTAATATTACTCAATATATTGCAAAAGCCCTGACTATTCGTCGGGGCTTTTTG